>Ga0114930_10001134_pt1 | contig 26202 bp, 21 predicted proteins | sample AnhtaG_FD_87300 | JGI IMG/M metagenome (GOLD analysis project Ga0114930, IMG submission 87300) | Deep subsurface microbial communities from Anholt, Denmark to uncover new lineages of life (NeLLi) - Anholt_01485 metaG | ecosystem: Environmental > Aquatic > Marine > Oceanic > Sediment | place... | reverse complement strand
TATTACAAATAAAAGTTCTGGAGGTTAAAAGATGGGAATAAATCCATTTGAAATGGCAACACAACAGTTAGAGAGTGCTGCTGAAAAGCTGAAGCTGGATAAAGGCATCCAGAAGGTGCTTAGCCAGCCGGAAAGAGCCTTAGAAGTTGCTGTGCCTGTAGTGATGGATGATGGCAGGATTGAGGTCTTTACTGGATATCGGGTCCAGTATAGCACTATTAGAGGACCTTGCAAGGGTGGCATAAGGTACCATCCAGATGTTACCTTAGATGAGGTAAAAGCCTTAGCCGCCTGGATGACCTGGAAATGTGCGTTGGTTAATATCCCTTATGGAGGAGGTAAGGGAGGGATAAAATGTGACCCTTTTAAGATGTCCGAAGCAGAAGTTCGGAGAATGACCCGCAGATTTACGGTTATGATTCTGCCTTTGATCGGTCCGGAAAAAGATATACCAGCACCGGATGTAAATACCGGTCCCTCCACTATGGACTGGATGATGGATACAGTTAGTATGTTTAAAGGTTATTGTGCTCCGGGTGTGGTTACCGGCAAATCGATTGAGCTGGGCGGTTCCCTCGGCAGAAAAGAGGCCACTGGCAGAGGAGTTATGATCTGTACTCGCGAGCTTCTAAAGAGGCTGAATAAAGATGTCAAAAAAATCACAGTGGCGGTTCAGGGATATGGCAACGTAGGCTCCATATCTGCTACTCTCCTAGCTGAACAGGGTTGCAGGATAGTGGGAGTTAGTGATGTTTCCACTGCATTTTATAATCCTAATGGTCTGAATATAAGAGAGATCAACAAATATGTGGAGACCTCCAAAAACCACCTTCTCAAGGGTTACAGCGCAAAAGGAGTTGAAGAGATCACTAATGAGGAGTTGTTAACCTTAGATGTGGATGTCTTGGTCCCTGCAGCCCTGGAGAGTGTGATAACCGAGAAAAATGCCAAAAAGGTTAAAGCCAAGATAATTTCTGAAGGTGCAAATGGACCCACTACTCCAGAGGCGGATAAGATTCTGAACGAAAAGGGGGCAATCGTAATCCCGGATATTTTAGCCAATGCTGGCGGCGTGGTCTGTTCCTATTTCGAATGGGTTCAGGACCTGCAGTCTTTCTTCTGGGATGAGGAGGAGGTAAATCACAGACTGGAAAACGTAATGTCCAAGAGTTTTAATGAAGTCTGGAACTTTTCCAAGGAAAAGAAAGTGGATATGAGAAATGGCGCTATGATGTTAGCTGTTCAGAAAGTGGCAACTGCTTTACAGAAAAGAGGCATCTTTCCATGATCTGATGGCAGACCAGAGATATTATAAGGATACCTCGGTTTTAATTTTAAACCGGGGTTTTCTTTTTTGGAGTGCATTGACCATGTCAATGCAGCATCCATATGGATGCACTCCATATTGGTTAATCATCTAAATTCTTGTTAAAATTCCTTGACTCTGAAAATTAAAAAGATATTTTAAAGTTAAAAATTCATAAAGGAGGAGGTATGCGCACTAAAATCATGGTTTTATTAGTTTTAGGTTTACTGGTCATCCCTGGTATTTGTGCCTATGCTTATACCGGAGAGGTGGATACTTTTTTCACTACTCCAGGTTCCTGTCCCACGGGCTTAACCTTTTCTGGAAAATATCTCTGGGTGGCTGACCGGAAAACTGACTCTCTGTATGCTATTAAACCTGAAGATGGCACCATCCATAAAAGTCTGCCCGCCCCGGGTTATCAGCCAGTGGGTTTAGCCTGGGATGGTAAATATCTCTGGTGCTTGGATAACGAAGAAAATCTAATCTTTAAGTTAGACCCTCAGAGCGGAATAGCCTTGAAGACTATTTATGCACCTTCATCCAGCCCCAAAGGCTTAGCCTGGGATGGAAAATTTCTATGGGTGGCAGACAATAGGGCCAAGGAGATATATAAGATCAGCACCGAAGATGGAACCACTATCCTCACCCTACCTGCTCCTTCTTCTGATGCGCAGGGATTGGCTTTTGATGGCAAATATCTCTGGGTTTCTGATCGCAGGGCAAACCGGATTTATATGGTTACCCCGGATAGGGGTGAGGTAATTTTATTCTTTGATGCACCTGCTCCTTATGCTCGGGGTTTGGCCTGGGATGGTAAAAATCTGTGGAATGTGGATTACCAGACTGATAAGCTTTACCAGATCAAGATCGGAGATGAGGAGAAGCTGAGATGTACTGAGGAGAAGAACGAATTTTTGGAATATACTAATCAGGTGAGGAATTACGGTCCTGGAACCTTAGAGGATTTAGATATCTATTTAGCTATTCCTCAGGATTTAGATAATCAGAAGATCATTGGAAAGATAGAGTTTGAACCTGAGCCTCAAAATATCCTCACAGACAAATGGGGACAGAAGGTGGCGCATTATCATTATGCAGGGGTAAAAAGCCCTGATTTTATCACTGTTTCGATGAAGGTAAAGGCTAAGCTTTATAAGACCAAATATTTTATCTTTCCTGAAAGGGTGGGTAGTGTAAAAGATATTCCAGAAGAGATAAAAGAGAAGTATTTGGTGGATGATACCAAATTTTCAATTTCTGACCCTTTCATTCAGAAGTCAGCTGCTGAGGCGGTTGGAGATGAGAAAAATCCTTACTGGATTGCCAGAAAGATTTATAGTTATGTCCAGGATAAGATGCATTATGAGTTAGCTGGTGGCTGGAATATCGCCCCCACGGTTCTAAAAAGGGGGTCTGGCTCCTGTTCTGAATATAGCTTTGTCTATATCGCCCTATGCCGTGCCGCGGGACTTCCTGCCAGATATGCAGGCTCTGTGGCTATAAGGGGGGATGATGCCTCAACTGATGATGTATTTCACCGCTGGTGTGAGGTCTATCTTCCCAATTATGGCTGGATACCGGTTGACCCCTCAGGAGGAGATCAGCCCTCTCCTGAAGCTCAGGCTTCTTATTTCGGAAATTTAGCCAATCGGTATTTAATTACCACTGTGGGTGGAGGGGGCTCAGAATATTTGGAGTGGGGTTATAATTCAAATGAGACCTGGATATCTTCAGGCAGATGCAAAGTTTATGCAGAGCATATCGGTGAATGGTCTCCTTTGTCAGAGGAGGATTTATCCGAAGAGTAGGGGATGGAAACTGGAAAAACCTGCCAGCCAAAGAAATAGATTAAGGGGATACTTCTGGCTTACAAACCCAGAAGATGCGTAGCCGAGCCTTCAGGGCTCGTCAGCAGAGGTCTAATCCGCCTCAGGCGGACTGCTACGCGATATACACTTTTCAAACCGACTTTAGTCGGGTCTTATGTCACTAATACTTGAGCTGTCAAGCCGTTAGGGCCTGGTAACAGAGGTCTTATGCTGTCATTGCGAGCCGAAGGCAAAGCAATCCGTTCACTTTTTGAGGATTGCTTCGTCGTCCAGATGGACTCCTCGCAATGACAGGATAGTGGTATCATTGCTTTCTCCCTGCGACTGTCACGTAAGGGTGGAGCTTGTTGAGCGAAGCGAAATCCCGCTTCTGTGGTGTTTCCACCCTTACCTTCTTTTAAGGGATATTCTAATAAAAAAACAAGGCAGGTACTTTTTACCTGCCTTGTTTTTAAGATAAAAAAAGGTTAAAGGTTAAAACACTTCTCTATAATACTGATCTCTAAAATCCTCTATCTTAGCCTGCTTTTTTAAGTTCTCAAACCACTGGGTATAGAAATCAACTTGTTTTCTGCGGAGTAAGTCGAGGGTAAGCGAATCTTTCTGGGACTGGAAAGAGGTTTCATTCACTTTTGATTTAGAGATAAGCTGAAGCAAATATGTCCCTTTTGGGGTTTTAAGTGGTGGACTTATCCGGTTTACCTCATCTAAAGCGAAGGCAGTGCCGATGAACTCTGGATTCTCCCCCACCCCTGGAACATAAGAATTCCTGGTAAACTCCCCGCTGTCCATAACTTTCTCATTATACTCCTTAGCCGCCTTTTTAAAATCTTTACCTTTCAATATCTCCTCATAGATCTTCATACCTTTCTCATAAGCTAATTCATACTGCTTCTGACTTAAAAGAAAATCTTTGACAAAAGGTTCTGCATCTGAGAAAGGAGGTATGCCAGCAGGTTTCCTTTCCTTTACCTGAACCACATAGAATAAAAGCTGAGATTCTATGGGATGGCTTATCTTACCTGCCTTGTTTTCGAAAGCGAACTTGTTTGCCTCTGCGGAAAAGCCTAAATTGGGGATGAAACTACCCTTAACAAACATCCCACTTTCCTTGACAGTAAGTTTTTCCTCATCTGCAGCCTTATCGAACCCTATCTTTCTGGCTTTTAGCACAAATTCGTCTATATTATTCTTGATCTTGGCAAGAGTCTTCTCTGAAGGCTCAAGTTTTAATACAATATGGCTGGCGTGAGCCTCCTCTCCACCCTTGGTTTTTCTTTTTTCCAATACTTTTATCAGGTATAAGCTATTCTCAGTCCTCACTGGCTCAGAAACCTCACCCGGTTTTAAGGCAAAGAGGGCCTCATCATAAGCTTTTATCGTTGTCCCCTTTTTTAACCAGCCTAAATCCCCCCCATTTTTATTGGTAGCCGGGTCTTCGGAGTATTCCTCGGCCATATCCGCAAAATCCTCTCCTTCTAAAATCAGCTCCTGGATCTCTAAGAGCCTTGCTTTGATCTTCTCTTCATCTTCTTTAGAAGGGGTCTTGGGGAATTCAACGAACTTTAGAACCGCCCTTTCTATCATTTTAAATTTCTCTGCATTCTCTTTAAAATACATCTCAATTTCTGTCTGATTAAGTTTTATCTCCGAGGCTGGGAACTCCTCCATAGGAATGAAGATATAATTTACCCTGGCTTTTTGAGTATCATCTATATACTTTTTATAGACCTCCCGGTCGTTGATACGCACCGCACCAATGATGGTCTCCTGCAATTTGGCTATCACAAGCTGACTTTTAACATAATCTTCTATCTGCCCCCAGGGAACTCTGGGGTCAGATAGTGCCTGTATATATTTATTATAGTCGAATTTGCCATCCGTCTGAAAGATTTCGCTCTCCATTATCTCCCGGGGAGGGAATCTCTTCATAAACTCATACAGCTCCTTATTGGTAATAACTATACCCCTTTTCTTCACCTCCTGGGCAAGGATGGTCTGGTCAACTATTTCAGACCAGGTCTGATCCCTTAAATTCTTGGTAGTCTGATCAGTTACCTCCTCTTCCCCTTTCTCCGCCTCTCTTAACTTTATCTCATACAGATACTGGAAGTTCTGGAAGGGTATATCCTGTTTATTTATCACCGCGATGAGCCCCTCTTTTGACTTCCTGGAAGTGAACTGCATCCCCCAGGCGAAGAAGATAGTTCCCACAAAAGCGACCACGACTATCCAGATTACTGAACGGGTCATCTTGCGCATTGATTTCATCATAAGAGTATCTCTCCTTATTTAGACATCTTTAAAAGCTACAAAGTTTTACTAAAATTAATATAATTTTTATTCTGTAAATGGCAAGAGGTTTTTAAAACAGGAAACTAAGGATTATGTTAAGCCCCTTGAGTGAGGTCTCTGAAAAACTCAAATTGTGCGAATGCATCTTGAGACAGGGCTGGTCCGCCTCTGGCGGATGCCTATCCGCCTTAGGCGGGCTAACTCATTGATCTTACGTAGAGCGGGCACCCTTGCCCGCCGAAATTCTTCACTTTTTCAGAGCTCTCTGAGTAAATTTGTATCAGATTTCGTGAAATCCTGTGCAGATGCATCTTGAGGTTTGTATTTGTTCAGAAAGTAAAAATTCGAAGATATAACATTGGGTGGAGGTTAGTGATTTTAGCAAAATCTATCTAAACTTTAATCTTTTTTCTCAAGCTCTTTTAAACTCCTACAGAACAGGTCTCTGCAACTTATACAGAGTAACAAATCCATTTTTAGATAAATCTCCTCTTCTAATTCCTTTTGAGTTTTATCTTTAGTTTGTTCCAGTATTTTTTCAATCCTTTCTTTAAGAAAGCTATCCGGTTTTTTAGAAAAGTCTTCTAAATAACCATCGAAATCTGAGAAAAGCTCTAATCTAAGCCGATATCTGGTTCCTCCCTTTTTAAACCTTTTACCACAGAAATCACATCTTAATTTCCTGTGGTCAGAAAAAGATTCTAAGCTCATATCCTTTAAAATTGAAGGCTAAAGTCCTCTCCTGTCGGGCGAACATAAAGGTTATCTCCACCTCGGACTCACTCTCTTTAATAATTTAAATAGAAAAATCCCGGTCAAAAAGCCTCCGATATGAGCAAACCAGGCAACTCCCCCTTCGCTGGGAGAACCTAAGGAGGGAAGCGCATAAATCAGTTGCAGGATAAACCAGAACCCCAGGACAAAAAATGCCGGGATTTTCATAAGCCTGACAAAGAATCCAAAGAAAACAAGAGTTAATATCCGGGCATGGGGGAACTCTATCATATATGCACCCAAGACCCCAGCAATTGCACCAGATGCTCCCACCATAGGCAGGGTAGAGTTCGGGGAGATGATTATATGGGAAAGGCTGGCTGCAAGACCTGAGACTATATACAATCCAAAGAATTTAAGATGCCCTAATCTGTCCTCAATATTATCTCCGAAAATCCATAAATAAAGCATATTCCCTAAAAGATGCCAGAGTCCACCGTGTAAAAACATAGCGGTGAAAAGGGTTAAGGGAAATGGGAAAGTAGAATAGGGGGTGATCATTTCCCCGTGTGTAATCTGATAAGGGATGGCTCCATATTTTAGCACAAACCCCTCAAATCCTTCGCCTAAAGAAAACTGATACAAAAAGATCAAAATATTAAGCGAGAGGAGCAGAGTAGTTACTATCGGTTTTTTTTCTGAAGGTATGTCATCTTTTAATGGAATCATCTAAATTGTCTCCGTTAGTACGGTTAGTACGGTAGTTTTCGCCATAACCTCAAGGCGGTATGATTGATCGATCCATCTTGAGGGCAAGATGGGTTTACTGAATCCCGTCTGAAGGTATGTCCTCTCTTAAGCCATTGAACAATTAAACTTTTTTACATTATTACTTTGAATTTACTTTTTACCTCTTTTTCATTCCCCATCCGGTCTTTAGCCTTTATAATTAGCTCATGCCAGCCCGGCGATAAAATTTTAAAAGGCTTGGAGACTAAAATGAATCTCTCCGGGTCATATTCCGGGATCAACCACTCTCCATCCAAAAAGAGCTCTATATCCAGATCGCTTCCTATACCGGAAAGATCGTCTTCAACCCAGGCGGAGATAATTAGTTTTTCGCCCTTTACCCTCCGTCCAGATTTTGGATAAACCTTTTTTATCTCCGGAGGTTTTAGGTCCTCTAAGAGTGCATAGCTGGACAGATGCCTTACCCTTCCAGAGATCAAATTATACAGCGTATCGATTTCCTGTCCAATAAATTCGTAGGTGTTGTCTCTGTATTCATATAAACCGGTTTTAGAAAGTTGGCAATTTTCCCTCTTACAAGAAAGCGAGATTTTAGCAGGTTTAGCTAAGGGTAAATCAGATGGGTAAAAAGAATATAAGGGACTTTTCAATTTCTGCCTTGCTTTCTCAGGCGTTTCCAATTTTTTAACCCTAAGGTTAATCCTCTTGAAAACCGAACCTGAATCTATCTCCACTCTGGCAACTCCATCCACACTTTCTGCTACGGCTTTACCATTCTCTTTAGCTATGAACATATCTATATATTTTACACCCCCGGCTTCAATTCCGTAGATATCAACTGCCTGAATATGAAGGATAGCTCCAGAATGAGATAACTCAAAAAGTGGAAAGATAAACTGATAGTTTTTTTCATCTATCTGTTTTTGAGATAGGGGGAAAACTTTCAGTTCACCAGATTTCAGGAAAACCTCAGGCTTATTTTTAAGTATCTGACTAAAGGAAACTTTAAAAATCCAGAAACTATCTTTTAGAAAATATTCGATTTTGCGAATGCATCTTGAGACAGGATAAGCTTTTCCCTTTTTGGTTTTCTTTTCTACTTTATCTAATCCGTGCAGAAGATAAAGATAATCCGATTCAGCCCCAAAATCATCCACCCCCTTAACCCTTAAAATCTTCGGCTCCTCATCCAGGTCACCTACTTGGACCCTGAACTCATCTAAGGGTTTATTAGATTCTGTCCAGCTTAAATTTTTCCAGAAAATCTTTTCTAAAGAAGAGGCTTCAACTGAAATCTTTCGAACCGCTTTATTATCTTTGACCTTCCCTCCAATCACATACCCCCGTTCATTCTTTTTTAAAAACATCTCAACTAGGGAAGGCCTCTTTTCTACTCTAAGAAAAAATTTTGCTCTGGAGATATTTCCATAAGCATCCTCAGCCTGTATGGTAAGTTGATGTAGTTTGTCTTCGGTGAAGTCGAGTATTCCTCGATTAAAGGAATAATATAAGGGCAAGTCATTCCCATAATCTAAATAGAGTTTGTAGAATTCGCCCTCACCTTTGTGTAAAAGCTCGAAATCCCGATCTAATTCTACTTTCCAGCTATTTTCAAAGTCAATGGTATCATAATGAGATGAAAAAACTAAAAGATCATCTAAAAAAAGCTCTAATTTATATACCCCGAATTTGCTCCCTTTTTCTTCCATCTTATCATAAGCCGATAGTTCAACACCTATTTTCCCCTCCACGATTGGAATTTTTCTTAAGCTGAAAATTTTTTCAGTGGAATCAAAATATAGAGGATAAATCTTAAAATCCATGGAACCATCCACATAAGAATTCAAGTCTAAAGGTCTTAGGATTATGCTCTGCAACCGCGGAGCTATGCTATCCGGTATAGAAAAACAATGTGATAGTGGATTCAAGGGTCTGTTCTTCTCATCTCTTATTTCAAAATGAAGATGGGGTCCGCCACTCCCGGTTTGACCTGAATAGCCGATAACTTCTCCCTGTTCTATCCAGTCCGAACGGATCCATTCTGGAATTGTATCCTCTCCTGTGGATCTCCGATTGGATCCAAATTCGGATAAAAAAATATCCACCTTATATCTTCTATTCTGAAACTGCTTCTCAGTTACCAGTTTTTTAAGCTTCTCTGAAAAATCGGAGAGATGAGCATAAACTGTGAGTTTTCCATCCGGGTGTTTCAGATAAACTGCTTTACCATATCCCCACCAGGAGGTAAAAAGCCTGTAAACCCAGCCGGACTTAGTTGCATAAACCTCAAATCCGCTCTTTCCTCCGGTTTTAAAATCGATTCCGGAATGGAAATGAAAATCTCTATGGTCTGCAAAAACCGAGGAAAGTCCTCTATTTTCTTTCAACGGCAAAAGATAGTCTTCTTGAGCTAAAAGGAGTTGGGGTAAAATTAAAAACAAGATAAGGTAGAGAATTTTCTTTTTCATATCTTATTAATAAATGAATTTATTTCTGTATGTCAAATTTTTTAAAACAAGGTGGATGAGGCACGTCGCAATATGCCCCTACTTCATTTCATCTGTTATTCTGAGCCCGCAGGGCGAAGAATCTATATCCGCCTGAGGCGGATTCAGTCGTCCCGCCTCTGGCGGGACTCCCTCAGTCCGAATTTGGATCCATAGGAAATGACAAAAAAATTTCCCCCATAAAGGACCCCCCCTCTCGAAAAAAGCAGCCTTAATTATTTGCCCTAAAAATGAATGCTATAATCTTCCCTTTTGCACTTCTAAACAATTATCTTTCTAAATAACCCAGATAAATCTGCATATAAAAGTACATTTCATCTTTATTCTTATAATTTTCTGTTGCTTTTTTTTAGTTATTTCATAAAATAGATAAACAAAGAGGAGAAGGTTAAGATGAAACATTCGGATTTTGTTCATCTGCATAATCATACCCAGTACAGTCTCTTAGATGGTGCCTGTAAGATCAATGAACTCTTAGCCTTAGCTAAGGAGTTCAGGTTGCCAGCCTTAGCTATTACTGACCATGGAAATATGTTCGGGGCAATAGATTTTTACAATAAAGCCTTAAACTACGGGATAAAACCTATAATCGGCTCCGAAGTATATGTGGCTCCAGAAGACAGAACCAAAAAGGAACCAGTGAGAGGAATGCCAGATACAGGTTTTCACCTGATCCTCCTGGTAAAAAATTTAGTTGGGTATAAAAATCTTATACAGTTGTCCACAATCGGGTATTTAGACGGTTTTTATCATAAACCCAGGATCGATAAAGGGGTTTTAAGAAAACATAGCCAGGGATTAATCGGGCTATCCAGCTGTTTGAAAGGGGAGATATCTCATCTGCTTCTGTCCTATGCATCCAAATTAGGAAATGATAAATACAAAAAAGCCAGGGAGGTGGCTTTAGAATATAATGAGATTTTTGGAGAGGGTAATTTTTATTTGGAACTGCAGGATCATGGTTTGGAGGATGAGAAAAAAGCGAAAACCCTGTTGTTTCAGCTTTCTACAGAGACAGGTCTCCCTGTGGTCTGCACCAATGACTGTCATTATCTTAAGAGGGAGGATTATTTAGCTCATGATGCTTTGCTCTGCATTCAGACCGGGAAAAAGATGGAAGATACCGAGCGGTTGAGATTTGGCTCGGACCAGCTCTACTTAAAATCTCCAGAGGAGATGAAGGAGCTTTTCAAAGAATATCCTCAGGCACTGGAAAATACCCTAAAAATTGCAGAGGAGTGTAATTTAGAATTAGAGTTTGGCAAGACCTATCTTCCCCATTTTCCTCTACCCGAAGGTTATGACAATTTAAATTCTTACTTAGAGTTTTTGGTGCAGAAAGGGTTTGAGCAGAGGTACTCCCAGAAGACCCCGGAGTTGAAACAAAGGCTCGAAGATGAGCTGAAGGTTATCGAACAGATGGGTTTTGCGGGCTACTTTTTGGTGGTTAAGGATTTTATAGATTATGCCAAAAGGAGTGATATCCCAGTTGGACCAGGAAGAGGCTCTGCGGCCTCCAGTTTGGTCTCCTATTGCTTGGGGATAACCAATATCGACCCTATGAAATATGGGCTCTTATTTGAGAGGTTTTTGAATCCAGAGAGGATTTCTCTTCCGGATATCGATATAGATTTTTCCGATAAGGGGAGGGACAAGATTATCAGATATGTGGTGAATAACTACGGTGAACAGAATGTTGCTCAGATAATCACCTTCGGCACAATGGCGGCCAGAGCTGTGGTTAGGGATGTGGGCCGGGTATTGGGGATGCCTTATTCGGAAGTAGATAAGATTGCCAAAATGATCCCCTTGGAGCCGGATATGACCTTGGAGAGAGCAATGGGGTTAGAGGCGGAGTTTAAAAAATTAGCCACTGAGGATTCGCGTATAGAGAAGTTAATCTCATATTCAAAAACCCTGGAGGGATTAACCCGACACGCCTCCACCCATGCCGCAGGAGTGGTTATCGCTCCATCCAAATTGACCGATTTTGTCCCTTTATATAAAAGTAATAAAGATGAGATAACCACTCAATACGATATGAAAGGGATCGAGGAGATCGGCCTTTTAAAGATGGATTTCTTGGGTTTACGCACCCTTACAGTTATAGATGATACCCTCAAGCTTTTAGGGGAGGAAAAGAAAAAACAGATCGATATAAATTCCATACCCCTTCAGGATGAAAAGGTATTTGAACTCTTCTCCAAGGGGCAGACTGTAGGGATATTCCAGTTCGAAAGCTCCGGAATGCGGGACTATCTGCGCAAACTTAAGCCCGAATCCTTAGAAGATCTAACTGCTATGAATGCCTTATATCGTCCAGGGCCTCTGGATAGTTACATGATCGATGAATATATCGAACGGAAAAGGGGACGAAAAGATATAAAATATGAGCATCCTCTTTTAGAGCCTATATTGAAAGAGACTTATGGGGTAATTGTCTACCAGGAGCAGGTTTTAAAGATTGCAAGTGAATTAGCCGGATATTCCTTGGGTAAGGCGGATATACTGAGAAAGGCAATGGGTAAAAAGCAAGCAGAGATAATGTCTGAGCAAAAAGATGAGTTTATCTCCGGGGCAAACTCCAAAGGGATAGATGGAAGGATCGCAGATAAGGTTTTTGAGTTTATAGCCAGATTTGCCCGGTATGGATTTAACAAAGCCCATAGCGTGGGGTATGCTTATTTAGCTTATCAGACCGCTTATCTAAAAGCTCATTTCCCTTTAGAGTTTATGGCTGCCTCCCTATCCTCAGAAATAGGAGATTCCAACCGCATAGTGATCCTTATGGAGGAGTGCAAGAAGATGGGGATTTCACTTCTGCCACCAGATGTGAATGAGAGCAGTGGAGATTTTAAGGTGGTGGGCAGGAAGATCAGATTCGGCTTGGGAGCAGTTAAGAATGTAGGGGAATCAGTCATTCAAGCAATAATTCAGATAAGGGAAAAATCGGACAAGTTTAAATCGATCTTCGATTTCTCTCAGAGAGTCGATTACCGGAAGTTAAATAAGAGAGCCTTAGAAAGCCTGATCCAGGCAGGAGCTTTTGATTCCATAGAGAAACACCGAGCTCAGTTGATGGCTTCAGTGGATAAAGCTTTAAGCTATGGGGAGACCTTTCAAAAAGAGAAAGCCAGGGGTCAGACCTCTCTTTTTAGCCAGGATACAGATAAGGGTGAATTTGGGATTGAGCCAAAGCTTCCCCAAGTCCCTAAATGGCACCTCGGGGAAATACTTTCTAAAGAGAAAGAGATTTTGGGATTCTATGTTTCCGGACATCCTCTGTCCAGGTATGAGTTGGAACTTAAAGCCTTTGCCAATCAAACCACTGAGAGTTTAGAAGGGGTGAGGGATGGAGAGCTGGTTACCCTGGGAGGATTGATCACTAACCTTAAGATGAATATTGACAAAAAAGGTAAACAGATGGCTTTTGTAACCTTAGAGGATTTCTTAGGTACAGTTGAGGTGGTGGTATTTTCAGACTGTTTTGAGAAGAACAAAAAGATATTAAAGCCGGATGCTATGGTTTTGATTTATGGCCGGGCTTCTACCAAAGAACAGGAAAAGCCAAAGCTTATTGCCTCGAGGATTTATCTTTTGAGCAAAATATATCAGGAATTAAAACCGGTTTTACATCTTAAGGTTTTTCCCAATAGTATGGAAGAGGGATTTGTTGACAGGTTAAAGGAATCACTGAGCTTTCAACCAGGGGAATCACAGGTGATACTTCATCTGCTGTATGAATTTGAGGAGATAAAGGTGCGGTTGAAGAATAATAAGGTTCAGCTTTCCAGAGAGCTTTTGGAAAAACTTAGTAATTTATTGGGTGAGGAGAATCTTTATCTGAATCAGGGTATAAGGTAGAATAAATGTAGGGGCGTATTGCAATACGCCCCTACAAAAAATGGTAGGACAGGTTTTCTAATCTCAAGATGCATTTGCACCTGTCCATGACAGACTGGAAGTCTGTCCTACCTACTTTTATTCGTTGGTGAGGACACCAACGAAGAGCAAGGGAGGGTGTTGGAGGGAAGAGATGAGATAATTTTTGTAGGGGCGTTCAATTGAACGCCCCTACGGCTACCTGTAGAATGTATATGCGAGATAAAATGGTCTTGACATTTTTTCAAAACCTTTTTGAAGTAGTAAATGATTCCTCTTTTTATCTTCTGCTCGGGTTTCTTATCGCGGGTTTAATCCACGAGTTTATTTCCAGCAAAAGATTAGCTTATCATTTAGGAGGTAGCAGTTTAAAATCTATACTCAAAGCTTCACTTATCGGCACCCCTTTACCTTTATGCTCCTGTGGAGTTATTCCTACGGCAATCGGTCTGCGGAAGGATGGTGCCAGCCAGGAAGCTACGGTTTCGTTTTTAATCTCTACCCCGGAGACCGGGGTTGATTCTATTTCCATCTCCTATGCTCTTTTAGATCCACTAATGACAATAGTCCGCCCGATAGCGGCGATAATTACCTCAATTTCTGCTGGAATTATAGAAAAGATATTCGGGAGAAAAAATGATCTAAGGACTAATCCTGTCAAAGAAGACTCTTGTAAATGTGAAGAGAATGAGTCAAGGGTAAATATTTCTGGTAAAAATTTCTGGCAAAGGCTAAAGGATTCCTTCAATTATGGATTTCTGGATTTTTTCGGTGATATTGTTATCTACATAATTATAGGATATATATTAGCCGCTTTGATCTCCACGTTAGTCCCTGAAGAATTTATACTGGAAAATCTTGCAGGTAAAGGGATTTTTCCTATGCTGGGGATGTTAGTCTTAGGGATCCCTCTTTATATCTGCTCCACCTCAGCCACACCCATTGCCGCGGCTTTGCTTTTAAAAGGGGTATCCCCGGGTGCGGCTTTGGTTTTGCTTTTGAGCGGCCCAGCGACTAACATCACCACTATCTTGGCTGTGGGGAAGTTCTTAGGGAAAAGGTCATTGCTCCTTTATATCCTCAGTATAATGCTGGTAAGCCTTTCCCTGGGATTGGCTTTAAACTGGCTTTATGACTTCCTCAGGCTTGCTCCTCAGGCAAGGATTGGAGAAGGGGCAGAGCTCATACCCTATGGGATAAAACTAATATCCACTTTTTTCTTTATAATTTTGGTTTTATTTCTTGCCTGGAAGAAGATAATAAGAGCTCTTTAACAAACGCAGGTTTTCTTAATGCCGTAAAAACTATAAATTTGAACTTTCTTGCTTGAGGAGAGATTATGTCAAAGATTGTGAGAAAGGTAGTTCCGGTTGCCCTTCTGTTTTTCTTTTTTTTAAGTCCCAGCTGTTCTTCCCAAAAAACTCCTCCCCCAAAAAAGAAAGATAACCCCACAACTATTAACTGGCTTAAATATGACGATGGATTAAAACTGGCAAAAAAAGAGAATAAAAAGATAATGGTTTTCTTTTATACTAACTGGTGCGGGTACTGCAGGAGGATGGATAAATATACTTATAATGACGATGAGGTAAAGAAGATATTAGCAGAAAACTTCATCTCCGTCAGAGTAAATGGAGAATCTAAGGACAAGGTTTCAGTTGACAAGGATAAAATTACCGAGAGGGAGCTTGCCTCAAAATACGTGATGAGAGGATACCCCACCACCTGGTTTTTGGAACCAGATGGGGAGAAGCTTTCTCCTATGATAGGATATAGAAGCGCTGAGGAGTTCGCCACTGTTCTCACCTATGTTGCGGGCGATTGGTATAAGAAGATCAGCTTTGAGGAGTATCTTAAGAAAAAGGATGAGTTGACCAAAAGTAAAAAGTGAGAAGTAAGAAGTAAAAAGTAAAAGGAGGGTTTTTTTGTCGATTTTTTAAAAGAGACGCATTGCAATGCGTCTCTACGTTTTCAATGAATTTTATTGACACCATCTTTTTCTGAAGTTATATATTAAATTAAGCTATGATAAGAAAATACATTTTATTTATCTTAATTCTATTCTTAGCCCCTAACACCGTCTATGGGGCTAAATATGCTGGGGAGTTCCTGAATTTAGGAGTGGGGGGTAGAGCCTTAGGTATGGGGGGTGCCTTTGTGGCTATTTCAGATGATGCTACAGCTGTTTACTGGAATCCGGCGGGGCTCTCTAAACTTCCCTCTCAGGAACTCATTTTCATGCATGCTGAAACCTTCGGTTCACTTTTGAATCATGACTTTTTGAGCTGGGCCATCCCCATGCAGAATCGTTTTGAAAATTATACCTTTGGTTTAAGTCTGATGCGCTTAGGAGGAGGGGATATAAAGGTAACTGAGCTTCCCAATCCGAATGATCCTATTAGCAGTACCAACCGTCCTTATGTGAAAAAAGAAGCAGGGCATGCAGATTACCTTTTGACTTTCTCCTTTTCTAAAGAAACCAATACCAAGCTTTCCTTTGGGGGGAATGCCAAGCTCATCTATCGCCATATAGTGGATAATTCGGCTTTTGGACTGGGAATCGATTTGGGATTACTTTATACTCCGACCAGTTACTTTAACTTAGGAGCCAATCTCAAAGATGCAGTCTCTACACTTTTATCTTATGATAATGGCACCCGGGAAACTATTTCTCCCTCTTTAAGGACTGGATTTGCTCTGCATAAGGGTTATGGGGACTTCTCTTTTCTTTTTACAACAGAGGCAGAATTAAATTTTGAGGGGAGAAGGTATTCTGCCCAGTACTGGCAGGGGGATATATCCGCAGATATGCATTATGGCTGGGAGGTAGTCTATTTAAAACGAATAGCAGCCAGGTTAGGGTTTGACCGGGGAAATTTCTCTGCCGGGGGAGGTTTGAGTTTTAAAAAATTTGCTTTTGACTTAGCTTTTTTGAGCCACAAGGAACTGGATAATAGTTATCGAGTCTCTTTACAAGTTAAACCCTGATTTTTTAAAGAGGAGAGAATATGTTTAAGCCAAGACTTCTTTTCCAACTTCTTTTCTGTATGCTATTTTCCTTCAGCTTAGCTACAAATTCCAACGCTTTTCTCTTTGGCTCTAAAAATAAGAACATTGCGGCTAAGGTGAATGGAGAAATTATTAGTAAAGAGGATTTTAAAAAGAAATTGGAATCTTTGAATTTCGTCACCAAGGATAATAAAGAGGAGGAGCAGAAGACCAAAAGGGAAGCCTTAGATATGCTTATCACTGATAAGTTAGTGGAGCAAAAGGCAAAAAAACTGGATCTGAGTGAGGCTGAGGGCTGGAAAAAGAAGGAAGAAAAACACTCTCTGGAGTTCTTAGTAGAACTGATGTATAGAAAAGAGATAGCAGAGAAAGTTCAGGTACAGGATAGTGAGATAGTTGCCTTTTATCAGGGGAATCAGGATGAACTCTTTACCAAGTCTGAACAGTACAAGGTCAGCCATATATTGATCAAAATAGATACCCTGCAGGGAGAAAACCCGGAGAAGGAGAAAGAAGCCGAAAAGAAAGCTCTGGAAAAGATCGAATCGCTCTACCAACGGGCTATATCAGGTGAGGATTTTTCAGGTTTAGCCAAGCAGTTTTCTGAAGAGGAAAGGACTAAAGAAAAAGGGGGTGAGCTGGGTTATCTTCCTCGAGGGAGGATGATTAAAGAATTTGAGGAACAGGTTACCTCTCTTCAGCCTGGTAAGGTCTCTAAACCTTTCAAGACTGAATACGGTTATCATATCTTAAAATACACTGATAAAATACCTGAGGAAATAACGGAACTGAACCAGGAACTGGAAAGCGGGATAAAATTTACTCTCTCAAGAGAGAAGCAGAAAAAAAGAGCAGAGGAATATCTGGAAAATCTAAAGAATCGGACTAACTATCTTTACAACGAGGAGGTTTTGAACCAACACCCGGATTCAGTCAAAGGAAACCCATGGGTTTTGATAATAGAGAATCAGGATACCATAAGGTTCTCAAAATACAAAGTTGACTTAGAGCCTTATAAAGCTTATTTGGAAAAAGATACCTTAAGTTTGGAGGATAAAAAGGCACTTCTCCGGGATAACACTTCGCTTTTTAATATCTTGGTCATAGAAGGGAGAAGAGGGGGGTATGACCAGCTTCCTGAATATATCAAGGAGATAAACGATTTCAAATTTAAAGAGGCCAGAAGAAGGGTTTTAGCAGAGGTGACTTTAAAGGGTTACATCCCTACGGATGAGGAAGTATACGACTACTACCTTTCTCACCGGGAGGAGTTTCCAACGGATAGCTCCCTTCACGTTTATCATATAATCTTTGGTGATTCCCTGAAGGCGGAGGAGGTTTTGAAAAAGCTTGAGGCAGGAGCAGATTTCGTGGAGATGGCTAAGGAGTATTATCCGGGAGAAAAAGAGATTCGGGAGGTAGCCTATGATTTGGGTTTTATTACCGATATGGAGATCTCCCCGGAGTTTTATAAGGCGGCCGCTCAATTACAGGTGGGTGAGGTTAGCCACCCGCTTAAGACAGAGTGGGGGTATCATCTCATTAAATTAGTGGAGAGAAGAGAAGGCTCTCCGGTGGAATTATATAAGGAAAGGCTTAAAAATTTAGTGACTATAAAACAACAAAGGAAATTTAAAGCAGAATGGGAGAAAAACTTAAGGGAAGGGGAGGAGATCTGGGTTAATGAGAAGTTGGTGAAGAAATTGAAGCTTAAACCTAAGAAGTAGGGGAAACCTTTGGGTTCTGTTTATAGAAAGACGTAAGATGTGAGAAGTGAGAAGATGGAAGGCTAAGGCCTTCTTCTACACAAATAAATAAAGAGATTGATTTTTTAGTTCACAAGGATTCCACTTAAAACAAATGATTTAGAAAAATCTTTGGAAATCTCCCTTTACAACGAGTTCAAAAGAAAAGCTATCCATTTAGTTGCCTTATCTATTCCGATAGGGTATTACTTACTGCCTAAAAAGACTACCCTTATTTTCCTTATCCCCATAACCTTAGGCTCGATTTTGGTAGATATAATCAGGCTAAGGAATTTACCCTTAGCTGGTTTTCTAAACTGGTTTTTAGGGCCTATTTTAAGGGAGCATGAAAGTTGGGACCTCACTGGCTCAAGCTATATACTCTCTGCATCAGTTTTATCTATTTTATTCTTTAATAAAAAAGTAGCTATTGCCGCTATAGCCTACATTATCTTGGGAGACTGTGTCTCTGCTATAATTGGAAGGGTCTATGGGAAGACCAAGATAGAGAAAAAAAGCTTGGAGGGTAGTTTGGCTTTCTTTTCTATCTGCCTCTTGGTGGCTTTGATGCTTCCCGGGCTTCCTTTCTGGATTGGTGCAATAGGTGCTTTGGTTGCTACTGTAGTTGAGGCTTTGAGTATACCCATAAATGATAATCTGAGCGTCCCTCTGGTAAGCGGACTGATTATGGAATTTTTGATTATCTTGTAGGCATTTAGGTAGCGGAAACCTTTAGGTTTCCAGCTCTTTTAAAATGGAAGGCTGAAGTCTTCCGCAGTCCGCCTGAGGCGGACTGTGGACAAGACCTGGATGGACTTTCTCTATGTGAAAAGGAAAAATTTAGATTCTTCCCCCTTCGAGCTCAGAATGACAGGGGAAAGAATTTTTGTCATTCTGAGCGATAGCGAAGAATCCTTAACCATTAAAAAATTGGAATTAAATGTAGCGGAAACCTTTAGGTTTCCAATAAAAAAGAATGGAAGGCTAAAGCCTTCCGCTACATAGTTTAGGAGGAAAATCAGATGGAGCAGAAAAGATTTATCGATTTAAGGAGTGATACGGTTACCAAACCCTCAAAAGAGATGAGAAAAGCTATGGCTGAGGCTGAAGTGGGGGATGATGTCTTAGGAGATGATCCCACGGTAAAAAGATTGGAGCAGATGGTTGCTAGGCTTTTAGGGAAAGAGGAAGCACTTTTTGTTCCTTCCGGGACTATGGGGAATCAGGTCTGTTTAAGGGCTTTAACCAGTCCCGGGGATGAGGTTATCTTAGATGTAAACTCCCATATCTATAATTATGAGGTAGGTGCAGCCTCAGCTTTATCCGGGCTCCAGCTTCATCCCCTAAAAGGGGAAAGAGGTATTTTAAAGGCTGAACAGGTCTTGGAGGAGATAAGACCTGAAAATATCCACCATCCTCCAACTGCTTTGATTATTTTGGAAAATACCCATAACCGGGCTGGAGGAACGATTTATCCTTTGGAGAAGATACAAGAAATTCACAGGGTGGCAAAAGAGCATAATATAAAAATGCATTTAGATGGTGCCCGTTTGTGGAATGCCTCAGTTACCACAGGGATTCCGCTGAATGAATATTCTGAGTATTTTGATTCAGTCTCTGTTTGTTTATCCAAGGGGATTGGCGCGCCAATTGGCTCGGTTGTGTCTGGTAGTGCTGAATTCATTAAAAAGGCAAGAAAAAATAGAAAGATGTTCGGTGGGGGGATGAGGCAGGTGGGGATTATTGCCGCTGCCGGGATATATGCAATAGAGAATAACATAAATCGCTTGGCTGAAGACCATAAGAATGCAAGGATTTTAGCTGAAAGCTTAGCAAAAATTAAAGGGATTTATATTGATTTAGAATCAGTGCAGACCAATATGGTTATTTTAGAGATTGAAGATAAACAAAAGGATGCAAACTGGTTGGTGGAAAAATTGAAGGAGAATGGGATTTTGACCCTTCCTTTCGGGAAAACTAAGATGAGATTGGTGACACATTTAGATGTGAACAGGGAAGATATTTTAAAGACGATTGAGGTTTTTGAGGGGTTGTTTAAAGGATAGAGTGGTTTTGAGAGGGAGAGTGGATTTAGAAAACGAAACCTTTTTAACTTGACTTTTAGAAGGAAAAAGAATAAAATTAATAGTATCTACAAGTTGGTCTTAGTAAATGATTAAGATGCTGCAGGATATATATAGATATATATAAGCAAATTTCTTATTATTGGCGCAAAATTTACAGGAGATACTTAATAAAAAAAAAGAAAATAATAATAAGGAGCTTTTATAATGGCAAAACTAAAAGACAAGAGGATAGATCGAAAGCCTGTAACTATTGAATATCTTTCTATAGATGATCTACTTTTCGACGATGAGAATGCCCGTTTTGCTGGGATGCGCCTTAAGGCTTCACAAAAAGATATTGCTAAGAATTTATGGGAAGAAATGAATTTAGATGAACTGATTATTTCTATAGCAGTAAATGGTTATTATAAACAAGAGCCGCTTTTAGTTGTAAAAAAGAATAGCAAATATGTTGTTGTCGAAGGTAATAGGCGACTGGCTTCGGTTAAGATTTTACTGGAACCTGACTTGGCAAAATACGTCGGTGCCAGAGCAAGCGATCTGCCAAAGTTAAGGCCAGGATTAGCTAAGGAACTACGTACTTTACCAGTTATTAAATTTAATGATAGAAAAGAACTATGGGGTTATCAAAGCTTTAGACATATTAATGGACCTAGAAGCTGGTCAGCGATTAGTAAAGCTGAATTTGTTGCTCATTTAAGACAGAAACTCGGCATTAGCTTTGATGACATATTGAGAAGCATAGGAGATAAAAATAAGACCTCTATAAAGATGTATAATGGGTTAATGGTCTTGAGGCAGGGAGAGAGAATTACAAGATTTTGTAGGGGGGATTCCTCTTCTGCAAAAATCAATTTCTCCCACTTATACACATTACTTCAATACCCAGATACAAGAAAATTTCTAGGTTTAGAAAAATACCAGATTTCTGAGCCTTTTCCAGAAAATCCTGTTCCAGAAAGTAAAAAGAAAGAACTTGAGGAAGTTTTGCTATGGTTGTTTGGAAGCAAATCTGCAAGAGTGGACAGTATAATTAAATCTCAAAATCCAGATTTAAGAATGCTTGATGATGTAATAGCAAATAAGGAAGCCCTAGATTATCTTCGGGAGACTAGAAATTTAAATGCTGCACATGAATATACTGAAAGAGAAGATCGTAGATTAGAATCCTATATTATGAGAGCAGAAATGAACATCCGTCGGGCAAAATCTTTTGAGGATTATTACAAAGGTGATATTCCCTTAGCTGATAGAGTATCCAATATTCATGCAATTTCCGAAGAGATGTATGAAAAAATGAAAAAGTACGGGAAGGAATAATCGAATATGCCTATTTATATTCAATTGCCAGGGGAGCAGACGGTTACTAAATTGGCGGATTGGATGGAAATAAGTGCTTTACTCGATAAGGATGGTTGTGTCTCAAGGCAGGATTTATTATCTCCACTGAAGGCAGAAAAAGATACACAAGAAGATCAAATTGAGCAATCAGAAGCTGATATTATTGTTTTAGACATTTTTACTGAGATACAAAGACGAACTAAGGCAACAGGTAATGGATATCCTTTTTTCTTAGATGGCGAAACGATAAAGAGAAAACATAGGGAAAAAAATTTTCTATCTTATATATTTTGTCTCTTAATATCATTTTTTGGAGTTGAAAACATACAGTATTGCTCTGATTGGAAAACTAGTGAAGTAACAAAAAAATTTGAAGAGCTATCTGCTAAAACTATACAATCTCTACTAGATAACAAAAAATTGTCAGCAAAAGTTAAAGTATTTGGATGGCCCAGAAGATGGGATGGAGATGTTACGAATCCAAGTTTTGTAGAAGCTTTAAAAAAAATCTGTTTAGAGTGTGGTGAAATGAAGCCTAAAAATCGTCCCACTGCTTCAACTGCAAAAGATGCTGGATTAGATATTATAGCATGGAAACGATTTCCTGATGAATTATCAGGAGGTATTTTTTTCTTGGGCCAGTGTGCCACAGGTTCAGATTGGACTAGCAAATTGCTTGATGTTAAGAAATTTGAAGTTTTTATTGAAGATTATACTCCGCCTGTCACAGGTACTTTTATTCCCCACATTCCTGATATATCTAACCCGAGAAGTATTGATGAGTGGTCGATTAATGTACAGCGAGGAGGTATGCTTTTTAATCGTTGCAGAATTGCATATTTAGCGAAGGATTGGAGTGATAATTGGGCAAATAGACTGTGTAGAAAAGCATTAAAAGAGATCAGATTACAATCTGTAAACGATTTTCCGCGACAGAATTAAAAGGAACATTTAATTTTGCCTAGCAGTTTTCCTGTACCAATCAAAATTGGTTTTCTTTTATTTTGTCTTTTATGAAACTCTCTAATAAAATCTTACATAATTGTGATTTTTAAAGTGGAAGAAAATATAAAAATTAGTGATTTAAGTCCTTTAAGATATCCAGGCTCAAAGAAAAAACTAGTTCCCTATCTCTATAAGATATTAAAACATAATAAACTGTACCCTAATGTTTTGGTTGAACCCTTTGTAGGTGGAGGGAGTATTGCACTACATTTTCTTCAGAATAAAATTGTAGATAAAGTTATTATTGCTGATAGCGATAAGCTTATATATAGCTTTTGGCATATCTTGTTTACAAAACCTCTCTATCTAATTAATTTCATAAGAAGAGTAAAAATAGACTTAGACAATTTTTATGCTTATAAACTAGTGGCCAAGCAAGATGAAGATTATGAAGTGGAAAAACTAGCCGAAGCATGTATTTTTTTAAATAGAACAAGTTTCTCTGGAATATTGACAAATAGCGCAGGCCCAATAGGTGGTGCAGAGCAAAAATCAAAATATGATATATCTTGTAGATTCAAAAAAGAGAAAATTGTAGAAAAAATAAAATATATATCAGGCTTCAAACGAAAAGTAATTGTCTTACCTTACGATTGGAAGGATACGATAAAATTTGCAGAGGATTGGATAAAAAAAAGAAAGAGATTGAATAAGGTTCTTTTTTATTTTGATCCTCCATTTTTCAAGCAAGCAGAACTGTTATATAGAAAGTATTTTTCCAGAGATCAACATAAGGAACTCTGCCAACATATACTATCTTTAAAACATGATTGGATACTTAGTTATGACAATGTTCGAGAAATAAAGAAGATGTATTCAGCAAATGGGAACATCACGATGCACGTAGAAATGCCTTATTCGGTTCATTCTAATACTCAAAGAATAGTAAAGGAATTGATTATTTCTCGCTTATCTTTGCCTCCAAATTAAACTTTTATGTTTATTGGGGTTCACTAACTCGCGTAGGGGCGGAGTTTGTTCTGCCCTTTTGATTTTTCTGGAGTGCAAGAGCTTGTCCACAGGATCTAATTTCGGATCGTAGCGAAGCGGAGAACCCTCTCACGGGGCTCTTGCTTTTTTAAAATAATGGTGGAACAGACATCCCTGTCTTGTTTAGCTCAGGCAAGGATGCCTGAGCCACTAAGTATTTAACCTCTCCCTGTTCCTCTCCTTAAGAGGGAGAGGGGGTTTTTGTAGTCCCTACCATATAGATGGTGGAACAGACATCTTGTCTGTTCATTTGCTCAGGCCCTGGGAACGGGTCTGTAGGACAGAATGCCTGAGCCACCAAGAGATATATGACAAGGCTTTGGACTTGCTTTTTTTCTTGCTTTTGGTTAGAAAATATGTATTCCCGCCTTGCCCTCTCCGAATTTGTCCGAAATTGGATTCGTAAGAGATTCATAGGAAAGGCGGGATATTTATTCAAATAGATGCTATTTTGTTGAATTACAAAGTCCTTGACTAATTTTGCATTCCTCAATATAATATCACCAGTTGCGAAACTGGTCTAATAAGGGGAGGGAGATATGAAAGGTAATAACCCAGAACAGAAAAGTGAGAAGGTTTCTATTTTTAATGCACGCAGAGGAGCGGTAGAAGAAATAGAGAAAATAGATAAGACGGATGATGAATGGAAAAGGTTGCTTACTCTTGAGCAATACTTAGTTACCAGACAGAAAGGAACTGAAAGACCATTTACGGAGAAATGTGATCTGCCAAAAGAAGAGGGGATTTACCAGTGTATATGTTGTGGGACTGATTTGTTCAGTTCAGATACCAAATACGATTCGGAAACAGGCTGGCCCAGTTTCTGGACTCTGGTTTCAGAGTTGAATATAAGAACTCGTATTGACAATAGTCTATCGATGCAAAGGATGGAGGTGCTTTGTGCAAGATGCGAAGCTCACTTAGGTCATCTGTTCGATGATGGTCCCCCGCCTACTAATAAACGCTATTGCATCAATTCTATTACTCTAAAATTTATTAAGAAAGAGAAGTAAATCTTTTATACCTGTAATGTTTTACAAAATTCTTAGGCTCGAAGTCCCGCCTCTGGAGTGACCTGTAAAGGGGGATTGGGATGCAACACCTATTCCGGCATAGAGACCTCACTCTTAACCACTCTCTTTTCCTACGGATCCGTTTCTCGGACTTGTCTGTTAATGTCAGACAGGAATGTCTGACCTACTAACAAAATGTAGGGTCAGGCAATTCATGAATTGCCCCTCCATTCTAATTTTTCATTGACTTTAGGACCCTTAAATTTTATAATTAGTTACAAATTTCACAAACTTTTAAAGGAGTGAAATTGGCAAAGATTTTGGTTACCGGTGGGGCTGGTTTTATCGGCTCGAATGTGGCGGATAGATTCATCTCTTGCGGGCATAAGGTGGTGATAATTGATAACTTAAGCACCGGCTTCAGAGAAAACATCCACCCAAAAGCTAAGTTTTTTAAGTTGGATATAAAGAGTAAAAAGATAGAGCAGATTTACAAAGAAGAGAAGATAGAGGTTTTATGTCATCATGCCGCCCAGATCGATGTGCGTAAATCGGTTGAGGACCCGATCTTTGATGCTAAGGTAAATATTGAAGGGACACTTAATCTATTGAACAACTGTGTTAAATATAAAACTAAAAAGGTTATCTTCGCCTCAACTGGCGGAGCACTTTACGGGGAACAGGACTATTTCCCCGCAGATGAGGACCATCCAGAAAGGCCTTTATCTCCTTATGGAATTACCAAGCTTGCCATTGAGAAATACCTCTACTTCTATAAAGAAACCTACGGAATAAATTATATCTCCTTAAGATATGCTAATGTCTATGGTCCCAGGCAGAACCCCTGGGGTGAGGCTGGGGTGGTGGCTATTTTTACGCAAAGGCTTCTTTCCGGGAAAAAAGCCATCATCAATGGGGATGGAAAACAGACTAGGGATTATGTATTTGTTGAAGATGTGGTAGATGCTAACCTACTGGCTCTGAATTACCCTCAGTCAGATGCCTTCAATATAGGGACCAGGATTGAGACAGATGTTAATACTATATTCAATCTGCTAAAAGAAAAGATCGGCTCAAACCAGAAGGAGATTCATGCCCCTGAAAAGCCCGGGGAGCAAAGAAGGAGCGTTTTGGATTATTCCAGGGCAAAAAAACTTTTAGGCTGGAGTCCAAAATATAGTTTAGAAGAAGGGATTGAAAAAACAGTCAAATATTATAAAAAAAGTAAATGAGTTTAATTGGTAATCCCGCCTTGCCCGCGAAGCGGGATGATTGACCCAGGTTTAGGGCAACGTGGGTTTACCGATTTATTCCAGAGCGAAAAAACTTTTAGGCTGGAGCCCAGAATACATTTAGAACAAGGAATAAAGGAAACGGTAAAATATTATAAAGATAAAACTACTCAAAAGAAATGAACAGGATAGTTATCTTAGGCTCATCCTCTGGTATGCCAGAACCCAAAAGAGCTTGCTCCTCGATTTTAATTCAGGCCGAGAATAAATCTTATCTTTTAGATGCAGGCGAAGGATGCGCCTCCTCGATTTTAAAGCATAAGGTTAAACCAGATAAAATCAAACAGATTTTTATAACCCATACCCATGCAGACCACTCGATTGGAATTTTCATGCTGGTTCAGATGATGCACCTTTTAGAAAGAAATGAAAGTTTAGATATTTATCTGCCTGAAGAGAGTCTATTCTGGTTTGAGAATATGTTCGATTCCCTG
>Ga0114930_10001130_pt1 | contig 26243 bp, 23 predicted proteins | sample AnhtaG_FD_87300 | JGI IMG/M metagenome (GOLD analysis project Ga0114930, IMG submission 87300) | Deep subsurface microbial communities from Anholt, Denmark to uncover new lineages of life (NeLLi) - Anholt_01485 metaG | ecosystem: Environmental > Aquatic > Marine > Oceanic > Sediment | place... | reverse complement strand
TGTATTCTAAATAACCAGCTATGCCTGAAGGAAAGGATTAAGACGGCAATCGGAGGCAATGACATCACCGAAAAAATCTCGGACGGAGTAAGAGAGACTATATGGCGAGGCATCTTAAGTGGGAAGCCAGAGAAGGTGCACGTTTGGGAAGGGACTAGCTTAGTGAGCAAAGGGCGTGTGGAGCTACGATTCTACGAGGGCGATTCGGGTACGAAACTTGACTTGAATGATGTGGAGCTTGCAAAGGAGGTCTTAGGTATGTGCCGTCAGGTGGTAACGAACCTGCTGGAGGTCAAATCTGATTTGGTGCAGGAGCTAACTGATGAGGTCAGCCAGATGAAGGATAGAACTAGGGAGCTTGATGAAAGTTTGGAAGGGCTGCTACTCCGCCCCATGATACTCCGCACTCGATGTGACCTGTGTCCTGCATAGTGTATAGGCAGCATTTTCTTAATTAAAGGAGGAGAAATGAAAGGCCATATTCGGCAACGGTCAAAAGGCTCATGGACTATCTGGGTAGACCTTGGGCGCGACCCAGAGACAGGGAAACGTAAGCAGCAGACCCTAACAGTTCGTGGTAGTAAGAAAGACGCAGAACGGGAACTGCGGGCTATCCTAAGCCGTACTGAAGGTGGTGCCTATATCAGACTGACAAAGATGACGGTAGGGGAATATCTGGAAACCTGGCTGAGAGACTACGTATCCACAAATACAGCACCGAGTACGGCTGATGGTTACTCAGATATTGTAAGGACACACCTCATTCCAGAATTAGGTCGATTCCCATTGACTGCTTTACAGCCATTGCATGTTCAGGCTTATTATTCTCGCATGTTAAGGTGCGGCAGGCGAGATGGGAAAGGTGGCTTATCAGCTCAAACAGTGAAACATCACCATCGGGTCTTGTACGAGGCTCTAAAACATGCCGTTAAGCATGGTCTACTTATCCGAAATGTTGGGGAAGCAGTTGACCCACCACGACCAGACAGCAAAGAAATGATCACACTGGATATGGATGATGTGCATACTCTCCTAGATGCGGCTCATGACACGCCATATTACATGCTGTTCTATACGGCTCTTTATACCGGACTCCGGCGTAGCGAGCTACTTGGGCTTAGATGGAAGGATGTTGAGTTGGACTTGGCGACCCTCTCAGTTGTGCAAACACTTCATTACGTACCTGGGAAGGGCTACATATTTAGAGAGCCTAAAACAAAACGTAGCCGGCGCCTTGTTGATTTGTCACCATCATTAGTTCTCTTATTGCGAGAGCATCGGGCTAATCACGAATTGGAAAAGAAATTATTCGGGTGCTCTGTCATACCAGACGATTTGGTATTCAGCTACCCAGACGGCACTCCGTTACCGCCGAACAGTATTACCAAGGCTTTCCACAAGCTAGCTAAATCTCTGGGGATGCCGGGTATGCGTCTACATGACCTGCGCCACACTCATGCCACACTTATGTTGAGGCAGGGAGTGCATCCGAAGGTCGTAAGCGAGCGCTTAGGGCATAGTTCCGTAGCAATAACACTGGATACATATTCTCATGTCATGCCAGGGATTCAGGCAGCAGCGGCACAGCGCTTTGATGAGGGACTACAGAGGACTAGAGAAGAGGTATCAGCGGAGAAGGTCGGTTAGCAATCGGTTAGCAAATATTTTGCCGATGGGTAGTATTGGACTAATTTCGTATGTAAAAGTGGAGGCGACGACCGGATTCGAACCGGTGAATAGGGGTTTTGCAGACCCCCGCCTTAACCTCTTGGCCACGTCGCCACGACCATCCGCAGAAAACTAAAATTTTTAGTGGCAATCCGATTCTTTAGAGCGGCAAGGGTGATTTCAACCCTCAACTGGACGCGCCCCTAATATATCAAAGATGATCGATGGAGTCAAGGCGAAACGGAAAAAGCCCCGGTCATTTCCCCGGCGAAGGGGTTCTATCGAGGCAGACCCAGCCCTCTGATGGCGATGATGCTGCGAAGGATTTCGGAGGTGCCGCCAAAGATGGTGCCGGAAACGGAGAAGAGACAAGCTCGCACTACCAAGCCCTGAAGCGCGACCCATTTGGAATCGGACTGAAGCGGCCTGTAAAGCCCCAGGATTTGCATCGCCACGTTAGCCAGGTGCTGATCCCAGCTCGGTGCCAAATACATTGGTGTGAGAGCCTTGGTAGCTGGGGGCGATCCACTTGAGATTCCCTTCTGATGCCATGTCCGTAACCGTAAGCGGTTGACTTAGGCCAGAGGCTATTGTAGAATGGGGAATGGCTGAATATGAGTCGCCCCCACGTTTATTACGGGGGATACTCAATGAGCCCAGCAAATATCTGGATAACAAAACGTACCTTAACAACCCCCCAAGCCTAAGCCGAGAGGCGACCCACAGAACACAGAAATAAGTTGGAGAAGGGCTTTCCGGTGGTTAGAGCGGGGCGGACCCACCCGTTTCCATCCCGAACACGGAAGTGAAACGTCCCAGCGCAGACGATACTGCCCTGGCAACGGGGTGTGGAAAATATGCCACTGCCGGGGAGCCTTTTTTTGCTAACCCTTTGACTGATTTGAGGGTTTCTTAGTTCACAACTATGTTATAATGAGACATATCTCTAAACAAAGAGGAGGCATTGGCATGAATATTAGGATATTAGGGATCTCTGGAACGCCGATCAAGGATGGCAATTGTGATAAATTGGTCCAGGAATCCCTAAAAGCAGCCGCTGGGGCATTTGAGGGGGTGGAAACGGAGTTTATCACCCTGGCGGATAAGAAAATTGCGGCCTGCAAACATTGTCAGTACTGCATTGAGAACAGAGCACCGTGCAAGGTAAAGGACGATTTTCACATGGTCTACGAAGCCATGCAGCGGGCGGATGGCATGATTCTGGGTGGCCCCACCTGGGATCTAACCCTGAGTCCCCATCTGGTGGACCTCGTGTCCAGAACCAGGGAGAGCACCTTCTTCCATCATCGTTTCAGAAACTTGCCAGCTGGTGCCCTAACTCTGGGGTGGTTCGGAGTTGGAATGGAATGGGCTATTAGCGTTATTTACTCCTTGATTCAGGCATTGGAGATGATTCCTGTGGCTCACGGCACAGCGGTGGCCAGTACCATGGCCTATGGTCAGCGACCCGATTACTTGGAGCACGGCGTACTGGATAGCCTGTTCGGCACGGCCCGAGCCCATATGGTGGGCCGGAAGGTGGCCGAGATATCCAGGATGATTAAATATGCCAGAGAGGCGGGGCTGGAGTTGCCGCGCCGCCCTAAGAAGGAGAAGGACTTCATTCGGGGTGTATGGAGGGAGAAGGAGTAACCCCTTTTCTTTTTCAGAGGAGTGTGTTAGAATATAACTAAGTCAGTTAAAATTACACTTTTTCTCCGGAGGGGGAGATGTCCAGTAGATTTGAAAAGTTTACCGAGAGGGCGCGAAAGGTTCTGACGCTGGCTCAAGAGGAAGCGCAACGCTTCAACCATAACTATATTGGCACAGAGCACATACTGCTCGGCTTGGTCCGTGAGGGCGATGGTGTCGCTGCCAAGGTCCTTGCAAACCTTAGTGTGGAGCTCGATAAGGTGCGCAGCGCTGTAGAGTTTATTATAGGGCGTGGGGAAAGAACCGTTACCGGCGAGATCGGTTTAACCCCCCGAGCGAAGCGGGTTATCGAACTGGCGGTAGATGAGGCACGGCGCCTTAATCATAATTACATAGGCACCGAGCATCTCCTTCTTGGGCTACTGCGCGAGGGTGAGGGAGTGGCCGCTGGCGTACTTGAGAGCCTTGGAGTCAGCCTGGAGAAGGTACGTACTGAGACGGTGCGACTCCTCAGTCAAAGCATGACCCAAGGCGCTTCCAGCGTCCGTCCCAGTACCCGAACCCCAACGTTGGATCAACTGAGCGTCGATCTTACCGCCATGGCCCGTGCCGGCAAGCTTGACCCGATTATCGGTCGTTATAAGGAGATAGAGCGGGTCATTCAAATCCTGAGTCGACGAACAAAGAACAATCCGTGCCTTATTGGCGAGCCTGGGGTGGGCAAGACGGCCATTGTTGAAGGCTTGGCCCATCGTATCGTCGCTGGCGATACCCCTGAAACCTTAAGGGGTAAGCGGCTGCTGACCCTTGACATTGGCTCCTTGGTGGCCGGGACAAAGTATCGGGGCGAGTTTGAGGAGCGGTTAAAGAAGGTTATCGATGAGATAAAAACCGCCGGTAATTGCATGTTGTTCATCGATGAGATGCACACCATTGTCGGCGCTGGTGCTGCTGAGGGAGCTGTTGATGCCTCCAGCATACTGAAGCCCTCCCTAGCGCGGGGAGAACTACAGTGCATCGGTGCCACCACCGCCGATGAGTATCGAAAGCATGTCGAGAAGGACGCTGCCCTGGAGCGACGTTTTCAACCCGTCCTGGTTGAGGAGCCCTCTATAGAGGAAACCATTGAGATCCTGCATGGTATAAAGAGTCGCTACGAGGAGCACCACAGCTTGTTGATAAGCGATGAAGCGATCAATTCATCGGCTGCACTGGCAGCGCGATATATCCCAGATCGCTTCCTCCCCGATAAGGCTATCGACCTGATCGATGAAGCGGCATCTCGGGTTAGAATCCAGCATGGTACAGCCCCGATCGGCTTGAAAGAGGCGATCCAGGCTGTGGAAAGGCTGCGCCGGGATAAGGAGACGGCTATTGCTTCCCAGGAGTATGATCACGCCGCAGAGTTGCGGGATCGCGAGCTAAAGCTCGACGAAAAGATAGAGGGAATGCAGCAAGGGTGGCAGCAAGACCAGTCTATTGAGAAGCTAGAGGTCACCGAGGAGGACATTGCCGAGGTGGTGAGCATGTGGACCGGGATCCCGGTGGTGCGCCTTGCTAAGGATGAGACCGCCCGCCTGCTCCAGATGGAGGAGGTGCTGCATCGCCACATCATCAGTCAGGATGAGGCGATCACCATTATCTCCAAGGCAGTGAGGCGAGCCCGCGCTGGGCTTAAGGACCCAAGGCGTCCTATCGGCAGCTTCATCTTCCTCGGTCCCACCGGGGTTGGTAAGACTGAGCTGGTAAGGGTGCTTGCCGAGTTCATGTTTGGCAACAGGGATGCCCTAATCAGGCTGGACATGTCCGAGTTTATGGAGAGACATGCGGTGGCTCGCCTTGTCGGTGCGCCCCCTGGCTATATAGGTTACGAGGAGGGGGGGCAACTCACCGAGGCGGTGCGGCGTAAAGGCTACTCCGTAATCCTCTTGGATGAGATTGAGAAGGCGCACCCAGACGTGTTTAATATACTGCTCCAGATATTCGACGATGGCCATCTCACCGATGCTAAAGGGAGGCGAGTCGATTTTCGCAATACCATCATCGCCATGACCAGCAACATTGGCGCTGAGTTGATAAAGAGGGATACAACGCTGGGCTTTGCCACTAAGACCGATGAGGCCAAAACCCAGGAGCAGGCCTATGAGCGGATGAAGGAGAAGGTCCTGGCGGAGATGAAGAAGTTCTTCCGACCTGAGTTTCTCAATCGCATCGACGGCGTTGTGGTGTTCCATGCTCTGAATAAGGACCACATCAGGCAGATCGTCGATCTCATGCTTCGCGAGGTGTGGAAAGAGCTTGCAGAGAAGACGGTAATACTGGAGGTCACCGACGCCGCTAAGAACTTCCTCGGCGAGAAGGGCTATGACCCCGTCTTTGGGGCAAGACCTTTGCGCCGCACCATTCAGGATTTAGTGGAGGACCCGCTTTCAGATGCGCTCCTGCGCGGAGACTTCCAGGCCGGGGACACGGTGCTTGTGGACTGCGAAGATGACCGCATCGTGATCCGTACTCTAGAGGTGGCGACGTCCCCCCAGTAAGACATATTCCCCTGTAGCCGTGCTACGATGGTTTGGGCGGAAAGATGCCCCACTGCCAGGGGAAACTAACATCGGTTAAATGGGGAGGCCCTTTCTGGGCTTCCCCTTTCTGATACCTGGGGAGTACACAGTGGATACTTGGATACTTTACCTCCTGGTGTATAATGGAATGGCTTGAGGTGGCGTGCGTGGATAAAGGACGAATTTTTCGTTCTACCAAAGGTAGCACTTAATAGCAGCGCAAGCTCGAAGTTTGAGGCAATGGACAAAGGACGAAAGATTTTCATTTGCCAGCAGTGTGGCAGAGAGAGTATAAAATGGCTGGGACGCTGCCCTGGCTGCGAGTGTTGGAACACCTTTGTGGAAACGGTGGTTCCAGCCCTGGTAAGCCATTCCCGTAGGCTTTCAACCGCCCCCCAGGAGCTCTCCCAGATCTCCGGCGAAGAGACCCCCCGTCTCACGGTCGCCTTCGCTGAGTTCAATCGCGTTTTGGGTGGGGGGATCGTGCCCGGTTCATTGGTGCTCATCGGCGGAGACCCGGGGATCGGCAAATCGACACTGCTGCTTCAGGTTTCCACAATGGTGACCCAGGATATGGGGAAGGTGCTCTATATCACCGGCGAGGAGTCTGTTGGGCAGGTAAGACTGCGGGCCAACCGCCTGGGAGTGGGCGGGGAGCGGCTCTTTATCCTCCCTGAGACAAACATGGAGATTATCCTGGAGCAGCTTGAGGGGACATCCCCCGACCTGGTGATCATCGATTCCATTCAAACGGTTTACATTGACCAGTTGGGCTCAGCGCCGGGGAGTGTGGCTCAAATTCGCGAGTGCACCATGAGGCTGATGCAATGGGCCAAAATGGCCAATGTCCCTATTCTGCTCTCCGGTCATGTGACCAAGGATGGGGCTATCGCCGGTCCCAGGGTGCTGGAGCACATCGTCGATGTTGTGCTCTATCTTGAGGGGGAGCCCTTCAGCGCCTACAGGCTGCTCAGAGGTGTGAAGAACCGCTTTGGCTCCACCAATGAGGTCGGCATTTTCGAGATGAGGGGCAACGGTCTGGTGGAGGTGGACAATCCGTCCCAGGCGTTTCTGGCACAGCGGGCTAAGGATGCGGTGGGCTCGGCTGTTGTACCCACCCTTGAGGGGACAAGGCCCCTTCTGGTGGAGATCCAGGCGCTCACCAGCGCCACCAGCTTCGGCATCCCGCGACGAACCGCCAACGGCATAGACTTCAATCGCCTTCTTTTAATTACCGCAGTCCTCACCAAGCGGGCTGGGCTGGCCCTGGGCAGCCAGGATATCATGGTCAATGTTGTTGGTGGCCTCAGGGTGAACGAGCCGGCCGCCGACCTGGGCATCGCCCTAGCCATTGCCTCCAGCCTCCGCGGCGCAGCCATCGATCCCAACCTTGTAACTATCGGGGAGCTGGGACTCAGCGGGGAGCTGAGAGCGGTGCCCCATATGGAGAGGAGGCTGAGCGAGGCGGCCAAGCTTGGCTTTAAGAGCTGCCTGCTGCCCAAGCTAATCAAGGGAGTTGCCCCCCCAGGGATCGAACTCATAGGCGCCGATTCGGTGAGGGAAGCGTTAAAGGTGGCACTTGCTCAAACCAAGCAGTCTCAGCCTGAGCTGTGAGCATTCGGGCTTGCCAGAAACCGGTTGCGAGAAGGACGAAAAAGTGGAGACAAAACTAGCGCAACTTAAGTCCCAGCTTGAAGAGCTGGGCTCGGTTCTGGTCGCTTATTCCGGCGGTGTCGATAGCACCCTGCTGGCCTCGGTGGCCTATGAAATCCTCGGCGAGCGGGCGCTGGCGGTTACCGCTTTTTCGTCCGTTTACCCCGCTTCTGAGATCGCCCAGGCACAATCTTTGGCTCAGAATCTAGGCTTCCACCACATTATGATCGAAAGCGACGTGCTCGATGACCCGTCGTTTCTGGCAAACGACCCCTTTCGCTGCTACTATTGCAAGAGGCGGCTTTACCCTCGTCTGCGCCGCATCGCCGATGATGAGGGGCTATCCTTCGTTATCGATGGCACAAACTACGATGACCTTGGTGACGACAGACCGGGCCGGATTGCAGCCGAGGAGTTCGGAGTCCGGAGCCCGCTACTTGAGGCCGGTCTGACTAAGGCCGATATTCGGGCTCTTTCTCAAAGCAGGGGCATTCCTAACTGGGACAAACCCCCTTCATCCTGTCTCGCCACCCGCCTGCCCCACGGCACCACGATCACTATAGAGCTTCTCGACTTTATCGCCAGGGCCGAGGAGGCCGTGGCTAAACAGGGGCTGCGTCAGTTTAGGGTGCGCCATCATGGCCCTATCGCCCGCCTCGAGGCCTGCCCTGAGGACATGATGCTTCTTAGCGACGTGGAACTGAGCCTGCGGGTGGTGGCTGAGCTTCAGGCACTGGGTTACAGTTATGTCACCCTGGACCTTTATCGCCCTGGGGGGAGAACACATTGAAGATCGGGTATTTCGATTGTTTCTCTGGCTTGAGCGGGGATATGATCCTAGGGGCCCTTCTAGATGCTGAGCTCTCTCTCGAACTCTTGAACGCCGAGCTTGCCAAGCTACCCATAAAAGGCTACCGAATATCGGCTAGTCCAGCCAGGCGAGGGATCATCACCGGAACCCAGGTTAAAATAACCGTGGAGGGCGCCCAGGAGCAGCGCAATTTGAAAGATATCCTCGACTTCATTGAAAAGAGCACCCTATCCGATAAAACTAAAGAACGTAGCATCCTCATCTTCAATCGCCTTGCCGAGGCGGAGGCAAAGGTACATCGACTCCCGGTCGACAAGGTCCATTTTCATGAGGTGGGGGCTATAGATGCCATCATCGATGTTGTGGGTGCAGTTATCGGGCTTGAGCTTTTGGGGATCGAGGCCCTCTTTTCATCTCCTTTGCCCACTGGAAGTGGAACAGCCCAGACCGAGCAGGGCATCATTCCCATTCCTGCGCCCGCTACGCTGGAGCTCATCGCCTCATCAGGTGCCCCCCTTCGACCCACCCCGTATGCCGATAGTGAGCTGGTTACCCCCACTGGTGCCGCCATAGTCACCACCATGGCCTCTTTCGAGAGCCCAAACTTCTTTTTGGAGAGCATCGGCTATGGCGTAGGGATGCACGATGTACCCTCCATCCCAAACGTGCTGCCTCTTTGGATTGGGCAAATGGCCGAGGAGCAGCCAGGGGCCAGGGACGTGAGTGGGGGACAGCGAAAACTTCTGCTTCTTGAGACCAACATCGATGACATGAGCCCCGAGCTTCTGGGCTATGTAATGGAGCGCCTTTTTGAGCGCGGCGCCCTGGATGTTTGGTTTACCCCGATTCAGATGAAGAAGAATCGACCTGCAGTGATGCTCAGCGTCCTGGCGCCCCCTGAGGTGGAGAGCGAAATTGTGGAGACCATACTAAGTGAGACCTCCACCCTGGGGGTTCGGGCTCAGTGGATGGCGCGCCACCAATCGGAGCGGGAGATAATTCAATTCGATTCCAGCCTGGGTCAGGTTACCATGAAGGTGAAGCGCCTTCGTGGGCAGCGGGTCAGCCTCTCCCCCGAGTTTGAAGATTGCCGTCGTCTCGCCCAGGAGCATGGCCTCCCACTTCAGGAGGTGTATCGCATCGTCAACGCCGAGGCCAGCGCCCGACTGCTTGAAAGGTAGACATGTCGCACTTTGGAAAGCAGTGGTCAGAGATTAAACTACCTCCGCCAAGGCAGAAGGGGGAGATGTCTGTGGAGGAGGCGATCGCCAGAAGAAGATCGGTCAGGAGATATGGGAGGGAGCCTTTGTGCCTTTCCCACCTTTCACAGGTATTATGGGCAGCACAGGGGCTAACCGGCCCGGGAAGATTAAGGGCAGCACCGAGCGCCGGGGCTACTTATCCTTTGGAGGTCTTCGTCCTTATAGGCAGGGATGGCGTCGAGGGTCTTGACCCTGGCATCTATCACTATAATGTAAAGAACCACTCGCTCGAGCCTCACAAAGGGGGAGATCTAAGGAAGAAGCTATTCATAGCCGCCTTGGATCAGGAATTCATTGCCCAGGCACCGGTGGATATTGTGATCTGTGCCCTTTACGAGAGAACGTGGCGACACTATGGGAGAAGAGCGGAAAGATATGTTCACATGGAGGTAGGGCATGTGGGTGAGAACATTCATCTCCAGGCGGCGGCGCTCGGTTTGGCAGTGGTGATGGTCGGCGCTTTTGAGGATGAGCCGGTGAGAGAGTTGATGGATTTGGCTGAGGAGGTAAAGCCGCTATACATTATACCTGTGGGAACACCGAGATGACCTTTGGGTAGCGTTATGTCCTTTTTGCCTTTTCTTTGTATAGAAGGGTATCGGCAACAGCAAAAAGCTCTGTGGGGTTGGTACCATCCTGGGGGAAGGTAGCCAGGCCATAGGAGCGAGAGGGCATAGCGAAGGTATCACCACTAATTTTAACTCTGCTGGCATCCAGGAAGAGCATAAGACGGCGCAACACCTTCTCCGCCTCTTCCCTTCCCGTTTCCGGCATGATAATGGCGAACTCGTCTCCTCCATATCTGGCTACCACATCGGAGGCCCTCACATTTTCTCTAAGGATGTACCCCATTCTTCGAAGTACTTGATCTCCCGCTAGGTGCCCGTAGAGGTCGTTTATCTGCTTGAGATTGTTCACGTCGATAATGGTCAGGGAGAGACGGCGCCCGTGTCTTCGAGAGCGCATCAACTCCTGCTCCAGGCGCTCGTAGAAATAGCGATGGTTATGAACGCCAGTTAGGCTATCGTACACGGCCGCGGTCTTTGCCTGCTGGTGAAGTAAAGCTACCTCAATTACTGCGGCAATGTAGGGCCCAATTACCTCCAGTAGGTGCGCGTCATCGCTGGTGAAGGCCTCTGTGATATCATGCTCGATGACAAGAATCCCCACTACCTTCCCTTCGGTGGAAAGGGGAGCGATAAGCATCGCCCCCAGTCCCAAGAAGCTGCTGTCCAGGTAGCTTTGATTCGCGGTTACATCGGGGATGAGCCGGATTACATCGTTCTCGGCCACCCAACCGATAATGCCCTCCCCCTTTTCTATCCGTTCGCCCTTTTGGTGAATTCGGTAGCCGGTGGCAGCCTGCAATACCAGGTCCTCGGTCTCCTCCTTGAGGAAGATGGCACAATTGTTGTAGCCCTGACTCTCTTTAAGCAGGGATAAAACCTTCATCAGGACCGTTCCCAGGTTGAGGATAGAGCGAACCTCCTGGCCCAATCGAAACAGGATTGTCGAGGCTTTGTATTGGGTCATGGTCATCATGCCCAGTGTCCAGGGCAACTGGTAGCGAGCTAAAGGAGTCTTCGGCAGCCCCGTCTCTATAGGGGCCGGCACCTCCTCGGCCATAGGAGTGGGTACATCTCCCCTCTCTACTCGCCGGAGGAAGGCATCCACTACTATCGGGTCAAATTGGATTCCTTTTCCCTTGGTAAGCTCTTCAACAGCCTGTTCAATGGACACTCTGGCTTTGTAGTAGCGGCCGGCGGTCATCGCCTCAAAGGCGTCCGCAACGGCAAGGATGCGGGACACCAGTGGGATGCTCTCTCCAGAGAGCCCGTCGGGATAACCCCCGCCGTCGTACCACTCATGGTGATGCCTCACGGGAAGGTGCAACTCTCGTGAAAGACCAGACTTCTCCAGCACCTCGTAGCTCAATAGCGGATGGCTCATCATCGCCGCCTGTTGCACCGGCTCAAGCGCCCCCTTGACGGTGAGAACCTCTTCGGGGAGGAGCATCTTGCCCACATCGTGAACCAGCCCGGCATCCCGGACTAAATCCACCTCTTTCTTTTCAAGTCCCAGCTCTTGGGCAATAATCACCGCATACCGGGCTACCCCTTCCGAGTGACCCCTGGTGTGGGGGGTCTTGGTCTCCACAGCGTCGACAAAGGCCTTCATGCCACTCAAATAACCCCATCTAAGGGTCTCCCTCTGGCGAATCCCAGGCAGATGAGAGCCCAGCCAGATCATCAAGGGGATAGCCAGAGAATCAATAACAGCAATAGGGCCGGCTACTGAGAAGTCTCGGTATAGACCTCCGGCCAAGGGTAGAAGCTGATGGTGGGGGAGGATACCGCCGGAGTCAAGCCCTACGAGAAGCCACCAGGAAACAAGTGAGATCGCCCCGGTGGCTATTGACCCCTTCAACCCCGCTATATATCCCCACGCTACTATCAATGCCAGGTAGGTCCAAAGGAAGATGCTTTCAATCCCGCCGGTGAAATAGATTAGCAAGGCGACTACGAGTACGTTGGTGACCAAGAGGAACCAACTGAGCGGTATAAGTAAGCGCTCTTGGCGCAGCAAAAAATAGGCCCCAATTTGCAGTATTATAGCAACGGAAAGCAGCCACGTTACAGGGGTGATGGAGTATGATGGATTCAAGAATCGGGCGATGATGATGATTGCCAGCAGCCCGATTAGGAAAGCGCCTCCCATTGGTAGGGTGCTTGCCTTTGCTGCCTGGCCTACCATGGGCCGCTCTAAGTGCAGAAAGGTCTTTATACTTTCCATAAAGTCTTCCTATAAGAATGTAAAACTCTGGAGCATTTCCGTCAAATATGGGTTCCCTAGCAAGTTTGGGCGAAAGAAAGAGATATGGCGAGATTTTCGTAGCGACTTGGGGTTATAAGCAGGGGCGAGGGGCTATAATTGACATAACAAGGAAGATGATTGGCCTTTTCCGCTACTACAGAGGTATTGCCCCCTTTTTCAGGAGCCAATACTCCAGGCCATCGGCGAGCGCTAGCCAGCTGGCCTCAATTATGTTGGTCGAGCTACCCACCGTCCGCCACTCATGCTCCCCATCGCTCGATTCGATGAGAACGCGAACCCGAGATGCCGTGCCCGCGGTCTCTTCGATGGCACGAACCTTATAGTCCACTAGCCTCACTGCCTCAAGGCTGGGATAGAATACCAGAAGCGCCTTGCGCAATGCGGCATCCAAGGCATTGACCGGGCCATTGCCCTCGGCTGCGGTATGGATGACATCACCTCCCACCTTCACTTTAACCATGGCCTCGGACAAGAGTTCCTCCTCCTCCATCATGGAAGTTCGCCGCCTCTTCTCCACCACTACCATGAAATCGACCAGTTCAAAGAGGGGACGGTAGTCCGGCTGAGTGCGACGAACGAGAAGCTCGAAGGAGGCTTCCGCCCCGTCATACTGAAAGCCACGGCTCTCCATATTCTTGACCCGCTCCAATATGGCGCGTGCATGGTCACTTTGAGGGGTAAGCTCCAAACCATGTTCCCTGGCTTTGTATGCGATGCCCCCTTTTCCAGAGAGCTCCGATACCAACGTTCGCCATTGGTTGCCCACAAGTTCAGGGTCGATGTGATGGTAGCTTTCCTCCCATTTAATCATGGCAGCAACATGGAGGCCGGCCTTGTGGGCGAAGGCACTGGCTCCCACATAGGGGAGATGGGTATCAACAGTCAGATTGGAGATCTCGCTTATATAATGAGCGACCTCGGCCAGTTTGGCCAGCTGCTTATCGCTGATGCAGTCAATGCCCATCTTGAGCTTGAGCGCTGGTATGATGGAGCACAGGTTGGCATTGCCACAGCGCTCTCCATAGCCGTTTATGGTGCCCTGAACCTGGGTGGCCCCCGCCTGGACGGCGGTCAGGGTATTGGCCACGGCAAGCTCGGCATCGTTGTGGGCGTGGATGCCGAGAGAGACGTCTACCGCCTTTCGAGCAGCATTAAAGGCAATGGTTACATCGCTTGGTATCGTGCCTCCGTTGGTATCGCAGAGGATGATACACTCCACCCCCGCTCCAGCAGCGGCCTTTATGGTGTCGATGGCATATGCGACATTTGCCTTATAGCCATCGAAGAAGTGCTCGGCATCGAAGAAGACCCTCCTCCCCTTCGATTTGAGGTAGGCTATGGAGTCGGCGATCATGCGCAGGTTTTCATCTAAAGTGGTCTCCAATACCTGGGTGACATGGAGGCCCCAGCTCTTGCCCACTAGGGTTACCACCTTGGTTTCAGCTTCCAGCAGGGTGCGAAGGTTGGGGTCCTCTTCAACCTTTGTATCAGCTCGCCTGGTGCTACTGAAGGCGGCGAGAAGGGCATTGGGGAGCGAGAGGCTCTTGGCCCTAGCGAAAAACTCCTCATCCTTGGGGTTTGAGCCCGGCCAGCCGCCCTCGATGAAGTGGATGCCCAGATCATCAAGCTTGGTGGCGATGCGTACCTTATCCTCCACGGTGAAGGATATGCCCTCGCGCTGCGCCCCGTCTCTGAGTGTGGTGTCATAAAGCTGGATTTGGGTCATCGATTTTCTCCCATTATTTGCTCTATTTGTCACAAACAGTTGACAAAAATCTGACGAATAGTTAGTTGACAAATGTTGCACATGTGTTAAACTGTTATATGGTTATGCAATTATCTCCCCGCCATCGCTTAGGCCATGGCGGGTAATAACCACCAGGGGGTCAAAGGAAACTTTCACCCCCTGTTTTTAATTACTTCAGCCAGCATTCCTTCAGAAAATCCTTATCTAAAACGACTAAGCGGTCGCAAGCTTGCCGAAGATGCTGAGACAACCCCTTCTTAGTATATGCGTTTTCTATATGTTTGCCCAGCTCTTTCACTGCCTCCACCGCATCCGCAAAATCTCCGTCCCCTGAGACTAGGATTGCCGTATCGTAAACATTTTTCCACGCTAGGTTCAACATGTCGGTGGCTAACCATACATCAACGCCTTTCTCAACGGGTACATCTCCTCGGTAAACTAACCGTCCTAGCTTAAGCGTCAAGTAGGGTGTCTGGTGCAACCGAGCAAAGAACTTCCGCTGGTCTGCATATCTCTGTGGCTCCCTTTTCTGGTCAACGGGGACATTGTAATAATAGGTGCGGATAAGGCGACGTTCGCCGCACAACTTGGATGCAAAGACCTCAAAATCCAGGTCTGCTCGGCCGAAGTTATCCTTCAAAGCATGGTAAAAGTTGCTTCCATCGATGAAAATAGCTACCCTCTCCTCCATCAATCTACCCTGCCCGCCACCAAATCCCCCATCTCCCGCGTGCCTACCTTGGTCTTGCCTTCGTCCATTATATCATATGTACGATAACCCTGCTCCAAGACATCGTTCACCGCCTTTTCAATCGCCTCTGCCCCTTGAGCCAGCCCCAATGAGTAGCGCAGCATCATGGCCGCGGACAGTATCATAGCGATAGGATTGGCGATGTTCTGCCCAGCCCTCCTCGGGGCGCTACCATGAATCGGCTCATACATACCACAGGTCTTTTGGCCCTCTTGTGGGATCCCCGCAAGACTCGCTGAGGGCAACATTCCCATCGAGCCGGCAAGCATAGAAGCTTCATCGGTTAAGATGTCGCCGAACATGTTCTCGGTGACGATGACATCGAAATCGGCCGGGCGCTGAATGAGCCTCATGGCGCAGGCATCGACCAGCATATGTTGAAGCTCGACATCGGGATAATCCTGAGAGAGCTCGATGGCGATCTGCCGCCACAGCCGCGATGATTCGAGCACATTGGCCTTATCCACCGAGACCAATTTCCTGCGTCGAACTCGGGCAAGCTCGAAGCCAACCCTTATAATGCGCTCGATCTCTTTTTCGGAGTAGGCCATAGTATCTACCGCTTTCCTACCCATTGCAGTCTGCCACTGCCTCTTGGGTCTGCCGAAGTAAAGACCGCCGGTTAGCTCTCGAACCACTATAAGGTCAACGCCTTGAATGACTGCCGGCTTTAAATTGGTGGAATCGATAAGAACGGGTAGAACCTTAACCGGGCGCAGATTGGCGAATAGTCTAAGCCCCTTTCTCAGGCCGAGAAGCCCATCTTCAGGGCGGACATTAGCCCTCGGGTCATCCCACTTCGGGCCGCCGACCGCTCCCAGGAGCACAGCGTTGCTTTTTGCGCACTCCTGAAGCGTCTCTTTGGTCAAGGCAACGCCGTATTTGTCGATGGCGATACCGCCTATGTCCCCATAGTGAAGGGCAAAATCGTGGCTGAATCTCTTGCCCACTGCCTCAAGGACCTTGACCGCCTCAGCGGCGACCTCCGGGCCTACGCCATCGCCGGGGAGCATAGCGATATTGAATTTCACTGAGACCTCCTAGCCTCTATCCTTCTCTTCGTATGTTCAATGAGCCCGCCTGCCGAGATCAGCTCGAGCATGAAATCGGGGTACGGCTCAGCCTTAAATATTTCGCCCTTAGTGATGTCCCTGATCTCCCCCTCTTCCAGCGTCACCTCAAGCTCGTCGCCATGCTCGATGTCATCTGCTTGGGCGCATTCGAGGAGGGGGAGGCCGATGTTTATTGCGTTTCTGAAGAAGATGCGGGCGAAGCTCTGGGCGATGACACAGGATATACCTGCGGCCTTGATGGCGATGGGGGCGTGCTCCCGCGATGAGCCGCAGCCGAAGTTGGAAGTGGCCACGATGATGTCGCCGGGCTGCACCCGGCTCAGGAAATCGCTATCGATGTCCTCCATGCAGTGCTGCGCCAGCTCCTCAGGCTCGAAGACATTTAGATAGCGAGCCGGGACGATGGCATCGGTATCGATATTGGCACCGAATTTGTGGACTCTGCCTCTGAGTTTCATTTCGATTGCTCTCCAAAGACCTGCTTGGCGGAGATAAGACCGTTCCAGGCCGCTGGAAAACCAGCGTAGACCGCCATATGCAATATGACCTCCACTATCTCCTCCTTGGTTGCTCCATTTACCAGAGCCAAGGCGATGTGTGCCCGTAGCTGTATCTCCTTGCCCAAAGCGGTGAGGGCGGAAACAGTGCACAGGCTCCTCGTCTTGCGGTCAAGGCCGGGTCTGGCCCATATCTCACCCAGGGCGAACTCCTGAACATACCTTCCGAAATCGGGGGCGATGTCCCCGATGTAGGCTATGCTATCCCGGTTTATCTCTCCTTCCATGATAAACCTCCTATTCACCTCTTCCTTCTCATCGACCGGCTCATCCAAAAAAGGGCGATGATACAGCCAGCGACTACTATCCCGGCTACAACACCCCGCATATATACATAGGCGATTATCATCATGCCAACGATGACGAGGATACCTAGGGCAGTAGCAAGGATTCGTCTTGCTGAGCGGCCTTGAGCGCTTTGGTTGCTTATTACCTCCTTCTTGATACCCCGGCCCATACCTCCACTTCCTCCGGGCTTCCGATCCGGCCCAATATGGCGCTGGCGGCGGCGATCGCCGGGTTTGCCAGGTAGACCTCCGACTCTGGGCTTCCCATCCGGCCCACGAAGTTGCGGTTGGTGGTTGAGATGCATCTCTCCCCAGGGGCCAGCACCCCCATGTGGCCACCGAGGCACGGACCGCAGGTGGGCGTGCTCACCACCGCACCAGCTCGGACGAAGGTCTCGATCAGGCCGCTGCGCATAGCTTCAAGATAGATCTCCTGAGAGCCAGGGATCACGATGAGGCGCACATCAGGGTGTACTTTTGTCGATTTAAGCACCAAGGCAGCCATCTCCAGGTCTTCCATACGCCCGTTGGTGCAACTTCCAATGACTACCTGGTCGATCGGCACCTCACCTACCTCGCTTATCGGCTTTGTGTTCGATGGAAGGGGGGAGAAAGCAACCTGGGGCTCGAGTTCGGATATATCGTATTCAATGACTTTTTCGTACTCGGCATCTTCATCGGAGTCGTATGCCTGATACGGGCGCTGGGCCCGGGGCCGAGTATAGGCTAAGACCCTACTATCGACCCTGAAGATCCCCACCTTAGCGCCGGCCTCGATGGCCATATTAGCCATGGTGAAGCGACTGTCCATTGTAAGGGAGTCGATGGCTGGGCCGCAGAACTCCATTGCTGAATACAGAGCCCCGTCGACGCCGATGTCACCGATGGTATAGAGAATGAGGTCCTTACCGCTGACCCACTTTCCAATCCTCCCGTGATAGACGAATTTTATAGTCGGGGGCACCTTCATCCATATCTCGCCGGTTGCCATGGCGCAGGCGATGTCTGTGGAGCCCATCCCGGTGGCAAAGGCCCCTAGAGCGCCATATGTGCACGTATGGGAATCGGCGCCGACGACCACATCCCCAGGCACCACCAGCCCCTGCTCCGGAAGCAACACGTGCGCGATGCCGGCTCTACCTACCTCAAAATAGACCAATCCCTGCTCCTTGGCAAACTCCCTCATCATTTTCGCCTGTTCTGCAGAGGGGATGTCCTTATTTGGGACAAAGTGGTCGGGGACCATCACCACCCTCTGCGGGTCGAATACCTTGGAGACGCCGAGGCGCTCGAACTCTCTGATGGCGATAGGTGCGGTGACGTCGTTGGCCATGACGAGGTCAACCCTGACATCTATGAACTCGCCAGGGCTGACCTTCTCTTTTCCACTATGGGCAGCGAGGATTTTTTCTGCCAGGGTCATATCTAAGCCTTTGCCTTACTCAGTTTCCTCAGGTTCTTGAGGTGCTCGTCCTTGTGCCCCAGCTCGAGAATGGTGAGTTTCTCACAGGACTCGAACTCATGGCACTGAGCACAGCTTTCGTATCCCCGCTTCTGGGCGCACTTTCTTATCTTACAGAACGGATTGCCGCCACCCTCTCGGCATCCCCCGCACCTGAGGCCAGCAAGGGCATCCAAGTCTTTCTTGAAGGAGTCATAGTCCCCCAGGAACGGCATAGAGGGCCATACCTGCTTTATCTTCTCGGCGCGCATGGTGCGCCGCAGCCCCTTAGCCGCCTCGCTTATCGTCTTTGTATAGCCAAAACACTGGCTGCAATCGAGGCCGCAGTAAGCGATGAGACCATCGGTTTTTATTTCGGCCATTTTTCTTCTCTCGATTTATTGACGTCCACCTGCTAGGTGGTGATTAGCACTGCTAGAGCCAGTACCAGGGCGGCAAGGCTGCAGGAGAAGCTTGTCAGGATTAAAGCCATAAGTATCTTAGAATTCCGCTCCAGGCCGGCAATGCGGCTCTCGATATTCGCTTCCTCCATTAATACCCCCTACTTCCTGCCCTTGGCCGCTAAAAGCCGATTTAGGGCATTCATATAGGCCTTGGCCGAGGAGACAATGATATCGGTGGAGGCGCCGCGGCCGGTGAAGGTTTGGCCTTCGCTCTCGATCCTTATCGTCACCTCACCGATGGCATCGATGCCCTCGGTGATCGCCTTGACGCTGAACTCGGTGAGGATATTGGGCACGCCCACCAGGCGGTTGATCGCCTGATAGACGGCATCCACAGGCCCGGTGCCCAAAGCGGCGTCGGCTAGGACCTGGCCATCGGGGGTGACAAGTCTAACTGTGGCCGTGGGCACGCTGTGGTCGCCGCATGAGACCTGCACCTGGTCTAGATGGTAGGTTTCCGATACGGTGCGCAGCTCCTCAGCAACTAACGACTCAAGGTCGCGGTCGGTTACCACCTTCTTCTTGTCGGTGAGCTCCTTAAAGAGGGAGAAGGCGCGATTGAGGTCCTCTTGGCTCAATGAATAACCCAGCTCCTCGAGGCGGGCCTTGAAGGCGTGGCGCCCGCTATGCTTTCCCAGCACCAGGGCGCTTGACGGCAGGCCTATGGAGCGGGCATCCATGATCTCATATGTCGTTGGCTCCTTGAGGATGCCATCCTGATGGATCCCCGACTCATGGCGGAAGGCGTTGGTACCTATGATCGCCTTGTTGGGTGGGATTGAGAAGCCGGTAAGCTCGCTAACCAGGCGACTGGCCTTATAGATCTGGGTGGTGTCGATATTGGTGGTTAGATCGAAGAAGTCCTTGCGCGTCCTAAGCGCCATCACGATCTCCTCGAGCGACGCATTCCCCGCTCGCTCTCCAATGCCATTGATGGTGCACTCTACCTGGCGTGCGCCTGAGGCCAGCGCTGCCAGGCTGTTGGCTACTGCAAGGCCAAGATCATCGTGGCAGTGAACGCTGACCACAGCCTTATGGATATTGGGCACATTCTCAAAGATGCCCTTTATCAGGCGGCTAAACTCTTCGGGGGTGGTGTAGCCTACGGTATCGGGGATATTCACCGTTGTTGCCCCGGCCTCGATCACCGCCTCAATGATTTGATAGATGAACTGTGGACTGGTGCGAGTGGCATCCATGGGCGAGAACTCGACATCCTCAAGATAGCCTTTGGCCCTGGCGACCATATCACGGGCCAATTCCAGGATCTCGGCCTGTCCCATTTTCAGTTGATATGTGAGGTGGATGTCTGAGCTTGAAAGGAAGACATGGACTCGGGGCCGCTTGGCCTCCTTGATCGCCTCCCAGGCGCGATCCACGGCCTCGGCATTGGCGTGGGCCAGGGCACAGACTATCGGCTCCTTCAGCTCATTAGCGATGAGGCGCACTGCCTCGAAGTCGCCCGGCGATGCGATGGGGAAGCCAGCTTCTATAACATCGATGCCCAGCCTCTCCAGTTGCCTGGCGACCTCAAGCTTCTCATCGGTATTAAGGGTTGCTCCCGGAGCCTGCTCCCCATCTCTCAGTGTGGTATCGAAGATGATCACCCGCTCCATTTTTTTCGTCCTCCATGTTTCGCCTGCTTAGCGGTTGGATGCGGCCTCCTCAATAAGACTAAGCAGCTTACCGACTGCTTTCCTTATATCCGTGATTATCCCCCCAGCCAGGGCATCATCGCCCTCAGCTTCTTGCCCACCTCCTCGATCTGGTGCTCGGCCTCGTGGCGGCGATAGGCATTAAAGCTGGGACACCCTGCCTGGTTCTCCAGTATCCACTCGCGAGCGAAGGTGCCATCCTGAATCTCAGAGAGGATCTGCCACATCTCCTCCCTGACATAGTCATCGATGACCCGGGGCCCGCGGCTGTAATCGCCATACTCTGCGGTATCGCTCACCGAATAGCGCATGTGGCTGAAGCCGCCCTGATATATGAGGTCGACGATGAGCTTTAGCTCATGGCAGACCTCGAAATATGCGATCTCCGGCTGATAGCCAGCATCGACAAGGGTCTCGAAGGCTGTCTTGATCAGCGATGTTACGCCGCCGCAGAGCACCGTCTGCTCCCCGAAGAGGTCGGTCTCCGTCTCCTCGGCGAAGGTGGTTTCCAGAACCCCGGCTTTGGTGCAGCCGAGGCCCTTGGCATAGGCCAGGGCGCTTTCCTTGGCCTTGCCCGAGGCATCCTGATGCACGGCTACCAGCGCCGGGGCGCAAGAGCCCTCAGTATAAAGGCGGCGTAGCATGTGGCCCGGACACTTGGGGGCTATCATGGTCACATCTACATTGGCAGATGGCACAATCTGGTTATAGTGGATGTTGAAGCCGTGGGCGAACATCAGCATATTGCCCGTGGTCAGCCCCTTTTCGATGTGGTTATGGTAGACCTGACGCTGTAGCTGATCGGGGACAAGCATAACAATGATATCTGCGGCCTTAGCCACCTCACCCGCGGTGGCCACCTTGAAGCCAGCTTCCTTTGCATTTCGCCACGGCTCGCTATCCTCAAGCTCGCCCACCATGACCTGGCAGCCGCTGTCCTTGAGGTTCAGGGAATGGGCGTGCCCCTGGCTACCGTAGCCGATGATGCCGATGGTCTTGTCCTTGAGCAGGTCCAGATTTGCGTCCTTGTCATAGTAGATCTTAGCCATTTCTCTCTCCCCTCATAGATTTGATATCTCGTCGGTGCTCTTCGTCTTTTTGGGGCGGACGCCTACCCGCCGCGGCTTTTCCTCATTGACGAGGATGGGGCCTGCCGCCCCACGCGTCATGGCTATTCTCCCGGTACGGGCGATCTCCTTGATGCCGAAGCCCTGGAGCAGCTGATATAGGGAGTCGAGTTTATCCTCATCACCGGTGACCTCCACCATTAATGAATCGGCAGCCACGTCGACAATATTGGCTCTGAAGATGTCCACAATCTGGATGATCTCGCTCCGGGTGGCTGCGGTTGCCTTAACCTTGATCAGCGCCAGCTCTCGACCCAGCATACTATCTTCTGTGATATCGGTAACCTTGACCACATCGATGAGCTTATCGAGCTGCTTTCTCACCTGCTCCACGGAGGTAGCTGTGCCATCGACAACGATGGTCATCCGCGATAGCCCTGCTACCTCGCTATGCCCCACGGCGATGCTATCGATATTAAAGCCCCTTCTGCGGAAGAGGCTAGACACCCGGTTCAGGACACCGGGCTTGTCTTCCACTATAGCGATCAAAGTGTGCTTAGCCATTACCTTGCTATTACCTCCTCCCTAGGCTGCTCTAGGATCTCGGAGATGGCGGCACCCGGGGGCACCATAGGATAGACGTTTTCCTCTGGCTCAACCTGAAAGTCGATGAGGAAGGGTCCCTGATGCTCCATGGCTCTATGTATGGCTGGGATCACCCCAATCCTGTCGGTTACCCTGGTTGCGGCGATGCCATAGGCCTCGGCGACCTTGACGAAGTCGGGGCCAGAGAGCGGTGTGGCCATATAGCGACGCTTATAGAAAAGCTCTTGCCATTGCCTCACCATACCCAAGAACCCGTTATTGAGGATCGCTATCTTAACAGCGAGGTTCTCCTGAGCGATGGTGCCTAGCTCCTGGATGGTCATCTGAAATCCGCCATCGCCGGCGATGCACCAAACGGTCTCCTCAGGGCAGCCGACCTTGGCCCCCACTGCTGCCGGGAGCTCAAATCCCATCGGTCCCAGGCCGCCGCATGAGACCAGGGTGTTGGGTCTATTATATTGAAAGTAATGGGCGGCCCACATCTGATTCTGGCCTACGCCGGTGACAACGATGGCATCGCCATTGGTTAATTCGTAGATCTGGCGCACAACATACTGGGGGAGGATGCTCTCCATCTCTCTGATCACTGTTGAGGGGTGTTCCATTTGCCACTCCTCGATCTGGGAGACCCACTCCACATGGTTCTGCGGGGCTACCTCCCCATTGAGCGTCTCCAGAATGTTCTTTAGATCGCCGACAATGGGCACATCTACCCGCACATTTTTACCGATCTCCGCAGGATCGATATCGATATGTATGACCTGGGCATGAGGGGCAAAGCCTGAGACCTTGCCCGTAGCCCGATCATCGAATCTCATCCCGATAGCGATAATGAGATCCGCAGCACCTACCGCCATGTTTGCGTGTGCCATGCCATGCATGCCAAGCATACCGAGGCTTAGTACATGCGACTCTGGAAAGGAACTGATTCCTAAAAGGGTGGTCGCCACCGGTATCTGGGCCTTCTCCGCTAGCTCCTTGAGGTGAGAGGAAGCCCCGGAGATGAGCACGCCCCGGCCGGCGATGATGAGTGGACGCCCTGCTTCGTTTATCAGCTTTGCCGCCTTCTTTATCTGTGTCGGATGACCCTGAAGCGTTGGTTTGTAACCCCTCAGATTCACCCTAGCCGGATAGCGAAACTCTGCCTCCTCGATGAAGACATCGCGCGGTATGTCGATGAGAACCGGGCCTGGCCTCCCCGTGCTCGCGATGTGGAAGGCCTCCTGAACCACGCCAGCCATATCCGCTGCCGCCATCACCAGATAGTTGTGTTTGGTGATAGGGAGGGTGATACCGGTGATATCGATCTCCTGAAAAGCATCCTTGCCGACGAAGGCCCTTGCTACCTGCCCAGTTATTGCTATTATAGGGGAGGAATCGAGGTAGGCGCCGGCGATCCCGGTAACCAGGTTGGTGGCTCCCGGGCCTGAGGTGGCAACGCACACGCCGACCTTTCCAGAAACCCGCGCATAGCCGTCGGCGGCGTGGGCTGCCCCTTGCTCATGGCGAACCAGGATATGGCGGAGCTGGGAATAATCATACAGAGCGTCGTAAAAAGGCAGCACCGCCCCGCCGGGGAAGCCGAACATGACCTCAACCCCTTCCTTCAACAGGCTTTCACACAGAATCTGCGCTCCGCTTAGCTTCATATTTCCCCCCTATGTCTCGAAAACTGCCCCGCGGCTTGCTGATGTCACCCTCTCGGCATAGCGAACTAGATAACCTGTTTTTATCTTGGGTTCGAACTTGGGTAGTTGAGAAAGCCGCCGTTCTATCTCTTCATCGGTTAATTCGGCATCGATCCTATGGTTTGTGATGTCTATCGCTATCGTATCGCCATCTTTTAGGGCAGCTATCGGGCCTCCCGAAGCCGCCTCCGGCGAGACGTGACCGATTGCAGCACCCTTTGTCGCTCCCGAAAAGCGGCCGTCGGTGATTAGAGCCACCTTGTCATCGAGCCCCATGCCGCTCAGCAGCGATGTCGGTCCCAGCATCTCCCTCATCCCTGGCCCCCCTTTGGGGCCCTCGTAGCGAATGACTAACACCTCGCCTGGCTTGATGGAGCCAGCTAGAACGGCTTGGGTTGCATCATCTTCGCAGTCGAACACCCTTGCCTGTCCTTTGTGGGCCAGCATCTGGGGGGCTACAGCAGCGCTTTTCACCACCGCTCCCTCCGGCGCCAGATTGCCGAAGAGGATGGTGAGCCCCCCCGTTGGTGAGTAGGGCTGAGAAAACGGACGAATTACCTCCCTATCCCTGACCCGAGCCTGAGAAAGCTCCTCGTCTAAGGATTTCCCTGAGGCCCTCTTCACCCGCTTATTGAGTAGCCCCTCCACCTCCTTCATCACCGCTCCTATGCCACCCGCGAGGTCTAGCTCCTCGATGTGCTGTTCCCCTGCAGGGCTGATCTTTGTCAGGTGTGGCGTCTTTTCACTTATCTTGTTTATCTCCACGAGAGGGAAATCGATCCCAGCCTCGTGGGCAATAGCTATGAGGTGCAAAACTGAGTTGGTACTCCCCCCCAATGCCATATCCACGACAAAGGCATTTTTGATCGCCTCGACGGTTATGATGTCACCAGGACAAATATCCTTGGCCAGTAGCTCCATAATCTGCGCTCCCGCCTCTCTGGCCAGGCTGAGGCGGCGGCCATCGACGGCGGGGATGGTGCCGTTTCCGGGGAGGGCCATCCCCAACGCCTCGGTGAGGCAGTTCATGGTGTTGGCGGTGAACATCCCGGCGCAGCTTCCGCACCCGGGGCACGCCACCCGTTCCAGCTCATCGAGCTCCTCCTGGCTCATCTCCCCTTTTGTCACCTTGCCCACCGCTATGAAGACCGTGTTCAGGTCGACAAGGCTGAGCTTCCCTTCCCTCATCCAGCGCCCAGCCAGCATGGGGCCGCCACTGACGAAGATGGAGGGTATATTGAGCCTCACTGCCGCCATCAGCATCCCTGGGATGATCTTGTCGCAGTTGGGGATGAAGACCAGAGCGTCGAAGGCGTGGGCCTGGGCCACAATCTCCACCGAATCGGCGATAAGCTCACGGCTGGGGAGGCTATACTTCATCCCGGCGTGTCCCATGGCAATGCCATCGCAGACGCCGATGGTGTTCACTTCAAAGGGGGTGCCCCCGGCGCTCCTCACCCCACCCTTCACTGCCTCAGCAATCGACTTCAGATGAATATGTCCCGGGATCACCTCGCAGAAGCTGTTCACGATGCCGATATAGGGCTGGTCTAGCTCCCTATCGGTACACCCCACGGCACGCAGCAAAGCACGATAGCGAGCGCGCTCCACGCCACGCTTCAGGATATCGCTTCTCAATCTAGCCCTCCTAATTCATTCGAACAAAGTATCATAGCACTCATTAACTTGTCAAGGAGCTTTCGCCGCGCCAACTAACCCGGCGATATCCTCCACCCCCTCCCTCTCCATGAAGCGCTCTATACCCTCGACAACCTGAATGGGGGCATTGGGGTTGATCATGGTTGCGGTGCCGATCTGGACTGCGCTGGCTCCTGACATGATGAACTCCAGGGCATCATCGGCGGAGGCGATGCCGCCGCATCCGATGATGGGGATCTCCACCGCTTTGGAAACTTGGTAAACCATATAAAGGGCGACGGGCTTGATCGCAGGCCCTGAGAGGCCCCCGGTGATGCCCCCAAGGAAAGGTTGTCGCTTGGTTATATCGATGGCCATGCCCGCCAGGGTGTTGATCAGGGATATGGCATCAGCCCCGGCATCGGCCACCGCCTGCGCGATGGACGCAATATCGGTTACATTAGGGGTCAACTTGACGATGACGGGGAGGGTGGTTTGTGATTTGACCGCTTGTGTTACCTCGGCAGCAGTTTCAGGGCTTTTGCCAAACTCTATACCTCCCAAGGCAACATTGGGGCAGCTTATGTTGACCTCGATGCCGCTTACTCCAGCTACACCCTCCAGCCTGCCAGCAAGCATAGCGTAATCGGCGATGCTTTCCCCGGCGATATTCACAATCACCGGCACACGCCACGTGGCCCAGATAGGCGCCTTCTCTCCGATCACAGCATCGATCCCGATGTTCTGAAGCCCGATGGAGTTAAGAATTCCCGAGGCGGTTTCAAAAAGACGGGGCGGTGGGTTGCCAGGGTGGGGGCTTAGAGTG
>Ga0114930_10001128_pt1 | contig 26261 bp, 18 predicted proteins | sample AnhtaG_FD_87300 | JGI IMG/M metagenome (GOLD analysis project Ga0114930, IMG submission 87300) | Deep subsurface microbial communities from Anholt, Denmark to uncover new lineages of life (NeLLi) - Anholt_01485 metaG | ecosystem: Environmental > Aquatic > Marine > Oceanic > Sediment | place... | reverse complement strand
CGAACCTTGCATTACTGCAACGCTCGCAAAACTCGGTTAACATTCCCACGCTACTGGGTTCATGTATCGGATTTTCACCGATTCGGACTCTATACAACTTCACGGCGCACACCTGAATAATTCGCAAATATTTTATTATCCTGAATAATTCATAAAAATTCTCTATTTTTGTATATAAATTTTGATCCGACACCATGAATTTGAAGTAACTTCGTGTCTAATCTGGATTAAAATGTTGTATTGATTTTAATAATATGCTGTTGAATTTCACCCATATTGTCATTCCCCCGAGTACTCGGGGGAATGACATTGTTTTCAGCTTATATTTTTTAGTTTTTCATTATTCATAAATTTAATTTATGAATAGATCAGGTTATGTGGTATATAACATATAAAAATACGATCAATAACGTATATCTTGACCTGTCATGTCGAGTCCCGAGTACTCGGGAAGACATCTCGAAGCTTCGGGATTTCTACACTCCGTCCCGAATAGTGGGTTGTTTTATATATTTATTTTTATTATTATTCGGGACTCCGGTCGAAATGACAAACTCCTAAACTTTTAAATTTTATGAATAGATCAGGATAAGCGTAAATCCCTAGCATTCGGTTTCAACACGGATTCCCGCTGATTGCTTAAAATATACGTTCATTAAATATAACAAAATTTTTCTAATTTAAAATCAAAAAAATCTGCAATTATCCCGAGTACTCGGGATGATTTTTTTGACGTGAAATATTATTTTTCAACCCTCTCCTTAACAGGTTTCCGGTAATTATCGTATGTGCAATTCAAATATAATCATTGAGCTTTACCAGAAGTACCGTAATCCGGCACCGCAGGTTAAGTCAGGAGCTAAATAGTTGTTCCACATATGATATTTTTCATTAAAAATATTAGATATATATATATAACTCCCAAGCTGCCGGTTCCACTGTTTACTGATTGTCAGATTGCTCAAGAAGTAGTCATTTAACTTATTATTCAACCTGGGAAGTTTATAAGGAGCAATATACCGCTTACCAATGTACTGTCCATCAACAATTAACTGAAATCCGTAACCCGGCATAAAATTGAGTGTAAAATCGAACGTAAAATTCGGCATGTACGGTACGTATTCAGCAAAAATACTCTCGACTACGGTATAGTCTATATAACTTATTGAACCCCATACATTGAGCATGTTATAGGGGCTCCAATTCACTATACCGCGGTATTCGTTGACATCCAGGACGTTGTTGTAATCATAAGACCACCTACCTTCAGGCTGCCCACCAAAGCCAAGCCCTCTATCGACCAGAATACCATAATTTTTGATTCTCTTGTCATTATAAAAGATTTCAAACGCCAAATCGTATGCGTATGACCTTTTCCAGCCGAGTTTTACGCTGTGGCTTGTATTCTCGTATGATAAAGGAGATGTAAGTTCTAAAAATGGATTTTGCCGTAATTTTTCAAGCATGGTAAACGGTTCGATCTTCGGTTCAAGCTCTATGAATAACCGGCCCAAATCATCCATATCGTATGTCAGCGCTGCCAGCGGATAAAATTTATTGTCTTCCCTGATTTGAATTTCGCGTTTCAAAACAGTCAGGATATTATTTTGGAAACTATAAACATTATTGGCGTTATTGCTATAATAATGAGTGTATGTACCACCTACACGAAGGTGCAGCCTCGGCATGACGAGTCGTTCGACCGTAAGCTGCGCTCTCGCATAATTTGCCTCGCTGAGGGGAGCATTATCAAAGGCTCCGTCTTTTACGCGGTCGGTATTCATTTCAAAGGAACCATTAACGTATGTCGAATAAACTATTGAACTCAAATTCACACGTGACCACAAATCCCAGTTAAAAATTTTTGAATCGTCCGGGTTTACAAATCTTCCACCCGATTCCGCCCAGATATCTACCGCTTCCCATTGTGTAATATTGATTTCAGACAATAAATCAACATTAAAACCTTTACGTTTCTCATTTGGAGTAGTCTGTGCCCCATAGAACTTGTATTCATGCACATTAAACAATAATTCGGTTTTGCTCTGTATCCGGTCGTTAAACTCATGAATATTTGCGACATTGCCCGTGAGCTTGTAAAAATTTGCATTAAAAATATGCCCACTATTTCTGTGAAAATCGAAATCACCGAAAAATTCATCCTTTATGTGTTTTTTGTTTAGCCTTATTCCGGCGTTGATATCGGTATATTTGCCAAAAGCTGCATAGGCTTCATTAATCAAACCGATCATGGGCAACTCGAACGACCTATCAACTTTTTCCCCGCCTGCGCCTGGTGGACGATGTTCACTCTTCTCCACCGAGGTAGAAATTCTTTCCCGGGAAGTTATGTCCGCCATTACAATTGCTTTTCGCTGTGTCGGCAGAACGCGCATCCTTTCCATACCTAATATGGTATACTCTTTAAAGTCAAGTGTCCGCAGCATTGGCTGGGTAACGTCGGTTCTTATATCTTTGACGATAGTATCCTGTAATGCGGTTTTTGCAGTGGGAGGCGTTTTTTTCTGGGCGGCAGCCCGGGAAATTTCAACAGTAAAGATTATGGCGGGAACAATTAACCAAATAAAAAATGTCTGCCGGAGGAAGATCCGCCTCCGGCGGTCTGCTGGAGGCAGATCCGCCTCCGGCGGAAAAAGTTGCCTGATATTTAGTTTCATTACATCACCTGCTGCAGAAAATATTTAAAATTATAGAACATGTCTGAACCGCAGATATGTGTGATGAAATGATTCCCATGATGTCACCCCGCTAAGCGGGATCATATCCATCGTTTCATCTGCGCCCATCTGCCCCGAAGGGACTCCTTCGGAGCGGTTCTGACAATTTACGAGTTTTTCTTGATTTTTTTCAACCCCTCTTGTGCTTTTTTATGGAATTCGTCATCAGGATCAGGGTGTTTCTCCAGAACCATGTTATAAAGCCTCTCGGCATCTATGTAGCGTTTCAATTCGACTAAACAGGAGGCGGCATCAAGCGTGGCTTTTGTAACCCATAAATCAAATGCTGGATACAACATTCTCATAACGTATAGTTTGTCGTAGGCAGTCTCATAATCGCGGCGCTCGAGGTACACCTGACCTAAGTAATACTGGGCTTCTGCAGCCAGTTCATTTTGTCGCCGGGCAATGACCTGATCAAATAACGTAACTGCCTGGTCATAAAAGCCTTGTTCTACATAAATTCTCCCGAGGTAATTTCTCGCTCGATCCGCAGTAATATTGTCAGAAAATTGCTGGATAACCCGGCTGTAATTCTTTACAGCTTCGTCATATTGACCGAGTTTTTCCTGGATTTCCGCAAGATTGAAATAAGCATATATAGTTTCATCGGAATTTGGATATTCAGTTATAACACGCCGATACATCGTTTCAGCCTGTTGGTTATTGCCTCCTGCAGAGTAAATACGTCCTATTTCAATCAAAGAAATGGGAGAGAGAGAATGTTTTGGAAATCCCTGTGAAATCATCCAGAAAGATTTTATCGCTTCTATTTGGTCCCCTTTTAGGTTATAAGCTCTGCCTTTACCAAAATAAGCATCGGGAACAAGTTCACCGTCAGGATATCGGGCAATAAGGTCGTTAAATTTTCTTATGGCTTTATCATATTCGCCTGCACTGAGATAATATTCTCCGATTTGCCAAAGCAGATCATCGGCAATTGGGTTATTTGGATTCTTTCCGATGAAATCCTCAGCAACCTCCACTCCTTTATCAAGCTGTCCCAGAATATTATGGCTGTCCAGGATCCCGGCAGCGGCATCACCCACTATTTCACTTTCCGGAAACAAGTCCAGAACCCTTTTATAGCTGTCTATCGCTTCTAAATATTTTTCTTGATTATAATATGAATTTCCAATTTCGTTATGTACGTCATCGAGAAATTCAGATCCGGGGTAGAGACGAATGAAGCTCTTGAATTCTTCAATTGCACGCTCATAATCACCCAATTGATTAGCGTATAAACGTGCCATATTATAAAATGCATCATCCCCAAACTCAGAATACGGGCTGTTAGTATGTATCGCCTTGAAGACGTCTATTGCTTCCTGAAACCGGTCAAGACAGATTAATGTGCTTGCTTCATAGTATTGAGCTCGAACCTTTTCGTCAGCGTCCTGCGTGAGCATGGCAACGTTCTGGTATTGTATAAGAGCGATACTATACTGTTTTAACATAAAGTTACAATCGGCTAATCTGTGCAAGGAGGGAACTTCGTGGATGCTGTTCGGGTAATCCCTTAGAATAGCCCTGAAATCTTGTGCGGCTTCTGCGTAATTTTCAAGCATGAATCTTGCCCACGCCCGCGTATAGAGCGCATCCATGCGTTTTTCCGATTTACTATGATACAACATCAGGTTGGTCATTGTGGTTTCGGCATTTTCGTATTCTTCATTTAGATATTGCGACTCACCAATAACAAGAAGCGCCCGGTCTTCCAGTTTATGTTTAGGGTAACGGGTGATAAAGTTTTCCAGAGTACTTATTGCAGAGTCATATTTGCTAATTTGATATCGACACCATCCGAGTTGATAATTACTCGAGGCGGCAATTGAATCATCATCGGCATTAATGAGCTGTTCATATACCGGTTCAGCTTCTTCGTATCTCTTCAATGCTATAAGAGATTCTCCGGACATTTTTAACGCCTGAATAAAATATTCACTCTCTTTGTAGTCTTCGGTTATGCTTGCGAACTTGTTGTACGCTTCCTGAAATTTTCCTCCTACGAAATTTTCGTCAGCCAGTATAAACAGCGCTTTCGGTGTATACTTGCTTTCAGGATGGTTTACAATCAAGCTATCAAGAATTTCATTTCCTCGCGGCTTGTTTCCGGATTCCCGGAGGGCAATTCCCCAGAGATATTGTGAATAATCATTCAGTGAACCGGAAGCTCTATTTGCAAGTTGTGAGAATATTTCTGCAGCTTGAGAATAATTTTCTTCCACCATTAAAATCCTACCTACTACAGCATATGATTCATCAGAATACGGGCTATCCGGGTACTCTCTGATGCCTCTGAGAAAATACTCCCGGGCACTGGGTAAATTCTCAAGCCTGTAGTAAGAATCACCTATAAAAAATAACCCTGCGGATTTATATTCATCATTGTCAAGACTATCCACGATACCGGTTAACGTTTCAACGGCATCCGTATAACGGGCATCGAAGTATTGCGCCTCCCCAATTTTGAATTTAACTTCCAGTACCAGGCTGGGGTCCTGATAATTTTGAAGAAATGTCTGAAACGCATCTATCGCTTCGGGATAATTTTCCATTTTAATATGTGCCCAGCCGAGTGAATAATAAGCGTATTTCTTTTTTTCAGCATCAGCATCAGCATTGATAACCGCCAGAAAATATTTTGCCGCTTCAGCATAGTTCTCAAGATTATAGTAACTCTCCCCAGCCCAGTAATTTGCATCGATGGACCATTCACTTTCTTTGAATTGTTCGGGAACTTTTGCCAATGCTTTTGCCGCCTCAACGTAGTTGGATTCATAATAGTATGATTGACCTGTCCAGTAAAGAGCGTCATCTTTTAAATCACTAAATGGAAATCGGGTTTCAAATTCCTTGAACGTATTTCTTGCTTCCGTATATTTTTTAAGATTAATCTGGCACTCTCCCAGTTTAATATAGATTATTTCAAGCCGCTCGCTCTTCGGATATTTTATTATAAATTTATTAAGAAGAGCCTCTGCACTCTGATATAAACTGTCATCCATTTGGGAAATCGCATTATTGTAATCCTGGCGCTCTTGAAGGGGGGTTTGAGAATAAGCAGTGGAAGAGATAAAAAGTAATACTAATGAAAAGACGGTAGTAAATGCAATCCGTTTCATAGTGCTCCAAACTATGTTTGAGTGGTTGATTTTTTTGTTGTTTGAAAATGCTTCCATATTGATATCGGAATTTAAATTCATATATAATTATACCTTATACTGCAGGATATTGTAAAAGTTTCTCTATAAAAAGATAATTTTTAATTTATCTATATCACACCTTGATTTTGATTGATATTTTTGATACACTAATATAACAATTTTACAACGGTTTTACACTATAATTTTTGATTATTTTATTTCAGCCTTTATCAATTTTATGCAACTTTTTTTCTTCAATCAACATTAATCAATATATTTCTATTTGTCAATAAATATTTTTAGAAAGAATGTACTGATATGAAAGAATTCGACCGACTTGTTGAAATAATGCGCCGTGTTAAAGCGGAATGTCCCTGGGATAGAAAACAGACCCATGAATCTATCCGTCAATATCTAATCGAAGAAACGTATGAAGTAATTGATGCAGTCGATGAGAAAGACGACACTTCACTTGTTGAGGAGCTGGGAGACCTGCAGTGCCAGATTTTATTCCATTCCCTGCTTGCCGAAGAACGGGGAAAATTTACCTTAGCGGACGTGTGCAATACCATCGCGGATAAATTAGTTCGCCGGCATCCTCATGTATTCGGCGAAACTAAGGTGCATGACCCGGATGAGGTACTGCAAAACTGGGAACACATCAAGATGAAGGAGGGCAGGAAAAATTCTGTTCTCGATGGAGTACCAAAGGAACTGCCGGCTTTAATAAAAGCCTGCCGCATCCAGAGTAAAGCCGGGCGCGTGGGATTCGACTGGGATAATATCGCAGATGTTGTCGATAAAATCTCCGAGGAGCTCACAGAATTTAAAAAATCCATCGAGACGGAAAATAAAGAGGCTGTCGAAGAGGAACTCGGTGATTTGCTCTTTTCCATTGTCAATCTTGCACGAAAATTGGAGATAAACCCTGAAGATGCCCTTAGAAAAACGATACGCAAATTCGTTCACCGGTTCCGGTTTATCGAAAAATCCCTTAAAGAGCAGGACATCGATATAGAAGATGCGTCACTTGAAAAAATGGACCGCCTGTGGGAAAAAGCGAAAAGGAATAATGAATAATGCGAATTGCGAATTACGAATTACGAAATATTAGCTTTATTACCGCTTTTGCAGTTACTACTCAGGTCATTAAATTGTTTTCATTTTATAGGATTCTCACCTTGCTGTCGAAGGTGTTCTTCACCTTCGACTTCTGTTCTCTGTTGGTCCCGCTTAGCGGGATCACCAACAGAGTAATGAGTTGGGGTACGGGGACACAATCCTAAATTATGGCGAAATCCATCCCGAGACTTCGGGATTGAAGTTCATATATAAAAATCGTATATTTTTTTTATTCTCAAGTAGTAACACATGGATACCCCAATCCCGAAACTTCGGTACTATACAGCGTTGCAACCGCACAGGCACAGGCAGGCAGAATACATTCTTCAACGATGGGGATTAACGTGCTTACATTCGTCTCATTTCGGAATCAGAAGCGTTCCCAGTCAGAGACTGGGAACGAGATTAAAAACCTTGCTTCCCCCGCTTCAGCCTCAGAAACGCGGTCCGAAACCGGGACAGTAAAAATTGCAGAATTTTGTATTGTGTCCTCGAAATTGCACCTGAATTAGCTTATATTCTCCTCAATATTCTGCTTTCCTTCCTTTTCGGACAGCATTTCCGGAGTCAATGTTTTTATACTAAGCACGTGTATTGTGACTCCTACTCCGACAAAAAATAGCAAAATTCTGACAGCCAGCGTGCTGATTACTCCTATTGCCGTATAACTAAGAGTTGCCCAGAGCAGCAATAGAGTAACAACTTTGCTACGTTTGGTAATGGCTTTATGTTCTTGGTAGTTTTTGATATAGGGACCGAACCATTTATGCGTAATAAGCCACAGATAGAATCTGTCCGAACTACGCATAAAACAGGCAGCCGCAAGCAGTAGAAAAGGCGTAGTCGGTAATAGAGGAAGAAAAATGCCCGCAGCAGCTAATCCGACCAACAGGACGCCAATAAATATAAGAACCCCCTTTTTCATTGATGCTTTAAACATTGTTCATTTCATTGCTTAAATTGAATGATGAGTGTATGTTAACATTTTAGTTTAAAAAAACAAATGAAAAAATGTATTTGAGAGATCATCATTGTAAATTGTAAAATGCAAAGTGCAAAAAGAGCTGAAATATTGAATTGCTTCATTATCGCTTTTCAGGTTAAATGAGTTGAATTTCTCTTTCTTTTGTTCTCTGTTGGTGTTACCACCAACAGAGTTAAAAACAAAATAAATCTTGATTCATGAAAATTTTAGTAATATATTATAACAATAGGGGTTCACAAAACTGGTTTTTGCAATTAATCGGTTTTTTAAGCTCAATATAGCATTTTGATGGTATCTATCACCCTGTCATTCCGGACTTGATCCGGAATCTATGCTTTGTTTTTAGATCCTGAAACAAGTTCAGGATGACAGCAGCGGTGATTCAGGACGACAGAAACGGTGATTTTTTGAAAAAATGTGTATTTTATCGCAAATTTCCCGAAAAACTGCCTAATGACCCCTAAAAAGGAGGTGTTTTTGGGCAAAAATGGTATTTTTGACCTCTGTAACTCATTGTCAGATAATAAGTTACGAGTTTTGTGAAAGGCACTATAATAACAAAACTTTGGCAAATTTTTAGATATAAGTATCATTTTTCACCCCCAAACGAGTTTGGGGGTGCCACCCAAGCTCAAATAGTCATTGCCCCAAAGGGATGGCTTACGCCACGAGGAGCGTAGTCCCGAGTACTCGGGACAATCTCGTCGCTAAGATTTAATATTAAAGCTTAATTTTTGCCTTAAAAGTAATTTTTGCCAAAGTTTTGATAATAATTGACAATTAAAACCATGAAGGGGATAAAAATGAAATCATTATATTTTACGTTTCTCATCATTTGTACTTTTTTTGTCACAATTACTAATGCTCAAGACAAAAAGTTTACAGTACAATTTATTCAGAATAAAGCTCCGAAATATGCAGATACCGAATTTATTACTCTTGAAGAATTATACAGTATTAATGTTGACGAATTTGACGAATATTATATCTATAAATTAGCGGATATGGATGTCGACAGCGATACGAATTTATACGTTCTTGATTATTTTGAAAGTACTGTAACAGTATTCGACAAAAATGGAAAATATTTGAGGACCTTTGGTGGTTATGGTCAAGGACCCGGAGAATTAGAAAGGCCTTTGTTTATTAGTATTTATGATGATAAAATATCAATTTATGAGAAATTTAAGGGAATAAAAATTTGGGACCTCAACGGAAAATACATCGATTTTCTTTTGAAAAGCGGGGGCAACATTGAAACTATTTTACCAATTAATAATTTTTATTTATTAACTGATCATAAATATTTAAATAAAAGAAATTCAGATGATGTAACTATTTGCGTTGATAAATACACGCAAGATTTAGAATTAATAAACAATATTGTTACAATAGATAACAATAGTAGAAAGCATTCATTTTTTAATCCAATGAGTTTTATTGCAATAAATTCAAAACAACATATCTTTTTCCCTGAAAAAGCCGATGAGTATAAAATAAATAAATATGATCTCGATGGAAATGTGTTACTGTCTTTTGGAAGAGATTATAAAAGAATTCCCTTCTCAAAGACAGTAAATGATCTTGAGAAAAAAAGACGATCTCAACTCCCGCCTCCTTTTAATAAAAAACCTTTATCTAATTACCCGCCGGTTGTCAGATATATTGTTATAGATGATAATGATTATGTGTGGGTTGTCGTTGGGGAATGGTCCCTTGATACTATTGAAGCTGTTACTTTAACATCGACAATAGATATATTTAACGAGCATGGAGAATTTTTATATACCTTTAAAAGTTCCTATTTGGGGTACCGCAGCTTTATCAAAAACGGCAGGTTGTATTCCACGCCTGTAGAAGATGATTTGAATATACATGTTTTTAAGATACATTATTATTAGCTATTAGCTTTTAGCTATTAGCTGTCAGCTTTCAGCAGTCAGCGGGCAGCTATTAGATTTTAGTATTGGTTTAGTTATGATAATTTTTCGCGTAATTCATTTATTAATCTTAATTGCCTTTTTATGTTCGAGTATGAGCCTGCCGGTGGTTTATGGTCAGAAAACTAGGAAAGAAAAGCTTGAGGAATACTTCCAAAAGGGAATTGAACTGAGGGAAAAAGGGGATATAGATGGCGCTATTAAGGCATTTTTATACGTAACAGCTCGTGATCACGGAAATGCGGACGCATACTATCAACTCGGACTGGCATACATGGCATTTCCGAAAGGCAATAATATGAAACGGGCTGAGGAAGCGCTCTGGAAAGCCCGCAGACTAACCCACGAAACGAGAGAGCTGCACGCACTCGGAGAGTTTTATGAGAAGAGGCTCTTTGACAGTGTTGCACGAATTATGTTCAAGTGGATTGTCAAAGAAGATTCAACAGATGTCCGGGCTTTAACAATACTGTCGGATTATTACTTCGAACGGGGATTTAACGGAGAATGGGATAAAAAATATGATATTAATGATTATTTGCTGTTTGACGGGAACTCCATCAGGCACATATTTGAAGAAGAACAACCATCGCTTCCATTAAGAGAAATGACTAAATACGTAGAAAAAGGCGCAGATATGAACGACCGTATATTAGCCGTTGAACCTGATAACCGCACCGCCCTGTACCGGAAAGCGCTCGGGTACCTGGAAATGAATGATGTCGGCAGCTTTATTAATCTGTTAAAACGGCAATTGGAAAAAGATAGAGAAGATTACAATGCTCATTTATTTATCGGCTTAGGTTATGCGGAACTCGGTGAGCATGATATTGCAAATGCTCATTACCAGAGGGCACTTGAATTAATGGATCCTGATGACCGCATCTCTTTTGAAAGTTTTTTATACCTGAAACCAGAATTTGATAACTCTTTTCTTGGCTACAGACAATCGTTTAAGCCTGACAGGTCTGAAATCTACTGGGATATACGGGACCCTTTTTATTTAACGCTCTTTAATGAACGGCTGTTGGAGCATTACGGCAGGATAGCGGAGGCGAATCTGCGGTTTTCTGAACCATCTGAAGGTATTGACGGGTGGAAAACTATGAGAGGGTATTTTTGGATTCGTTTTGGAAAACCGATACGAATTAAAAAGTTTTTTGAAACTGTGGTTCCGCCTCAAATCTGGCAAAAATGGGAATATGAGGATTTTTCATTCATATTATTGCAATCATTTAAAGGGAGCAAAAAAAAGTGGCATTTAGAAAGGACGATTGGTAACCCAAATTACTTTCAATATCCTGATTATTACCGTTTTAAGCCAAAAGGGGAGCTTTTTGATATAACTACGGATATTATTTGTTTCAGAGGGAGCGATGGCTATACGGATGTGAACGTTTTTTATGAAATACCTGTAGATAAGTTTACCCTGGAACAGGATGTTGATTCGCTGTCGGGCAAAGTTCAGCACGGAGCATTTGCATTTTATAAAGATAATGAACGTTACAATATTGAAAATAAACTAATGTATCAGGAAGTAGATGCAACCTGTTTTTCTGTAAATTCTGATACATTGAGTTCCGACTCATTACAATATTTAGTTTTATCGAATTCCTTTGAGGCGCCTCCTCTTAATTATTTGATAGGCGTTGAGGCGCTCGATGAAAAAACTGGAAATACCGGCACTAACCGTATTACATTAAAAATCGATAATTTCCGTATTACTAATAATTTGACAATAAGCGGGATACTTGTTGCACATAAAGCGTATATAATCGACATAGATGAAACGTTTTCGAAAGACAATATCTCATTTACTGCCAATCCTTCACACATTTTTGGACCCGGTAAGCCGATACATATTTATTTTGAAATTTATAACCTGTATATCGAGGACGAACGGGCACAGAATCATTACAAATTGGAATATATGATTAAACCGGTTATTGAAGAAGAGGGAAAGATAAAGAGCTTTTTTAAAAAATTAGTGCTTCTTGGAAGAAAAGAGGAAAGCGTTTCCGTTTCAACCGAGTATAAGGGAGTTGGAACAACACAGCATCATCCAATAACTATCAGCCACAATATAACAAAACACGGTGAATACAATCTCACGGTGAGGATTACTGATTTAATAAGCGGGATGGCAACAGAGAGAACAACGCCGATATTGATTTATTAGTTTAAGCTGTCGGTTATCAGCTGTCAGCTTTCAGCTTTCAGCCATCAGCTATCAGCCATCAGTTTTCAGTAATCAATTATCAGCTTTTAGTCTCGGCATCAATACTTTTTCATCATAAAGGTAGCTTCTCTCAGAGTAACGCTGTAAGTGAAAATGAGTAAAAGCATTTTTGCATTTTGCATTATTCATTTTTCATTTTTATTCAGCCCGCCTAAGTATATAAACCGGTCGATGAGATTGACATAGCTGCTCCATTTTTTATGCGGTGTTTTTTGTTCGTCTATGATCCGCTGGAAGGCGTTTACCGTCGAATCGATCTCGTCTGCAAGGTGTAATATAATCCCCTCTAAAGTCATGGGCACAACCGGGGAGGCTTTTTCTAACTCTCCCTGATGGCTTATGATAAGGTGCAGAAGCTGTTTTGCAATTTCTTCGGGAAAATCTTTTGACTTTTTTATTGCTTCACGCACGCGCTCATAACCGAGGACTATGTGCCCTATCAGTCTGCCTTCATCAGAATATTCTATGTAAGGAACAGTCGTGTACGTCTCGACCTTGCCTATATCATGCAGTAAAGCTCCGGCACGCAATAAATCGGGATTGAGCTGCGGATAATGAGCGGCAATCGATTCGCACAAATCCACTATTTTGAGCGTATGCTCCAATAGACCGCCAACGTAACCGTGATGCCAGAGTTTCCCAGCAGGCGCTTTACAAAATAGTGTATTGAACTCATCTTCCAACAAAATTGCCGTACACAGTGCCTGCAGGTGTGGGTTCGAGATTCTTTTTATAACCTTAGGGAGCAGTTTTTTCATTTTATTGAGGTCGCCGGGATAAACAGGCAACAGGTCTTCCGGGTGCACATCGTCGGATTCAGCCGATTTCCGGATTTTCCTGATATTTAACTGGGTCATATCACGGTATTGCTCGACAACGCCCCGAATTTTAACAACATCACCAGCCTGGTATTCTGCAAGGAAGGCGTCGGTATTTTCCCATATATTCGCCCAGATACGTCCCTGCTGGTAACCCAGTTCAAGAACAAGATACGGCTCGTTGTCCGATTTTTTTGTGCGCGTTTCGATACCTCTAATGATAAAAAACTGGGTTATTTCTTCTCCGACACGTTGTTTGAGGCTTACTTCGGTCATGTGCCCTCCGTATGCATTAATTTCATTTTAAAAAATCTAACCGCAGATGTCGCCGAGATTTCGCAGAGAACGCCGAGAAATAATATTATTTTTCTTGCAATATCTCTAACAGGTAAAGTATCAACATGATTTTTTAATAGCTAATCTTCGCGACCTTTCCCATGGGTACCGCTTCGTGGTGTGCCTTCTCTGAGTTCTCTGCGGTTAAATTTTTTTCTGAATTATTTCTATCCAAACACATCCAACAGAATCTTTCCCCAGAAATACATAATTCTACGTAAACATTGATATTGTATTTATTAACAACCTTAAAACCTCCAGCCTACTCCTAACGTAAAATCTACTCCAGTAAATTCGATATTGGAATATGAGAATCTAAAACCATAGGGAATTTCAACAGTTTTTCTGGCTTTTAGACGTGATTCAATAAATATAGTATTCCGGATATTATACAGAATACCAATATAAACATGTATACCCGGACCAAGTTTTGAATATTTGTACTTTTTGACAAGATTTTGTTCTAAATGGGTTTCTTTTAAAGCAATTTTGCCAAAATATACAGAATAGCCGATACCGATTACAGGAGAGAGTTTTTTATCCCGCCCTATTATGTAGTATTCTAAGGAAAATACAACAGGAATTATGGTAAACTCCCACGATTTTGCACAAGTACTTGTATTCCCTATATCCACCCTATGAATTTCGGTACTGCCGGTGGCTGAAATACCAATATGTTCTATGTTAAACGCAACACCTTTATGTTCATTCCAATTATACACAATCTTAAGATCAAAATATCTTCCAACATCTTCCTTTTCTAAAGTAGTTGATATTGTTAAAGGAACGCCTGGTAATGAGCCTACAAATCTGTTTGAAAAACCTTTCAACGGCATATTACCGACGCCACCACTGAAGCATAAAGAGAATTTGCTATTTTGAGCATGCGTATCGTAACTTATGCCAAATAGTAAAGCAAAGCAAAATAACAGCAAGACTATTGAAAATTTTCTATAATGCATCGTAAGTCTCACATTAATTAATAGAATTACAGTGTATACTTTTTATCACAATGGCAATTTATAAACATCTTTTCGGTCAGCAACTCTCAAAATTAGGATAATCAATTCACCCTTTTCCAACTTATAGACCACACGGTAATTACCAACAATGTACCTGTAGTACTTTTTGAACCTACCGCTCAATTTTTCACCTGCATAAGGATTTTTTTGCAATACCCCCGCAACTTTATCGGCAATTCTAAGCTGCTCTTTTTGAGGCAGCTTTTTTACATCCTTTTGTGCTCTGGTATCCCATTTAACTGTCCATAAGCGTTTTCCTGAATTCATCATGTGTCATCGGTTCTCCTTCCCGGTTTTGGTCGCGCCACATAGCGATTTCCAAATCCTCTATCTCAGCAAGATAGTAACGCGCTGCCCGCTCGATCATATTTGAAAAATTCAATCCATATTGCGCTCCAATATCCATTAACCTTTCATGGACAGCTCCGCTAATCGATATGGCAACCTTTCTTTTGGGTATACGTTTCCTTTGTATACTACTTCTATTATTCATAATTACCTCTTTCTTGTTTCTTCCTACCTACATAAAAGTATTATAAGGTATACCTATATAATACTAAATAATACTTTTAATGTCAAGCAAATTTTGATTTTTTCCAATAATACAACCCGGATATAAGAAAAGACACTTGACCTGATTAATTCATAAATTTTCCTTCTAATATTATTCTCTGCTTTGTAAGCTCAGAATCTAATTTAAAAAACCAGATCCTGAAACAAGTTCAGGACGACAGTATTGGCGGTTCAGGACGACAGAGGAAATGTATCAGGACAACAGTAGGGGTGGCACCCCCAAACTCGTTTGGGGGTGATTATTGCAGTAAATATAATAATAACAATGAGTAGCAGAATAAATAAATCTGTTTTTTGAATTATTCAAGTTGACAACAAACGACAGAAAACAAAAATAGTATTAACAAACTTTTGTATAATGGTCGAACCATATACTACGGGGAGCAATAAATAGTTTACATTTTGGAAAAGTCGAAGGTGTCACGAAGTGATAACCCTGTGAAATAAAACCTTATACAATGAAGACACTTTTTTCTGTCCCGAGTACTCGGGACAGAGAACTTAAAATGCAAACTATTTTATGACCAGAGTAGTAATCTCAAAAATGAAATAAAAAAACCGGAACGATTGTCCCGGTTTAGAAACTGCGCCTGCGAAACACGGTTAAAATCTGAATGAAAGCGTGGCAAAAACTCTATGGTCTACATGATTTTCATTTACAATAATATCGCTGAAAGCACTTACCGAATTGGTTTCCCACCAGCCGCGCCGGTAGGCAATATCGATATTTGTGGTGCCGCCCATGAAGAATCCCAGACCCAAAGAGAGATATTTACGGTCATATTCGCTTTCTGCATCTATCAATGGGGTTGGTACATGCGCAAAACCCGCCCTAAATTTCATTTCATTCGGAAATTCCAATTCCAAACCGACTTTCGGGCTTAAAACAGCACGTAATGTACGTTTAATATTTCTATTGGCGCTTCCTTTGGTATATCCTGCAACGGGAAAATCATCACGATACTGGAACTGCGACCAGTCGGTGTATCGTACTTCACCTGAAAATAAGCCGTTTGGAAATGAATAGGACAACCCTGCGCCGAAAACAAACGGCATTTGTACTTTGTATTCAAACAAACCAAAATCATCATAGTCTTCTAATAGTTCTATCGTTCCATCATCAAATGTCATATTCTCATTAATACTCCAATCTTCTTTAAGCGTAATAAAGCGTGGCGTATTTATCACAGCCCCCAGCCTTAGCTGCGGAGAAACACAATACATTGCTCCTATCAAAACATCATATCCTCGAATATCCGTATCGATTATATTATCATTTAAATAATTGTCAAAATCGTTTGGTAAAACAGTATAATAATCATGCAGGTCCCATTCCTGGAAGACCTGGTTATAATTCATTTCGCCGGTCCAGTAATTAAACGTAACTCCGATAAATACATCTTCGGCAGCCTCAAAGGCGCATCCAAGCGAGAGCTGCGATAAATTACCGTTGATTTCAACTGTTTCATCCTGCGTTAACCGGTCGGGAATCTCAGGCGACGAAAAAGTTGCACCCATATATGATGGACCTGGATTAAACCCCGAATAACCAAAGAGTGAGCTGTAATTATGTACCCGGTTATATCCTCCTGCAACCACCAGACTTCCGCGATAGACCTCGTATGGGTACACATATCCAAGTGCGCCCAACGCCGTCTTAGATTGGCTGTTATCGTCTTTTAAGCCGAGGAATTTGGTATTAATATTCCGGTTAGTATGGGTTAATGAGGTAAAGAATTCATTGTTCTTTATCAGCCCCAGACCCGCAGGATTCCAGTAAATTGCCGAATAATCGTCAGCCACTCCGATATACGCTCCGCCCATGCCAATTGCGCGCGCACCAATTCCGGTTTCTTCGGTCAGGAATGACATCTGGTTGTACGCAAATGGATCTTGCCCGAGGCTGGTGTTTGCACTGTAAAAAAGCACAAATAAAGAAAGCAAACCCGCATATAATGTTTTCACCTGATCTTCCTCCTTATTTAGCCTGAATCATTCATGAGTTATTGCAGAATTAACTTTTTAAATATAATATCAGCAAAAAACATACCAAAAAAGAAAAAACCGACAGAACCTGCGGTTTAAGTAATTAATATCATTGTTGTTACTGTATATTAATTAGAATGAAAAAAAGATTCGTTTTTCAGTCTATGGGTTTTCGTTTCAAATATGTTCGTTTTCCACCATTTGTGAGCGTTATTCCAACCGGATTTATGATTTCAGCATAATGCGTACATGTTCTTCAGACAACCTTTTTTTAGCAGTTTGCGCTGTATTATTATTTGTCAACACATATTACGGAGAGCATTAAATAGTTTGCATCTTATCATATAATCACCTATAATTGCTCGGCTAGGTGTTCTTCACCTCGCCGTGCTTGATATACACGAAAAAATGAAATAAGTCGAAGGTGAAGAACACCTTCGACAGCAAAGTGAAAACTATGTAAAATGCAAACAATTTAATGACCTGATTAGTAATTGCGCTCGACAACGCTTTATTGCTTAACTTATTGGGGTCCATTTAAACTTCGATAACGTCATTCTCGCGAAAGCGGGAATCCAGCTATTACCACACTGTTCAACACGGTCCCTACAAGTAATATTTAAAAAGATGTTATTACACGTATATTTCTAATTTGGGAAAATGCCCTATGGTATTGTAGCGTAGATTCCTCCCGAATATTCGGGAGGAATGACATTTTTTGTATATATTATAATATGGATAATGATTAAAATAGTATCAAAATTACTCGGGATTCAAAATTTCCGGTGCGAAGAAAATTACCAGTTCACTGCGCTCTGTATCGAAATGCGTTTGTGTGAAAAGCTTTCCGATAAACGGCAGTGAGCTGAAATACTTAACTTTAGAGACTGTTTTAATTATATCTTCTTTAATGAGACCGCCAATAATCACAACGTCGCCGCTTTTTATGCGTACCTGGGTTTTCGCTGTTCGGGAAGAAGTAACCGGCAGGTCGTTGTTTTTACCTGTGAATCCGGTGATTTCCTGAATGACCGGATTAACCCAGAGAGTTATATACTTATTTTCGTTCACCTGAGGAATGACAGACAATGTTACGGCAATATTTTGATTCTGGATAGTCGTAACTGCGCCGCCGGAAGCGCCTAATCCAATTTGTGTAACTTCAACAGGAATTGAAGTGCCCACGGCAATAGTTGCCTGCTGGTTGTGCAAAGTTGTAATACTCGGTTGATTCAGGAGTTTTGAATTTTCCCGTCTTTTCAGAAGATTGAGCACATTTTCATACTGTGCCATCGTGAGTACTCCGGCTCTGAAATCTCCAATTTTCAAGGGAAGACCCGGACCATTAGCTGCTGTTTCGGGGACGGCATTTCCAGATGTTCCATCGGCAGAATTTATGCCGGCGCTGTTTTTTTGTTCGCCTGTACCGGCAGCTTCCATAATTGCTCCCCAGTTTAATCCCCATTTCTCGTTTTCGCCGAGCGGTGTTTCTACAACCATCACAGATATATGTACCTGCGGGACAGGTTTATCGAGCGCCTCGATAACCTTGCGCATTCTTTCAATTACTGCAGGGCGGTCAACTACAGTGAGTATATCGGAGCGACCCTGGTCTGTATCTTCTTCAGTTATATTTTCAAGCCTCTCCAGCGGATTTGCTTCACTACCTATTCCACCGACATCGCGATAGACACCTCTACCGCCTGCGGGTGCAGTAATTGCCGTTTTTCCGATAGGGGTGCGTATAACCACCTGTATATCCCCATCTTCCGAACCGATGGCTTTTAAATTATCTATAATATCATTTGCATCGATATACTCCAGTTTAAATATTTCCAGCCGCATTTCATCCGCTATCTTAACATTTTGACCCAGAATTATATAGATGTTCTGCCTTTTTACAAATTTATACTCATTGGCAATCAAAATCGACTCCAGAAGATTTTCCCTTTCAAACGCATCGGTAAGATGAATATCAAGCTTGTCGTCACGATTAACGGATTTTGCAACAAGAATATTCATACCATAGACCCGCTGAAACAATTCTATTGCCTGTCCTATCGTGGCCCCTTTTAGATTCAATTTGATTCTCTGCAATTTTTGTTCTTCAGGGTAAATTTCATCCCGAAGCTTCGGGACAGCAGGTGGAGTAATGTCAACCGGCGGCGGAATCGGGATATAATTTGAGAACGTCAGTATAATATCTCTATTGCTCCGGTCAACCTGCAGGGCTGCAGTAACTCTTAAATCAGTAACAATACGGACAATCGGCGGATCTTCACGCCACTGACTCGACCTTATCCGCGCTACGGGACCAACCGGTTCTGTCATAATGGGTTTTTCAATCGCATGGCGTGCACCCTCGATGTCAATAACAATTTTCTGGACAATACCATTCTCTGTGCCGCCAAGAGGAAAATAACGATATTGCGGTCTATTTTCAGACCGAATAGTTACCGTTGTTACCGATTCCCTTTCGGATATGGAAACGCCGGTTACTCTATTAAGCTGTGCATTCGAACTCAAAGGGATGCACAAACTTATTACGAGAACCATTATCGACAATAATTTTTTATTATTCACGGGACACCTCCTAACGTAACGTATACCCGGTGCCGTCCCGGTCTTTAAGCACCACTCTGTCTGAGTGAATTTCAATTATTTTCAAACCATCCACAATATCGCCTATTTCATACAGCCTATCATTTATTAAGGCTATTTTTATCTTCCCATATTCGACAGAACCCCGAAATATCATATTTGCCAGCCGCTCAAACACATCTGTGGTATCGCTTATTATAAACGATGATTGTACTACGCGTGCGATTTCCTGATTTTGTTTTTTTATCTTATCCTCAAGAATACGTAAAGCATACAACATACTGTCTTTCGGCATGGAGAGCGCCCTACTTTTTTGAGCCTGTTCCTGCAACTCCGCAATTTTTTTTCTCAAAGAATCAATCGTTCCCGGAGTTATATATGACGCAGCGATTTCTCCTTGATCAAATTGATTATCCGGCTTAAGTTCTGCTATTTTATCATTTTCAGGAACATAAAAGATGAAGTACCATCCTGCTATGGAGAAGACCAATAATACCGCAGTTACGATTATTAATCCGCTAAATCCGAATTTCATAAAAATTGAATCGATGAATGAACCTGCGAAAAATTGTTTTTTGTGCCTTTGGGCTGCAAATTTTTTAGCATTAAAATCCCGGGACCTGCCTGTCAGGGCTGATTGTTCCTTTTCCGACAAGCCGAGCTGTGCTTCGGCATTCTGATCGGCGCCTTCGGCATTCTGATCTGAACCTGCGACCGGTTCTCCCCTGAGAATCTCTAACAACCGGTTAGTAGCGAGTTCTTTTTTATCCTTATTCGTGTTATGCACGCCAATTGACCTCTTGCCGGATTATATCCAGAGCATACTTTTCATCGACTACTTTTTTATTCTGCCTAATCAGGGAGATCAACGCATCATGACAAAACATCGCAATCCTCCTGGGATATCCCTGCGTATGCGTGTATATCAATTTTGTCGCCCTGTCGGTAAACAGGATGCGTCCTGAATCGAGACCGGCGGTTTTTAAGCGGAAATTAATTAACCCTCTTGTATCCTCTTCATTTAAAGGATTGATATTATACCCCATTGCGATCCTGTCGAGGAAATTTGGCTGACGCTTCATTTTGTGCAGAAATTCAGGCTGTGTGAAAATAACCAACTGGAGCAGCTTGTATTCGTTTGTTTCATAATTCAAAAGCGTTCTCAATACTTCAATATAGGTTGGCGTCAGCTTCTGCCCTTCGTCAATAATTAAAACCACAGCCTTTTTCTCTTGTACGCCTTTTTGTAGAAGAAAATTTTCGAGGTCATTTTTGTATTCAAACGAAGAGCGCGAGGCAGTTTCGATGCCAAACGATGCACAGAGGTTCTGCATGAACTCAAATTCCGACCTAAACGTGGGGTCCAAAATGATGCGAATTACGAAATTTTTCTTATCTTTTGCAAATCTCTGAATCAGCATTCGGCTGACGGTTGTTTTACCGGTGCCCATCTCGCCCATAATTACGCTGAGTCCTCTTCTGAGCCGTATTGCGATTTCAAGCCGGTTTAAACATTCTTTATGCTCGTGGGATCCATAAAAGAACGCCGGGTCGGGCGACGTGGAGAACGGCTCTTTCTTCAAATCAAGGAGTTTATAATACTCCATCTTTTTTTCTCCTGAGAATTTCTTTTATAGGTACTTTTTGTAAGCGAAGTTCCTGAATTTTTAATAGCTGTTTTATCGTTGAATCATCAAAATACCGGTACCGGTTGCGCTCGCTTCTGCCGACTTCTTCAATTAACCCGATGCGAAGATAATAATTCAGGGTATCGATTGAGAATTTAGTGTGCCGTGCAAGGTCACCGATCATGTGGATTTTTCCCATAGATGTCCTATTTTACTCAATAGTTATCAAATTCACTCAATAGTTATGGAGTTATATTTACAAGTAATATACTCTTTCAAATAATATTTGTCAAGAAAAAAATGTAAATAAATAAAAAATTAACCGCAAAGGACGCGGAGATTTCGCTGAGACCGCAAAGAAAAACAGGATTGAAAACAAAAAAGCCCTCAATCACCTAATTATACGGTAGATGAGGGCTTTTATAACAATATCTCATTTTCTACTTGATATACAGCATACGTTTAGTGTCGCTGAAACTGCCTGCCTGGAGTCTGTAAATATAAATGCCGCTTGCAGCCATTTCTGGTTTCCAGGGGATGCTGTGGTATCCGGCTTCCACATAACCATCAACAAGACGTGCAACTTCCTGTCCCTGAATATTATAAATCACCAGCGTTACATTAGATGTCTTCGGCAGTTGAAATTTAATGGTAGTTACCGGGTTAAACGGATTGGGGTAGTTCTGTTCTAGTTTGTAAATTTTTGGAAGTTGTTCAGTCGCAATTTTCTTCTGAGCTTCAACAACTTCCATATTATAAACAACATCGTACTCTGATTCTTCAACAATATCAGTTACAATAAGTTTTAAATCTAATAATGAACCTATATCCAAAGTTGGAAATAGCTCTACAAGTTCTTCCCAACCATGTCTTTCAAGAAAATAAACGCTGTCAATGCAAACAGTTTCTTCACACCAATCATAATCATCTACTCTTATATACCATTCATATGAATAATCAGGTGCACCATGGGAGACTACTCCCCACCACTTATTATCCCATTCGTATACTGCGTGTTCTAAGCACATACCATCGATTGAAACTATTAGATCTTCATAAATTAGATGATTATAGAATGCTTGGTCAATGTCATCGAAAAGATATGTGTTTTCAAGATAGTGATATGTTGCTGATTTTAACGCATCCCGACCATCTAAAAAAGTAGCGGCATCATCCATATATAATTCTAAAGATTTTAGCACAAAAAAGCATGCGAATTCAAATCCAAATATTTCCGTTAAAGCTACATCCCACAAAGCTCCGGAGTATATAACACATCTATCATAAGCATCTGTAGTTAAAGGGTATGCATAATCTATTTCTATATAATCATATTCATCCATAGTATGCTCATTATCCAAAAACCGCTTAATGAAATTTCCGCCAGGCAGTTCCACCCATTCACCTATTTCATCGTTAGCAGACCCTAATATATAGCTCTTATACGATAAAGCGAAGAAATCGGAATACGCTTCGTTCATCGCTTTGGGCATCTTATCAAGATCATTATCTTGTAATACTCCAAAAGCTCTTGTAACTTGATGCATTACCTCATGAGCAATAATTGCAGCTTCGTGTGTTGGATTTCTTCTATATTGATATCCTGAACCATCTGAAATTTGAATTATAGGGTAGTACCTACTTGATCGCGCAAATACAGGATGGGGATAATTAGTTGTAATGGTTATTTTTGGTACATCATTTAGATCTAAACCTTTTCTATCAAGCCACCTTAAAAAACTGTCTGCGTGAAAATAACACATTACTTGACCAAATCTATGATCCCAAGTATCATAGTCAAATTCTGGGGTTGATTCTTTTGCATCAGGATATGTTTCAGGATCTTCACTTTCAATTTTAACATTTTCCCCATCTAGATAATAATATCCTCCAACAGCATCATTCAAACCGAGAAGGTCAACTGATATAACTTCATCATACTGAATTGGATTTGTTTCAAATACTTCTCCAGAACCTGTTACTTTTGATATCAAACTACCTTTAGATATAATTTCACCACTATGAGCATCTATTATATAATTAATTTCATCGTAAGGATTATTTGTAATAATAATTGATTTATAAACAAGGCTAAAAGATGATCTTTGCGAATCCATATCGTTTACATAAATATAAAGAACAGGTTCAGAGGTACTTGTTATTTCTTGTGCAGAAATGTCAGAAATGATGATATCAGTTATACTTCCTTTATTAAGTGAAGGATCTGTATCTAAAGTAACATCAGGGAAATAATCACCGCTTACATAATATACAGACCCGTCATTGTCAACCACGACAAGATAACCGCTTCCCAAAATAGGAACACCGTTATATATCTGTGTAAACATTAAACTTGACCCACCTTCATCAGAATAATTTGTTCTTGTTAATTTTAAATCCCTTTGAACGTTTTCGATACCAAACATAATCTTTTCTTCATTCAAAAAAGTTTTTGCAATTTGTTCAGGAGTGCCGCTATACTTGGTAATTTTATGACCAAGTATTGTAGCAGGAGTTCCAGTTGAACTGTGTTTTCTTATTTTAAATTGTTTGTCATATTTGTGGTTAAATGTATTAATGGCTGCCATTCTTTCATCCTTGTCAGGTTTCTCTTGAACTACCTGAATGAATCCAAGCAGTGAAACAAGATAAATTGACATAAGCAGCAAAATAATTAATTTACCTGCAGATTTCATGGTTAACTCCTCCTTTAGATTTTAAATAACTATTAAACATTAATTTAAAACATATAATGTTTCATTTAATGAATAATGATAAATCATTCATTTTACGGAGGCAATGAATAAGGACAGTTTGAAGGGAATTATTAAATAAAAAGCTTGAAAGAAAAATATAAATTATTTTAATTCCATTAGGATATGTGATGTAGACAATGTTACTTCTCCATATGCCCCGTTAAACTTTTTATATGTAACTGTAATAGTTGGCGGTTCTCTGTTTTTTGGGAATATAGTAATCATAGCTACTTTAATATTATTGAATTAGAAAAAACTGTAAAATAATTTTCTTCTAAATGTATAAAGCTAATAATCGGGATATGCAATACTAATAGCGCCCGGTATATCGCCCGGATTTACAAACATACTCACCGCACCGGTCTTTACATCTATGATATACACGAAACGACCAATTTTTTCTCCTTTTATAGTATTAGTTCTGTCAAAAAGAATATATTTGCCTTCAGGTCCCCATACCGGATGGTCATCTATGTATTCACCTGATGTATAGCTGCGGTGATAAGACCCATCCAGATTAGTCACTGAGATTTTATAACCCTGAATTGTGGAATCATCTTCCGTATATACGAATAATCCCGATTTATCATTCCAATTAAGGTTCCATGCCCCTTTTTTCCTGAGTTGATTGCGAACAATTTGTTCAAAATTTGGATTATCAATTCTTGAAATGTAATTTCCTTCAAGGTCCATTAAGTAGTAACCTCTGGGCTGCCCTGTTTCTTCTGTATTTGTAGAAGCAACAACGAGCTTATCATCTCCCATCATACACATAGGACGAACATAATAATATCCTTTTCCTCCTTTTACCATCCTCACTTTTTGCTCTGAAAAATCGTAGTAAAATAAATCCTGAAAAAACCATGCAGGTTCTTGTGTAAAATAAAATCCGGAATTATCGTAATTCCATACCTGATATATTCCAACTAATTCATCAGGTTCAACTTTATTTCCTGATAAATGGAAGAGCGGTTGTGACGTTTCATTTTGAATATCATAGAGTACAAATTGCGGACCTGCATCATAAGCACCGTGAAATGCATCCCCGAAAAGTATTTTACTTTTATCCAGTGAAAAACGAGGCGTGTACAATGGGGCATACTCACCCCCCATTACTATTTTATACTGCGCCGGATTATAAAAATCAACCAAAACCAGCCTGGAGAAACTTTGTCCATTCTCATTCTTTTCACCGAAATCAACCACCAGTGCAACAAGGTTCTGTGGACGTTTTTGAATCAACTCATCAATCGTCCAGTTATAATCATAACCAGTAATTAATCCACATAGCGGCAGGCTTACAATAATACTTGAAATAACTAATAATATTCCGATTTTTTTCATTGTTCTTACTTAAATGTTTACGATAAAATTGCTGTTGCTGAAGTAAATAGCCTGTATGTTACTAATAAAAGTTATTATCGGAACCGAACCTGTGTTCAATCCCGCCTTTTTTATTTTTTTACGTAACCCTGTCATCCTGATCCAGTCAGTTTGATTCAGGATCTTAAAGAATTTGATAAATCAAATTCCTACTTAATATACAACATCCGCTTCGTATCGGTGAATCCCGAAAGTCGGGACTGGAATCTGTAGATATAAATGCCGCTTGCAGCATTACTTGCATCCCATTTTACACTGTGGTACCCGGATTCCACGTAATCATCCACAAGCCGTGAAACTTCTCTGCCAAGTATATCATACACTACTAATGTTACGTATGACCCTTCCGGCAGTTGAAATTCAATAGTGGTTATGGAATTAAACGGATTGGGATAATTTTTACTCAATGAATATTCTTTAGGATAAGTTGAACCCCATGTTGAGACCAAACTATTTTTTGATACTATAACACCATTTTGTGCATCGATAATATATTTCCATGCGCCTAATATGTTCTCTTCGTCTATTTCTACAGCAGCTTTGTATGCAAGCAGATATGACATAGTCTCTTTATCAAAGTCTACCACGTAAATACACAGTTCAGGTTTTTCAATTATTTTAGTACGAAATCCGCTAAGGTCGGCATTAATGGCGCTTATTGCCTGTTCCGGAGACAAAGCTGGTTTTGTTGTTTCAACGCTTACATCAGGGAAATAATTGCCGCTCACGTAAGAAATAGAACCGTAGTTAAACATAGCAATAAGATATCCCTTGTTAAAAACAGGAATTCCCTTGTATTTCTGTGTATATTTAAGTATAGTACCGTCTCCTGCGATGCCTCCTTTAAGGTGCTCAATTTTCTTAAGTTCCAAATCCCGCTCAACATCCTCGATCCCGAACATAATTTTATATTCGTTAAAAAATTCCATGGCAATTTGTTCTGGTGTACCGCTGTATATAATAGTTCCATGTCCAAGTGTAAGAATTG
>Ga0114930_10001125_pt1 | contig 26277 bp, 21 predicted proteins | sample AnhtaG_FD_87300 | JGI IMG/M metagenome (GOLD analysis project Ga0114930, IMG submission 87300) | Deep subsurface microbial communities from Anholt, Denmark to uncover new lineages of life (NeLLi) - Anholt_01485 metaG | ecosystem: Environmental > Aquatic > Marine > Oceanic > Sediment | place... | reverse complement strand
TTTAGCATAAAAACCTTCTCAATAAAAGGAGCTCTGTCAGAAAAAGAGCTCGATTTGCCGAGCTTGTGAAAAATGTGGTAATATATCTGATGATTTGCTGTACTGAGGTTTGTTATGGGGTCTGACTGGAAAAAAGATCTGGCTGGTTATTTCGAAGAATACGCAATTATCGAGACGAGTAAAAAAGAAACGCTCGATGATTTTGCTCAGTTTTGTGAGTTCATCGTTGAGCCCGCTTTTGAAATCCTGTCTGGAGAACTGAAAGAATTTGGGATAAGATCAAAATCCAGAAGGATTAAGGGGAAATCCATCACATTACTGATTAACTTCCCCGGATCCAGGATAGATAATTTCCATTACGCCATTTGCCTGCCGAAAAACTCGATTGAATTGAGATTGACTTTGCGAATTAGAGGGCGGAAAAGCAGAAAAAATATCCTGGAAGAGAAGCCGTTGCCGTTTATGGATAGCATAAATCCTGCAGGCGTCCTGAAGTTAAAAAAAGAAGATATTATTCTTGACGTCATCCGGCATTACCGAGATTTTGTCCTGGAATCTCTGACAACTTCCCTTTAAAGCCTCCCAAAGCATTTGTGTGATGTTTTGCCCCCGTTGAAGTATTCCTAGAAAAAATTGAATATTGGCAGAACTTCTGTTACCTTGTTTTCTTTTATCATGGACAAAAAGCTTCCCAAAGAAGTCTACACCATACAGTTTTTGATATTGCTTTGCTTTTCTTCCCTCGCTGCTTTGAATTTGCTTCCCCTTTTTTTTGAACATCTAGGCGGAAGCCCCCGACAAATCGGGTTTTTGGTCGGCCTTTTTTCCTTCGCTGCATTCCTCTCAAGACCGTTCGGAGGCTGGCTCCTCAGCCGAGCGGATCCCAAGAAGGTCATGTTGGTGGGCCTTTTTATGGTCCTGGTTGCCTCGGTACTCTATCTTCCGATCCAGAGGCTTGGGTGGTTTGTCATTTTCCTGAGGATTTTTCATGGAGTCGGGTTTTCCTTGTTCATTCTTTCAGCGCTTTTGATCGTGGTTTTGGCCGTGCAGGAGGATTTGAGGACCTATGCGATCGGAGTGGTGTCCACAGGTTTCTTGCTTCCGCTTTTGGTGGTTCCTGCATTGGGTGAGGAGATTATCAAAAGATATGGCTTTTTTTACTTTTTTCTTTCTGTCATTTTTTTTGCTTCCATCCCGCTGATCTTTGTGTTGTTCCTGAAGTTTCGGCCGCTTCCTAAAGGCAAAGATGACGGACTCGCAAGCACAGGGTTTATTAGCTTGTTGAGACAAAAAAGGATGTTTTCCCTATTCCTACTGGCTTTTGTATTTGAAGTCGCATTGAGTGCCAGCTTTAGCTTTGTTCCCCTGTTGGCTCACGAAGGCGTGTCGTTGAGAGCAGGGTATTTTTACACGAGCCTGGGACTGACGGCTGTATCTTTGCGTTTGCTTGGAGGACGATGGCTGAAGTTCTGGGGGAGTTCCAAGTTGTTGCTTCCCGCGTTGTATTTGTTGTGCGCCGGGGCTGTTTTGGTTTACCTGTCCAAAAGCAGCGGAATGCTTGCTTTTTCCGGGATTGTCTGGGGGCTGGGCACGGGAGTTCTGTATCCCCACCTTTCTGCCCTGAGTGTGGAAGGGGTAGGGGCTAAGAATAAAGGCAAAGCATTAAGCATTTTTGCTTCTTCGATTGATCTGGGTTTTGCGTTCGGCCCGCTTATTTTTGGATGGCTCTCCCATGCGCTGGGGATAAGAGAGGCCTTTTTATCCCTAGCTCTGATCGTTTTCGTGTCATCGACTGGGATTATGCTTTGGGGCAGGTCTACTTTGGTATCTCCGCTGCCGGAGTCGATTCCCTGATCAGAACCAATCGCGACGAAGCTTCTCCCTTTTGTCCAACCGGGTAATGCCTTCCTCTTTTGCGATGTTTATGGATTCGTTGTATTCCTCAGATGTGATTCTCCGGTGCAGAGGAGAATCAAGGGGAATATTTCCGCAGGGATAGTACTGATCCATGATGTTCACATAAGTGTTCTGGGAGAGTTCTGTGGCGAGAAATCGCATGGCGTCCCTTGTTCCTGCAAGTCCAGCGGGAAGAACGAGGTGGCGAACGAGGAGGCCGCAAAGCGCGATTCCCTGTTCATCGATTTGCAGATCTCCTACCTGACGGAACATTTCTTTTATGGCCTGCTTGGCTATAAGCGGGTAGTCTGGCGCCTGAGAATATTTTTCGGAGATTTCCCTTTTGCTGTATTTGATATCTGGCATGTAGATATCGAAAACTCCATCAAGAAGGCGGAGAGTCTCCACCGAATCATAACCTCCTGTGTTGTATACCAGAGGAATATCAAGGCCCATTTCTATAGCTTGGAGAAGAGATAGGAGGATTTGAGGGACGAAGTGGGTCGGACTGACAAAATTGATGTTGTGACAACCCAATCGTTGGAGTTCCACCATGACCTTGGCGAGTTTTTGGATGGAGATTTTTCGGCCTTCTCCCGCATGGCTTATCGAATAATTTTGGCAGAAGAGGCATCCGAGGTTGCAGTGGGTCAAAAAGATCGTCCCAGAACCTTGACGTCCGACAAGAGGGCTCTCTTCCCCAAAATGGGGTGCATAGGAGCTAACTTCCGGAAGATAGCCGGCTTCACAGAAGCCTTTTTCATCTTGGGTGCGGTCGACACCACAATCACGCGGGCAAACCGTGCAAGACTCGAGCATATCGTTAGCCTTTTGGACGATATCGGGGAATAGCCCTTTTTCATAGGCTTTCCTATAGGCTGGGACAAAATTTTCCTTTGGCATTTTTTTTAATTATAACATAGGTTTTCTTCTTAAAAGGGGAGTGATGGCTTGTTTTTTCCTCATCCAGAAGATATAAAAGAACGCGTATGAAACCTGTATCTATGGCTTTGTTTACAATTCCCGAATGGAAAAAAATTCCTTTTCTTGTCCATGGTTTTGGCAACAAGGACTGGCAACAAGCCGACTTCGAGGCCCATCCTCGACTGCGAAATTTCAAACTTCTCTTTTTGCGTCAAATCCATTCTGATATTCTCCACATTGTTGACGATTTTCCCGAGGATGTGCTGGCTGGAGATGCTCTGCTGACCGATCGTCAGGACATATTGCTTGTCATCAAAACAGCGGATTGTCTGCCTGTTTTGATCGTAGATCCGAAGACGAAAGCCCTCGCTGCTGTTCATTGTGGCTGGAGGAGCACAAGCCAGAAGTTGGTCCGAAAAGTTGTCAAATACTTGGAAGAACATTTCCAGTGTGATCCCTCTTCTCTGATGATCGCTTTCGGCCCATGCATAGGGAAAGATTGCTATGAGGTCGGAGAGGATGTTAGAAAGGAGTTCGAAGAGAGGGGATTGACAAATGATGTGTTTCTTCCTCATCCCCAGCATGCCGGGAAATTTTATCTTGATCTGCGGATGGCGACTAGACACCAGTTGCTGGATGGGGGTGTCAAAGATTCGAATATTTCTTCGGTAGACCTCTGTACCCATTGCGAGGAACTTCTTCTTTCCTATAGGCGTTCTCAGCAAAAGGAAGTTCGCATGCTGAGCTTTATCGGGAGATCATCCTCCTAATCGTTTTTCGGCATGAATGCATTCCGTTGTATTTTTGTTGCTTTTTAATTCCAATTTTTTTATCCTTTATCTACCCGTGTATACTAACCTGGATTATTCAGGTCAAATTCTTTGCAAGGATAAACAAATGGATAATATGTACTCCGAAATCACCATCCATGAATTGAAGCTTTTCAAAAAAGGCAAAGTCAGAGAAGTATATGAGGTCGGAGAAAATCTCCTGATCGTGGCGTCAGACCGCATATCCGCGTATGATTATGTGCTTCCTTCGCTCATCCCGGATAAGGGAAAGATACTCACGCAGCTTTCTCTGTTCTGGTTTGGCCACACCGAGTTGATCTGTCCCAATCATGTGATCACAGCAGATGTGGATGAATATCCCAAGGTTCTCCGTGAGCATAAGCAGAAACTGGAGAAGAGGTCCATGCTTGTCAAAAAGACCGAGGTGGTACCGGTCGAGTGTGTGGTAAGAGGGTATCTTGCCGGATCAGGATGGAGAGAATACAGAGCTACAGGAAAGACAAGCGGCGTAAAGCCTCCGGAAGGAATGCAACAAGCAGATAGGTTGGAAGAGCCCATTTTCACCCCGGCGACTAAAGCCAAGGAGGGACATGATATCAACATTTCGTTCAAAGAGATGCAGAAGATTGTGGGGCCAGAACTTTCCGATAAAATAAAGGCCGTAAGCCTGGAACTTTACCAGAAGGCTACTTTTCATGCCTTATCCAAAGGGATCATCATCGCGGATACAAAATTCGAGTTTGGCCTGATTGAAGACGAACTCATCCTGGTAGATGAGATCTTCACGCCGGATTCCTCCCGGTTTTGGCCGATGGAGCACTATTGTCCGGGGAAATCTCAGTTGAGTCTCGATAAACAATTTGTCCGGGATTACCTGGACAGCACAGAATGGGATAAGAATTCACCCCCTCCCCCGTTGCCTCCTGAGATCATCCAGCAGACTTTTGAAAGGTACATGGAAATCTTCTGTCTCTTATCCGATAAAACCGAGTTGTGATGCCTTCTCCCATCGACCTCCATATCCATTCTTGCAAGAGCAGCGACGGGGATTTTTCTCCGTTTCATATCGTTCAACTTGCCAAAGAAAAAAAGCTGAAAGCGATTTCTATAACCGACCACGATACCGTTGCTGCCTACCCGGAAACACTCCGTTATGGAAAGGAATCCAGTGTGGAGATCATCCCCAGCATGGAACTCACAACCCTATTTGAAGAGAGGGAGTTTCATCTCCTTCTTCCTTTTGTCGACTGGAAGAGCAAGATCATTTCCGATCTCATCTCTCAGGCGGCCAAAAGACGGGTGAAAGAAGCCCGTGGGAGGATCAAAAAACTCCAGGAGCTTGGTTTTGATATTACCTGGAAGGAAGTTCGAAAAGAAGCTGGTGTTTTTCCTCCGCTTGGTGTCACGATCGCCCAGATCCTCCTCCGCAAAGCAGAAGAGGATAAGAATTCCATGTTGGAAAAATACTTGGAAGAAGAAAATCGTCCGTTGGCGCCGTACTACTTCTATAAGGATTATTTTATGGAAGGGAAATCGGCTTCGGTGCCGCGGCAAAACTTGAGCATCTTGGAGGTGCTCGATATCATTTCCCAGACAGGAGCGGTTCCAGTTCTCGCCCATCCTGGAGCCTATTTTCAGAACGTAAAGAAACAAGACCTTGTGGCATTGAAAAAAAGAGGACTTCAGGGATTGGAAGTTTATTCCTCCTACCACTCATCCGAACAGAGCGAGCTTTACAATCAGATGGCTCTCGATCTTGATCTTGTTCCTACGGCTGGTTCAGATTTTCATGGAACAATCAAACCTCAAATACCGTTTGGATCTTTAAACCAAGGAGGTTACTGGATGGTGGAGGAATTGAGGAAAAGGAGGCCATAAATGGTTTTTAACTGGTTAGACATCCTTCTTCTTGTGATAGTAGCCATAACCATTATCATCGGGGCCATCAGAGGATTTATCAGACAAATCATCGGGCTTCTTGCCGTTGTCGTGGGTTTGGTTCTGGCGGTAAAATATTATTCTTTCGGGTCTGAGATCTTCAAATTCATCCGCAACGATGTGCTTGCCCAATTATTAGGTTTTTTTCTGATATTTGTGGCTTTTTTGTGCATTGGCTGGGTGATAAATATTTTATTGGCCAAAGCAGTCAGGGGGCCTTTCAAGTCATTGAATCGTTTATTAGGGGCAGGTTTTGGGCTCATTAAGGGCGTGCTCATCTGCTGCGTTGTAGTCTTCGGATTTCTCATATTCCCTATCAATGCCAAAGCGTTAGAGGAGTCCCAGCTTTCTCCTTATTGTATCGAAATCGCCAAGACCGCATACATCATTATTCCTCAAGAGCTGAAGGATAAATTCAACGAGGCCTATCTGGAGATCATGGGAAAGAGAGGGAAAGATGTCAAAAAAGTCTAAAATACCCACCATCCATGAACGAATGGTACTCCTGATCAAAGAGATGGTGGAAAAGGAATTGCCGATAAAAGAAGCCATCAAGGAATTTGAAAAAATCTACATAGAAACAGCTTCTGAAACATATAACGAAAATAAGACAAAAATGGCTCAGGCACTGGGCATTCATCGCAACACCCTGCACAACCTCTGCAAAACATTAAAAATCAAGTAAATCCAGCATGACTTATTCAAAAAAAATGTTGTGTTGATTTTCTCGAATGTTAAGATAAAACCAGAGGAAAATACCCAATAATTAGCACTCTTGTCTATAGAGTGCTAATTATTTCACTTTTTTCTTGACAATCCATAAGTTTTTTCTTATATTAGCACTTTCCCTCATAAACTGCTAAAAATCATAATAGGAGGTTCTAATGAAGGTGATTCCTCTACACGACAGAGTCCTAGTCAAAAGGCTAGAGGCGGAGGAGACCACAAAAGGCGGAATAATCATTCCTGATACGGCAAAGGAAAAACCCCAGGAAGCCAAAGTTATCGCAGTGGGGAAAGGCCGTGTGGCTGAAGACGGAAAAGTTATTCCTCTCGATGTAAAAAAAGGTGATAAGGTTCTTATCGGAAAATTCAGCGGCACAGAAGTGACGATTGAAGACGAAGAGCATGTGATTCTTCGCGAAGAAGAGATACTCGCAAAAATCACCTGATATTGAAAAAAAGGAGAAAAAATGGCAAAACAAATCATAACTGGTGACGATGCCAGACAGGCCCTTTTAAAGGGAATCAATGCTTTAAGCGATATTGTTAAGGAGACACTGGGTCCAAGGGGAAAGAATGTCATCTTAGAGAAGAAGTTCGGTTCTCCGACCAGCACGAAAGATGGTGTCACAGTAGCTAAAGAAATCGAACTGAAAGATCCCCTGGAAAACATGGGTGCCCAGTTGGTCAAGGAAGTGGCTTCCAAGACTTCTGATGTGGCGGGAGACGGAACAACCACAGCCACGGTGTTGGCACAATCCGTTTATTCTAAAGGATTGAAGTATGTCACGGCTGGAGCCAATCCTAACCTTATCAAGAAGGGAATTGACGAAGCGGTCAAAACCGTCGTCGAGGAACTGAAGAAGATCAGCCGTGATGTTAGCGGTGAGATGATTGCCCAGGTGGGTGCCATCTCTGCCAATAACGATGAATCCATCGGAAAAATCATTGCTGAAGCCATGGATAAGGTCGGCAAGGATGGTGTGATCTCGGTTGAAGAGGCCAAAGGTCTGGAGACCACGATGGATATCGTGGAAGGAATGCAGTTTGACCGCGGTTATCTCTCCCCCTATTTCATCACTGATCCTGACCGGATGGAAACTGTTTTGGAAGAACCGGTCATTCTTCTTCATGAGAAAAAGATAAGCAATCTGAGAGATTTTTTACCTTTGCTCGAGAACGTCGCCAAGATGGGGAAACCCCTCCTGGTTATTGCGGAAGAAGTTGAAGGCGAAGCTTTGGCAACCTTGGTTGTCAACAAACTGAAGGGCACTTTTTCCTGTGCTTCGGTGAAAGCGCCCGGTTTTGGAGACAGGCGAAAAGCCATGCTCGAGGATATTGCTGTTTTGACCGGAGGGAAAGTCATCACAGAGGATATCGGTGTGAAGCTCGAAAGTGTGACCATCGATTGGCTGGGCAATTGCGCTAAAGTCGTCATCGACAAAGACAACACAACCATCGTAGAAGGCAAAGGCGATTCGGGAGAAGTCAAGGCCCGGATCAAGCAGATCAGAACTCAAATCGATGAGACGACTTCTGATTATGACCGAGAAAAACTCCAGGAAAGGTTGGCCAAGCTGGTCGGTGGAGTAGCCTTGGTAAAAGTTGGTGCCGCTACGGAGACCGAACTCAAAGAGAAAAAGGCCCGCGTGGAAGATGCCATGCACGCGACCAAAGCAGCTGTCGAAGAAGGAATCGTTCCCGGTGGAGGAGTTGCGCTTTTGAGAACACAAAAGGCACTTGAAGGATTAAAAGTTGAAGGTGACATGCAGATCGGTGTGAATATCATCAAGAGAGCGATCGAAGAACCTCTCCGCCAAATCGCCAACAATGCCGGTTATGAAGGATCCATTGTTGTCGAGAAAGTCAAGGAAATGGATCAGGATAAGGGGTTCAATGCTCTCACAGAAAAGTATGAAGATCTGGTGAAAGGTGGCATTTTGGATCCGATGAAAGTTGTCCGGATTGCTTTGCAGAATGCCTCAAGTATTGCCGGACTCATGTTGACCACCGAAGGTTTGGTAGCTGACATGCCTGAGGAAGATAAAGGGTCCAGGATGCCGATGCCTCCCGGCGGCGATATGTACTGATCGTTCGAAAAGAAAATCGAAAGGCTCTGAGCTCTCAAGAGCTCAGGGCCTTTTTTTATAAATAATCCAGAGAACTGGATTATTTACGCGCTGAGATTGCTGTAGCGGCAAGGAAGCGGCCCATGAAGCTGTATTTGTATACCGCGAATGGGCTGCAACGAAGCCGATGCAGTGAGATCAGCGTGCCCGCAGGGTAAAAACTGTTGATGAATAAGGATGAATGAATTTAAAATCCATAATTTTTTTATGAATGAAGTCATCAACAGTTTTTATAAATAATCCAGGTTTTTAATTTAGGAATTCTGTGGTATAAATACCGTAGTGTTCAGACTATTTGACCGCTACATCCTCAAAGAAATAACTCCTCCTTTTCTGATAGGGCTTGTTGTCTATTCGTTTGTTCTTTTGATGAATCAGATCCTTCTGTTGTCAGAGCTTCTGATCGCAAGAGGAGTGCCTTTCCGGGTCGTTCTGGACTTGCTTGTTTATCTCATTCCCTCTGTGCTTGCCTTTACCGTCCCGATGTCCGTCCTGATGGGCATCCTTGCCGGGTTGAGCCGGATGTCTTCGGATGCAGAAATTACAGCCTTTAAAACTTTGGGCATTAGCTACAAAAGGCTTTTGCGGCCCGTGCTGTTTTTTTCGTTTCTGGGATTCCTTGTCACATCGATTTTAAGCCTGTATCTGGCACCCAGGGCGAATTACAAATGGGTTCAGACCTTTTCCGAGTCTGTATTGACAAGGGTTCAGTTCAATATCAATCCGAGAGAATTCAATGATTCCATGCCGAACACCGTACTTTTTATACAGGATATCACTCCTGAAATGGAGTGGCAAAATATATTCATGTATTTTGCCACTCCTCCCGATGAGCCCAAGGTCATTCTTGCTCAAGAAGGCAGATTGAATTTTTATCCCGAAGAAAGACGAGCCTCTATAGAGCTCTATGATGGCATGATTCACTCCTACCCCCTCAACGACATAGAGGATTACACGATTACATCCTTTGGCCATTACGAAGAGGAATTGGATGTGGAGGGGGCGTTTCCCAGGATAGGTGCCAAAAAAAGAGTCCGAGAAAAGGACATAAAAGAATTGTGGGAGGATAGCTTTGGGATAAGACAGGAACTTCAGGAGTTCCCTGTAGATCAGAAGAACACGGTTCTCTTCGACTTGAAAAAAAGGGAATCCATATCCCATTGGATCGAGATCCACAAAAAGATAGCTCTTCCGTTTGCCTGTTTTATCTTTGCGCTTTTGGGACTCCCACTGGGAGCTTTCACAAAAAAGGGAGGACGAACCAGTGGCTTTACTCTCAGCATAGGAATCATCCTTGTCTACTACATCATGATCACTGCCGGGGAACAAATCGCCATGGAAGGGCGCATCTCCCCTTTTCTGGGCATGTGGGGGCCGAACATCCTTTTCCTCGTGGTCGGCCTGTATTTTTTCATCCAGTCGGTGAGGGAAACATCGCTATTTCCGCTCCCTTCATTTTCAAAAGTTAGAGAAAAAGCCAGCTCGATCCCAAAAGCCGCCCGGTTTTCGACAAGCCTCCCGCGCTATTCACTGCCGTTTCCGAATATCATCGACCGTTACATCATGCGGAAATATTTAGCCATATTCGGGTTTGTGTTTATCAGTATGCTTTCTGTCTCCGCCATAATCAGTTTTTTCGAAAGGGTAGACAGTGTGTACGAGCACAACAAGCCCATAAGCCTTCTCTTTTCTTTTATCTGGTACAAAATCCCGGAGTCAATGCAATACATCTTCCCGGTTACAGCACTGATAGCCACACTCCTTTCCCTCGGGCTTTTGACCAAATTCAACGAGATAACTGCCATGAAGGCTTGTGGAATCAGCTTGTACAGGATTTTGATCCCTGTTCTCGTGTTATCTGGATTGGCTAGCTTTTGTTCGTTTTATGTTCAGGAATATATCCTTCCATACTCGAACAAAAGAGCCGAACAGGTCTGGAACAAGATCCAAGATTTGCCTGCCCGGAGCTATGGGCATTTGGATCGTCGGTGGATGTTGAGCAGCATGAAAGATCGAATCTATCATTATAGGTATTTTGACCAGAATGCTTCTGCTTTCAGCCAGTTCTCGGTCTTTGATATTAACCCCACCTCCTGGTCGCTGGAAAAAAGGGTATTTTCTGAAAAAGGATATCTTGCGGAAGAAGACTTGGTGCTTTCGGATGCATGGACTCGAGAATTTTCCGGATCACGAGTTACTATGTTTGATAAACAAAAAACCATAAGGATGTCTCATGGGGAGGATAGTAACTATTTCCTGAAGGAGTGGGAGGAACCCGATCAGATGAGTTACAGGGAACTCCAGGATTATATTGAACAGATAGAAAAAAGGGGATTCGAAACCATAAAGTTCAAGGTCGACTTGAATTTTAAATTAACTTTTCCGTTGGCGAGCTTCATTATGGCGTTGCTCGGAATCCCGTTTGCATTCTCGATGGGAAAACGAGGAACCTTGGTCGGCATCGGTCTTAGCGTGATTATTGCTATAGTCTACTGGGGAGCCATCGCAACTTTCAGAAGTCTGGGGTATGTGAATTACTTGAGCCCTTTTTTGGCAGCTTGGGGACCCAGTCTCATTTTTGGTGCTGTGGGGCTGTACCTCATCTCCACCCTCAAAACCTAATCCTGAATTATTTATAAAAAGTCGATGCCATCTTTCATTTCCAAGAAAATCAAATTTTCAAATCCTTAACATTATGCATCGACTTTTTACCCTTTGGGCGAACCAATCTTACTGCATCGGCTTGTCGTGATCCATTCGCGGTATACAAATACAGCATCATGAATCACAACTTCGCTGTTACAGCAATCTCGACTGGTAAATAATCCAGGATAAATAAGGGGAGAAGTTTGAGGAGTTTGTTTACATTTTGTATTTGCCGAAGTCTTCGGGTTGTAAGTTTTCCAGCCACTTTTTGAGCTTTTCCGAATCTTCCAAGTTTTCATCGAATTTCAAGCTTTGCGCTTTGCTGACAACGGATTCTTCGACAAAGATGGGGGCTTTGACACGGAGGGCCAAAGCGATTGCGTCGGAGGGACGAGAGTCGATAATAAGAGGATTCCCATCCTGTAGACAGTGAATCATGGCATAGAAGGTGTTGTCTTTAACATCGTTGACAACGATCCTCTGTATGTTGAGACCGGTCTTTTCTAGAAAAGTCTTCAGAAGATCGTGTGTCATTGGCCTTGGGGTGGCGATGTTTTCGATTTTGAGAGCTATGGCGTTTGCTTCAAATACCCCGATCCAAATCGGGAGCATGCGTTCGCTCTTCGGATCTTCAAGGACCACGATGGGCATTTTGGAAAGGGGATCAACGACCAGGCCCTTTATCTTCATTTCGATTTCCATGATGTCCTCCGCTTCAACAACTAAATATATATTCCCCACCTGGGCTTGTCAAGAAACACCACAAGAACCAGCTTGTCCTGGATTGAGTTTGTGACGGGAGGACTATTCCATTTTGCCCGATATTATTTCAGAGATATTTACTTCTGGGCCTGCGATTATCAATCGGTCTCCTTTTCGAATGACCTCATTGCTCGAAGGAATGGTGATGGTTTGAGGCGGGTACTTTCTTTTGATCAACAGAACATCGATGCGATGCAAAGCCTTGAGATCCAGTTCTTTCAAACTCTTGTTCCAGAAAGCAAGGGGTGCCTCGATTTCCATGAATTTATATCCTGTGCCGAAATCAAAAGATTGCATGTCCGTCGTGAATTTCATTCTCTGCACGAGCCCTGCTGCTGCCTCTCTTTTTATTATCTCGTGATTGTAGGCTTCGATGACGTCCTTTCTCTTAACGACACCGGCGAATTTCCTGTTTTGGAGCACGGCAATTTCGGCCACATCGGTACGACCGAATATCTTCATGGCCTTTTCGAGGTTATCTTCATAATCGAGCTTGATATCTGTGACAGCTAGATCTTGGGCGATGACGAAAGAATCGACAATGTCTTTTTCTTCCAGCAGGTTTTTCAATTGGTTGAGCGCAAAACATCCGATGTGGTTGTTTTCCGCATCCACAATCTGGAAGGAGTGGTGCTTGCTCCCGATTGCCTGATCGATGATTTTTCCCACCCGTTCTGTGTTGATGAAAAGTTGATAGTCATGACTGATAAAGTCTTTGACGGAAAGAGACTTAAGGATATGTTCTTCTCTTCCCTCTTTGAAGATGATGCCCCGCCTCTTGAGCTTCATTGTGTAGATGGATTCTTTATGCACGCCGACAGTTATAAAGGAGGCGATGATACAGGATAACATGAGGGGAAGGATGATCTTGTAATCGCTTGTCAACTCGAAGATGATGATAATGGCTGTTATCGGAGCATGGGTAGCAGCCGCCACGACTGCGCCCATTCCCACAAGAGAAAAAGCGCCTGGCGAGGAGATGGAAGAGGGAAAAGCTTGATGGAAAAGCGATCCGAGGAAATTTCCCGTCATGGCGCCCAAAAAGAGAGACGGAGCAAATATTCCTCCCGATCCCCCGGAACCGAGCGTCAAAGATGTGCTCAGGATCTTGGCAAACACGAGTACAAGCGCCAGCAGGAAGCCGATATTGTTTGTGAGACAGGCGTCGATGGATTCGTAGCCAACGCCAAAAATTTGCGAGAACTTGAGCCCGATGACACCGATGAGAATTCCGCCGAGAATCGGTTTAAGCAAAGGATGAAGGCGGAGGTCATCAAATTTGTCCTCGAAGAAATACAGCACTTTGATAAACAGAATTGCGACCAATCCGCTGACTATTCCCAAAAGCACATAGGGGCCGATCTCCCAGACACTGATCAGTGTGTATTTGGGGACAGTAAAAGCTGCAAAATCACCGGTCACAAGTCTCGATGTAAGCGTGGAGATAACCGATGCCACGATGATCGGAGAAAAGGAATAAATCCCAAATTCTCCCAACAAAACTTCGACGGCAAAAAGTGCGCCTGCGATCGGGGCGTTAAAGGTTGCCCCGATTCCAGCGGCCGCCCCTGCTGCGACCAGTGTTCTCAATCCCCTTTCCTGAATTCGGAATAATCGACCGATCGAGGATGCGATGGTGGAGCTGATCTGGACGATAGGGCCCTCCCGGCCTACCGATCCTCCAGAGCCTATGCAGATGGAAGAGGCCAACGCTTTGATGGCTACAACTTTTGTCCGGATCCGTCCCCCACGGAATACGAGGGATTCCATTATCTCCGGGACACCATGTCCTTTGGCTTCCCGGGCACCGTAATAGATGAGAGGACTGATAAGAAGGGCACCGGCCGCAGGAATCAGGATGGTCAAATACCAAGGCTGGCTGGCAACGGCAGATATGATACTCTCTGCCCTCCAGAAGAGGTTTTGGAAAAATTGTATCATGAGTTTGAACAGGATGGATGCAAAACCTGCCACAAGACCCACCAGGACAGCGAGCAGAGTCAGGCGGATGTGTTCCTTGAATTCGCGATCTTTCAAGTGGAGTTTCATGTTCATTTTACAAGCAGAAGGATTATTATAGATGAAAAAGGAACTAAAAAAAATGGCTTTTAAAAGAGTTTCAGCTGGCCTTGCGCTTCCTCCTCAACCGTATCCTCATCAAAAAGGCTGATCCTCCCGAACTCTCCATCATGGCCGGGGATGATTTTGACCTGGCCTTTTCTCATCCGGTCCACAGCAACGCTCACCCGTTCGGGAGAAAGGCGTGCCAAGTCATGGATCGGAACTTCTGTGAGGATTTTGTGTTCATTTCCGACTTCGTGGATGAACTTGAAATACATATCCCAGACGCTTTTGCATTCGGAAGTTTTGGATAGCGCCTGAGCCACGATTTCATTCAGAGGGATGAGGTTTTTGAACGGAATTCGTGTTGGTGAAAAATTCCCCCTTTCTCTATCAGCCAAGCTTTCCACACGATGCATCACTCCCACCGTGAGTTTTTTTCCGCAGCGGGGGCATATGTATTTGTGTTGGATAGTTTCTTGAGGAGAGAAGACCACATCACATTTACGATGGCCGTCGTAGTGGTATTTGCCTTCTTCTGGAAAAAACTCAATGGTGTACAGAAACTTTTCCGGATCTTTACTCTTGATGGCATCCACAAGGGCATCGTAGCTGAATTCCGTGTCGAATACATTGGCTTCTCTCCCGATCTTCGATGGAGAATGGGCATCGGAGTTGGATACCAATGCGTAGTTGTCGAGAGAGGAGAGCCGCCAGTTCATCGCAGGGTCTGACGACAATCCCGTCTCCAGAGCGAAAATAAACGGTGTCGTCTCCTCGAAGCACTCTTCGATCGTATCAAAACCCGAATTGGCCCCGAACAGGGAAAACCAAGGTGTCCAGATATGAGCCGGTATGACCACACAGCGCGGGCAGTTGCTGGCTACTATTTTCACGAACTCTTTGGCATCTAGCCCGAGGATGGGCCGTCCATCCGAGCGCAGGTTCCCGATACAGGAGAGTTTGCTGTTCAGCTTGTCGACGGACTCAAAATCCGGTGCCAGCACGAGAATGTGAATCTTTCGGACCTTTCCCTTTTTGGAATAGATAAAGCTGATTTCAGCGGTCAGGATGAAAGAGATATCTTCTTTTGAGACGGTTATGTTTTGAAGGTGTCCGTTTTCTGGCGGCAGGATGTTTTTCAAGCGGAAAAATCCGTTTCCTGCGGGTTCCAACTTTTCTTTTGCAAGGAAAAGCCATTCCGGATGAGTGAAATCTCCGGTGGCCAGAAGAGAAATGCCTTTGATCTTGGCCCAGTATACCAGTGTATCGAGTGAGGCTTCTCGAGAGGTAGCTCTAGAAAATTTGGAGTGGATGTGGAGATCGGCCACATACTTCATCTTGAATTGTATCAAGTTTATAAAAATAACCAGCGACTTTTCAAGAAAATACTTGAACAAATTGAAAATAAATCGCGATTTTTATATAAATGGTCTGCTGTAGTTTAAAACCCATGATCCTGGCAGAGTGGAAAGGGCTTTTTATCGATTCTTAAAAATGCTAAAATATGAAATACGGAGATCAATCCATTAACGCTCATTTTGAGGTTTCTTGCGCTGGTTTATTAAAACTGAAATAGGGAATGATGAGTTATGAGAAGGGCTTTGAGCCGAAAGGAGAGTACCGTGAGAAATAATCCATGGAATGTGAGATTCGTTGCTGCAATCGGTCTGATCCTGTTTGCGATTAGTCTGGTCAATTGTGGGGGAGGCCCCAAGATCGAGTTCGATCCCACGAGCAAAGATTTTTACGAAACGGCCCGTTTGATCATGACTAGACAGGAGAACAAGATATTCAGACATCTTCCCGATAAAGAATCAAGGGAGGAATTCATCGAAGATTTTTGGGCAAAACGCGATCCTGACAAGGAAACGGAAGAGAATGAGTTCAGGGAAGTGTTTTTCAGCCGGATTGAGTATGCCAACTCCCACTTTTTCGAGGGGCCTCCAGGATGGAAAACCGACAGAGGGAGAATGTACATCTATTTTGGCGCCCCGGATAGAATGGACCAAAACCCGATGAGCAACCAGCCAGGCCTAAGGGGATGGATCTTGTGGGTTTACTATCGGTATGGATTTGCCGTGTATTTTTTCGATCGGAGAGGGGATGGCCAGTACAATATCGAGCCGACACCGGCAGGTTTGGGGGGAGGATTAATAGGAGATTTCACATATGCTCTCGAGCGTGCCCGGTTGGGATTTATCCCCCAACAGGATAGCATGGTCGAAAAGTTCATGAATTTTGACCTGGATTATGACAACCAGGATAAAGAATTCATTGTTTCTATCCCGACAGAGGCACTGGTTTTCGAGGAGGAGGAAAGTCTCCTCAAGTTGGATCTGGAGTTTGAATTTTTCATATACAAAGACGAGGCGGGCACTAAGGAGAAAATGCAGCATACCGAACATTTCGAAACCACGGAAGAAAAGATTTTGAACAGGAAAGAAATTGTGTTCACGATCCCAAAAGAGTTGGAGCCGGGAAAATATTTCGTCGATGTGATTATCACGGTGAAGCCGGATGTCGGCAAGGTGAGAAAAATCTTCAACATCAAAGTCTAGAAAAATAATATTCTTCAGGATGACCGAAACGTCAGCAAGAACCACACAAATTCTTGCCCTAATGATGATTATTTCTGTGTTTTTGTGTGGCAGCCAGATCAAGGAAAAGGATTTTCCCTCGAAATATAGAGATTGGTTAAAGCTGGCGAGCTACATCATCCGGCCAGAAGAAAAAGATGTTTTTTTGCAGCTTGCCAACGATCGGGAGAGAGATATTTTTGTCCAAACCTTTTGGAAGCAAAGGGATCCAACTCCCGGAACACCGGTGAATGAATACAGAGAGGAACATATCAAAAGATTCGATTATGCCAATGAGTACTACAGACGGGATTCGCCGCGCGAAGGTTGGATGACCGATATGGGGAGGTTCCATATCATCCTGGGCTCCCCTGTGAGCATCGAACGTTTTGACAACCAGAAAGGCCTTTACCCGGCACAGGTCTGGTACTATTACGGGGAAAGGGAGAAGGGACTTCCGGCCCATTTTGGCATCGTGTTTTTTAAAAGAGGTGGGGCAGGGGAATACAAGCTGTACGACCCTGTTTCCGATGGGCCGGGAACACTGATGATCGAAGGAAGGAATCTCGACCCGTTCGCTTATGAACAGACATATGAAAAGCTTTATGAGCTTGCGCCCACTCTAGCCCTTGTGTCCCTCAGTATGATTCCGGGAGAAATCCCGTTCAACTACCAGCCATCTCTCCGGAACAACATCATCATTGCCGACATTTTGGAATCGGTAAAAGAGGATGTCAATCCGGTTTACGCCACACATTTCTTAAACTACAGGGGAATCGTCAGCACAGATTACCTGACGAACTACATCGAAAGCGATGCTGAAGCCGCCTTGATGAAGGACCCGATGATCGGGCTGAATTTCCTGCATTTTTTGATCGTGCCACGGAAAATTTCCGTGGATTATTACGAGCCCAAGGACCAGTTTTTTTGCAACTTCACCTTGAATGTCAACATGAGTAAAGGTGATGTTACTGTATTCCAGTATTCCAAAGAGTTCCCGTTTTATTTTTCGCAAGATGAGCTGGATAAGATTAAGGCCAGTGGCCTGGCCATCGAAGACTCTTTTCCCGTTGCAGAAGGGAAATATAAGCTGATCGTTCTTCTGATGAATTCCGTCGGGAAAGAATTCACGATATACGAGAGGGAGATGGAAATTCCTGAGAAATCCGGAGAATCACGCCTGATGGGCCCATTCCTGGGATACCGATTCCAGAGCTATGGCAAAGATGTTCACATTCCCTTCAAGGCTCTTGAGAGCAAGTTGGCGATGGAACCCAAAAAAACCTTTGGCGCGACCGATTCCCTGTCCATTCTTTTTCTTGTGGACAATGTAGACCAGGAACTTTGGGAATCAGGAAAAGTGGAGATACAAATCCAAGGATTGAAGGAATCCAATCCGACGGAGAAAAATTTGACATTTTTGCTGAAAAGCTCTCCGTATGGAAAAATATTGAAAATGACCCATGTGCTTCCGACTCGAGAGCTTTCCCCCGATTATTATGATATCCATCTTCGGTTGATTGGCGGTGACGGGGATATAATCGATAACAAGTCGAACCATTTTGTTCTTTCTGCAGCAGATGCTGTGGCACATCCGACAGCCTATGCCAAAGGGATTCCCCTTGCGCACAGCTATGCCTATTTTTACATGCTGGCTTCCCAGTACAGGAAGACGGGTAAACGGGAGAAAGCTGAAGAATTTTATAGCAAGGCTATGGATATGAATCCTGGCTATGGGAGGGGACTTCTGGAGTATGCCCAATTTCTTTTCGAATCCCAAAAGTTTTTGGAATGCCTGGATTTGATCGAGAAGGTCAAGGACAAAAAAGACCTGCAATTCAGTTATTTCTTGATAAAAGGCAGAGCTCATATGGGGTTGGAAGAGTATGGTCAGGCCATTGCGAACCTGGAGAAGGGGAACAAAATCTACAACAGTGACACGACCCTCCTCAATTCCCTCGGGTATTGCTACCACAAAACCATCAAAAGGAAAAAGGCCCTGAATGCTTTCAAGGCGTCCCTTCGGTTGAATCCCCAACAAGAGGATATTATAAAACTTGTCCAAGAAATAGAGAAAAACCAACGTGAATAATTCAGGATAGAAAATGGAAAACCGAAAAAGAAAAAAAGAATTCAATCTTTTGGACATAACAGTTGTTTTTGATACAATTTTTTGGATTTGAGCTCACATCTTTTCTTTTTTGACTGGAATCATTTTTTTCTAAATAGGATTAACTCATTTATATAATCATAGTTAGCCCATCTGGCATTTCGATGAATGTGTCAACGCCAACATGAACTCTAGATGGCAGTTCAAGTGCTCGGGCCTCTACCAGTTCCCGTACGGTATCAATGCAAGCTTTGTCTTCCGAGCAAGGGAAGGATACGTGATTCAGCCTTATGCGCTAGCCTACCGACCCTGATTAGGGACTGGCACTTTCTACCAGGGCATACGCGGTGATGAGCGCTTGCCGAATTTCTACATGCTTGATTTCAGACTGGAAAAGGTCTTCCAAATGGGAGAATCTTCCAGGGTCGTTGTTTTTATGGATGCATTCAATGCCCTCAACAATAATCACACACTGGACCAGGAAACTTATCTGGAGGATCAAGATAGTTTTGGGAAGACAATCAAAATCCTCAATCCCAGAGTTTTCCGGTTCGGCGTGAGGTTCGACTTCTAAGCAGAAATACGCACAGAAAGCCCCTCCTCTTCACGGAGGAGGGGCTTTTTTTTTTGCCCTCCGGGTGCTAGAATAATGAGGGAAACGCGAATGAAAAAGATCATCTTTTTATTCCTAATATTGTTTGTTTTGGTGACCCAAACCTTCGTTTACAGCCAAGGCTACAAAGGCAAGGGAAAAGTGAATGGACTTGTCTCAGACCAGGAGGGAAATCCTATCGAGGGAGTCACGGTCAAGCTGTATTGCGAGAGAGGGGCATCCGGTTTTGAAGTCACAACAGATAACGAAGGGGAATGGAGGGCTTTCTATATCAGGGGCGGACCTTATGATATCGACTTTGAAAAACCCGGCTATATGCCGAAAAAAATCAATGTCAGCATCAGCGAATTCGGAAAAAATCCCGATATCGAGGTGCAGCTGCAAAAAATAGAAGGCTTGGTGGTGACAGATGACATGAAAGAGGAATTGCAGAAGGGGAATGATTTTTTTGACCAAGAGAAATACGAAGAAGCCATCCAGTCCTACCAGACAATCATCGCAAAAGTTCCAGAAACCTATGTTCTTTACAGGAACATCGGGAATTGTTACTTCCAGATGGAAAAGTATGAGACGGCAGAGGAATTTTATCTGAAAGTTCTGGAAAAAGAAACGAACGATACGGAGTCAATTTTAGGGATTGGCAACACCTATGCCAACCGCGGGCAGAATGAAAAAGCGTTGGAGTGGTACAACAAGATCGAATTTGACAAGATTTCCGACTCCATGGTTCTCTATAACATCGGCTCCAATTTTTACACCCAGGGACAGCATCAAGAGGCTCTCAAGTACTACCGGAAAGCCGTGGAACTTAAGGGCGATTTTCAAGATGCCCTCTACCAGTTGGGTTTGGTCAATCTGACTTTGGGGAACAAGCAGGAGGCGATCGATGTTTTTACCAGCTACGTGAAACATGATTCCGAATCAGGAAGGGCGGACCAGGTCCGCAATTTTATCGAGTTTCTGAAGAAAAAATAAATCGATTCGATCACTGAACGATGAAACATCTAAAAAAGCTATCTTTTCTTTTTTCGCTGATTTTCGGAATCGCGTTCTTTCCTTCTATAGCAGGGGCCAGCCCAAAAAAGACCCCGTTGAATGTTTTGCTCATCACCATAGACACCCTTAGGCCGGATAGGCTGAGCTGCTACAGCGACGAGCACATCCAAACCCCTCAAATCGACAGCCTGGCCGAAAAAGGTGCCCTGTTTTTAAAAGCTTTTGCCCATACACCGACTACCCTCCCTTCGCACACGAATATTCTTTTGGGCACAACTCCCCTCTACCATGGTGTCCATGACAACCAGAATTTCATCGTCCAGGATGAATTCTTGACCCTGGCCGAGCATTTGAAGAGTTCCGGTTATGCCACCGGGGCCTTTGTCGGCGCCTTCCCTTTGGATTCAAGATTTGGGCTCACTCAGGGATTCGATGTGTATGATGACAATTATGGCAGCAAAAACTACCAGGAATTTTCCTATGTGGAAAGGAAGGCTGAGGTTGTTGTGCAAAAATCCATCGCGTGGATCGAAGATCAGCAAGGCCCTTGGTTTTTGTGGGCTCATTGTTTTGATCCCCATCAGCAGTACAACCCTCCCGAACCCTTCAGAACTGAATACGAAGAGAGCCCGTACAACGGGGAAGTGGCCTATGTGGATCACGAGCTGGGAAAACTTCTTGCTTATCTGAGAAAAAATCGGTTGGAGGAAAACACGCTTATTGTGTTTACCGGAGACCACGGAGAATCTCTTGGGCAACATGGCGAGTCGACCCATGGATACTTTGCTTATAATAGCACCGTTTGGGTTCCGTTGATCGTTGTTTCACCGGGTATGAAACCCGTCGTCGTCGATCAAAATGTTTGCCATGTGGATATATTCCCGACAGTATGTGATGTCTTGGGTTTGGAGGAACCCGATTTTCTCCAGGGAATTTCTCTTGTGCCTGTTCTAAAGGGAAAAAAAGAAAACAAATTATCTTCGAGGGCCATCTATTTTGAATCCCTTTATCCCTTCTACAGCCGGAGCTGGGCCCCGTTGACTGGGATCATCCAAAAAGAGACCAAGTACATGGATTCACCCATCCCTGAGTTTTACGATCTCGCGAAAGATTTTGATGAGACAAATAACCTTGCTGCACAACAAAACTTGAGTGAGTATAGATTGGCTTTGGAGAAGGTGCTGGAATCGCAATCGTATTCTGGGAAAACGGCTACAAACCAGAAGATTGACCGGGAAGCTATGGAAAAACTCAAGAGTTTGGGCTACATTTCCAGTCCCCAAACAGAAAAAAAGGGGGAATTCACGACCGAAGATGATTTGAAGGTTCTCCTCCCCTACCAAAACAGGCTTCAGAAGGCCATGGGAGCCTATCATGGAGGGAAAGTGGACGAGGGGATTGCGATTTTGGAGAAGATCATCCAGGAGCGTAAGGATTTTGATCAGGCCTATGCTTACCTGGCCACTCTGCTCAAGGTCAAAAAAGATTACAAAGGGGCGGTTGAAGTTCTTCGCGCCGGGTACCAAAATTGTCCCACAAGCTACAAGGTCATCACGACGTTTGGCATATTTCTAACCGAGGTTCGTGAATACGATGCCGCAATCCATATCCTGCAAGAAGGGCTCAAACTTATAGATTATGACCCGGATATCTGGAATTATCTGGGGGTTGCTTATTGGAGAAAGGGGGATTTGGATGAGGCGCTAGAAGCTTTTGGCAGGAGCCTTTCTCTGGACCATAATTATTCCATCGCGTTCAACAATACAGGTTCCGTGTATCTGTCAAAGTATCTCAAAGCAGAGGAACAGGGAGATCTTCAAAAAGCTATCGCCCATTTTCAGAAGGCCATTGAGCTGGATCCTGGGTATGCATCGGCCTTTAATGGTTTGGGTGCTGCCTACAGCCAGGCAGGGAATGTGGGAGGAGCGATCGATTCCTGGGAAAAGGCTGTCGAGATCAATCCAGATCTGGGATTTGCCTTGTATAACCTGGGTCTTGCCTATCTCCGAAAGGGAGATAAAGTCAAGGCCTTGGACTTTTTAAACAGATACAAACAGAAGGAGTACCAACGTCTGTCTCAGGCAGAAAAGGAAAAACTCGACGCCTTGATTCAAAGATGTCGGAAGAGGCAATGACCAAAAAAATATTCATCGTCATTCCTGTTTTCTTTTGTTTTTCTCTGGGACTGTTTTTGTTTACCCTTGATCTCGATTCCCGATCGAATACAAGAGGGGAAGGTTTGAATGTTCTGCTCATCACCATCGACACGTTGAGAGCTGACAGGATGAGCTGCTACAGTGGGGAACATCTTCAAACGCCCAATATGGACACCTTGGCTGAGCAAGGCGTCGTTTTTAAGCGAGCCTTTGCCCACAATCCCACCACATTGCCATCTCATACCAATATTCTTTTGGGTCTGACTCCTTTGTATCACGGTGTACGGGAGAACACCAATTTTGTTGTCCGGCAGGAATTTTTATCACTAGCCGAATATCTGAAGGATTTTGGCTATGCCACGGGTGCTTTTATCGGTGGGTATCCCCTCCACTCAAGGTTTGGATTGGCTCAGGGTTTTGATATCTACGATGAAAATTATGAGGCGGTGAAATACATTAAACTTTCCGCTGGTGAACGCAGAGCCGAAGCCGTGATCGATCCAGTCTTAGACTGGCTCGATAAACAGGACGCACCCTGGTTTTTGTGGATCCACTGTTATGATCCCCACGATCCCTACGACCCCCCGGAACCCTTCAAGACTCGGTACCCGGAGAGCCTGTATGATGGAGAAGTGGCCTATGTCGATCACGAATTGGGGAAAGTCCTGGCCCACCTGAATGAGAAAAACCTCTTCGACAAAACATTGATCGTGTTCACAGGGGATCATGGCGAATCATTGGGACAGCACGGAGAAATGACACATGGTTATTTGGCGTATAACACGACAATCTGGATTCCTCTGATCATATCCGCTCCCGGAGTTAAACCCCGGGATGTTGAGCAGCACGTATGCCATGTGGATATTTTCCCTACCGTTTGTGATGTTCTCGGTATAAAAGAACCCCCTTCTCTCCAGGGTATTTCGCTTCTTCCGGGCATGAGAGGCAAGAGGATTCCCGAACGTACCATATATTTCGAGTCTCTGTATCCCTATTACAGCCGGGGATGGGCACCGATAAACGGGTTTATCAACAGGAAGGAGAAGTTTATCCAATCTCCGATTCCCGAATTTTATGACTTGGACAATGATTTTGATGAACGCGACAATCTTGCAGAGAGTCACGATTTAGGAAGATTCAGAAAAAAACTCGATAGAGTCATGAAACAACGATCCCATCCTGGAAGCGGAAAGGCAAGACAACGGACCGATCGTGAATCCTTGGAAAGATTGAAAAGCCTGGGTTATATCTCCAGCCCACGAGTGATAAAAAAGGAAAATTTCGGGCCCAAAGATGATGTCAAATCTCTTTTGCCGTTCCACAACAAAGCCACGAAAACATGGGAGCTTTTTTTAGAAGGCAAGGTTTATGACGCAATGAACCTCGTGAAGGAAGTTATCACAAAAAGGGAAGATGTCGACATCGCCTACACTAATCTTGCCAAGATGTATAAGGAACAGGGGAAACTCAAAGAAGCTCTTTCGGTATTGCAGATGGGAATGGAAAAACTGCCTTCCAATTATGGGATTATTATCACCTATGTCAGTTTTTTAAACATCGCTGGACAGTATGAAGATATTCTCGAAGTTTTGAATGCTAAGTGGCTGCCTCAGATGGAACACGACCCGGAGATCTGGAATTATCTAGGATTGGCTTACTCGAACGCAGGGAATTTTGAGGATGCTTTGAATGCTTTAGAGCAGGCTCTATCCATAGACGACGAATTTGCCTTTGCTTACAGGAATATCGGGAATATCTATCTTTCCCAATTCCAAAATTCCAAAAACCGAGACAGCCTCGATAAATCCATACAGAATTACGAAAGAGCGGTGGAACTGGAGCCAGATTATGGAGCGGCTTTTAACAGCCTAGGGGTAGCCTATAAGGAATCAGGGCAGACGGATAAAGCCATCAGATGTTGGGAAAGAGCCTTTGAGCTGAGGCCTGATGTTGGCTATCCTCTCCTCAATTTGGGCTTGGCTTATATGGAAAAAGGGAACAATTCCAAAGCCTTGGATTATTTTGAAAGGTACAAAAAAGGATTCTATCATTCTCTTCCACCCCAGGATAAAGAGAGGGTTGATGCCTTGATTCAAAGAAACAAGAGGGAGCCATGAAACCAAAAGCTTTTGTTTGTCTAGCTGTGTTTGGGATTGGAATATTGACCCTTCTCTTGATATGTTGCGGGCCAAAAGGGCGGGTGGCAATGGATCCCACGAGCAAAGATTTTTACGAGTATGCCCGATTGATCATGACCAAACCGGAAAAGGATATTTTCCTTATGCTGCCGGATAAAGAATCCAGAGAGGAATTCATCGATAAAAACGGGGATGGGCTGTACTCCCTCGGACGCCAAGTGGGAGCCGGAGGGGGATTGTTGGAAGTGATCGAAAAGGCCAAGTTTGGACAGATCTATGATGATAGGGGAGATATCGGAATGGTCTTTTCCAAATTTAGGATGGATTACGACCGTGCGGCAAGGGAGATCGTCATTGCGATCCCGATAGAGTCCCTATCTTTCGAATCCGCAGAAAATAAACTCAAAGCGGATTTTGATTTTGAATTCTTCATCTACGCAAGAAAAGGAACAGAAAATACCCGCTTCAAAAGGCAGAAGACCTACGAAACGACAGAAGAAAAAGTTCTCGAGTTGGATGAGATTATCTTGACTTTTCCGTATGATCTGAAGCCCGGGGAGTATTATTTCGATGTGGTGACCATCGTCAAGCCAAAAATCGGAAAAGTCAGAAAAATTTTTAAGATAAAGGTTTGAGGAAATGATAAAAAAATCCTTCCGCGTATTGTTTATTTTCCTTGTTGCCTGTTCTCTCCTGTTTTCGGGACAAGAAATCAAGGAAAAGGATCTTTCCCCAAAATACCAGGAGTGGCTGAAAGTTGTATCGTACATCATCCAGCCTGAAGAAAGGGATGTTTTTTTGCGGTTGGCCAACGACAGGGAGAGGGATATCTTTGTTGAAACCTTCTGGAAACAGAGGGATCCTACTCCAGGTACTCCACAAAACGAGAACAAAGAAGAGCATATGAGACGGTTTATCCATGCCAACCAGCGTTACGGACGAAACACGCCAAGGGAAGGCTGGATGACCGACCAGGGGCGCATGTACATTATTCTGGGTGAACCCTTGAGCAAAGAGATGTTCGATGTCAGCGGAATATATCCGGCAGAGGTCTGGACCTATAATGGTGACAAGGCAAAGGGATTGCCCACTCAGTTCAACCTTGTTTTTTTTCAAAGATCAGGAGCGGGAGAATACAATCTGTACTCCCCGACTTCAGATGGGCCTGGGGCCTTGATCATCGACAAAAGCGACCTGGATTTTACCAACCATCAACAACTGTACCAAAAAATCTTGGAGTTGGCCCCTACGTTGGCCGGTCCTTCCCTATCCTTGATTCCCGGGCAGCGTTCATACAACTATATTCCTTCCCCCCGGGAAAACATCATCATGGCGGATATCTTCGACTCGCCTAGAAAAAATATCAACCCGACCTATGCCACTCACTTTCTCAATTACCGGGGAATTGTCAGCACAGATTATTTGACTAATTATGTCGAAAGCCATACCGATGTGGCCTTGATTCAAGACCCGATTTTGAGCTTCAATTTTTTGCATCTCTCGATTTCCCCTGCCCGTGTATCGATCGATTATTTTGAGCCAAATGACCAGTACTACTGCAATTATCAGCTCAATGTGAGTGTGAGAAAAGCAGAAGAACTTATCTTCCAGTATTCCAAGGACTTTCCGTTTTATTTTGAACCGGCTAATGTGGACATGATCAAGGGGAAAGGGATTGCCATCCAAGATTCTTTTCCTTTGATCGAAGGAACTTACCGGCTCAGCATCCTCATCCAAAATTCTGTGGGGAAAGAATTTAGTGTGTTTGAGAGAGAAGTTACGATTCCCGAACATTCTGGAGGTCCGAGGATCATC
>Ga0114930_10001124_pt1 | contig 26287 bp, 38 predicted proteins | sample AnhtaG_FD_87300 | JGI IMG/M metagenome (GOLD analysis project Ga0114930, IMG submission 87300) | Deep subsurface microbial communities from Anholt, Denmark to uncover new lineages of life (NeLLi) - Anholt_01485 metaG | ecosystem: Environmental > Aquatic > Marine > Oceanic > Sediment | place... | reverse complement strand
TAATCGGTGATAGCCATACAATCTTGGTTAATTAATTTGGCAAATTTAAAACCCCGGCCGGGGCTTGTATGAACTACATCTTACGCTCTTTTTGAGCCTTGTCAAGAAAACAAAAGCCACCGAACAAGTCAGTGGCTTTTGCCAATACTTGTCGGTGGCTAGGATTGGATCAGCTGTTCGGGTCGAACAGGTCGCCGATCGTTTTCCGGACGAACTCCGCCTTGAGGAACTTGGGGTTCTTCTGGTTAGCCAGGTGTCGGCGACTCAGGAAGCCGATGGCATGGATATCATCCACACTCAGTTCGGCGACACCGTACTGGTTGGACAACTGCGAGATCTCAAACTTGCACTCGCCACTCCAACCGCCGAGCGGACGGTCCGTATCGAGCCAGGTATGCACCCTATCTTCGATGAGCGCCGGGTACTCCTTCTCGATATTCCACTTGGTCTTCCCCATGCAGGCGAACCAGTTGCGGTACATCTGGTCAATCTGCTGGGTAAACGGCGTCGAGAAAACGAGGTGCACGCCGGACGCGAGGTAGATGGTGCCGAAGACCGACTTGATCTCACTGCTGTTGGCAGAGACAAGCGCCGCGAAGCGCTCTTCGGTCTGCATGAACAGCCAGTTGCGTGCGGCCGCCCGTACAGTCGAGGTCGCGAGCTCGTGCGCACGGAGCGCCCAATTCGAGATCGAATTGGAGTACGAGATCTGCGGATACGCCGTCCTCCATCCGCGATAGCCGTCGAAGATGGTCTTGAACTGTTCCGGGAGTTGAACGGCCGGAGAAGTCTTGGCCTTGGGAGTCGGCTGAACCGACTGGGCCGAAGCCGAGGCAGCGAAAGCGATCGTGGCAACCAGAATCAGAGCAAATTTGCGCATTGGGATCTCCCCTTGTTGATACTTGGATTGAAAGGTACGAACTTAAGATCAATTATATACTAAAACACCCTATTTGTCAATAGGGTGTTTTGTGGCCTTATTTAGGGGGATTTTAGCGGATTTCGTAGGTGATGCTCACGTTGCTCGTGACCTTGTTCTGCCCTACCGAGATCTCGGGCGCTGCTTTAGAGTCGAGCGCTTGGTTGGCAGCCACCCCACCGCGGCCATAGGCCATCGGGTACGGCATGCCCGAACCGCTCTCGCTAAACGAGACGACACGGACAACGCTGACGCCAAGCTCTTTGGCAAGCTCATCGGCCTTTGCCTTTGCATCGGCGATGGCTTTGCTGCGTGCGTCATCTTGGACTTGGTTAGGATCGTCAAAGGTAAAGTTCAGGCTCGACACCTCGGTCGCACCCTTGCTGCCTACGCCGGCCAAGAGATCCCCTGCCTTGGCTGTGTCGCGCACCTTGATAGTCGTCGTCTGGCGCACTTGGTAGCCGCGCAATACCTGCTTGCCACCACCACAGTAGACCGCGCTCGACTCGGTGCCATACGCACCTGCTGGTGCCGACGTCGGGCACACCTGTGTCTGATAGTCGTACTGCGGATAGATAGAGTAGTCGGTGGTCTGGATATCTTTGGCATCGACACCCTGGTCTTTAAGATACTTGGTTATCGCATTGGCCTTGGTCGTGACGTCGTCCTGCGCCGCAGCGACAGACGACTTCTCTGCAACAACGCTAAAGGTAAAGGTTGCGATATCTGGCACCGCATACACCTCGCCCTCACCATTGACGGTGATAGTGTTGGTTGCCTGTACACCCGTGCCGATATAGCGCAGGCTCATAAGCTGCCCCAACGACAGTACTGCTAATAGCACAATGCCCGCTATGAGTAATGCCTTGCCCAGCCCCGTGTTGAAAAACTCGTTCATACTAAAATTATAATGGATATGTCTTACTGACGTGCCTTAACCGACTTTATTACTGCGCTAAACTGCTCGTACGGCAGTGCGCCCGACAGTGCAGCTTGGTAGTTTTTGCTATAGACAATGGTGTACGGCGTGCCTTGGCCGCCGTTGGTGTATGCGTCGCCCATGTCTGCATCTATTTTGTCGCGATACGTATCCTGTGCCACGCACGTGTCGTACTTGGCAGCATCGACACCGTACGACACCGCAAGCTGGCGCGAGTATGCCTTGCTTAACTTAGACTGGTTTTTAAACACGTCATCGGTGTACCTCCAGAACGCGTCGTTGCCGCCAAGCGCCGCGATGCACTCGGCTGCCGTTGCTGCAGGGCGCGCCTCGGGGTGGATGCTCTCGAGTGGGAAGTTGCGCAGTACCCACGCAACTTGGCCGTTGCTCTCTTCGACAATGCGCTTAATGGTCGGGTACACCGTCGTGCAAAATGGGCACTGGTAGTCGCTGTACTCGATAAGTACTATCGGCGCGTCGGGCGAGCCAATAATGTGCTCGTCGGCTTTGGGTGCTGGCACACTGACCTGCGCAGGCAGGTTTTGGTCGTTTTGTTCTGCAAGGACGCTGGGAGTTGCTGGTGATTTGGTATACAAGACTGCGCCCGCAATAATAACGCCCGCGGCTACTATAGCCATTGGCAAGGTAACTACCGATTTGTTTTCAGACATAGTGGCAGTCTAGCACAAACAGCTAGTGAGCCTTTAGCAGGTCGCGTATCTCCTCTAAGAGGCGCTCTTGGGCAGGCTTTTGCTCGGGTGGGACAGACTTCTCCCCTTCTTTAAACAGGCGTTTGCGTGCGCCCGAGAGCATTTTGAACACCACAAATATCGACAGCGAGATAATAAGGAAGTTGAACACCGCCTGGATAAACGAGCCGTACTTAATCAAGAGTCCTGCGTGTGGCGCCCACGACAAATCTTTAAAGTCGACGTTGTTGGTCAAGAGCCCAATAAACGGCGTAATAATATCTGCCACAAGCGAGTTAACGACGCCGCTAAATGCGTTGCCGATAACAACAGCAATGGCGAGGTCAAACGCGTTGCCTTTGACCGCAAAGTTTTTAAATTCCTTCCAAAATCCCATACGCTTACTCTACTGCTTTTGCTGGAGCTTCTCAACGTCGCGCATAAGTTGCATAAGCGCTTCGTGCATCTCTTTGAGTGTCTTCTCTTCCCTCACGTCGCGCACCTCGTCTTCGTGGGTGTCTTCGCTAATCTCCTCGACGTCCTCCTGCATTTCTTCAACGTCTTCTTGAATTTCGTCGATGTCTTCCTGAATCTCGTCGATGTTTTGCTCGACCTCCTCGAGGCTCTGCTGCTGCACGTTGATAGTCATTTGAATAAATATCGCCAAGTAAATAGCCTCGAGCGACACCAGTGTGGTCAGCACCAAGAGCATGCGGTCAAAGCTCACGATGCCGCTCCACACCAACCCGAAGCTCATGGTAAATGCGAGTGTGTGAATGAGTATAGATTGCACCGAGCCAACCCAGCGCGTGACAGCGAGTGCGGTGTTTTGCAAACGCGGCGGCTTCTTATCATCTGCCATATGCGGCCATTGTAGCACTACACGCATAGTGGTAGTGTGGTGGCGGACAACGAGGACACGTTCATGCGCGGACCAGCATATGCTGTTGCTGCGCTCGCCGCGGCACTGGTAGTTTCTATCGCACTGTTTGGGCACAAACCAACGTACACCACTGCCGAGCTGCAGGCACGATGCGAAGACACGGCCGAGAAAATGAACCGCAGCCGCATTAAGGTGTGTCGGTCACTTCTTAGGCGGTATGTCTTTGAGCCTTGGTATCGCGGAGCGATCAATACACAGCTGTGTGCAGCGCTCGGCAAAACCGAACGCTGGAAGAAGATGATTGACGCCTGTACCAATGGCAACGACCCCTACCCGCAGTACGCCAACTATGTTAACCGCGCCGTCGCGTATGACATGTTGGGAGAACACGACAAGGCCGAAGCCGACCGTATCGAGGCGGCACTGCTCAAGCCGCTGCAAAAACCACCATCACCCGCCTCTCGATGAGTCGGGTGTTTTTAATTTCATTCGGGGTGGTCGATGGGATTCGAACCCACAACAACTGGTACCACAAACCAGGGCTCTACCATTGAGCTACGACCACCAGAAACATCACTATACTGATTTTATATTACTTAGTCGAGACTAAACTTTGACTGCAAGGTCGCGACGCGACGAGTAGTACGCAAATGATACAAACACCAGGCCGATGAGTCCGGTTACTACCTCTGGGACATGGAAGAGGATACCCGCAAGCATCGAAAGCCCTAGTCCCAGTATCGCCCAGTGCGCGCCGTGCTCAAGATACTTAAGCGCCTCGAGCGTGTGTTGTCGCACTAGGTAGACTGTAATAGAGCGGACAAAGTATGCGCCGATACCAAGACCGACAAAGATAATAAGTATGTCGGTGGTAAGCGCAAATGCACCAACCACACCGTCAAGTGAGAACGCCGAGTCGAGCACGTTAAGGTACACAAACAGCGACGCACCCGCTGCCGCAACATTCGTTTCGCTCACCTGCAAGCTCGAGGTGATGCCCTGCATCACGACAAAAGTTAAGAGCCCGATACAACCAGCAAACAAGACGCTCGCCTGCTCGGTCGAGAAGTACGCGAGCACAAGCAACACCGCAAGTGCAATGGCAAGCTCTATCGCCTCTATCCTCCCCCACTTGGCGAGACGAGTCTCGATGGCTGCTATCCAGTGCACATGCTTTGCCGTATCAAAGAAATATTTTAAAGACACCATGAGCAAGAACACGCCGCCGAAGGCATTGATAGCCTGCGACGCGCTCGAGAGGAGCTCGCCATAGGCCTCTGGATTATTAAACGCCAACACAAACGCACTCCATGGCAGTATGCCAGCAGCTATCGCCACAATGAATGCCGGTAGTACCAAACGTGTGCCAAACACCGCCAGCAAGATTCCCCACGTTAAAAAGCGCCTCTGCCACGTTGCATCCATTTTTGCCAGCACTTTGGCGTTGACGACCGCGTTGTCGAACGAGAGTGTAATCTCGAGGACAGAGAGAAGAAGCGCCAAAAAGAATGCGGCAGGCCCGCCCCAAAAGAACACAGCGACAAGAGCAACAACCGAGGTAATGATGGGCCCAATAAAAATTTTCATCTCCACTATTGTAGCAGGTCGGTCACAAGTCAGTTGCCTTGGTCAGGCGTTCAAAACTTGTCGTCACAAGTTTTGCCGCACGACCCTGCCTCGCGGTTTCGTCTGCTGACGAAACATCGCTCCGGCTCACAAAGCGCAGAAAATCCCGCGCAGGCGGGATTATTCTGTCGTCTTTGTGCCCGAGAGAGGACTCGAACCTCCAAGCCCTTGCGGGCACTACCACCTCAAGGTAGCGTGTCTACCAATTTCACCACCCGGGCATCTGTATGAACTCGCTCACTATACTAGGCAACCTGCACATTTTCAACCAAATATGGTTATAGTGTTGAGGCCACATGAGCCGATTGCTTTCGAGCACCATGGCAAAAATGTGGTCACATACGCCCCCGAGCGTCACGCTTGATGTTCGCAGGCCTCTGTGTGACTAAGCGGAGTTTTGTTCGTTTTTGAGGCTTAAACTGAAAAACGATCCGGCCCAATCGTCCGCGACGATTTTGACGACAGTGGCGACGACTACATCGTCGCCGGGAAGTGGACTCCGATAGTGGCCACGGAACTGTTGCAGTCTGAGCCATAATCTCTGCAATCGCGAAGTAGTCCTATGGGCGACACGAATAGTCCATAGCGATGTACTTCAAAAAATGCCTGGCCACTCGCGGCCAGGCATACTTTTACACAAATCAAAAACCGGCCTGCGCCGGTTTTTTCTTTTTCTCAAAATTACTCTGCTGCAGTCTCCTGTGTCTCGGCTACTGCCTCGACTACCGGCTCCTCTGCTACTACCTCGTCGGTAGCGCGAGGCTCGACGGCAAGCTGGCGGCGCATTGCGCGCTTTTGGTCGCGAGCGGCCTTCTCGCGGATAAAGTAGAGCTTGGCGCGGCGGGTGCGCGTGCGGCGCAGCACCTCGACATCGTCAATCATTGGCGAGTACAGGGGGAAGATGCGCTCAACGCCAATACCCAAACTTACCTTGCGGACAGTAAAAGTCGCGCCCGGCTCGGTGCCGTGCTTAACAGCAAGGATAGTACCCTCGAACGCCTGGCGGCGGGTGTTCTTGGTCATGACCTCCTTTTTGTTGGCCTGCTTGGTTTTCTTAAGCTCCTCGATTTTCTGCCAGACACGGACAACATCGCCAGTGCGCAAGCCAAGGGCCGCGCGCTTTTTCATGTCGACTGGGGTTACGGTTACTGCCGATTTCATTGCCCAAAGACTTTAACACATCCTGGTCTGCCTTGCAAAAAGGGGCGGCAAAATAGTCTGGGAGCCGCCGAGGACTTTTTGACGAGCCTTTTTGCAAGGCTACTTCGCAAGTTCCCGCTCTGCCGCAACAAAGTCGGCCGGGAGAGGCGCGCTAAAGGTCATCTCTTTGCCACTCGGGTGGACCAGGGCTAGCGTGAGCGCGTGGAGAGCCAGCCGGCTAAACCCCAGCACCGGTGGGCGCCCCGACCCATACAGCACATCCCCGACAATCGGGTGCCCAATGCCTGCCATATGTACACGGATCTGGTGCGTGCGCCCTGTCTTGGGGAACACCTCTATATATGCAACCCCGTCGCCATTCTGCACCCGCTTGTACATCGTGACCGCATCGCGAGTCGTGCCATACGGGTCGCGCGCCGAGCGCGGGCCAGCACCCCCGCGCGCACTACCAATGGGTCGGTCGATAATCCCCCGCTCATCTTTAAAGTTGCCGTGCACAAACGCGCGGTAGGTCTTGCGCACCGTGCGATCTTTAAACTGCTGTTTGATAAACTCGTATGCCTTCTCGCTGCGTGCGACCGCCAACACACCACTGGTCTCTCGGTCGATGCGATGTACCAAAAATATTTCGCCGTACTTGGCGCGCAGCCACGCATCCAACGCCGGATAGTCGTGTTTGCCATCCGGATGCACAATCATCCCCGCCGGCTTGTCGACGACAACAAGGTCGGCATCTTCAAATAGTATGGTGGGCTCCATTACTGGCCTAGTGTAGTCGAGGCAGTGCTAGATGCAACTGTGCCACCCGTCGAGGTTGCTGCTGGCGTGGTCGTCGCTGTAGTCGTTGCAACAGGCTCTGGTACTGGCGGTAGCTGCATCTGCTCTTCTACCGGCACAACAGGCACACCCCCACCCAAGTAAAAGCTAAGTATCTCTTGAATCTGCGGCATAAAGAGAAACGCCGCAGCAGCTATCACCAACACAAAAGCACCAACGACAAGCGTCACCCACAGCCACATGCGGCTGGCCGGACCTTCGCGGCTCACATTCATCTGCATAGTCGATGCGCGCATCGGGCCGCCAAGGTTGGGCGCAATGGTCGAGGTGGGCCCCGCGGGATTTATTATCGGTTGCAACTGAGTAGTAGGCCCGATCGGCTGCATTGGTTGTTGTACAGGAGTAACTGGTTTGACTGGCTGCTGCAGTGGCTGTGCGACCGGCTGCGCAGCGGGCTGTACTGGCGTTGCTGGCTTTGGAGTAGCGGGGGCGGCAGGAGCCACAGGTGCTTTGCCCTCGACCACATTAAATGCGTCGGTGCTGTCTTGGTCAGACCACCCAGCGGTGGTTATAGCTTTTTGCAGATCTGGTTTAGTAACGCCAGCCGCAAGTTGCGACTTTATATAGTCAACGAGTTGTTGATTCGCCATGAGTAAATTATACCAAATTTTCAACAAGGCTCGGCCACAAGTCGAATTGCGCCGTCGCGCAATTCGCTCGCGACCCCGGCTCGCGGTCGCGCCAGTGCGCGACATCGCTGTGCCTTTCGAGTCCTGCCGTGCTGTGCTCAAGCACAGCACTACCCGCACAAAACTAACGTTTTGTGCGCGGTGCAGGACTCGAACCTGCGACCATCCCGGTGTAAACGGGGTGCTCTACCAACTGAGCTAACCGCGCATATTCTCTTGTGTCCCCGGAGGGAATCGAACCCCCATAACCGGCTTAGAAGTCCGGTGTTCTATCCGTTGAACTACGGGGACAAACGTGACTAGAGTCCGGGCACCAAGTGCAGTTTGAAGATAACATACAGAGCCAAAACTGCCACTGCCACCACTGCCGAGTAGGCCGAGTACTTGTTTACCGAGTCTAAAATAGTCGAACCAAACTTCCACACCAAGTACGTCACCACAGCCATGCGCGCGCCACGGCCGATAACAAAGCCTGCGACGTATGGAGCAAACGGCGCCCCCAAGATACCCGCTGCATAGATAAACAACTTGTCTGGGAGCGGTGTGAACGTGGCCAACAACATCGCAAAGAATATTTGCCCGCCCACCAATGATTGCGCAATGGTGTAAGCCTCGCCTATCCCCCAACTTGCCAACAGTGGCTCACCGAACGATCTAAACAGCAAGTACAACAACCAGTAGCCGGTAATAGCACCGAGTGTTGACGACACAAGCGAGACTGCCAAGTACGTGCGCCATCGGTCTCTGTGTGCGAGCACAAGCACCGCCAAAAATGCCTCGACAGAGATTGGGAAGAAGACCGTGTCCGCAAACCCCAACAACGCCAGCCACGCCAGTGCAAAGCGGCTCTTGGCATGACTGACAAACCAGTCCCATCCGCGCTCGCGCGCTGTTGGTATGTGCTCGAGTACTTCCATTTAGTGTGCCGTGGCGCCTGGCGGGGCCTGGGTCTCAAGTAACCCAAACGTCTCGCTGTCTCCGACAGCAAAGAGCATCGCTTGGCTCTCAAGCCCCATCATTGTGCGCGGTGGCAAGTTGGTAACAAACGAACAATGCTTCCCCACCAACACGTTGGGGTCAGGAAAATATTTAGATATACCCGAGAGCACTTGGCGCTCGCCAAGTGTCGCACCAAAGTCGACGCGCAACTTAAGCAGCTTGTCGCTCCCCTCTATAGGTTCGGCCGCGAGTATTTTGCCCACGGTCACCTCGACCTTAGCAAGGTCATCAATCGTTATCTCCATACTTTGTATATTACTGATTTTTTCTGTCTAAGTAACTCTGCAATATGAGTGCGGCGGCCGATGCGTCCGACTTCTCCAATCTTTCTTGCCCGCGCAGGTTAGCCTGGCGGAGCGGTTTGTCCTGACCTTGCCGACCGGCCATCGCAGTAGTTAAAAACTCTGGCTCAAAGACTACCGGCACCGCAGACACCTCGGACAAATCTTTAGCAAACTGCTCGATATACTCCTGCACCGGGTTGGGTTGGCCCGACAAATCTTTAGACTCCCCCATCACTACAGTGGCAGCGCGATTTTGCTTAATCAACATATCCACCTCACTCAATGCCTTGGGGCCTGCCTCGACAGTACCAAGCGGGAAGGCGACGCGCCCCTCATCATCGCTTACTGCGACGCCGATGCGCTTGGTACCATAATCTATGCCGATATATTTCATATAGTTACGCCGCAGTTCCCTGCCATCGCATCGGCAACAACTCACTGAGCGGAATATCTTTGTCCACGGCGAGCACAATTCGCGTATCATTATTGCGGTAGTCGATTTGATAGATAAGCTCGCGACACCGACCGCATGGAGGAAGTATCGTGCCGTCCCAATTAACGGCAACTATTTTTTTGATTCGCATACTCTTAGTTTTTGCGAGTTCAGCAATGGCAGCGTGTTCTGCACAAAAACCAACTCCGCATTCTGCATCAACGCACACTCCAGTAATAACTACACCTTCTTCTGTTTCTAGCGCAGCGGCGACCCCACCTGTGTGTACCGAGTCAGTTCTCTTTATGTCGTTGCGCAGCGGCATTGCCGCATCTATCAAAGTCTGATTATCCATATGGCTATTATAGTCTCTGCAAGTATACAAGGTCTGCGGTAGAAAGGGGCTTTTTGTACAATTCGTTAACCAACCACAGGCCGCTTTGGCGAATCTTTTCCTTAGGCGAATGATTACCCAACCACAGCGCCGAACCCACACACTCGATGCAGTGCGACAGTGTCGATATTATTTTTGACTCGAGTTGGAGTCGTTTGGTCTTGTTTGGCACCTCGACTACGGCAAAGCTAAAGTTTGCTTGCAAATACTTAGTTACTTGTCGCTCGACTCGCGCCTGCTTGGCGGCGTCTAGTTTATGGCCATTAAGCTTGTGCGCAGCAGCGGGTGTCATATCGAGTTCCCACACACTCGCGTAGGCATCGCCGCGTTTGGTGAGGAGCGCGCGCCCGATGTTTTTGCGAAAGATGCTCCGGTCTTTATTCTCGACAACAAAGTGTTGGCGCAGCCGCGAGCGCAACTGCCCTACCCCCGTGTGCGTACCAACACGCACTACACGCTCGCCACGATGTGCCCTCTCCCCTTTTTCAAAAAGCAGATAGATGCCGTCTGTAGGCAGCAACGACTCATCAAACGGAAACGTGTGTCGCGCAAGCGAGCGCGCCCATGCGTGCAGCTGTGCACAATTATTTTTTACTTTTGGTTGCATGTTTTAAAAACTGAAGCTGTTTGCCGATACCTAAATGAATCATCGGTATCTCGACATGCTTCATGTGTGGCATGAGGTATTTGCGATACCGCCCACCTGCCAAAAATACAAACCTGTCTTTCTCCAAATTAACTTTGCCTTTGAGTTGTTTCATCACCTTACTGCCCCACACGCGCCTGGCTGGGTCGCGCATAGTGTTGAGCGTCGTGTCATACGGAGCAACCACATCGTTGAGCTTTAATAACCCGTGCTTGGCCGAGAGTATAAAGATTTTGTCGGGCTTAAGCTGTTTGGCGTATGCCAAGTTGAGCTTAAACAAGGGGCTAATATACAAATCCTGCGCCTTAGCTTTGTGCGAAAGCTTTTTGCTCACACAAGAGATAAAGACAACCTTAGCCATACTGCGGTGGGGGTGAGATTCGAACTCACGGTAGGTTTCCCTACGTCTGTTTTCAAGACAGGTGCCTTAAACCACTCGGCCACCCCACCAGTACTATCAACTTACCTCAAACTGCCCGCCGTGGGTAGCTGCTATACTTTTTGTATGTCCCAAAACGACGGCATAGGGTGGATCGTGCACACGCACGAGCACAAGGACCGCTCGACCGACTGGTACTGGACGCTCGGGCTTGTGGCCGTGGTTGGCGCGGCGTTGTCGATGTATTTTAAAAATCCCCTGCTCGCCGGCATCATACTGATTGCCGCCGGGTCATTGGGCACGCTGGTCGCCCGCGGCCCACGTACTCACTGGGTGCGCGTCACCAGTCGTGGTGTTGTCATGGACGGCACGCTCTACCCGTGGGAGTCGGTGCACAGCTTTTATATCGAGCCGTTTAACAGTGAAGCGGGTAAGTCAGGCCGCCTGCTGGTGACGATGAAGAGCTACCTTACCCCGCAGTTGGTCTTGCCAACCGAAGAGCCATCGCGCGCAGCAGCACTGCGCACACTTATGAAGAAGTACGCACAAGAAGAGGAGCAAGAGCCGCACCTGGGCGAACACCTCGCAGAAATCTTTGGTTTGTGATAAAACAGAGCAACTGCTCCCGTCGTTCAATGGATAGGACGCAAGCTTGCGGAGTTTGTGATGTAGGTTCGATTCCTACCGGGAGCACCAATTGTTAGAGTACGCGAGCAAAAGCTCTCGTAGTTAAATGGATATAACGCCTCCCTCCGAAGGAGGAAGTGCAGGTTCGATTCCTGCCGAGAGCACAGCAAAAATGCAAAACAAAAGGCCCCCACTCGGGGCTTTTTGTGTGCTTATGCCTTGAGAGCTTTGGCGGCGGCTGCCTTGCGGCGAGCGGCAGTGTTCTTTTTAATAAGACCGCGCTTGTATGCCTTATCAATTGCCTGGTAGGCGGCGGCGAGGGCCTTTTGGTCCCCCTTGGTGCCGGTGCGTACCCCTTTAAGAGCGACGCGGAGTGCCTTGCGGCGCACGTCATTAATAGCCTGCTTGCGGAGGCTTTGGCGGTGCGCTTTCTTGGCAGACTTGGTAATTGCCATGCGCGGAGTGTACTCTATATATGCATGATAGGCAAGTTGACCGGAGTGTTTGAGGGCGCCAGCGTCGAAGGCGCGGGGCTCGTGTCTGTGGGTGGCGTTGGATACGCCGTGCGCGTGCCACTGTCGCTTGTCGAGTCGACCAAGGCCGGCACGACGGTGTCGCTCTATATCCACACGGCGGTCCGCGACGATGCTATCGACCTGTATGGCTTTGCTACTGAAGAAGAGTTGGCGTTTTTTAAACTACTAACTGGCGTGTCGGGCATCGGGCCCAAGTCGGCGCTTGGGATACTTAACTCGGGCGACGTTGCAGGACTCAAGCGCACCATAGCGTCAGGCGACGCAAGCGCGCTCCACAAAATATTTGGTATCGGCAAGAAGTCGGCCGAGCGCATAGTTGTTGAGTTGCGCGACAAGTTTGGTGGCCAGGGCGTTGCCGTTGGTACCGATGCCGAAGTTATCGAGGCACTGGTCGCGCTTGGCTACCGCGTCGAGGAGTCGCGCGACGCTGCCAAAGTGTCGGCAGCAGGTGGCGACGTGCGCGAGCGTTTGGGCGCCGCACTTAAATACTTGGGCTCGCGCAGCCGATAGCTATATCTATGAAAGAACTCATACGCTCACTTCTCCCCCACCCGCTTATGAACGCGTACTACCGCGCGTGGTCACAGGGCGGCTCACTAGTATATGGCAACCCAAGCAGCAAACTTGTCGTCGTTGGAGTCACTGGCACCAAGGGCAAGTCCACCACAACCGAGCTGGTCGCCGCCGTGTTGCGCGCGGCCGGGCACAAAGTTGCCGTCGCATCGACTATCCATTTTGTGATTGATGACACAGAGGAGCCCAACCTCTTTAAGATGACGATGCCCGGCCGCGCCTATTTGCAAAAGCTCATGGCGCGCGCACTGCAAGCTGGCTGCACACACGTAGTTATCGAGATGTCGAGCGAGGGCGCCAAGCAGTTGCGCCACCTTGGTATCGAGCTAAACGCGCTCGTGTTTACTAACCTCCAGCCCGAGCACCTCGAGAGCCACGGCGGCATGGAGCAGTACGCCGACGCCAAGCTCGAGTTGGCACGTGCCGTGTCGCGCTCGCCCAAGCGCCCGCGCATTATCGTCGCCAACGCCGACGACACCTATGGCGAGCGTTTTTTGGCAGTCGATGCCGATGTTAAAGCCCCCTATTCGCTTAAGGACGCATCGACCTATACAGCCGACGAGCGCAGCGTGCGGTTTATGTGGCGCAGCACACTGTTTACTGTGCCTCTCCCGGGGATATTTAACCTCTACAACTGCTTAGCCGCTTTAACGCTTGGCGAGGCGCTGGGCATAACGCCCGAGGTGATGCGCAAAGGCGTAGAAAATATTGGTGTCATACGCGGCCGACAAGAACGCGTCGAGAAGGGTCAACCCTTTGACGTCATTGTCGACTATGCGCACACTCCCGACAGCTTGCGCGCACTTATGGAGGCGTACAAAGCAAAGCGACTCATTTGTATCGTTGGCTCGACTGGCGGCGGCCGCGACACATGGAACAGGCCCGAGAAGGGCAAAATAGCCGCACAGTTATGCGATGTCGCGATACTCGCCAACGAGGATCCGTATGACGAAGACCCACAAGCAATACTCGACGCCATAGCCAAAGGCTTTAGCGGCAAGAGCCCGCGCATCATACTCGACCGCCGCGCAGCCATCGCTGCCGCACTTACAGAGGCTGCCGAGGGCGACGCGGTCTTGATAACTGGCAAAGGCACCGACCCGTACATCATGGGCCCACGTGGCACCAAAGAGCCCTGGAGCGACCGCAAAGTCGCCGAAGAGGAGCTAACAAAGCTTGGGTATAATTAGCGCATGGCAGACGACAAAGGCGGCGGCGGACACAACCCGATGCGCGACGTGTACTTTTTTATCACCTTTTTGGTGATAGTAGTCATACTCTGGTACGCCAGCGGCGGTCCCAAGCGCGCCAACATACAGAGCGCGTTTATTGGTGGCCCGAGTTGGGATGAAACAAGTGGTGTGCCCCAGGATCCCACCTTCCAGAGCGGTAGTGTCGCTCCCCCACCCCAAGTGCAGTATTAATTTTTAACTCACTCATATGCTTAACCCATTCCCCGAGCTACTCGTATTTGGATTCTTTGCACCGACTCTTATCCGTATATTTGTCGCGCTCGTGTTTTTTGCCAGCGCATACATGCTGTACACACGTCGCGACGAGTTGTCGCGCACACCGTTTGTCATCGGCCAGGGCGCGTGGATTGTCTGGATCGCGCTGCTTGTTAATGTCGCCATAGGTGCGATGTTGTTTGCCGGGTACTACACACAGGTCGCAGCACTTGCCGGCGCGCTGTTGGCTCTTAAAGGTTTGGTGTGGGGCAAGCGGTATGGGCGGTTCTTTGTCCTGTGCCGCATCGACTACTTGTTTGTCTTGGTGATGTGCCTCTCGCTCCTCTTAACTGGTGCAGGCGCGCTTGCGTTTGACTTACCTTTGTAAGCAGCATACAAATTGATGGATGATTTTAATCGTCCATAACGTACGTAGCTCGCACAATGTTGGGAGCATGTTCCGCACCGCCGACGCTGCGGGTGTCGAGCGCATTATCCTTAGTGGCTACACGCCCGACCATCTCGACCCCAAAGGCAAGGAGCGGCGCGACTTTGTCAAAGTGTCGTTGGGTGCAGAAAAGTTCGTCCCCTACTCGCGCGCCAAACAACTCTCGCCTGCTCTAAAAAACTTAAAGGCGGAGGGCTACACCATAGTCGCGCTTGAGCTAACCGACACAGCGACAAATATCTTTGATTACAAACCCAACAAGGGCCAAAAGCTCGCGCTCGTGATGGGCAACGAGGTGCGCGGTATATCCAAACAGTCGCTCAAGCACTGCGACGTGGTTGTACAGATACCCATGCACGGCAAAAAAGAAAGTTTAAACGTAGGCGTCGCCTGCGGCATCGCACTGTTTACTCTAAATAAAAAAGTCCGCCGTTAGGCGGACGCGCGTTCTTGGAAGTGCTCGCTCTCCCACATAGCGAAGGCGCTGATGATCTTCGACGTTGCGCTGGCGTAGAGCTTCTGCGAAAGCGTCAGGAGCATCATGCGGTACTCGGCGTCGTCGAGCGCAAAGCACCGCACCCGGTCGCGGACGTCGTCGAGGGCAGCGAAGACCTCGTTGCGGTACTTGGCCGGAAATAGCGCCGGCTTGGCCCCGCCGCTCATAAGGTAGGTAATGAGGACGATGTGGAATTCGGCCAAGACTGGGTCCACTGTATTGTCCTCATAAAAGTCCTCGGCGGCGCCGTAGAGCTGGTGGTACAGCCCATCGATAACTTTCTGACGGGCTACTCCCCGCTCGCCGGCAGCGTCGTGGTCAAAAGACATGGTCGAATCTCCCGTAAGTAACTCCTGCCCGCACTATACCAAAGCAATTCAAATTAAAAAGCCCGCATTCCTGCGGACTACTTGCGAACTCGTTTGATGTGATAGACGCATACGTCGTCCTCGTGACAGCCGGTCAGATTTTTGCAGACCGCCTTCCTGACACGAGCCTTTGCAGCGTCTTCGTCGGGCGCCGTGACTATCTTTGCGCCCGTTCGCTCGCGGTGCGGACTGGTCGTCCGGTTGATTCGCCAGAGTCCTTGGTACTGCACGTGTTGCATCGTCACCCCTGCTTTTTGATGAATGTGCGGTAGAAGCCCATCGCCCAGCCAATTGTGTAGATAACGCAGGCGGCGAGGACTCCCCACTGCTCGTGCACGATAGTGGTGTAGTACCACCCCGGCTGCGACAGCAGGCCAAAGACAAAGCCCCATCGGTTGCCACCGCCGAGGAAGAGTACCGCGATAGCGCCGACAAAGATGGTGACCTGCGACAAGACGTCGAGAGTCAGGTTCTCCCAGACCCAAAGAATCGTACTCATCTGAAACCCTCCAATCCGCCCCGCACTATAGCAGGGTTGGGGAAATTAAAAAGACCTCACTTAGGTTTGAGGTCTTGGGCGACGCCACGATACTTTTTCAGTAGCTCTTTGGCCATCTCCACGACCTTGTCGTCGTAGTTGGTCCAAAACGCGTGCTGCGCGATTGCTTCGTAGCCTTTCTTGTTGATCTTGTACGCATGCACCCCTCTGGGCAGGTGGTGCACTTTGTCATACTCGCGGTCTGGGTCGACCCAAGGACGAGTCTTAGTGTCGTGCCAGTCTACCAAAAGGTCGACCAACGATTCCCGATTGATGTTCTCGAATCCGGGTTCGCCAAACTCGGTGTTGGTTACCCCCGAGTCGTGGCCCCAGCGCTGGTCGCCGCGGACTATGAGCCGCGCCTCTTTGCTGCTCGCCAAGTGCAAGAGTATCTTTATCTCGGTCTTGTTGGGGATGTCATCGCGCCGCCACGCCCCAACTTCAAGTAATCGGGTGCGCAAACCTAGCATCACTCACCTGCCTCGTGGGCCTTTTTCAAAAGCCTCCGCATCCGGATGAGTTCGTCGATCAAGCCGTCGAGGTCCGATCCATACGCCAACTTGGCTGCAAGCAGCTTGTTGTCGTTTATAACCTCGACGGTGACTGTTTTGTCGTCACCAGTGTCGACCAACAGGTTGATGTCCCCATCTGTACCCAAGATTCGCTTTGTCGTAACGACGCTCTCATTGGGCTCTTTTGCAAGCCGCTTTGCCATGACTCGACTCCTAACTGATTGCCACGCTCTGGCGAGCACTATACCGCTTTTGTAGTTTTGGGCAAATAAAAAGCCCGCAATTGCTGCGGACTATCGAACGCGGTGCCAGGTGCGACCGCGACCTTTGCGTTTGACCTTGGTCACCACAAAGCCATCAACGCCAGACACGAGCTTGCCATACACGCTTCGAACGCCGGCCTCGCGAATAGCGATCTTGGCCAAGTTGTCGCTCGCGGCATTCACCCGAGTGTCCCCAAAGGCGCCACAACGCGGGTGCTCGTGGTCACGAAAGCCCCATCTGCCCTCATATACAGCCATCGAACCCCCTACTTTGTTGGAGCTTGTGGATGATGCTGCGGCCGACGGATGGGTCGCAGTATGTGGGTCGGCTGAATCTGCCCTTTGTACGGGTACACGTTGAGCCGACTCATGATGAAGTTCTTGGCAAAACTACGCGACGTAAAGACGGGAAATCCGTCGAACACGCGCGCATACGCCTCGTCTCGCACCCAACCTCTCGACACTACTTTCTCTGAAATGTACGGGAGAAATATCTCGTAGCGAGAGTCCCCTCGAAAGAAGTAGAGCTCTCCACCTGGCGGTCGCCAGGTGATGACAAAGTAGCGCATCGCCTGCCTCCGCTCTCTGTTCCGCCTGCACTATACTGCGTTTTTAAATTTGGGCAAGAAAAAATCCGCCAGGCATCAGTGCTTGGCGGTTGAAATAAATTGGGCCACTTCCAGCAGGCGCAAGCCTGAGGTGTCGCCATCTCGATTGAGTATGTCGACGATGCCTTGGGCAGCAAATGCGGCGAGGGGCTCGTTGTTGAACAGGAGCGGCACCTTCTTCTCCTCTCCGCAACACATTTTCGGCGGGTTGTTGCCAACCAAATAGTCGTGGTTGCCAACCTGCACCCTGACAGCAAACGTGCCGCTGTTGAGGATAGTGCGACATTTCGCACACCCGGCCTGGATGCCAGGAGGGTGGTGCAGAACGGTCACCTTCGCATCCTCGCGCTCAACCTTCGGTTCACTCGACATCAATCTCCTCCTTCAGAACTAATCAGCCGCACTCTACAACAAAGTGTCAATGTTTGCTATAGTGCCCTCATTGCGCCCATATGAGGCATATGGAGCGCCCCCGTTCGGGACAATCAAAAGCTAGCTTTTGTTGCCAGCCTCACTCGCGCCCATAGCTCAGTCGGTAGAGCAGCTCCCTTTTAAGGAGACGGTCCTTGGTTCGAATCCAAGTGGGCGCACATTGTTAGACTATGAATGATTTTTGGAGTGCAAATTTTTGGGGAATCTTCGGAACTGGAATTGCATCATTTTCTTTACTAGTGTCCTATCTCTCCTTCAATTACTCACGCCCAAAGATTCGTATTACAAGCGTAGCATTGTACGCGAGACAGTTCGATTATGACTATATGCAACAGCATAGAGACGATGGGCCACACTTTTTTCACGACCATTCACTTCACTTTAGAATGGACATACGGTTGGCAAATAAGAAAGGGGGAGCTGGGGCCATTTCTAAACCACAGATGGTTATAAAAATAGGGCCAAAGCACTGGTTCAAAAAACGCGACGAGATAGTCATTGACCCTGAAACAAGAGAGTACAGAACTACATCCACTTCTGACAACTCCTATTCAACTGAAACAATTGACCTAGGCGGCTCCTTTAATCTTACAGGCGGACAAATACTGCACGGCGAGTTGGAGTATCGGGTCAGAGATGAGGACATGGAGAAGCTGGCAAAAAGTATTCAAAGTGCGGGCTATAGTATTAGGTACCAAACAAACTCTGGAAAAGAGAAAAATTGTGAAGTCGAACTGACTCACACTCAATACTAAACGGGAATCAATACTCAAAGTTTGAGCGCAAATCGCTCCAGCAGTAACTCCAAATCCCCCACCCCACGGTGCGAATCATGATAGAGCTTAACGAGCTCACGACTTAGGCCTACATCCTTCATCTGCCGGGCCTTCCAGGCCATCAAGCCGGCGACCGCCTCGCCCTTCTCGCCATCGCGAAAGGCGGCCATTAAGCCGAGCCACAGCCTCTTCTTATCTTTGTTACCGAGAGCCATCGCGATGCCGTGCTGGTCAAACTTCCACTCCTTGGCAGCAACTTTTTTAGCCTCCTCCACCTTGGCACCCGCCTTCTCAAGAGCAGTGCGCTCTGCCTTGAGCAACTTTTCTTCTTCAAAAATAAACATGTGTGGCGACTCGGCTAGCGCGTCGACCATGTCGACAAACTCCTCGCCCCGCTCGCCATACAGCGCACCGGTTAATACAAACGTGCGCGCCCCACCAAACATGTCGGGTGTCGACGCCAACGTCAACAACTCATCAGCCGGGACACTCTCCCACTTGAGCTCCTCGCCGCTCCCCTTTTTGTTAATCAGTACTTTAATCATCTACTTAAGCTCCTCCATCTCGCCCCAGTTTTTACCCACCTCACCCTGCGCGCTAAACGGGATGTTCTTTCGCGCCTTCTCATCCAGCACCTGCTCCATCATTTCGCGCAGCTTGGGCACGTACTCTTTGACGTAACTCTTTTCTATCTCAAACACCAACTCGTCGTGTACCTGCAGGAGCAGATGTCCGTGTCGGCCCGTTTCGTCAAAAAATTTGTCGATGTTGACCATCGCGAGCTTAATAATGTCGGCCGACGTGCCCTGCATTGGCGCATTAATAGCAAAGCGCTCGGCAGCTGCCTTAACGTACGGGATAGTCGACTTGATACCCTCGACATAGCGGCGCCGACCAAAGAATGTCTCGACGTACCCTTTGCGCGCAGCGTCGGCCTTGATTTCATCCAAGTACGCAGCAAGCCGTGGGAACGCAGCAAAGTATTGGTTATAAAACTCTTGCGCCTCTTTGCGGTTGGTGCCAAGCGTCTGCATGAGTGCGTTGACGCCCATGCCATAGAGGATGCCAAAGTTAATAACCTTGGCGCGGCGGCGCTGCTCGTATGGCTCAACGCCCGAGTCTTTGCCAAACACGCGCGCGGCAACCTCGGCGTGGACGTCGCGCCCGTTGCGAAATATGTCGGCCAGCTCCTCGTCGCCCGACATCAAGGCGGCTATGCGCAGCTCGATTTGGCTGTAGTCAAAGGCAACCAACTCGTGGCCTTTGCTTGCAACAAACGCGTTGCGGATGCGGCGGCCCGACTCGCTTTTAATCGGGATATTTTGCACGTTTGGGTTCTCTGACCCCAAGCGGCCAGTTGATGTGCCGGTCTGGATAAACGTCGTGTGGAGCCGCGAGTCTTGATCGAGCAGTGTCGGGATGGTGTCGATATAGGTGCCGAGTAGCTTCGACAACTCGCGGTACGCCAAGATGTCGCCGATTATCGGGTGTTGGTCGCGCAATTTCTCGAGCTCACTTTCGCGTGTACTGCGCTGGCCCGTGGCGGTCTTCTTTTGCTTCTCGGGCTGGAGCCCCAACTTGTCAAAGAGTATGTCGCCCAACTGCTTGGGCGAGCTTATGTTAAATTCCTCCCCTGCCGCTTTGTAGATACGCTTGGCTATGGCGTCGAGCTCTTTGTGATACTCCTTAGACAAGTCCTCGAGGTACTTCTTGTCTATCTCGACCCCCCGGCTCTCCATCCGGCGCAACACCGGCATCAAGGGCTCTTCTATCTTATGGAGCACAAACTCGAGGTCATTCTTTTTAACCTCGGCCAAAATGTTTTTGTACGCTTCGTCAAAGGTGTCGCTCTTGCCAACACGCAGCACGTCGTCGAGCGCTGGGGTAGTGGCGCTCGAGTCGAGCACCCACACTGCGAGTGCTGCTTTGGCGAGTTCCTCGGGCGGGACAAGAGTTTCTGCGGAGGGAGTTGGGGTCGTGTTCATCTCTCCCTCCGCAGGAATCTCTTGTCCCTTCACCCCCAACATGTCGCGCACACGCGGCACCAGCGCGCGAAACTCAAACTCGGCCAGCATGTCGAGCGCTTTCTTGGCGTCCGCACGCTCCTTCCACGTGCCGCTTGGTAATGCGAAATCTATCGGTGCGTCGCGGCGGATAGTTGCGAGCAACTTACTAAACTCGGCGTCTTTTTTGTTGTCGGCCACTAGCTGCACAAAGCGCTTTTGTACGCCCGTCGCCGCTGACACACCCTCGACACCTTCTTTCTTTATTGCGGCATAGATACCCTTGAGGTTTTCATACTTCTGCAGCAATTTAAGCGCGCTGCCCTGCCCTACGCCGACAATGCCTTTGATGTTGTCTGACGGGTCGCCGGCAATACCCTTGAGGTCCGGTACCGACTCGGGACCAAATCCATAGCGCTCTTTAATCCCATCCTCATCATAAATAACCGTATCGGTGAGCCCTTTGCGCATAGTAAACACGCGCACGCGCGTCCCCTGCACGAGCTGAAACGCGTCGGCGTCGCCAGTCGCGATAACTATCTCGAGGTCTTTCTTTTTCTTCGTCTCTTCGACAATAGTGCCAATAACATCGTCGGCCTCGAACCCTTTGGCCGAGTACACCGGCACGCCAAGCGCCATCAACACCTCGGGCGCTACTTTAATTTGTGCAACAAGATCGTCCTGGGTTTCGGCGCGACCGGCTTTGTAGTGTTCGTATGCCGCATCGCGGAAGGTGCCGCCCGGCAAGTCGACCGCGGCCACGATGTAGTCGGGGCCTAAGTCTTTAATAACTTTTACTAACGTGGAGATGAGCCCATAGAGCGCACCTGTGGGCATGCCTTTGCTCGAGCTAAAGTCTGGGAGCGCATGGTACGCGCGGTGGAGTATCGCGTGCGTGTCGAGGATAATCAGCCGCTTTTTGTCCTTTGTGGCCACGAGCCCAGTATAGCTCATTGACTGAACCGATTCTAAAAGGTACTTTTGTGCAGAATACGTCCTTCAATCGGGCAAAAGAGGTGCTTTGATGACAGAGACCAAGACTCCTGAATGTACGGCTTGGCTTGAGGCGTGTGGCACAAGCGCACTTGAGCTCCACATCAAGGTGGTCGCGCCGCCCGGCGAATACAAGAACCCTGAGGAATTCGAGTTTGTGCTGTCGCCGAAAAATTGCAAATTCGCAGCGGGATTCGTAAAACTTTCGGACATGATCGTCAAACGTCAGGGGCAACAAAACATCTACACGTGGGTGTGTCTCGGCAACCGCACAAGTGAGCACCCATCGGTCGATATCATGAGGGTCTTTCGTAGAAACTACATCGACACCATGACCGTGAACTCCTAGATCCGCGAACTACCCGCGGATTTTTTATGTGCGCATCACGATATCGCGCTCGGTATCGACGCCGTTTTGCTTAATATCTATAGTCAGGTCGGGCTTTGGCATAAAGCCTTCGACCCGCTCGGGCCACTCGACCAACACCAAGGCGGCGGGATCGTTTAAAAACTCCTGCGGTCGCAGTTGTGACCACTGCTCTGGCTTCTCGAACCTATAGGCGTCGATATGCACCAAGCGGTTAAACCGGCGCGGCATGCCGTTGTGGAGTCGCGCAACATCTATGGCGTACGAGCGCATGAGTACATAGGTGGGGCTCAACACCGGTTCATCGACACCCATGTCGCGCGCCAAAGTCTGCACAAAGGTCGTCTTGCCCGCCCCCAAGTCGCCCCGGAGCGCAATCACCGTTGCACGCGGTAGCCTTGGACTCATTTTTAGGACCGTGCGCACGTTGCGCACATATTCGGGCAATTCCGCAAGCGGGACAATGGTCATTGCCAAATAGCATACCAAAATTAGCTGTACAATAGCCATATATCGAGACTACTCACTATGGTCACTTTTAATGAACAAGACGAGCTCAAGCGTATAGAGTTCCTCCGCAAGCGCGAAGAGGAGGAGTTGGCGCAAATGTTAAGCCGCAAATACGGCGTCGAGTATGTCGACCTGTCGCTGGTTGCCATTAACACCGAGGCGCTGCGCGTTATCCCCGAGGCCGAGGCGCGCGCCGCCGAGGCCGCCGCGTTTGGCATGGTGGGCAAAAAGTTGTCGGTGGCGGTGCGCGCGCCCGAGTCGACCCACGTGCTCGCGCTCAAGAAAAAGCTCGAGGACCAGGGCTACATCGTGACCTTGTACATGTGCTCGCAAGAAAGTTTGGGCCGGGCCTACCAGCGCTACGCCGACCTGTCATACGCGACCGAGAGTAAGGCGGGCGTGTTTGAGCTAAGCAGCGAAGAGCTCGAGCAGCTGATGGGTGTCGTCGGGAGCCTTACTGACATCGGCAAACTGATTAACGAGGCAGTGCAACTTAAAAAGGCCTACCGTATCACGCGCATACTCGAGGTTATCTTGGCAGGCGGCTTGGCAACCGGCGCCAGCGACGTCCACTTTGAGCCCGAAGAAGAGCAGGTGCGCCTGCGTTACCGACTCGACGGCGTGTTGGTCGATGTCGTGACCTTTGACCACGAGACGTACAAGCTTATGCTCTCCCGCCTCAAGCTGCTGTCGGGACTCAAGCTCAATATCAACGACGAGGCGCAAGACGGCCGCTTTAGTATCAAAATCAAAGGCGACGAGATAGAGCTGCGCACCAGCATACTCCCCGGCAACTACCAAGAGACTATGGTGCTTCGTATCCTTAACCCCAAGTCGATAGCTGTGCCGCTTGAGGAGTTGGGTATCGAGCCTAAGTTGTTGGCACGTATCGAGCAGCAAGTTGCCAAGCCCAACGGTATGATCATTACCACCGGCCCCACAGGCAGCGGCAAGACGACCACGCTCTACGCATTTTTGCGCAAGGTTAACAACGCCGGCACCAAGATTATCACTATCGAGGATCCTATCGAGTATCACCTGGCGGGTATCGTACAAACCCAAGTGGATAAAAAGACCTACACCTTTGCGAGCGGGTTGCGCAGCGCACTGCGCCAAGACCCAGACATTATTATGGTCGGCGAGATCCGCGACGCCGAGGTGGCCGAGGTGGCTATCAACGCCGCGCTCACGGGCCACCTCGTGTTTAGTACACTCCACACCAACAACGCGGCAGGCTCCTTCCCCCGCCTTATCGACCTTGGTGTTGATGAAAAAGTTATTAGCTCGGCAGTTAACACCGCGCTGGCGCAGCGCTTGGTGCGCAAGCTGTGCGAAAAGTGCAAAGTTGCACGCGACGCCACCGCTGAAGAAAAGGCACTTATTGATAAGCACCTGAGTACTGTTGTCGATCAGACGCTCGTGCCCGCCGAGCGCACTAAAGTCTATGACGCGTCGCCCCAAGGTTGCCCGGCCTGCAACGGCCGCGGCTACAAGGGCCGCATCGGTATATTCGAGGCGGTGTTTATGGACGCGGCAGTCGAGACAGTACTGCGCGACAAACCAAGCGAGCGCGAGGTGGCCGAGGCCGCCAAGTCGCAAGGCATCCCCACCATGCCCCAAGACGGGATTATCAAAATGCTCAAAGGTATAACGAGTCTCGAAGAACTCAAGCGCGTCGTCGACCTTACCAGTAACTAACGACACACAATAAGAAATCCGCAACGTTGCGTTGCGGATTTCTAGATGTAGAGTTGATTTAGTTAGGCTCAGTACACCACCAAGCAATACCAGTCAGTGCAAGCACTGAAAGTGGATACTAAATCTAAGGATAGACCCAGCGTTTTTGTATAAAACAAATGCCAGGACGTCCTCGAATAAGCTCCGACCGGTAAGGGTTGTATTGCTTGAGGGTGTAGTGCGCCCAACTAGAAGGTCATGAGAAAGCCCCCGCTGTCCGGGAGCTACCTGACAGCATCCTAGCATACTAAGCTGTGGCTGTCAAGCATTTCTCCCTTTCTTGTAATTGGGGCCATTTGGCGGGACAATTGACCGGATGGATACTCCAGAAACGCCCGAAGCCGCAATATTTCTTGATGCAACGCTCCGCCCCGCCCATTGGGACGACTACGTCGGGCAAGAGAGCATCAAAAACAACCTCCACATACTCATTAGCGCGGCCAAAGAGCGCGCCACCCCGCCCGAACATATCCTTTTTTACGGTCCGCCAGGGCTTGGCAAGACAACGCTCGCCCACCTCATAGCCAAAGAGCTTGGGGGTGCCCTGCGCAGCACCTCGGGGCCAGCTATCGAGCGCGTTGGTGATTTGGCGGCGCTCTTAACCAACATGGGCGCGGGCGACATACTCTTTATCGACGAGATCCACCGCCTGCCCCGCAGCATCGAAGAGGTACTCTACCCCGCCATGGAGTCGGGGGTGCTCAACATTATTATTGGCAAAGGGCCGAGCGCGCGCACTATCGAGCTACCGCTGCCACCATTTACCTTGGTTGCGGCAACAACGCGCGTCGCCGACCTCTCGTCGCCACTGCGCTCGCGCTTTAGCGGCGGCACGTTCCGTCTCGAGTTTTATAGCGAGGACGACATTGCGCAGATAGTGGCGCGCTCGGCAAAGATACTTGGCGTCGAGGTAGACGACAGTGGCGTGCGCGAGATAGCCAAGCGCAGTCGCTCGACACCGCGCACCGCCAACTACTTGCTCAAACGTGCACGCGACTTGGCACAGCTGCGCCGCGAACCCCTGTCAGCCAAAGTCGTGCAAGAGTCGCTTGGTATGCTCGAGGTCGATGATTTGGGTCTGTCGCCACTCGACCGCAAACTGCTCACCGTACTTATCGAAAGGTTTAACGGCGGGCCCGCTGGCGTTAACGCGCTTGCTGCTGCGCTAAGCGAAGAGCCATCGACCGTGAGCGAAGTGCACGAGCCATTCCTACTCCAACTCGGCCTAATAGAGCGCACGCCGCGTGGCCGCGTCGCTACGCGCAAAGCATACGAGCATTTGGGCAAACAAGCTCCCGACGATTTGAACGAGAGGCTTTTATAAAAAGAGGAAGCGCGTCTGGGGGCATCCAGACGCGCTCTTGGAGGTTTGGCGTTATTGAAAGAAGGAACGCCAACCTAATGATATCACTCGACGCCCTGATGGGTCTCGAGGTATTTGTCGAGTGCCTTGCCGGCGCAGACGCTGATCTGCTTGGGGTCATAGTCCCCCGGGCACTGCATCTCGACATATTGGGTCCAACGTACTGGCTCCGGCTTGGGCAGTGAGAGTTCGAACTCCGGCACTGCGACAAGCGAGCCGCCGATGGTTCCAATTAAGGCCAACACAGCCAAAATCGGAGACGAAACAAGAATGTTCATGACAAATCCCCTCTGATAGGTGCGAATTGACTTAACATTAATCATACACCCAAATGGGTGTTTTGTCAAGGGTGGCTTGAAATATCCCTTATGTAGAGCCATACTCCCCCTATATGGCAGGACACAGCAAATGGGCCAAACTCAAACACACCAAGGGCAAGACCGACGCCCAAAAGGCCAAGCTTTTTAGCAAGTTGGTTAAGATAATTGGCGTTGAATTAAAGAAGGCCAAAGGCGACAAGACCGCGCCCGGCGTGCGCGCCGCGGTCGAAAAGGCCCAGGCCGCCAATATGCCCAAAGACAACATCGAGCGCGCGCTAAACAAGTCTGACGAGAAAGAGCTCGAGCAGGTGGTATACGAGGCCTATGGCCCGGGTGGCTGCGCGATGATAATCGAAGGCTACACCGACTCGCGCAACCGCACATCGGCCGAGCTCAAGCACCTCTTGAGCCTCCACGGCGGCTCGCTTGCCACGCCAGGCGCCGCGATGTGGGCATTTGCCAAAGGTGCCGACGGCAAACTCGAACCCACCTCCCCTATCGAGCTGTCTGACGAAGACGCACAAAAGATGGCCGACCTGTCTGACGCTCT
>Ga0114930_10001123_pt1 | contig 26287 bp, 22 predicted proteins | sample AnhtaG_FD_87300 | JGI IMG/M metagenome (GOLD analysis project Ga0114930, IMG submission 87300) | Deep subsurface microbial communities from Anholt, Denmark to uncover new lineages of life (NeLLi) - Anholt_01485 metaG | ecosystem: Environmental > Aquatic > Marine > Oceanic > Sediment | place... | reverse complement strand
GATTGAGCCCCGATCACCACACCTAGCCCGATCAAAAGATTGCCGAAATACAATGGATTTCGCGTATACCGGTAGGGACCTGATTTCGTCAATTTTTTTTCTTTTTCCAGATGGCCGCAAGCCCATGTTCTGATTATCAACCCGATAAGTGTTAATCCCACACCAACCAGGATGACCCAAAGCTCAGGTTTAGCCAACACGACCGCCAATATCACGAACAGCAGACTGACCCGGACTCTCCACCTGTAAATGATCCTCAGCAGTCCGTGCTCAGGCATTCGTCTCCATCTCCAGTATTCCCAAAAACGCTGCAGCCACTTCCTCAGGCGTGATTTTATCCAAACACTCGGGTCGCGAACAAACCCTCTTATAGCAGTGACTGCATTCCAATTCATGAAAAACCACCCTATCCTGCTCTCTGAAGGGTCCGTTGCGACTGGGAGTTGTAGGGCCGAACAGACCCACAACAGGCGTAGAAAACGCCCCAGCCGCCTGAAGAGCGAACGTGTCCCCACTGACCAAAACAGCAGCCCTTTTTATAAATGCCATAACTTCTTTCAACGATAATGATGGCACCAAAGGAACTCCGGATTTTCGACTAACCTCTTTAGCCAGTTCGTATTCCACTTCGCTGCCCCAAAGCAAAACAGGGAAAATCTTATCATTTTCGATCTTTTTGACCATTTGAACCCATTGGTCCGCCTTCCATCTCTTTGTTTCCCATGCAGCCCCAACATTTAAAAGCACCAAATTGTTTTGCGGATCGTACCCCAATTCATCCAAAATCCGCTGGACATTTTTAGACGATTCTTCGGGAACCTGCAGAGGAAATTCATAGTTGCCGCCCTCGATTCCCAAAAGAGAGAGGAGCTTCAGGTTCTTTCCGATCACATGATCCTTTTCAGACACCTCCACCAGGTTTTCTGTGTAGAATAAGGAGGCCTGCCGTTCTTTTAGGTTCTTTCGGTGAAAACCGATCCGCTTCCTCGCTCCTGAAATGTATGCCATGAATCCCGATTTGACCAATCCTTGAAAATCGATCGCGACCTGATCCTTGTTCCTGATCTCCTTCTTCAGCTTGGCAAACTCCTGCCAAAACCTCCGCGAACCCAGCTTCCACCTCTTAAGCTTCACGGGCACGATCCTGTTCAATCCTGGAACAAGGTCGAGGATTTCCTTCCCGTTTTCTTCCACGATCCAGGAGATCTTTGCCTCCGGATATTTTTTTCTCAATGCGGAAAAAGCAGGAAGTGTGTGAACTACATCCCCAAGGGAACTCAGCCGGATGATCAAAAAATTGTCCATGGCTTCAGGACTCTTTTTCGTTCTTGAATTTAGCAGCAATTTCTTGGATGACTTCAGAAGTGGATTTGATCTTGGGCCCTCCTGTGATGGCGATCTCACCGCCGTATTTTTTCACTGTTTCCCGTTCCGGAACCGTATCCACCCTGTAATCCGAGCCCTTGGCATGCACATGCGGTTTCAAGGCCAAAAGCACCCTCTCAACCTTAGCCTCGTTAAAAAAGGTCACATAATCCACAAAGAAAAAAGATGCGATGATCTCCCCTCGTTCCTTCTCCAGCAGGATAGGCCGCCCTCTTCCTTTGAGTTTGCGAACCGAAGAGTCGCTGTTCAACGCCACGACCAGAACATCCCCTCTCTTTTTGCTTTCCTTCAAGTAGCGTATATGTCCGGCATGGATCAGGTCAAAACATCCGTTGGCAAGAACGATCCGATCTCCTCCCTGTTTATGTTTTTTGATTATTGTCGTCAGTTCGTCGAGAGAATATATTTTTTTCAATGTTCTGAAAGGATGGCCTCCTTGAGTTCTTGAGGAGATACGGTAGCTGTGCCTTTTTTCATGACGACAATGCCCCCTGCGTAGTTAGCGAGCACTGCGGCCTCTCTGAATGATGCCCCGCATGCCAATGCCAAAGTTAAGACACTGATCACTGTATCGCCTGCGCCGGTCACGTCCACGATATCGCTCGACCCGTATATAGAGATCGGAAAGGCCGGTTTGCGTCTTTCGATAAGGACCATCCCTTTTGCACCCCGCGTGATCAACACGGCTTCGGCACCTGCCCTGTCAAGTATCTGCCGGCCTGCCTTGTTAGCTATCTTCTGGTCATCGTCCAATTCAACTTGAAGGGCGTTTTCCACCTCAGGCTCATTCGGCGTCAGGATGGTAACCCCCTTGAAATTCAGCAGACGAAAGCGGGAATCTAGAGCAATAGGCTTTTTCGCTCTCTTAAATCTTGGGAGGATCTTTTTTAACACATCTTCCTGAACGGTGAAATAATTGTAGTCGGAAATAAGGAGCGCAGCCGTCTGGCTTGCAGCCCGACCGAGAGTGCTCCCAAGCTTCTGCTTCAGCTCCTTGCTTTCAGTCACTCTCGCTTCTTGATCGATCCGCAGGATCTGCTGCTTTCGTGTCGAGTGTTCCCCGGCAAGAATCCTTGTCTTGATAGGTGTTCGATAGGTTTTATCTTTGATCAGAAAATCGGCGAATATTTTTTTCTGCTTGAGAATCTTCAGGATACGTTTTCCTGCCTCATCCTGCCCCACAAGACCCACAGGAACAGGTTTAGCCCCAAGCGCGCACAAATTGAGCAGCGCATTTCCTCCTCCGCCCAAAGAAAATTCCTTTGCTTTGTGACTGAGTATGAGCACAGGGGCTTCTCGCGAGATCCGGCGTGTCGTCCCATAGATGTATTCGTCCAGGATCAAATCGCCCCAGACTACCACTTTTTTTTGCGCAAAACGGTCGATAATCTCAATAAGGTTCTTTTTGTCTTTTTTCACTGGACTTTTGTCACAGATTTTTACCAGATTCGGTCTAAAAGGTCAATGCCCCCGGAATATTAGCATACCCCGATTGTATATAAGAGTAAAAAGATAACTAAGGGCAACATATGCGGGAGGCCGAGAATACACCCTTGCTTTTATCGGTCAGAACAGATTTGAAGGAATCGATGACACCCACAAGTATTTTACCGAGACGACAGACACAGCAGATGAGATCCGGGAAGGTATGGCCAAAGCCCTCAAAGTGGGGTTGATGAGCTATGTTGCCAAAACCCCGATTTCTAGTCGGATCAGGATTTCCTACCGAGATGTGGTTCAGGAGGCCGCTGTTAAGGACAAATGGAATTATTGGGTGTTCAAAATCAGCGGAAACGGGCGATTGAGCGGGGAAGAGTATTACAAGTACCAATCTATCAGCAGTTCTTTAAGTGCCAGCCGGGTGACGCCCGACCTGAAAATTTCCCTTTCTTTATACGGGAGTCACTACAAACAAGATTTTGAATATGATTCCACCACCCTCGAAAGCACTCGTGATAGCCTGAGTCTGGGTGGCCTTGTCGTTAAAAGCATCAGCGATCACTGGTCCTATGGCGCTTATTTCGATTCCGGTTCGTCCTCTTATGAAAACATAAAATTCGGTTTTACCCTTCAGCCGGCTATCGAATACAATCTTTTCCCGTATTCCGAGTCGACGCGAAGGCAGCTCCGCTTTCTTTACCGGATCGGTTTCAATTCTGTCAGATATCGAGAAGAAACCATCTATGACAAAATGGAAGAAACCCTGTGGAAACAGTCGCTTTCCATCACATTCGACATCAAGGAGAAGTGGGGGAGTATTAGCACAACTTTTGCTGGCTCCCATTACTTCCATGATGCTACAAAATACCGCCTGACGCTGTTTAACATTCTCAGCATCAGGGTGATCAAGGGGCTCAACTTTTTTGCCTTTGGAAGTGGATCCAGGATCCATGACCAACTTTCCCTTGTCAAGGGAGATATTTCGTTGGATGAAATCCTACTACGGCGGAGACAACTGGCAACAGGCTATGACTATTTTGTTTCGGTCGGATTGAGCTTCACCTTCGGATCTATCTTTACCAATGTCGTGAATCCGCGATTTGGATCCCATGGATACGGCGGGATGCACATCATCATCGATTGAGCGAGCGATGTATAAGAGGGACATGATGAACAAGAACATAATCAAGAACATAATATGTTGTTTTTTGGCTGTTTTTTGCATTTCCTCATCTGCGTTTGCCCAAGCGCAATCAGAGGGCAGTGAGATCCAAAACGGCAAACCTGTTGTTTTTATCGATTGGGAAGGGGCCGATTTCGACTTGATCCAAAAAACGATCAATTTTGTCGAATACGCAGAGGAGGTGAAAGAGGCCCAAATCAATGTCCGCGTCACATCGACTGAAACAGAGGCCGGAGATATTGAATATGTCATCTCGTTTACAGGCCAGGGGGATTACGAGGGAGATAACGACGAGTTGAGGTTTTCGGCAGCCAAAGACAAACCGGAGAGCGAGAGGCAAAAGGAATTGGCCGACCTGATAAAAATGGGTTTGATGCGTTATGTCGGAAAAACCCCTGTCTCAAGCCGCGTTTCGATCTCGTTCATGGACAAGGTCGAACCCACCGCTGTCGAGGACAAGTGGAATTTTTGGGTGTTCAGTCTCAGCGGGGACACTTTCCTGAACGGGGAGGAGAGCTACAAGAGTGGAATGCTGAGCGGCTCTTTTTCCGCCAATCGAGTGACCCCGGAATTGAAAATCCGATTAAACCCTGCTCCGGCTATCGAATACAATGTGTTTCCTTACTCTGAATCCACCAGCCATCAACTTCGATTCCTTTATAGATTTAACTATAAATCTGTCCGGTACAGGGAAGAGACGATATACGAAAAAACCTATGAAAATTTGTGGCATCAATCCTTAGCTATAACCTTTGAGGTGAAGAAAAAATGGGGGACAGCCGGCGCATCGATCGTCGGTTCCCACTATTTTCATGACTTCCAAAAAAATAGAATCCAGTTGAATGGAGAACTGTCCCTCAGACTTATCAAGGGGCTAAACTTCAACATATACGGGAGATATTCACGAATCAGGGATCAGCTATCCTTACTCCGGGGGGAACTGTCCATAGAAGAAGTGCTTTTGCAGCAGAAACAACTGGCGACAGGCTACACTTACAGCATGTCCGTTGGGTTGAGCTACACGTTCGGATCTCTGAAGAGCAAGGTCGTCAATCCCCGTTTCGGTACTGGCGGAAGAAGCATCAGCATAAGCTTCTAAATTTTTCATCTTGAATTCCGACAAAATATTAGGAGGGTGAAGTGTTTGGTGAACTACGGATACCACGTTTCTTTGGGGTTCACCTATACCTTCGGCTCAGTCTATAGCAACGTGGTCAACCCTCGTTTCGGCCACTGATTTGGGGACACATTCATCGGCTTGTTGACAGGGGAGGGATGTGTTATAATTCTCGTCACTTTCCAGACTGCCGGAGTGGCGAAATTGGTAGACGCGCTGGACTCAAAATCCAGTTCACTTCACGGTGAGTGTGGGTTCGACTCCCTCCTCCGGCACTCTTTTTGCCTCTGAAAATATTCATTCTATCAAACCTTTCTTCCACACATAAGTGGCGAAATCTATGAATAAATTTACAAATCAGGAATGCAATATTATATTAAATACTACTTAGTGTGGTATTCTCCAGCAGAAGAGGAGTTGATTACCCTTCCTTAGATTCCCTTGTTGTAATGACATAGTTTTTTTTCTAACATATGCAATAGGGGAAAAATCATGAGAAATACTATCACTTTCCTTGTTTTCTTTTTCCTGTCCAACTTATTTTGTCAGGCTTGGCCTCAACTCAAGCCATAACAGGTGGCTGAAAGAGCCAAATGGGAGGAATTCATCGAGACTGCTGAGATCGTCGGGTATGATCAGCCTTTAAATCCACGCGATGCAGTCACTGAACCCTGGAGATTGACTCTGAAGAAAGATGGAGTCACGATGTACGCCTGGTGGAAAAACGTTGAGGGGCGACCGAAAGGCTTTCCTGACAGCTGGAAATGGGAAATTGCCGCCTATCGTCTGGATAAATATCTTGGACTGAATATGATTCCACCGATCGTGATGAAGCGATTTCGTGGAGATAGAGGTAGCTGTTCGTTGGATTATGGGAATACAATAACCTTAAGGCAAAAAAAGGCGCAGGATCTGAGGTCATCCTCAGGTGCTCAAGTTGCATCCTTGAACAGAGCGACCTACCTGCAACGTGCCTTCGACAATTTGATCGCCAATTCCGATCGCAACGAGGGCGATGTTTTGTACACAAAAGACTGGAGAATGATCCTGATCGATCATTCGCGGGCATTTTCCACATCCAAAAAATACACGAAAAAACTGCTTTTTGATGAAAATTCCAAATCCGCCCCCAAGCCGATGAGAAGATTGCCTCGAGCTTTTGTCGAGAAGCTCAGGTCTATGAATTCTGAAACCATCAAGGAAGCTGTCGGAGAATATCTGACAGATAGGGAGATTGAGTGTGTCCTTATCCGGAGGGATCTGATCATCGAAAATCTCAGCGAACGTATCGACAAACTTGGCGAAGCCTCAGTCTTGTATTGATCTTAATTCGGTACCTATCCCCAAATTTATTTGTTTTTTTCTTTGTGTTTGGCAATAATGTTGGGGGATAAACAGATGAATAGGGTTAATAATTTCAGTGTGATCCTGATTGTTCTGTTGATTGCGATATCATGCCAGAAAGAAGTCGAAGGCACTTCATGGTTGGATTCGGCACATGAGGAGGGAAGAGGGATTTTTTATCAGACGATCAGGGAAGAAATCAGCGTTCATCCGAAGAAGACTGAGCTCACCGAGGCGGAAATCACAAAGATCATGGGAGCGGAGACCAGATATAACAGGCTGTATGAGCTCCTGATCAACATTTTTTATCAAAAAGAGGAACCGATTTTAACGGAGTTGGTCGAGACAGGTGATAAAAAATCCAGGTCCCGCTTTCGTGAGATGTATTTAGAACTGGCGCGTTTTTCTGCCCATATGTTTGTGGAAAGTTTTTTCGCGACGAACCGTTCAACCCAGATTATTCGTGAGATGATGCCTGCCTACAAGGAGCTGGATGCTGTCGATCTTGTGATAAGATCCATCGGCTATCATGCCAAGCTGGACATTCCGGTAAAACCAGCAGAGGCAATGCCTTTGAGCCCCGAATTCGATAAACAAGGAGCCCTCGATGCAGCCAACTTCCGAGAAGCTCACACATTGACAAAAGGCCAAGGGGCAAAGATCGCCATACTGGACACAGGCATTGATGAGAGTCATCCGATCTTCGAGAACACTAATATGGGGAAGCATTTCAGTTTGATAGGGAGGACGGGGAAACCTTGGGAAACAGATGCACCTACAATTGATTGGGGACTTCATGGGACTGCCATCTCTTCGATCGCCGCGCGGTATGCCCCAGAAGCTCGGATAACCATGTACAAGTTCGGGGACGGCGAAACCCAGAACGATCCTCCGTATCAGTTCCTAATGCAGTGCATCGTGGCTGCATCGATCTACAGAGCCGTTCATGATGGCAATGATGTCATCAGCATCAGTGCATCGGGTTCCTCTCTCGATATCGATTATCTCAGGGAAGCATGCCAGTATGCATGCGATAATAACACAATCGTTATCAGTGGCAATCTTTATTCCCGTTGGTATAAAATGGGCAATGTCTTGAATTTTCCGAGCCAGTATAAAACCGTTGTTTCCGTGACGGCCGCGGAACCGCGGGATGACGGCACCTATGGTTACTGGGACGTTTGTGCACCTGATGAGAGTACATTTGTGGCGGCTCCCAATGATATCTTTGCGGGCTTACCGACATACATGGATGAGGAAGACACATACATTCCGAGTATTTCTGCTGCTATACCCGTTGTGGCTGCTCTGTTTGCTTTGACGATTTCCGAATACCCCCGAATGGATTCAGAAAGGCCCGGGGAATATGCGGATACGGTCATGAATCTGGTGAAAGACAATGCCAATCCCGAAGCCGTCGGCTTCGATGGATTTTCTCCCGAGTGTGGATATGGATTGATCGACGCAGCAAAAACAGTAAAAAGTGCAGCCGAGCTAAACCAAAAACGGAAATAAAAGAGGCGTTAAGTCAGCTTTCCTTATTAAATTTCACGCCTGTGAGGAATCCAGTATCCATTTTTTTTTGCCAGACGACTTTAACAAATGATTCCACTAGTTTAGGAGCGTCTCCTGGTATCTCGAATTTGACTTCGAGAACCGTTCCTGGCGAGAGCTCATTATTCAGCAAGAGGCACAATCCGCCTTCGCTGACGTTCTGAGTCATGCCCATGTCTCCTGAAGGTGCCAAAACTTTATAATCGACTGATGTGATGATTTCTTTTCGCGAGTGTTTCCGATTCTGTTTAGTGTTTGGCTCATTCGGATTTTTGCTCATCATAGTTCCCCTTATTTAGTAAATTATTACAATTTCCAGAATAATTTTATCAATTCCATTAAGAAAATGAAAGGAAAATTTCCTGCTATAATTTTTTCTCCCCTGGAATTAAGTGATTGAGTATCCCGGTACTGAATTATAAAATAAGGGGGATGCGATACAAAGAATTTGGAAAAACAGGGAAAAAGGTTTCAGTGCTGGGATATGGGGGGATGCGGTTTGACCCGAAAGATGAGGAGACGGCCGTTCGGGCTGTTCAGCGGGCTGCAGAACTGGGAATCACCTATTTTGATACTGCACCTGGGTATTGCGAAGACACATCCGAGACATTTATCGGCAAAGCGCTATCCACCCTTCCAATAGAAAAGCAGAAGGGGCTATATATCTCGACAAAGTCACACATCGGAGCCGATCCCAAAGCAGACGATGTCAGGCGCCGGATCGAGGATCAGCTCAAAAAGTTCAAGCGTGACAAAATCCAATTCTACAACATGTGGTGCATCCTGGATCTGGGGCAATTCCATGAAATCATGGCTAAGGGAGGGCCTTATGAGGGTGCGCTTAAAGCCAAGGATGAGGGGCTGATCGAACACATCTGCGGTTCCACTCATGCTTCTGGTGAAGAAATTGCTGAAATTGTCAAAGCTGATGTTTTCGAAGGCATCACCCTGGGATACAACATCCTGAATCATGAATTCCGGAAGGAGGGCATCGAGGCTGCGGCAGAGGCTGAGTGTGCTGTCGTGACCATGAATCCTCTCGGCGGCGGCATGCTAACTCGAGACGAGGAAATGTTGAGTGTTCTCAAAGAGGACGAATCCGACTCCTTCATCGCTGCTGCTCTGCGGTTTAATTTTTCACACTCCGAGATCACAGTGATTCTTGCAGGAATGAAAGACGCCGCAGAGGTGGAATTCAACGTGAAAGTGGCAGAATCCGTCAAAGATCCTGAACTCGAGGTGGTCAAACGCCTGATCCAGAAATTTGAATCTCTCGGTGAGTCCTTTTGCACCGGGTGTCAATATTGCCTCGAACATTGCCCGGAAAATATCCAAATCCATCTTTATGCTGGATTGTGGGACCGGGTGCGGATGAAACTGCCTGAAGACACGCACCGGGTGTACAAGGTATACCTGGCTGGTGAGGATCGCTGGTTCAAGGGGAAACGAGCTTCAGACTGCACCCAGTGCGGGGAGTGCGAACAGGCATGCACACAAAAACTCCCGATCCGCGAATACATGCAAAACATCGCCAAGTTCTTCGGCGAAGAATAGCCAAGTCATTGTGAACACAGCAAAGCAATCTCATCAAATCAGCCTCCCCACAAAGATATGGCTCTGATATCGAAAACATCAATAAACTCCTCGCCCGCCTGAAAAATGCGATAAAGAAATAATCAGGAATAATTTATTTGTTTTGAGATTGTAATTTCTCGCCAATTTTTATATTTTAGATTCTGTTTCTTGAAGCAATGGCGCATTATCAATCTGGCAAAAAGGAGACTTCTATGATTCCTAAAAAGTTAGTGTCATTTCCAAAATTTTTGATTATTTCTTTTTTGATGCTTTTTGTTTTCTTTTTAGTCCAAGACCAGGTCTATGCGCAAAAGATCGACCCTAAGGTGTTTAAGAGCCTCAGGTACCGGCACATCGGACCGGTAGGGAACCGCGTGACTTCTGTTGTGGGTGTTCCTGGCGATCCTCATGTGTACTTTGCCGGAGCAGCCTCTGGGGGGATATGGAAAACAGAGGATGGAGGCATCCGTTGGCGTCCTATTTTTGATAAGCAGGATGTGCAGTCGATCGGAGCCGGCATTTATAAATCCACAGACGGCGGCAAAAATTGGAAACTCATAGGATTGGAAAAAACGGCCCGAATCGGAAAGATCGTGAGCGATCGAGGATATTGTTAAGGCAGGGAAGATGTTGGATGAGAAGCTGACCAGTGTGGAAGAGAATCTTGTTCAGTTGAAATTGACAGGGGGAAGCCAGGATATTTTGAGGTGGCTGATGAAATTGTATGGCAAGGTCAGCATGTTGGCAGGCATTGTGGCCAGCGGGGATTTTGGGCCGACTGATCAGTCGAGAGAGGTTCATGCCATGTACAAGGAGATGATTGCTGACTATCAGGCGCAGTTGAAGGCACTGCTGGAGAAGGACGTTCCTGATTTCAACGATCTGCTCAAGCAGAAGGATATGCAGGGAATCATAACCCAGATTAAATAGCCTGAATTATTTATAAAAAATGCCGATGCCGACATTCATTTCAAAAAAAACAAATTTTCATGTAAATTATGCATCGGCATTTATTACCCTACGTGCGAGCCGATCTCACAACATCGGCTACGTTGCAGCCCATTTGCGGTAGATCTCTACAGCTTTATGGGCCGCTGCCTTGCCGCTGCAGCAATATCGACTCGTGAATAATTCAGGGAAGTTGAAAATGTAAGGAGAAATTGATGGCACATTATCTTGTGATGGGGGCTGGGAAAATGGGCGTTGTCCTGGCGAAAGATTTGATCGAGAGCGATCCTGAATGCCAGGTGACGCTTGCGGATATTGATTTTGAGCGGTTGGGACGGGCTACAGAATTCATAGGAAGTGATAGGTTATTGCCTTTGCAGAGAGATATCGAGGATAAGAACCAGCGAATGGAGGTCATGGAAGGAAAAGACGTGGCACTCTGCGCTCTGTTGCATGAACACAGTTTGATGTCCCTGGATGCAGCCGTTGCAAAAGGCGTTCATTATATAGATTTGGTGGGGGAGGCGCCGTTAAAGCGGATGGATTTCGATTCGAGGGCAAAGGAAAAGGGGATTGCTGTGATTTCTGGATTGGGCGTTTCCCCAGGCATCACCAATATCTGCGTGGGACGGGCTGTCCATCTTCTAGATGAAGCAGAAAAGGGCATTGTGGGCGTGGGAGGAGTTCCTGTGGAACCCAAGCCACCTCTCAATTACAGGATCGTATATGCCGTGGAGAGCCTTTTGGGTTTGTATGAGCGTGAGGTGTTGATACTCAAAAATGGGAAAATCGAACGGGTGGCTCCTTTAGCGGGACTGGAGAAGATAGAATTTGCAGATCCTTTTTCTGAAATGGAGTGGTTTTACACCGATGGTCTAAATTCGATGACATACACGCTGCAAGGGAAGATCGAGGATTTGGCCGAAAAGACCATCAGACACATAGGACATGTGGAGGGAGTGGAAACCCTCAAGGCCTGTGGATTTTTCTCCAGGGAGCCTGTTGATGTGGATGGCCAGAAGATTGCGCCGCGAAGGGTTCTGGAGGTGGTTCTGGATGAAAAGATGAAGCTGGGAGATGAGAGGGATGCTACCCTGTTGAGAATCATAGTGTCGGGGAAGAAGGATGGGAAATCCATTACCCATGTTTTCGAGATGGTCGACTATTTCGATACAGATAAGGATTATTCATCTATGGGCAAAACAACAAGCTTCCCTGCTTCCATCGGAGCGCAGATGATCATATCTGGTCAAATCACGCAGAGAGGTGTCGTGTTTCCGGAAAATGTGTTTGATGGCGATTTGTACGATCCCTTCATGGATGCTTTAACCAACCGAGGAGTTGTCGTTTCCCATGATGTTAGATTTTGATTTTTGTAGCTTGGCTACCTTCGGGATTTTTGGAAGAAGACGGCGCCGACGATGATCGCGCCTGTGAGCATCAGCCGGCTGGCTTCTCCTACGGCGTTGATGCTGAGAATTTTCTCCAAATATCCGATGGTCATGGCCCCGATAAAGGTCAGCCCAATCCCGCCGCGGCCTCCCATCAAATTTGTGCCACCGATCACCACGATGGCGATGGCTGTGAGTTCGTAAGTCATTCCTGCTTCAGGATCACCCTGCAGCTCCTGGGCAGCCTGACAAACTCCAGCGATGGCACAAAAGAATCCGCATAAGCCATAGGTAAGAAGTTTGGTCCGGATAACAGGAATTCCTGACAATCGGGCGGCTTCCTCATTTCCCCCGATGGCATAGATATACCGGCCCCATCGGAGCTTGGTCAGGATTACCCAGCATATCAAAACGCAGGCAAACAAGATCAAGGTCACCACGGCCAGGTTTTCATTGAGGATCTTGGAATTGAGAAAGTCGAAGATCGGCGGAACATCGACATATTGATAGGTTCCATCGGGCTGGAGGACAGCTGTGGATATTTTCTGGCCTCCAGATACCCATTTGGCCATCCCTCGGGCAAAAACCATCATGGCCAGGGTGGCGATAAACGGCTGAATCTTGAATCGACCGATAAGCCCACCCGAGGCAGCCCCGAAAGTAGCGCCGATTACCAAACACGCCGGCAGTGCCAACCAGGGAGACCAGGCTTGCTGCAAAGAAAACAGCGAAAAAAGAACAGCCGTCAGCCCCAACAGGCTGCCCACGGAGAGGTCGATCCCGGCGGCAATGATGACCAATGTCATCCCACACGCCAATATGGCAAAAACCGATATGTGCCGCAGCATGTCCCGGTGGGTGTTCCACTTGAAGAAGGCCCCGTCGGCGTTGAACATTATTCCGATCAAAAACACCAGAACAAGAGCCGCAAAAGCACGTAACAAGGGGGATCTCAGCCAATTCCTCCGCTGGTCAGATCTATTCTGAACTTTCTGTTTTGTTTTCATGCTGTTTTTTCTTCTCCCATGGCTGCGTGAATGATTTTTTCCTGTGTGGCCTCAGCCTTTTTGAATTCTGCCGTGATCCGGCCTCGATGCATGACCATGATGCGGTCGGACATGGCCAGAAGTTCCGGGAGCTCGGAAGTGATCAGCAGGATTGCCATTCCTTGTGCGGTCCACTGATTCATCAATGTGTATATATCATGTTTGGCGCCGACATCCACGCCCAATGTAGGTTCGTCCAACAGCAAAACCTTGGGGTGTGTCTCCAACCATTTGGCTAAGACCACTTTTTGCTGGTTGCCTCCCGAGACAGTTTCGACTTCTTGGTGCATGGACTGAGCCTTGATCCCGAAGGCTTCGATATGGTCCTGTGCTGCATTATTTTCCTTTTGAATTTGCATCCATCCACCGGGGGAGTATGCTCTGAGGGAAGACAGAGAGATATTGCGGATGATATTCATCGGCAACACCAGGCCTGTGCCCTTTCTGTCGTTGGTTAAAAGCACCAACCCATGCTTAATAGATTGAATAGGCGATTGGATTTTGAAGGGCTTCCCATCCAGACGGACTATGCCGTCGACAGATTTCCCGTATGTCCCGAAAAGCCCGTGGAATAATTCGCTATTGCCCGATCCCCTAAGGCCTGCAATACCGAGGATTTCTCCTGCGTTCAAGGAAAGAGACACATCCTCCACCACCCATTCTTTGGTTCCGGTCGGGTCTGGAAGATAGAGATTTTCTATTCTGAGGCGCTCTTCGCCTGTGGCGGGCGTACGGTCGGGAAACTGTTGGTTGATCTCGCGGCCCACCATCCATCGGATGAGTTCTTGGGGGGACAGGTCGTCGGCTTTGGCGGTCCCAACGTATTTTCCATCTCGGAGCACACTGATTCGATCACTGATCTCGTAGATTTCTTCCAAGCGGTGGGAAATGTAGATGATGCCGTATTTTTTTTGTTTTAGATCTTGGATTATTTGGAACAACTGCTTGACTTCCAGTTCATTCAGAGCAGAGGTGGGCTCATCCATGATGATAATCCGGGCATCGTAGGCCAAGGCTTTGGCGATTTCGATCATCTGGCGCACGGAGACAGGATATTCTTCAACAGGGAGCATCAGATTGACATCGATCCCCAATTGCGCAAGGAGCTTTTGAGCCTTTTCTTTTTGGGTGCGGTAGTTCATCCACACATTTGCATGTGCATGTTCTCTCCCTAAAAAGATATTGTCGACAACCGTCATGGCACTGATCAATGACATGTCCTGGTGGATGGAAGAGATGCCGGATTCTGCCGCGTCGTGGGGATTTTTGAACCGGATGGATTGTCCATTCAGCTGAATTTCCCCCTCAAAGTCGGTGTGTACGCCGGCCAAGATTTTGATCAGTGTGGTTTTTCCGGCCCCATTTTCCCCTGCTAACACATGAACTTCACCCGGGTTGAGGTCAAAAAACACATCCTCCAACACCTTGACACCGGAAAAGGATTTTGTGATGTGCTCCATCTGAAGGATGGTTTCAGTGTGCTCTGTACTCATCATCGAGAGATATAGCACAACCGACTTTCAAGAGCAAGACACTAGGGGACGTCCCATTAGGTACCACCCTATATAATTCCATAGGATATCTGATATTTGTAGCAATAGGGTGGTACCTAATGGGACGTCCCCATTTTACGCGCTTCCCCTTGTGGAGCGTCCTCCATATATTGTAAAATACATGATTCGCGATGGAAAAAAAAGGCACAACCTATGCTCTTGCCAATCCTCTGGGAGAATTCTTAAACAAATCCCCCAAGGATTTCAACAGAGGGGACTTTCTGCATGTCATCGAGCAGAAGAAAATCGAGCGAGTGACCTTCCATTACACGGCCCTGGATGGGAGGCTGAAGGAACTCAAGATGCCGGTGACGAGTAGAGATCAAGCCGAACTCATCCTGACTGAAGGAGAGCGGGTGGATGGGTCTTCGCTGTTCAGGGGAATTCTCGAGGCTGGCGTTTCTGATTTGTATGTTGTGCCCGAATACAAAACAGCCTTTCTGAATCCGTTTGACGAGCGCAGCCTGGACTTTATCTGCCGGTTCTTGGACAAAGATGGAGAGAGAGCGCCTTTTGCGCTGGATAATATATTGAAAAAGGCCCAATCTCATTTTCGCCATAATACAGGATTGAATCTTTACGCGTTGGGGGAGTTGGAATTTTACTTGATCTACGACAGCGATCCAAACATCTTCCCGATGAAAAAACAGCTTGGCTATCATGAAGCAGCCCCGTTCAGAAAAAGCGGAGAGATTCTAGACGAGATGATCCATCACATATCCCGGATCACTGGGGCGGTGAAATACAGCCACTCTGAGGTGGGTTTTATCAACAGCGTCCAGAGCGATCAGGATGAAATCCGTGGAAAATGCGCCGAACAGCTGGAGATCGAGTTCCTTCCTGAACCAGCCGAGGAAATGGCGGACTATCTCGCACTGGCCCGCTGGATCATCCGGAATGTGGCTTTCAAACACGGGTGTTTGGCCACGTTTGCACCAAAGATCGAGTTGGGTGTGGCCGGAAACGGCCTTCACTTCCATTTGCAACTGAGAAAAGAGGGCAAAAACATCATAACCAGCTCAGAAGGTGAATTGTCCCAACCTGCCTTGAGGCTGATCGGAGGATTGTGCCATAATGCTCAATCCCTGACAGCTTTCGGAAACATGGTCGCCTCTTCTTACTTGAGGCTGATCCCGCATTTTGAGGCTCCAACCCGGATTTTCTGGAGCGACCTTAACCGGAATGCTCTGATCCGTGTCCCGTTAGCCTGGAATGCCGCACACAATCTTGCCGATCGCATAAATCCCGTGTCCCCGTCCCCAAACAATAGTCCTGAGAACCGTCAAACCGTAGAGTTCCGCAGCCCTGACGGAAGTGCTCTAGTGCATCTTCTTTTGGCCGGAATTATCGTGGCGGCTGATTGGGCTTTTGCCGATGATGAAGCTCTAGCCTTGGCGGACAAGTATTATCTCAAAAAGGAAGATACGGCTGAGGAAGGCATATTGGATAGCCTTCCTGTCCTGCCATCCAGCTGTGGAGAATCGGCGCGAATCTTGATTTTAAACAGGGAGTTTTATGAGCGTGAGGGGATCTTCCCTTCAAACGTGATCGATTACATCATTGAGATACTTAACGAAGAAAATATCGAAGTCCACTCCTTGAGCGGCTCTGTGGATATGCGGAAACTTATGCACAAATATCTCCACATCGGCTAGGCCTTTCGGTGGGTGTCGAATTCCTGCTTCAGGGTCTGCCACAGAGAGTTGAAGCGGTCCTGGAGTTCTTCATACAGGGTGAACGTCTCAGGTTGGGGTTCAACTACCACATCCTCCAGCTTCACTATCTTGCCGGCCAGGTCCTCAATTTTTACTTCATCTCCCTGGTTCGTATGATAATTCCAAATGGACTGGATGGCGGCTCCTAAAGCCGCCCCTTCTTCTTCCTTGAGTGTGCGCACTGGAGTTTTAAAGATGTCGGCGACAATCTGAAGCCAGAGTTTGCTCTTGGAACCCCCGCCGGTGGCTCTTATTTCCGAGGGAATCAACCCTAAAGATTTCATACGCGAAAAACCATACCCGAGATTCAAGATCGTTCCCTCCATTACGGCTCGAGCCATGTGGGGAGCGTTGAAGTTTATCTTCGTCAGGCCAAAAAAGACCCCATTGGCATGAGGAAGAACAGGAACCCGCTCTCCATCAATAAAGGGAAGGAACATGAGCCTCTCAGATCCTGCTGGGGCTTTGGAACCCAAGTCCTCCAGATCCTCGTTTGATAGTTTTAGGAGGGCCTTGAGATATTCTGTGGTGTTGGTAACATTCATCGTACAGAGAAGGGGCAGCCAACCTCCCGTGCTGTCGCACATTGATGCGATTTCTCCCTGGGGATCGACACAGGGTTCGGCAAAGTAGGAACTTATGGTTCCCGAAGTGCCGAGGCTCAGGGTGCATAATCCGGATTTGACATTCCCTGTGCCCACAGCCCCCATCATATTATCTCCACCTCCGCTCCCGACCAGCAACTTTACCATCCCGAACCGTTCAGCGATCTCTTCCCTAAGGTAGCCCACAGGTTCCGATGGGTGGGAAAGATCAGGAAGCTTTGCTTTCAGTTCAGGACCGATGGCATCAATCGCCTCCATGTTCCATCGGCACTCTCTGATGTCCATCAGCCCGGTTCCCGAAGCATCCCCGAATTCCATATGGGCTTTGCCCGTCAGGACATAATTGATGTAGTTGTGCGGGAGGAGGACTGTTTTGAGCTTCTCGTAATTGTCAGGCTCATTACGCTTTAGCCAAAGGATTTTGGACGCTGTGTACCCGACCGCCAGGTTGATACCGAGTTTCTGGATATAACTCTGTTTTCCTCCCAGGCTCTCTATGATTGTATCTGATTCCTGGGCCGTGGATGTGTCGTTCCACAGCTTGGCGGGCCTTATCGGATGACCCTCCTCATCCAATGGAACAAAACCATGTTGCTGGCCTGAAACTCCCAGAGAAACGATCTCCTGGGGATTGATATGGGCGTTTTTTAGAGCCTCCATGATGGCCTTTTCCAGAGCTTGAATCCAAACGCGAGGGTTCTGTTCGCTTTCGCCTTGCCTAAGATCGTCGACAAAGCGATGGGGAGCCCGCCCACTGGAAATGATTTTTCCGTCAAAATCAACGATTAATACTTTTGTTCCCTGGGTTCCCGAATCAATTCCTATTGCATACATGGTTCAATCCTGAAAATTATATCACTGCCGTCGTACCAGGAGCAACAAATTGCTAATTTTTTAACGAATAATTAACAAAAGTGTTGCTATTTTTAGCAATTCTGGTATAATAAAATCAAACTCTGCTTTGCTGGCTGGGTAGGGTTTTTAATAACCCTCCTTCATTATCCCTTTTTGCTTATTTTCCCCAAACCCAAAACAGCCAGCACTCTATTCCAAAGGAAAATTTTATTTGAGAGTTGAACAAGAGTTGGACTAAAATGGGACATTAATAAACCATGTGGAACAGACATTTCTTTGTGGCTCTTGTCGGGTACTTTTTTCTTTTTATGAGTGTTACCCTGTTTTTCATTTTTCCGTTGTTTTTCGAACAGTTTCACGCTTCCAAAACCCAGATCGGATTGATCATGGGAATCCACAGCCTCACGGCCATTTTCATACGCCCTGTGTTTGGAAGAATCATCGATATCAAAGGAAGAAAAAAAATCTCTCTGTTTGGCATAGGCTTTTTAATAGCAGTGTTGCCGCTGTTCCACTTGATCGGAGATGCGGGCGTTTTGCCTCTGGCCCTTCGGGCCTTAGGAGGCATTGGATGGGGGATCAGCATGACAGCGGCCATGACGATTTGTTCGGATTTGGCGCCGGTCTCCAGGCTGGCACAATCCATGGGGATTATCGGTGTTGCCGGTCTCCTCTCTGTTGCCCTAGGTCCTCTTTTGGCCGAGGAAATCGTTCGCCAATTTGGCTTCGGCGGTCTTTACAATGCCAGTTTGCTATTCCTGATCATTTCTTTTGCATGCCTTGCCCTGACTAAAGAGGTCATCAAACCCAATCACAACAGGCAATTCCGAAAACCTTATTTATTGAATAATGTGGCGCTGTATTCTGTCTTCTTCATTTTTTTATTGCCTGTATTCCATGGGGCGATAAGAGGAGCTGTTGTTTTTTTTATCGCACTTTTTGGGAAATCGATTCCCCTTGATCGTGTCGGTCCCTTTTTTGTTGCCTTCTCTGTGTCTGCTATCTTAACGCGAATTTTTCTGGGGGATCTATCCGATCGTTATGGAAGAAAACAAATCTTATTCCCTTCAGTCTGTATCATCAGTCTCAATCTGATTTTTCTCTCTCAGGTCCAATCATTGGGTATGTTTGTCCTTGCAGGTTTCATCGGCGGTTTTGGACAGGGAATGATTTTTCCCGCCTTGAGCACTTATGTCATCGACATACTGGGTCAGGAAAACAAAGGATTTGCTATAAGCCTCTATTTAACGTTCTTTGATGTCGGGATGGGGCTTGGACCCCCTCTATTCGGGTGGATTTCCGACCTTTATGGATACCGGTCCATGTATCTTATCGCCGGATTGATATTTTTCCTGGCAGGGGTGCTCTTTACCTGGAAAGCACCTCCCTCGTCAAAAAACAAAACTGAATAGGTCAAGTTAGTTGGCGATATAACCTTGCCTATATGTGACCTTATATTCCTGGTTTTTCACTTTGACTTGGATCTTCTTGTAAGTACCATCACTCGTGTAATTGGCCGGGGAATAGTACAGAAGGTAATAGTTCTCTCCAGTTTGGAGGGCGTTTTGGAAGGCAGCTGACGGATTCCGGGAGCTATCGACTACACCTCCTGTGGCCAGGGCTGTCGTTCGGAATGCCGAGAAGAAATCCTCGGATTGTTCTCTCATAGTGATGCCACCAGTACTTCTTTCTTGTCTATCGACAAATAAAAAGTTGAAACAAATGGATGCATCCGTGAAAGCTTGGGCAATTTTTTCTGTATTGATCCGTTCATGTCTTTGATAAAATTGGAAAAGGTCTTGGATATCTGCAAGGACGCTCGGTTCGCCTTGGTAATTCGCCACAAGGTTATTCACAACGGTTGTGCTGAGTTCCGGCCGGAATTCCCTTTCATAGAAAAAATACACATGCTTTTGTCCGGGGATGGATTTCACTTTGGTGGCGAATTGGATAAAAACGTTCTGATCGATGATACGAAGCCCTTCCAGCTTATTCAAGTTGTTCCTGTATCGGCGGAGCAACATCCCAATCCCACTGGCTCCTTGGTCAAGATCGGAAGTGGCATCAAAGCTGGTCATTGAACTTCCGCCGGAGATAGCGCTTACGAGCCCTCTCAAGCTGTTCATCGAACTCCTGTATGCCGAAGAGCTGATCTTTGTATCTTTCCTCAATATTTTCAACATTTCTTTGGCTATGGCCTCTTTTTTCTTTTTTTGGAGAGCCTCGCTGGATAGATGATAATTTTTTTGGGGAGTCATCAGAGTCATCGTGTCTTGGGGAAGGAGGACATTCTTAAAAAAATACTCGATAGAAGCCGCAAGTTTGGGATTGTATTCGATGATCTGGAAAAGGAGAAAATAGTGTCTCGCCGTCTGAGGGGAGAAAGACTTCAATTCCTGTTGTCTTGCGATGCTATTTTTATTGGCGAGATAAAGAGCTTCTATTTTCTGCGGGATACCGTTTTCGTAGATTTCAAAATCGTCGATAGTCAGGTTATCCACGAATTGCTGGCCCATATACACCCGAACCGGAACTTCGATATTTCGGACTGTGACTGCATGCTGTTCTTGATGCGAGAAAAGAAAACTGATCAATAACAAAATTGTTACAAAAAAAATGATTTTTTTCATTGGCTTTCCTCTCAGGTATGTTTTCTCTGTATTATTATAAAGTTTTTTCTTTTTTTTGTCCTAACATTAATTGGCAAAATAACCTGAACGATGGAAGATGCGGTACTTTTTGGTTTTGACTTTCACTTGGATTTTTTTAAATTGCCCATCATTAATGTAACGGCTCGGCGAATAATACAACAGATAGTAGTTCTCCGACGCTTCTACGGCACTTTTAAACAGGAAATCTGCCCTTGCTGAGCTGTCGATATATCCACCGGTTGCTACTGCCATTTCTCGGAAAGCAGAATATATGTCTTCTGAGTGATCTGCCATGTAAACGCCGTAATAGGATTCTGGGGGAGTTGTTAAATACAGAAAATGGATAGAAATGGAGCAATCCGCATAGGTTTGCTTGACCAATTCTATATCGATCGGAACCTCTCTTCTGTAAAACTCGATGACATTGGATATCGTCTGAAGGACTACCGGCCTATCTTGATAAAGGCTCAGGGTTTGGCTCACCAATATGGGATCCAATTGGGGGATAAATTCCTTCTGATAAAAGATTGTCACATACTTTTGTCCTTCTTTATTTTTCAAATATTTGGCAAAATTGATGAGTTTTCCCTGGTCCATTCTCCTCAGATTATCCAATTTGAATATATAATTTTCATATAAAGTGAATTCTTCCTCCAGAGACCTCCCCTCATACAGACTGGAGGAGGATAATCCCGAAATCGGCATGGATACTTCTTCGATAATTTGTTCCTCCCCAGTCATATCCATGCGGCCCTGAGCCATGTGTATAGATAAGGATTGGGCAAGCCCAGCGATTTCACTGATCATATACCGGTATTCCGAATTTCCAGTCATGGTATCTCTTCTAACAATACCGATGAGTTGTTTAGCCACTTCGTCAGGGGCTGTGACTTCGAAAGCGATATTTTTCATCCGATAGGTATTCATAGAGGTGACAATGGAAAGGTTATCGCCAGGAGCTAGCACATTGTGCAGGAAATATTTGATAGCGTCACCTATTTTGGGATCGTACTTGGAGAGTTCAAAAAAGAGGAAAAAACTGCGTGCTGTTTTTGGGGAAAATCTTTTCTTTTCCTGACTTCTTTCGATCGACCTTTTTTTGACAAAATAAACAGCTTCGATATTTTGAGGCACGCCATTCTCTAAAACTTCAAAATCGTCGATGGCCAAATTATTGATAAAAGTTTTTCCGCTGAATACTCTTACAGGGACCTCAATGTTGATGACGGTAGCATCTTCCTTGATTTGTTGTGAGAAAAGGACCAGGCTCATGAGAAAAACGGAAGAAAAAAGCAATCCCTTTTTCATTATCCTTCCCCTTTCATATTATAGCAAAATGCGAGCAAAACTAAGTGTTTTTTTTCGAACTGGTTCTGATTGGACAGGACAATCATCAATAGAACAAGCAGCAAATATTGTGCCAAAATGTGAAAAAAGGAAGTTTAGTTTTTTCTTCGGATACGCTCGAATCCCGAAATTCCCACAAACTGAAGTTTTGCTTCTTTTTCTATTTCGTCGAATAAAAGGTTGAGGCCGAGGACATCGCTGGACACATGGCCGGCGATCACAACATTCAAATTGGCTTTTTTGGCATTATCCAAGTGTTCTTCGCTGAAGTGCATACCGACCAGTGTGCTTATGCCGCTGTTGGCGTATTTTTCCAAGATCTCTTTGGCACCCTCTGTGCCACCGGTCATCTCGATGAATATTTTTCCGCACTTATTATTTTCTGTTCCGTTCACGATCTTGGGAGGAACTTGCTGCTTGGCTGACCTTTTGTACTCTGGAATGTTTTTCAGGATCTGCATCAGGTCTTTCAGTTTGTAAGGTTTCTTTTTTTCGAATGTTTTTTTGAGATAATTTGTCACACAGTTATCCGCGGGCGTATGGATGCACATCATCGGAATTCCCAAGACTCGTGCTGCGTCCACCGCTCGGGTGTGGTTGACAGGAAGCAGTCTTCGTTGGACTTCGGATATTCTCTTCTCCATAAGCTTTTCTGCCACGCTTATGTTTACACCGTATGCCGCCATTAAATCGGCTTGGAGTTTCATCACATCATGCAGTTGAGCCAGCGCAGATCCTTCAGGATGATGAGAGATGATCAGGTCGATTTTTTCATTTTTTTGTGAGTTTAGAACCTGGGTGAGGAGGATTTCACCCACCTCCATATCTATTCCGATGATAACTTTCTTTACATCTTTGTTCGGATCTCCGTAAAGAATTCTTGTATCCGCGAAGGGATTAGAAAGCCTGTCTTTGTCATAATACTCGATCTCGTCTTTTTTTAAGGAATCGAAGTTCTCCTTTTCTTCCTTCAGGATTTTTGTTATTTCCGCCTTTCCTCTCAGATCATTGGCGATGCCGACCTGAACGGCTTTTTTGTATAACTTTACAAGTTTCATGGTTTAGTCTCCTTACCAGGATTGTATCTTCGAGACTATCTATTCTAAAGAAAATGCAAAACTAAAATCAAATTTCCGTTTTTGACATTTTGTATATCATATGCTATACATTTGAGCAAAGCTGGGGAAACGCGGCTAACTTATCGTAGTAATAGATCAATGATCGGCAAAAAGATATCTCATTACAAGATATTGGAGGAGCTGGGTTCTGGGGGTATGGGAGTAGTCTACAAGGCAGAAGACCTCAATCTGAAACGGACTGTTGCGTTGAAATTTGTCGTTCCCCGGATGCTCAGGAAAAAAGAGGATAAGGAGCGCTTCCTACGAGAGGCTCAAACAGCGGCATCGTTGAATCATTCCCACATATGCACCATCTATCATATCGATGAGGTTGAGGACAACACTTTCATTGTCATGGAGTATATCGAGGGCCAAAGCCTGAAAGAAATCATAGGAAAAGGCCCATTAGAACCGGAGAAGGCTTTAGATTTTGCCATACAAATCGCAGAAGGCCTCGAGGAAGCACAAGAGAAAAATATTGTTCACAGGGATATCAAAAGCTCGAACATCATGGTGACTTCCAAGGCTCAGGCAAAAATCATGGACTTTGGGCTGGCGAAGATCGTCAGCGAATCTCAGTTAACCGAGACAGCTGCGATCATAGGAACGGTGGCATATATGTCGCCTGAACAAGTCTGTGGCGATGCCATCGATCATCGTTCAGATATCTGGTCTCTGGGAGTCGTCCTGTATGAGATGCTCTCCGGGCACGTTCCTTTTCAGGAAGAGCATGAACAATTGATCTTGCATTCCATTCTCAACAAGTATCATGAGCCCATAACTGATTTACGCAGCAATATCCCGTATGAGTTGGAAAGGATCTTAGATAAGTGTTTAGAAAAAGACCCGACCGAACGCTATCAACATGCGGACGAGCTTCTTATGGATTTGATGCGGCTCAAAAAAGAAACGGAATCCGGGATCATTCCTCGCGCCAAACCGATCTGGCATAAGAGACGAGTGAAGAAATTAAAAAACATCGTCGTTCCAGGCATTTTTGTATTCGTGGCTGCGGTTTTAATCTCCGGGTATTTTTTGTTTGATTGGTTTAAACCTCCTCCCAAGTGGAAGGCTTCGATTGCCGTTTTGCCGATCGAGGATTTGAGCCCTCAAAAAGATAATGAGGCTTTGTGTATGTCCACGACAAGACAGATCATTTTTAAGCTAACCAAATTTAGTCCTGAATTAAGAGTTGTTCCGTATGATTCGGTGAAAAAGTATGAAAATTCAGGAAAAGATAGCATAGAGATTGGCAAAGGATTTGGAGTTGATAATGTTCTAGTTGCCAGCTTAGTAATCGATGGCAAAAAAATCCAAATTAATGTTGAGCTCATCGATGTTAATACAAACCGAAACATTCTTGTCATCCCGGAAGAGTTTGGAGGCGATGAAATTTTTAAAATCGAGGATGAAATTTCGAAAGAGATCGTCAATCGTTTAGACCTGCACTTTACTGAGAGCGGGATGATAGCAGCTAAAAGACGGGAGCCTGATAATATCGATGCATACAACTGGTATGTCAAAGGGATGGATGCGATAGATAAAATGGAAACCTATCTTGACCTTGATGAATGGTATACGCATGTCAGTAGAATGTTTGACATGGCGATCAGCTTTGATCCGAATTATGCCTTGGCCTACTGGGGATTAGGATCGGCCCGAGAAGTATTATATGTTGCGAAAAAGAATAAAACGGATCTCGAATTAATGCTTAAACATTATGAAAAAGCGTATGAATTGGATTCTGAATTGGCTGAGACGAATCTCGCTTTGGGGTGGGCTTATTTTTATAAAGAAGATTTGGCTAAGGCGACGGAAAGCTTTAAAAAGGCTTTGGAAATAGAGCCCGATAGTGCGCTGGTCAATTGCGATGTGGGGGCTTTTTTGACCAGTATCGGCTTTTATCCTTCTGCCATTAAATATCATATGAAAGCCAGTCAGGTCGAACCATCCTATATCAGGGCTTATGGGCTCAGCGCTTCTTGTCACTGGTATATCGGTGAATTTGAAGAAGGGATCAAGCAAGTCACAAAAGCTATAGAATTGGAAAAGAACTCTCCCAGTCTTTATTTTGAACATGTAAGGAACCTCATCATGGTGAAAAAATATGAGAAGGCGGAGCAGGAAATGGCCAAAGCACTGAGAATTCAGCCCGATTCTTCAGAGGAGGCATATCATCGAGCCTTGATGTTTGCTTCTCGGGGAGAAAAAGATAAAGCGCTCAGACTAATCGAAGAGGCTGAAAGGCCGTATCAATATTGCGTCACCTGCACATACTCCTTGCTGGGAATGAGGGATGAAGCGATCCAAAATATCCAGTTGGGAATCGATATCGGATTTGAAGAACTCCAACATTATCTTTATTCCTATCTTCTCCTTGAGAAAAATCCCTGTTTTGACAATTTGCGGGATGATCCTCGTTTTGTGAAAATTTTAAAAATGAGAAAAGGCATTCATGATCAAAGGATAAAAAAAGTGAGGGATTTGTTATAATTTTGTTTCGTCGGAAATGGATAAAAGCAAAAGAGTGAAAAAGTAACTATCGTTTCCTGGAATTATTTTTGTGGGAATGATAGATAGAAATAAATTTATTTCATTCACAAAAAGGAGGGATTATGAAATTCAAAATTTTTATTGGTTTGGTTGCATTGGTTTTAGGAACGTTTCTGTTTGTCCTTTGTAAACCTGAACCCGCCGATGCTGAATTGAATCAAGTAAAAAAAATTGAGTTGAGGGAAATGAAAGGTTTAGGATGGGATGCTAAGCAAGAGAAAAATCTATTGGATCGTTTTGAAGAAACAGAAGTTTTAATTCTGCATCTTTTCAAAAATGGTAGATTTGGGAGAATTGGTCACATACTTGAAAAATTTGGGACGGTTATTACTAAGGAGACCGGAGAGGCAATAACAGGAAAAAAGGATATTGCCGATGAGTTTGGGCTGAATTCAGGGAAAACACTTAGTTTTAAGAATGTCTTGGTTGCTGAGGGCGGTGTGATTGAAAAAAGAGTAGGAGGCCAAAAAATCGATAAATGGGCCTTGGTCGTATTTGAAATCCATTTTACGGATAGCGGTACCCTTCAAAACCAAACTCATGGGGGAAGGAGTTTACTTTTACACAGAAACGATTGTCCATGGGATGGATGATTCGTCGCAAGCTCGATAATTAGCCGCCATTCCTGAAATTGACTAGTAAGATCAAGGGGATAGGTGCACCTCGATTTATTCTGTTTTACATAACATTTTTGGTTCTTCTCCCATTTAGTTGGTAAAAGCCTGGATGATTTTAAGTGAAAAGTACCGAAGATCATGGTAACCATAGGCTTTTCGTTTGATCACCTTGATCTTGTTGTTCACACCTTCCAGTTTTCCAGTGTGAATGGGATAATCACAGTGATTGAGGATGCCGTAACTGTATTGTTCAAGGGTGTCGGCGAACTTTTGGACCGACGGATGTTCG
>Ga0114930_10001120_pt1 | contig 26301 bp, 15 predicted proteins | sample AnhtaG_FD_87300 | JGI IMG/M metagenome (GOLD analysis project Ga0114930, IMG submission 87300) | Deep subsurface microbial communities from Anholt, Denmark to uncover new lineages of life (NeLLi) - Anholt_01485 metaG | ecosystem: Environmental > Aquatic > Marine > Oceanic > Sediment | place... | reverse complement strand
TGGCTGTACTCTTCATCGTCGAGAACGGCAATCAACTGGTTTCTGTTGATTTTATCGCCGATGTCGACCATTAGCTTTTCCAATCTTCCGGCAATTTTTGGGGCGACCATGAATTGAGATTTGGGAGCCAATGTCCCGGTAAAATTGGCCGCGTCGCGGATGGTCGCCTTTTTGACCGGCTCGATTTCGACAGCGACAGGTGCTGCACTGCGCTCGAAGCCAGATCCCTGGGCGGCAATCTTCCGGACCACTTGCCAGCCGATTAGACCGACAATGACAACTATAACGGCTATCGGTATTATTTTTCTTTTTTCCACTGTTTTTCTCCCCGATCGCAGTCCTTACCTGTATGCGATATCAGAAAATTGAATGTTTTTTGTCTCAAGAGTCGTTCCCAGTGCCCTGTCCAAACGGGCCAGTGAAAGGATGTAATCCACCATTGACCGGAGTTCTGCAGTCCGGGCATCGGCCAAGTCCCTTTGATATTGAAGAAGAAAGAAATTCGTCGATTTGCCGACTCGGAATTTCTCCTGCTCTGCTTCCAATTTTTTTTCAGCCAGTTCGCGGGCAGCTCTGTAGGCTTGAACTCTTTCGTAATTGATCTCCACGTCTCTCACGGATGTTTTGATTTCCAGGAAGATTTCTTGCTCCTGGTCTTTGAGCCTCAATTGAGCCTGCTCCAGGCTGAGTATTGCTTCTGCATGTTGGGCGCGTGTCAGGATGGTGTTCAAAGGAATATCCAGTGTCAATCCGATCGACCAGTTGTTATATCTTAATTTAAAAGCATCTTTGAGCGCATCCGTTGCCGCTCCCGGGAGCGTTCCCACCACTATCCGGGTCAAAGGATTATTATCGAGATACAATATCTGGGTTCCTGAAATGCCGGGACTCCAATAGGATGCTCGAAGACTTAGATCAGGAAGAAGCTGATTTTTTGCATAGCTTAGGTTGAACTCCCGGGTTTGGAGGTTTACCTTCGTTGTCTTCAGGTCGGGCCGGTTGGCCAGAGCTGTTGCCAAAGCCTCCTCGATGCTGATCACCTTGCGCTCGAAGTCCGGTCTGTCGGAAGGGATGATTTCAGTCGGTTCCCCCTCTTCGAAAATCGGGAGGTTGAGAATTTTTTTGAGACGGTCTTGGTTGTTTTTTACCAACCGGTCTGCTTGCAGGATATCTGCCTCCCGATTGGCGACTTCGGATTCGGCCGTAAAGATTTCTATCGGAGGCATGGTCCCCACTTCGATCTTCCTCTTGTTCTCTTCCAGAAGGTCACGGGCGAGCTGCAAGGACTGCCTTTTGACTTTCAGGTCCTCGATGCTGTAGGCGAGCATCCAATAGGCTTCCTCGACTCTGTATATGGTCTCCAGGAGAGTCTGATGAAACTCAAGCTCCGAGATATCCCTGTTGTTTTTGGCGATGATGATTTCCCTGCGGTTCATCTTGAATCCGAAGTTTTTCAACAGAGGCTGTGTGAAACTCAAGGTCAAAGTGCTTCCGTACCTTGGGTTGATGGTCTGAAAACTTCTGTTCGTTTCGTTTTTGTAGGAACTGAGCGAGAGGTTGAATATCCCTCCTGTCGGAATAAGTTGATTTAAATAGACGGAATAATCGTTGTATGATGAGCGGACTTGATCGGCCGCATCGATCCAGGAAAAGGAAGCTGTGTTCGTTTCCCGGCTGTTGTATCCGAAGGATATGGAAGGTATGAATTTTTCGCCAGCCCGGGTAACCGTTGTATCCGCTATGTTCGGGTTCAGAACTTCCACTGCAACGCGGAGATTGTTCTTTAATGCTCCCACAATGCAATCATCCAGGGAAAGGGATTTTTTGGTTTCCTGGGCGAATGTTCCTGCGGTCATAATAATAGCAAGCAATATAGAGGCAACAGCTGTCCGCTTTATCATGGTGAACCTCCTCTTTTTAAATAGAAATCCGCTCTACTTAGTTTTGACGTTCAAAAGCGAAATTTCTTTCATTTCTACCGAAACTTTGAGTTATTTTAATAATATATACGATTTTCATAAGATAATTCGGGGACACAAATTCGGGGACAGGTACCGAATTATGTTAATTAATATAATTCAGTACCTGTCCCCGAATTAAATTAAATTAGTCTTTTTTGGAGGAGAGGTAGAGTGTGTAGATAAAACCACCTGTAAAGATAACAAAGACCGCAATCATCAGGATCAAGGCTTCAATCGACATCGCTCTCTCCGGCATCACCCTGAGTGAAAGATAGTTTTTTGGTGATGAGTTTGTTGAAGATGATGAACACGGCAATGGCCACTCCCCATTGGAACAGCACGGTTCCGACAGACCCTTTGGCGAATATATTCAGCCAGTTATCCGGATCGGTTTTATAGCTGTCCCAAAACCACCAGACAAGCATGGCGACCAGCTGGATCGGGAGGAATATCATAACGAGATAATCGAATGCTTTGCCCATTTTGACCTTTTGGCCTGGGCTTGTCATGATTTCTTCGCGGAACTTTTTCGGCCCGACTTTAAGGACGAGGAATATGAAGAACGACCCGCTCACCATCAGGCCCAGTCCCCACACCCAATCCTGGTTGTTGAAAAATCCCATGCTGATCGCCGAGGGAATCCCGAGGACAAAACAAGCTGTCCCCACGATGGATACAGCCTTTTTTCTTGTCAATCCGGTGTCCATGAATATGCGGGAGATCAGTTCCAGCTGAGAGATGAGTGATGAGAAGGCTGCAAAACAGAGCGCTAGAAAAAACAGGGCAAGGAAAAAATTCCCGGATGGAACTTTCGAAAACAGGGTAGGGATCCATTTGAAGGTCAATCCCTCGTTTCCCTGTCTCATGACGTCCAAAACCTTCTCCTGGGCCATGTTTTGGCCGGCAAAAAAGGCGAATACTGTGGGAATCACCGTGACACCTGCCAAAAGGGCCGCGATATTGTTTCCGAATCCCAGTGTGGAAGAAGTCAGGAAAGGATTTTCCTTTTTTCGGGAGTACACACCATAGGTCAGCATCAATCCCCATCCGGCTCCGGTCGACCAAGCTGTCTGGGTCAAGGCCTGCAACCAGACTTCGATGTTGCCCAGTTGGGAAAAATTCGGGGAGAAAAGAAAGTCTAATCCTTTCAGAGCGCCGGGAAGCGTTAAAGACCTCCCGACAGCTATCAAAAGAAGCACGAACAGAGAAGGGATCAGGATTTTGTTGGCCCTCTCGATTCCTTTGGCCACACCGAAGTAGATAATGGAGCAGCCGATGAGAACCGCCAAGAAATGAAAACCCACCGGTTCCCATGAGGAGGTGAAGCTTGCCCAGTACTGTGTGGGATCTTTTTTCGTCAATTCCTGAAAGACCGTGGAAAACAAGTATTTGATGCACCAACCTGTGACAACCGTGTAATAAAAGGTGATCGCACATGTCACAAAGGCTACGAATGTTCCCATCCAGGCGTAGTTTTTCCCGATCAACTGACCGAATGAACCGATAACGCCTTGGCGTGTTTTTTTACCGATCGAGAGTTCGATGGTCAAAAGAGGGATAGCCCAGACAAACAAAAAAAACATCCAGGCGATCATGAAAGCACCGCCGCCGTATTGGGAGGCGATCCGGGGGAAGCGCCACAAGTTGCCCGTCCCGACAGCCATGCCTAAACCGGCAAAAATGATCCCCCAACGCGAGAATGATTCGTGCTTTTTCATGATTAGTCCCATACTTTACCCAACGGTACCTTCCCTGTCAACTGCATGTATAAATCTGGAAACAGGATATGCAGCCTTAAATACAAATTTTATGTAATTAAGTACGGTGTCCCCGATTGTTTTTTGGGAAAAAGGTTGCCACCCCGGTTTTCATTGTCTTATTCGGGAAACCTTTGTAACATATCCCCAGCATTTTAATGGAATATATCCCATGAATTATGGATGGCTGTCTCTGGTGCCGCCTTTGTTGGCGTTCTTAACGCGGGAGACTGTAATCAGCCTGGCCATTGCGTGCTTGGTGGGTGTTCTTTTCATGGGGCAAGGAATCGTCGGATTTCCCTATTTATTTTTGACTAACAAGTTCAGCTTCTCGACGGCGTTTGTGTTATTCGGATCCAGTTCCAAGGATTTTGCATAATTCTTGATAGCCAGATTCTTGTCCCCTGAGATCATGTAGGCTTCAGCCAGACTGTCGTATCCGTTAGCATACTTAGGGTAAACTTTGATATTCAACTTGAAGATCTCGATGGCATCTTCGATCCTTTTCTTTCCGGTTAGCAGATAATATCCCAAATTATTCAGTTCTCCAACCAAAAAATTGTACTCTTTTGGATGATCGTTTTTGAGTGTTTCGTACTGTTCGATGGCAGCTTTCACGTCTTTTTCCATCAACGTTTTGAACATCACCTTTGCGATAGACTTTTTGGGTAAATTATAGGGTTTGCCATAAAGAATCCGGATAATCGCATCGCTCATCTGTCCTAGATTGGCTCCCGGCGTGTTGTTGAGCAAAACAATCAAATGTTTTTCGTCGACCAATCTCTCGATCAGTGTGTTGAATCCGTTGATGCCGCCTCCGTGTGAGATGCTGGACAGCTTTTCCTTCGAATCTGGCAAGCTCTTCTGCCTTATCCCCCATCCATAGCCATAATTAGCTATTTGAGGTGTGAACATAAGCTCTTTCATCTTAGCGGAAAGCAATTTTTCCGTGTACAGGGCCTGGTCCCAGATATAGAGGTCCTCTACTGTGGAATAGAGAGAGCCGGCCGCATAGGGCAAAGACATGTCCAGATACGGGGCGTTTGTGTAGCCGTCAAAGGCATTGGAATATCCTGAAGCCCGGTTCGGGATAATCGGACTGTGTCGGTCATATCCAGAGTTTCCCATACCAAGGGAGAGGAAAATTTTTTCGTTCAAAACTTCTTCATAAGTTTTTCCTGTGATTTCCTCTATGATGGCTCCCAGGAGAAAATAGCCCGAGTTGTTATAGACATATTTGGAACCCGGTTCGAACTGAAAATCTCCGCTGCAGTACTTTTTAACGAATTCTTCAACCGGATAGGGATCGCGGCTCATATCTTCGAAAAAGTTGGGAATGCTGGTGTAACTGGGAATTCCCGAACTATGAGTCAAAAGGTGATGGATGGTGACTTTAGAGCCTGTATCCTTTCTGTAATAGGGCAAATAGTCGGATAATTTTCCTTGGATATCGATTTTCCCTTGCTCGACAAGCTGGAGAATCAGCATCGAGGTGAATTGCTTGGTGATGGAGCCAAGCCTGAATTTTGTGTCTGGCTTGTTCGGGATGTTCCATTCTATGTTTGCCAGTCCAAATCCCTTTTTGTAGATCACCTTTCCGCTTTCTGCAACCAAAACCGACCCGTTAAACTGCCCGTAATCATTGTATACTTTGATCAGAGCGTCGATTTTGCTGATCTTGTCTTGAGAATAAGCATGGATTTGAACGGATAATAAAAGGAACACCAGGGATAATAATGCAGAGAAAATGATAGAATGCGCGGATCGTTTCATGAAAAACCTCCTTTCTTTAAATACGGACAAGCTATTTCAAAAGTTCAAGAGGGAGAACATTTTAGAGACTTTTCCTTCGGAGCTTTAAGAATGTGATTTCTCAGATCAATCGTCATCATCGTCCGGTACGAGGGTCACGGCCCAAGCAGGGTAAGGCGCGGAGCTTCCCTTTATGGCATGCCACAGGATGCGGTTCAGGGTGTCTTCAGGGCAAGCGTCTATTCTCCGGAAGTTCAAGCGTGCGGAAAAGTCCGCATTCCGGCGAAGGAGGGAGTCGGCGATATCCTTTGGATCTGGATTCATCTGGTCGAGCGGAATTTGATTGGGCACGGCTTCAAAGGGTGTGAAATCCGGTGTGGAGGTGAAACAGTCGAACATCGGAGTGGCGGTGGCATCGAATTGATTCATTGGTGGAAGGCCGAGGATCTGTTCGATCGTCCGGAGGAGGCTTGTCGTGTTGTACTGGGTGCTGACCACGGTTCCGCGCTTCGTGTAAGGGCTTATGCAGTAGGCCGTGGTGCGGTAACCGCTAACGTGGTCGAATCCGTTCTGCGGGTCGTCCTCGATCCCGAAAATAACCATGTCTTTCCAAAATCGGCTGTGACTGAAGGCTTCGATGATGCGGCCGAAGGCAAGATCATTGTCGGCGGCACAGGCCTCAGGGGTCGGAGAGCCGGCTCGGGTTCCGCTGGTGTGGTCGTTGGGCAGGCAGATCATAATGAGCTGTGGCATCTGGCCTTCGCGCTCCCAGGCTGCGATCTGCTTTGTTATGTAACGGGCTCTCCAGACATCGGGTACTTCCATGATCCATCCCACCGTGTCCGTGGGTGTGAAGGGCCGGATGGTTTCGATTGTGGGTTCGCTCCCGATGACCACATCGCCGTGACCGTGGAGGTATTCCTCCCAGTAATCCTTCCACTGGGGTTGGCCTTTACGTTCCGGGTCTGTCCACCGGCATTCGGGCTGGACGAATTCCCCGAAATTCCAGATGGAAACTTTGTGCCGGAGGGCGTTGTCCCAGATGAATCCGCTGGGGGCATAAGCCAGGGCGTCGGCATCATCCGGTCCCATGCCGTCCGGATAACTGCGGGGCCATCCCGCGAACGACTTCTCGAGATAATCGGTCCCGAAAGCTGAGGTGGACCACTGGTGGCCGTCGGCACTCAAGATGCCGCAGCAATAAGTGTTGTCGAAAAGGACGAATTCCCTGACCATCTTGTGCTGGTTGGGAGTTACCTGCTCTCCGAAAAGGCAGAGAGAGGGATCGCCGTTTCCCTCGGGGACATCCCCCAGCACCTGGTCATAGGTCCGGTTTTCTTTGATGATGTAGACCACGTGCTTGAAAACGCTGGGTTCGCCGATACGCTCGGGGACCGGGCGGGGTGGTTGATCGGGGCGCGGTTTTTCAGAAGCCCGGGATATTCTTTCATGGTGATAGTTGTTGTACACCGCTTCCGTGAGTGATTTCAGCTCATTCCGGTTGGGCACCGGAACGAGGGAGACTGAACCGTGATAATGGTGCGTGTTGAATCCCTGGCCGCCTGTTGTTCTGTCCTGTTTCGGTTCGACAGGAAGACCCTTTATGTTGGCTACACACAGGATTCGATGTTCGGTATGGAAAGATATCGCTCCGGGAAACCATCCCACAGGAATGAGTCCCAAAAGCGAGGATTCCCGGTCCTGCGGGTCAAAATTCACCACAGCGATGGCATTCTGCGTTCCGTTGGCGACAAAAAGGCGCTTCCCATCGGGTGAAAAACAGAGGGCGTTGGGGGATGCACCAAAAAGGTCTGCCGGGCTGGCCTTGACCCATATCGTCTCGACAATGGTATCCGACCGGGTGTCGATCACGCTAAGGTTGTCGCTTGCCGCATTGGCACAGACAACATGCCGGCCGTCCGGTGAGACGGCGAGCGCGGAGGAGTGGAGTTGAACAAGGATTTCTTTTGTTGAACCTGAGGCAATGTCGATGACGCTCACCGAGCCCTCGTTGGCGATGTGCATGATAGGGTTGACCTTGACGACGGTGCCCCGTCCAGCCGGGCCTGTGAGATCTCCGGGTTTTGGCCGGCGTCCACCCCAGTTGCTGACATAGGCTTTGCCGTCCACGAGCCGAACATCATAGGGTGCAACGCCTACGTCGAATATTTGTGTCACGGCGTTGGTGTGGGCGTCGATAACCAGAAGCCTGTTGGAAAGGTTAGCACAGACGTAGAGACTTCGGCCGTCTGCGGAAAGAGCCAGTCCGGCCGGGATTTCATTTTTTCGCCGTGGGGCATCGGCCGGAGGCAGTAGGATGGAGTGGGACGGCATGACTGTGCCATCCTCTGAGACGGAAAATACCTTGATGCTCCCGTTGACATTGCTGAGATAGAGGCGGCTTCCATCCGGCGAAAAGACAAGGCCTGTGTAGCTCACTTGGCCTTTTTGGTCCGGCTCGAGGATGTTTGCGGACGGAGAATCGGGCAGGGGGGTGTTTTGTTCCTCAGAAGGGAGAGCGACACGTTGGGCAATCGTGCCGAGTGCGGGATCGATGATGACCAGTTCGCTCGTTTTTCCCGAGACCGCAAGGAGCCGGCCGTCCGGAGAGAGGGCAAGAGCCTGGGGACGCTGCCCAGGAAGTGGGATCTGGGTCCCCGTAGGCATGAGGACCTGGTTAACCGGTAAAACCGTCCTGTTTTCTCCGGCCACACCCACCTGCTCAATATTTGGTTCCTCTTTTCGGCATGTAGTCATTCCTACGAGCACGGTCAGAATGAGTAGAATGGATATTAAGCCGCACGCGAAATAATTCCTATTTGGTTGTGAATGCTGCATGATGACTCTTCCTCCCGTCAAGTCCTACATTAATTCATGACGAGGAAGAATGTCAACGGACGTTCGTTTACTTTTTCAGGATTCCAGGTGAGAGCGGTCCAACCTCACTGCATCGGCTTCGTTGCAGCTCATTTACAGTGGACAACCACAGCATCATGAATCACTTCCTTGCATCCTTTAATGCTAGGGTGGGGCGGAGGGTACTAGAGTGTGGTGGAGGGTCTCAACTCGTGAATAATCCAGGCTAGATTAGCGATTATCTCTTTTTGTTGCCGGACTTTTCCTCTTCACGGTTGAGCTCTTCGATATCCACATCCTGGGAATAATCACCGATCAAGTGCTTGCAGAAATAGTCTGCTCTAATCCAGAAGAAGTATTCGTTCATATCTCCAAACCCATGACGCTGGCCGGGGAACAGGAAGAAATCGAAGCGCTTGTTTGCTTTGATCAATGCATTTGCCAAGCGGATAGTGTTACCCGGATGCACGTTGTTATCAATGTCGCCTGTGACAATCAGCAAGCGTCCCTTTAGGTTTTTGGCAACTTCGGAATTCTTCTCGATGTCGTATTCAAAGGTGATTTCCCCTTTGTCGTCCTCAACTTCTTTGACGCCATGGTGTTTTTCACTCCACCAGCGGTTGTAGATATTGTTTTCGTGGTTTCCTGCTGAGGAGACCGCCACTTTGAAGATATCAGGATACACCAGCATGGCAGCCGTCGACATGAATCCCCCACCAGAATGTCCAAAAATACCGACTTTATCGATGTCGATATAAGGGTGTCGAGCAGCCAAGTGTTCGATGGCAGCCTTCTTGTCGGCTAGGCCATAGTCTCTGAGATTCCCGTATCCGTAGTTGTGATACCACTTGGATCGGCTGGGATGTCCTCCGCGGTTACCGACCGTGATAACGATGAATCCGAACTGGGCCAACCGCCAGGTTCTGTCACCCCTTAAGGATAGGGATTTGGAGACGCTTTCTGTTTGGGGTCCGGGATAAACATAGGCGATGATCGGGTATTTTTTGTTGGGATCAAAATCGAAGGGCTTGTGCATCACGCCGTAAATGTCGGTTTTCCCGTCGTCGGCTTTGACTTTGAAGGGTTCTGGAAATTTAAAGCCCACTTCGAACAGAAGCGATAAATCGGGAGAATCCATCTCCAGGAGAACATTGCCACGGTTATCGCGCAGAACAGCAACGGGAATGGTGTCCACACGGGAGTAATTGTCGATGAAGTAAAGATTGGAGTCGTTCCCGGATATCCTGTGGTTGAAGTTGTCCTTGTTCAGCAACTGGAGGCCGGATCCATCCAAATTGACACGATAGAGATGCAGATAATATGGGTCTTCCCCTTCCTCTCGGCCGTTAGCCGTAAAATACAACACCCTGGCTTTTTCATCGATCCCTACGATGTTTTCGCAGTGGAAGGGCCCGGAGGTCAGTTGTTTTTTGAGGTTGCCGTCCCCGTCGTAAAGATAAAAATGGGCCCAGCCGTCACGCTCCGACCAGTGGACGAGCTCTTTGCCGTTGTCGATGAATCCCAGACCCCGGGTTTCCACATAGGTGTTCAGCCGTTCTTCGATAAGGACTTTCACGTCTCCGGTGGACGTATCCGCATAGCAGATGTCGATTCTTTTAAGGTCGCGGCTTGTCCGGGAGAAGTACAGCTTATCGGGTGTTTCCGATAACCAAAGACTCGGCCGGTAGTCATCGTCGCGCGTGTTGATTGGGTAGCGAGCCGTCATCAGTCTTAAAGTCTGGTCCTTGAATATTTCGGCTTTGACTTTGAGCTTTTCTTTAGTTTCTAGGTCAAAAACCAAGATTTCTTCTTGGGAAGCTTCTTTTTCGCCGGGCATATTGTACTTGTAGGTTTCCAACGTCGGCCTTGGATTTGCGACGGAATTGATCACCCAAAGATCCTTGACTTCGCGTTCATCGGCCCTGGTCATTGCGAAATTTTTCGAATCATGGGACCATATGATATAGGCTGATTTCCGCTTGTCCTTATTTTTTTCTTTGTCGACGTTGGTTTCGCCACGGCCACCCCGATGATAGCTGTAATGCTCCTCTCCATCTGAGGTCAATTGAACCTCTTCGATGGTTTCGTCTTTTGGATTCTTCAGCCACTTCTCGTAATTTTCCTTGTCCATACAGTAGAGATTGTAATGGCGGCCGAATACGATCGTGTTCCCATCGGGAGAAATGCTGGCCCAGCGTGGCCGTTCGGGCTCGTCCACAAAATCCTCGAGCAAAATCAGCTTTCCGGCCGCTATCTCGTATTCGAAATGATTGTACTTTTGGGCTTCTTCCTTTGCCTTTTCCACAGCACTCTTTTCCTCTTCCTCTTCGTCCTTTCCTTTTTCCTTTGTTTCCTCTTTCTTTTCTACATCCTTTTTCTCTTTTTTTTCAGCTCGCTTTTCTTCTCGTTTTTCGGCATCGAGCACGTCTTTGTTTTTTGGCACTTTGAAATAAATGACTTTATCGTTCTGCTTGAATTTGATGGTATCGATCGGGAGATGCTTGGCTTCATAAGGATCTTTGGTCATTTTTGTAAGCTCAGCAGCCATCTTGACATTGTCAAAAAGGGGACGCTTCTGTTTTTTAGCTGGGTCGACAATATTGAAGCTCTTGCCCTCACTCGTCTCGTAAATGTACCAGAAGCGGTCGCTGTGTTTTAACCAGTGCGCATCCACATACGTGCTGAACACCATCTTTTTCATTTTATTGGGTGTAAAGCGGGCCGGCAGTTTGTAGTTGGCTTTGGTGACTGATTTGTTTTCTGCCCCAAAGCTAATGATTGCTGCAAGAAAAAACATAATCAGAATGAAAGAAAAGATCTTTTTTTGCATTTAAGATGTCCTCCCATTTTGGATTCTTGAATGTATAGGGAACCTTCGCTGATTGAAGAGATAATGGAATTCGGTCCAATAAAATTTTAATAGGCGCATTTAAAAGGAAAAAAATTATACTTGTCTCCGTGAATTAACACAACCAATATTTTAAAGGGGTTATTGGTTGACAAAGCGAGAATTCCCGATAGACTAGAGGGCAGAGTAATGGAAAGAGGAGGTTAATTCGGTGAACAAAAACAATCGTTTTGTCATTTTGTTTTTGGGTCTCGGTTTGCTTGCGCTTTTTTGTTGTTCGCCGAACAAAAGCGAAGCCACAGCAGCAGGCAACGGCTCGTATGAGGATCTGGTCAAGCTGTTCGAGGAATGGCGGGAATTCCAGAAGCCTGCCATCGTGGATGGTGTGCCGGATTACACCGCGGACGCTATGGCCAAACAGCATCTTGAATTGAAGGATTATCAGGACCGGCTTGCGGCGATCGATCCTAGCTCATGGACTGTTTCTCAGCAGGTGGACTACCACATCGTACGGGCCGAGATGAATGGGTTGGACTTCGATCATCGGGTGCTGCGGCCCTGGTCGCGGAATCCCCGCTTTTATGCGGTTTATTACACATCCCCTTCGGATGTGCCGGCCCTCGAGGGGCCATGGCGGTATGGATCGCTCTGCCTGTGGAAGTACACCTTTCCCCTCAAGGGTGAACAATATGATGATTTCCAGATGCGATTAAAGGCCATCCCCGAGGTCCTCGAGCAGGCCAAAGGGAATTTGACCGAAGAGGCCAAAGATCTTTGGTTTCTTGGAATAAGAAGAAAAAAAGCAGAAAGTATGTATCTGACAAATCTTGCTGAGCGTTTGGGAAATGACCACCCCGACCTTGTTCCGGACATCAACCGGGCCAAGGCGGCCGTGGACGAATTTCGCGGTTGGTTGGAAGAGAAGAAAGAAGACATGACAGCAACATCTGGAATCGGTGTTGAAAATTACAACTGGTACATGAAAAACGTCCATCTCTGGCCCTACACCTGGGAAGACCAGGTGGTTATCTTGAATCGGGAGTTAGAGCGTTCGACTTCCTTCCTGAAACTGGAGGAGAACCGGAACCGCCATCTTCCCCCCCTTGAGCCTCCGGCAAACAGGGAGGAGTACCAGCAACGTGTCGATGATGCTGTGGCCCATTTCATGGGATTTATGCGGGAGAATATTATGACTCTTCCCGAATACATGAACGATACCCTCAAACGGACCGTCGGATTTGTCCATCCCGGTGGACTCCGCGATTTTTTCACTCAGGTCGACTATCACGACCCGCTTCCGCTCCGATGTCACGGCACGCACTGGTTCGACCTGGCCAGGATGGATCACGAACCCCATCCCAGCTCGATCCGGCGTGTGCCTCTCCTTTACAATATCTGGGATTCGCGGGCCGAGGGATTGGCCACCGGCATGGAGGAGATCGCGATGCATGCCGGATTGATGGATGAAAAACCGAGAGTGCGGGAACTGATCTGGATCATGCTGGCCTGCCGTTGTGCCCGGGGCATGGGGGACTTGATGATGCACAGCAACGAGTTCACCCTTGAGGAAGCGGTCGATTTTGGTGTCAAATGGACGCCTCGCGGCTGGATGCCCAAGGAAGGAAATACGATCTGGGTTGATGAGGATCTCTACCTGCAGCAGCCCGGTTACGGGACAAGTTATGTCGTGGGCAAAGTCCATCTCGAGAAATTGATTGCCGATCGTGCCGAACAGGTGGGCGAAAAATTCGATCTCAAGTCATTTTTCGATGAGTTTCACACCTATGGGATGATCCCGCTCTCGTTGATCCGGTGGGAGATGACCGGGCGCGAAGACGAGATCAAAAAATTGTGGTAAACCCTGGAGGAACGTCCCCGCTTACTAAATCTTCAATCCTAGTAATATGACTACGGCACTAGTTTTTAAAGATGCGAAATACAATTTGTCTTTAGATATATCTCTGAGTCCGGGATGATACCTCGCCTCGATAAAAAATGAAACAGGCTTAACTACTATCTCAAAACCTCCGCCAAGTACCAGGGCAAAGTCATAGGCTTTGACTTTTTCCCTTGCATCTTCCACAGGTCCTTTTAAACCTCCAAGAATGGCTCTCGATCTATGAGAAAGTATGATGGAAAATTCGCTACCTCCCAGAATATAGGGAGATGATTCCGGGAGGATTTTAAATTTAAGCAGCACTGGGAAACTCAACACATTCAGAAAATAGTCCATTTTCCTCTCCCAGATTAGATCGCTGAAATTAAAACGGCTTCCCTTTTGAAAATATAGTCCTTCGATTTCGATCGCCAGCTTCTCCGTTAAGACACATTCAACTCCTATGCCGACAAGAAATCCTGGCTTGTAACGCGTTAGAGAATCTGTTCCAAGACCTTCGATCCCCCCTATTGCTGGAGCCTTGGAGTACTTTGATAACGTTCCGCCCCCCATTAATTTAAATTCCTGGGCGTAAGAGCTGTTGAAAACGAGTCCTATACTTAAAAACAGCAAGATAAATAAAGAGTTCCTTTTTGCACGTGTCCCCAATCCCAAGTAGTTATCCAATTCTGCCTCCTGCTGGTGTCGTCCACTAATGATAAACCAATAAAATGCAAATTTCAATGGTTCGCATTCTCAACATATTTGAACCTTGACTATAATTTATCTGTATTTAGTGATAGCATCGGCATTTGAATTAATAATGCTGGATAATTTGGGTGACATATGTTTCGAAATTATATCACAATTGCCCTGAGGAACATTCGGAAGTACAAGGGATTTTCCTTGATCAACATCTCCGGGCTGGCCATCGGGATCGCCAGCTGTCTGCTGATCCTGCTCTTTGTGCAGAGCGAATTGAGCTACGACCGGTTCCATAAAAAGGCTGAGCGGATCTATAGGGTCGGATTCACATTCCATGTCGGGACAAACCAGTTCGATGCAGCCTTGGGGCCCTGCCCCCTTGCGACAGCTCTAGTCGATGATTTTCCCGAAGTGCAGAGCGCGGCCAGGATTTTTGCGAGACAGAGCAGGGGTGGGGATGTGTTTGTGCGTTTCGGGGACAAACGCTTCAAGGAAAATAAATTCCTGTGGGCCGATCCCGAACTTTTGGACATTTTGACCATTCCGTTTATCAATGGGAGTCCTGAAGAAGCGCTTGCACAGCCCAATTCCGTCGTTTTGACTGCTGCGGTTGCTGCAAAATATTTCGGGCAGGAAGACCCGATCGGGAAGATGATGGAGCTTGGTGATGGTTCCCTGTACATGGTCAATGGTGTCACCGAATCCTGGCCGGAGCATTCCCACTTTCATTTCGATTTTTTAGCCTCGTTTTCGAGCCTTCCCAAGAGCAAAGACCTGGATTTTTACGACACAGCCGTGTTTACCTACATCCTGCTCCGGGAGAATGCTTCCATCGATGAGCTTGAGTCAAAATTGCCTGAATTCTCTGGAAAATGCATGGCGCCGATCATCGAAAAGATCATGGCGGTTCCGTACGAAGAATTTCTGGAGTCCGGCAATTTCATCGGATTCATGACCCAGCCTCTCCGTGACATCCACCTCCGCTCGAAATGGGGGAATGAACTGGAGCCGCAGGGGAGTTTCAACACCGTGATCATCTTTTCCGCCATTGCCATGCTCATCTTGATCGTCGCTTGTATCAATTTCATCAACCTGACGACAGCACAGTCCACCAAGAGGGCAAATGAGGTGGGTGTTCGCAAGGTGGTGGGTTCAAGCCGTGCGCAACTCGTCAGACAATTCCTTTCCGAATCCATCTTCCTGAGTTTCCTCTCTTTTTTGTTGGCATTGATATTTGTCGAACTCGCTCTCCCGGTTTTTAACAACTTGGTCGGGAAAAAATTTTCCTCCAGCCATATCTTCGATTGGTCTTTTCTTTTGTTCCTTTTGATCGGGGCGCTTTTCATCGGGATGGCTGCTGGCAGTTATCCTGCTTTTCTGATGGCGTCCTTCCGGCCTGTGTCTGTGCTCAAAGGAAAGATACAATCGAGTATGAGGGGGAGAAGGTTCCGCGACGCGCTGGTTATTTTCCAGTTTTGTGCATCGATCATTCTGCTTATCGGCACAGCCGTGATCTACACTCAATTGCACTACATCCGGAATAAGGAACTGGGATTTGACAAAGAGCATGTTGTGGTCATCCAACGTGCTGAAAAGCTCGGCTCTCAACAGGTGGCCTTTAAAAATCAGCTTTATCAAAATCCTGATGTTCTGAGCGTGGCATTCACAGACTCTTTGCCTCAGATGCTGCTCGAAGCCAAGGTTTTCCAGAAGGAAGGGGAGGGCAGCCAGGAAAATAACACCCTGATCACCATCACGGCCGATTATGACTTGTTGGAAACGTACGGGCTCAAAATGATTGAGGGGCGGTATTTTGAAAGGGAACGTTCCACGGATTCGACGGCCGTTGTTTTGAACGAAACAGCCATCAAGGCGCTCGATATTCAGGATCCATTGGAAAAACGTCTTGTTCTTGTCGGGCTAAAAAGAAAACCAGTGGACATCATCGGCATCATCAATGATTTTCACATGGAATCCCTCCATACCAAGATCGGTCCGACGGCTGTGATCCTGGTTGGGGCGCGTCCGAGTGTTCTGCTGTCGGTTCGGGTGCATCCCGGCGATTTGCCAAAAACGCTGGGTTTTCTGGAGGACAAGTGGCGTGAGTTCACCAACAACCAGCCTTTTGAATATGTCTTTTTCGATGACCAGTTCGACATGCTCTATAAAGCGGAAATCCAGGCGGGAAAGGTGATCACGGTTTTTGCCTGCCTTGCTGTTTTTATCGCCTGCCTGGGACTTTTGGGTCTGGCTTCATTCACGGCAAGCCAGCGGACCAAGGAGATTGGTATCCGGAAGGTGTTGGGCGCGACGACTTCTGGGATCCTTGTCTTGCTGAACAAGGATTTTGTCAAGCGGGTGTTGGTGGCCAACCTGATCGCCTGGCCTTTGGCTTACTATGCGATGAACAAGTGGCTCCAGAACTTCGCCTACCGGATTCGGATCAACATCTGGATGTTTCTGGCCTCGGCGGTCATAGCGCTTCTCATAGCCCTTTTTACGGTGAGCTACCAGACTATCAGGGCAGCCCGGGGCAATCCTGTCGACTCATTGAGATACGAATAAAAAAAAGGGGAATCTGATCGGATTACTCATATCTTAAGGAATCCACCGGATTTGCCCGTGCGGACTTGATCGATTGATAGCTCACCGTGAGATACGCGATCAATAATGCTGTGCCGCCCGATATTAAAAAGGCAACGATCCCGATGTGTATTCGATATGCGAAATTTTGCAGCCACTTATTCATTGCAAAATAGGCAATGGGCCAGGCAATGAGGTTCGCCAATAGAACCCACCTTACGAATTCTTTGGAAAGCAGCAGAAAAATTTTTGAGTCAGATGCACCCAGCACTTTCCGGATTCCTATCTCCTTAGTCCGCTGTTCTGCTGCGAATGCTGTAAGGCCAAAGAGTCCCAGGCATGCGATAAAAATGGCCAGGATTGCAAATGCACCAAAAACTCGTCCCATTCGTTGTTCCGTAAAATAGGCTCGTTCGAACACCTCATCGAAAAAGGAGTAGGAAAAGGGGTAACTCGGCGAAAATTTTTTCATAACTCCCTCTACATAATCGATTGTTGCTGGAATGTTGGCTGATTTTATTTTTATCGAGATATTGGAAAAGCCACGGGTATCCAAAAAGACATACAGCGGATCGATCGGACGGTGAAGAGAATGCAAATGAAAATCTTTTATGACTCCGACAATTCTTCCGGTCTCACCACTCCAATGAGTGAATTTCCGTCCGATGGGAGATTCCCATTCAGCGACCATGACAGCGGCTTCATTTACGAGGAACACACCCGTTTCATCGGAAGGAAAATCCCTGGAGAAATTTCTTCCTTTAACGATTCGCATGCCAAATAGATCGATGAAATCATAGTCCGCCGAATTATAATATATGGGGATGGGCTCATCAGGATTCCGGCCGGTCCAATCTCTCGATGTGAAAGTATCGATATTGTTGGGCAGACGGCCTGAAGTTGAAACAGCGATAATATCTGAATATTGCAACAATTCCGTCTTTATCGATTGTATGTTTTGGCGGGCAGAGCCCTCTCGAACTGGTAATGTGATAATTTGCTCCTTTGTGTAGCCCATGTCCACAGTTTTAATGAATTTCAGCTGCCCCCGGACCGCTATGGTACAGATAATAAGAAAAATCGTGATCGAGAACTGGACCAGAACAAGAACATTTCGCAGCGATGAACCTTTGGAGCTCCTGGTGAAAGTCCCGCTCAAGACAGAGATCGGTCTGAAACCGGACATCCTCATCGCCGGATAGCTGCCGGCAAACAACCCGACAAACAAAGTGATGAAGACAAGCCCTAAGAAGAGCTGGGGATTATGGATAGGATTTAAACTGAGCTGTCTTTCCACCAGGCTGTTAAAAGCCGGCAATGCCATTAGGACCATCATTATCGAAAAAATCATCGCCAGTACGGCCATAGCCACAGATTCTCCTAAAAATTGCACGATCAATTGTCCCTTCTGAGCGCCTACCACCTTCCGCATTCCCACTTCCTTGCCTCGCCGGAGGGATCGGGCGGTCGCCATATTCATGTAGTTGATACATGCGATAAACAGAATCAGAAAAGCGATCGATGAAAAAAGGATGATGTATTTTATGTCATTATTTGCCCCTATTTCCTGCATCCGATGGGAATGAAGGTGGATCTCTGTCAGGGGCTGAATGGAATAAATTTTGGGGTAAGGTTCCTTAAGCCCGGCCGCTTTGAATAGGGGTATCTCTATGACCGGGGAGATTTTATTTTCCATTCCTTCCGGGTCGGCGCCCTTACGTAATAAAAAATAAGTATAAGAAAAATTACTGCGCCAATTGGTGATGTCATTATTTGTTATTCGAAAGTACGTTTCATACGGGACAACGACATCCATGACAAAGTGGGAATTGGCCGGCATGTCACCAAAAACACCCGATACCTTAAACTCATAACGTTCACTCATAATCAAAATTTTCCCCATCGCATCCGCGTCCCCAAAATATTTTTTTGCCGTTTTTTGGGACAATACTATTGCGGAAGGATCGTTCAATGCCGTTTCAGGATCACCGCTAATAAAAGGAATAGAAAATATATCAAACGTTTCAGGGGCCGCCCAATAGAATTCTTCTTCAAGAAAATGGTTTTGTTTGTGAGAAATGAGAGTATTACTACTGCGTATAATCCTGGCAACCGAAACGACTTCGGGGATTTTTTCTTTCAATGCTTGACCTAAGGGTGCGGGAGTGAAGGCACGCTCTTCCCTTACGACTCTGTATATTCGGTCAGCATTTGCATGATACTTGTCAAAACTCAACTCATATTGAACGTACAAGGCTATGAGAATAAAGGCCGTCATACCGACTGCAAGGCCTACGATATTGAGCAATGAATATGTGCTGTTTTTTTTCAAATTTCTCACAGTGACCAACAGGTAATTTTTAAACATCTGAATCCTCCAGTGCAGTTCATCGATTAAAAAGTAGGGAAAAGCCTTTACACACTGGCCCCAAAACCAGATCCGTGCCCAAAAAAGGCCTTTATCATCAGCGAGATAATGATAGGTTTCGCTCATATCCCCTAGGGTGGAACACCCTCCCTTGTCCGGGAACATCCGCCGGATAAGCCACCCTGCAATCTGTGGAGGATGGCGGTATTTTTTCATCATGACTCTCATTCCTGCGGTACAGACAGCTCCTCGATTCCCGACCAGACAGACTCCTGAGCTTTTCGAACTTCCTTCAAGGCTTTGACACCCCGAGGTGAAAGCTCGAAAATACGCTTGCTTTTTCCCCCGCGTTTGGATGTGGGATCTGCAAAATGGGATGTGAGATAGCCCTTTTTTTCAAGGCGGCGCAACATGACAAAAAGCGCTCCGTAGGCCCATGTTTTCCCTGTCGCTTTTTTGATCTGGTTTCTGATTGTGACGCCGTAGGCATTCTCCTTCAATCGCCAGACAGCCAGTAAAAGGAATTCTTCCGATCGTGAAATGAATTTTGTATTCATCGGATCTCCTATAATGTATACGACGTAGTTATTATCAAAAAGGTTCCCTTGAAATCCATAATAATTCGGTACCGGGATACTTGATTACCTAATTAAGTTTTGGGAATGATTTAAGGGCAATACACCTGATATCAGTTTAATGAATTAAGGGGTCGGGTATCCCGTCACTGAATTAAAGAATCATTCGTAACGGAGGGAATCGGCGGGATTGGCAAGTGCCGCTTTGACAGACTGATAGCCGACCGTAAGGAAAGCGATGGCAAAAGACATCCCTGCAGACAGGACAAATATCCACATTCCCATGCTTGTTTTGTAAGCTAAGTTCTGCAGCCAGGTGGTTCTTTCTGAGTTGGGCGTTAGGGCGAGCGGATCAATATTGAGTTGGAGGGGTGCTCTTAGAACAAAATCTTTAAGCCTCCTCCTGCTCTAAAGCCCCCGAGAGTAATTTCCGGGTATGGCAATCCTGTTTCCGGATCAAAGCTTGCTTTTCCGCCTATAAAGCGGGCTCCGGTGAAAAGAGCGACGGTATCGGTGAAGTAGAACAAAATCCTTGCTCCCCCGTTAAAACCGAAAACATTCATGCTGACTTCTTTTGTGCTTGTCGATAAAGAAATATCATCATAAGGATAGCTTTGGCTGTAACTCATTTCAGAGATGATTTGGGCTTTGGAGAAGATGTAAGCAGGGCCTCCGAATAAATCCAGTCCGAATCTTCCAAACCGGGCTCCGAAAACAAAATTCAGAAAAATGGTGTTTTCGCTCAAAGAATGTGACCCGGTTCCTCCGGCCGTGCGGGGATTGTTGAAAAGAAGGGGATGAGGAATTGACGTGGAGTAAGTCGACTCAAGATTCCTGGAAGAAACATCGACTCCCAGCTCCACCCCGATGGAACGCGTGATTCTAAATCCTACAGCGGCAAGAAAGGGAGTTCCTTTTTTGACTTCATATCCGAGGTCGGAAGTCGCCGTCTCATAGTAGACCGTGTCAATATATGTCGAAGAGAGAGATTCTTCCTGAAAACCGGCATTGAATTCAGCGCTGAGATAAATTTTTTTATACGGTTTTGGCTCGGTTGCTCTGTCCGGGGGAGCTTTGCTCTGTTCCAGGACAGGTTTTTGGCTCTTTTCCAATGAACTGGCCTTCGTCATCGCTTGTGAAGAAATCTCCGTGCTGATGACATCGACTATACTCTGATGGACATACGCTCTTGTTTCCGGGATGTTTCCTCGAGCCGGAAGAATGACCAAGTGCCACTCTCCTTCTTTTTCCAGTGCCTGTAAAATTGTCCCTTCTTTCAATTGAGTGATGATGGAGGAGTTGAGGGAGGGCTTGCTTCTCACATTCGCCATTTTGACTTTGATTTTTATGGTATATAAAGAATTTTCATTCGCTTGACTGTGGATAGCCGCCATCCCTAGGAAAAAGGTGAACAAACAGAAGATGCAGATTGATTTTCTCATTTCATTTTCTCCTTAATTGACAATCCAGCCGATAGCTTCCATTGCTTTGATTGTCTGCTGATATTCCTGGCTTCCTCCGCTATGGAGGGAATAGGCGACTTCGAGGAGGGCATTGGCTGCATCCATAAAATCTGAGTTCTTGGTCAGGTAATAGACGAAAGCTGTGTAAAATATGCGGGCGGCTTTGTCGATTCCGATTCCATTCACCAGGACGTGAGACACGCTGTTTCTTCCCCCGTTGGCCAAGAGATAAAAGGCATGCCCATAGATTGTGGAATTCAGATGGACTCCTCCGTTATCTAAGTTTATGGGGACGATGTACTTCTGAGAAAGGTGACAGGGATCCGGATAGCTGGAATCCCCCATTTGGGAGTTCGCATTGGGATTGGCCAAGTTCCGGCAGCCTGAGGTATTGTAATACGGGCGGGCGTCCTCGCCTATGTACCAGTCGGCCAAGTAGAGTCCGATTCCTTCCGGATACCAGTAGAATTCCGCTGTAGTGCCCATAATATCAGAGAAGGATTCGTTCAGAGCTCCGGATTCAAAGGAATAGACCAGGTCAGAACAATAGTCCGTTACTCCGTGCGAGTATTCATGGGCTACGATATCCAGGCAGGCGGCGTTTTCCTCGTTTTTCTTCCCCTGCACGCAAAAATTGATATTTTCCCCGTTCCAGAAGGCATTATCCTCGTATTTGTCGTTGTGGACATAGACCACGGTGTCGAGATTCTTGTCGTTGATGCCCTCTCTTCCAAAAAAACGGTAATAGAAATCATAGACCTGTCCCACAAGGGCATGAGCACTAACAATTGCTCCGTCGAAATCCCATAAGTTGTCAGTATCGCCGGGGATGTAGTTGTTGCGGTAATCGTATGTGTAGTGATTGAAGGGCCGTACTCTTTTTTCATCATACAGATAATAATAGTCGTCCGAGTAAAGGGTGGTGGCCAGTTTCACATTTAAACCGTGATAATTCACGCCCAATCCGATGGCGGGCTCGTCGAAATGAATGTTGGAGGACTGAAAGAGAACCTCCCCCGTCAGGGCATCGATGACTCCGGTCATGCTGAAATGGTCTTCTTTTGCCAGGGTTATCTGCCATGACAGATGGAATGTGCCGTCCTTCGAAGGGAATATTATAAGCCGGGTATCCTGGCTTTTTTCGATGAGTTCCGGACCTGACAGATATGCGCGGTAGGCCGATGCTGCCTCCTCTCTGGTCAACTCAGGCTCTGTCTCCACGTTATCCAGACGGTAATACTCACCGGTTATACTCTCCACAACTTCGCTTTTCAGATGGTAGACGATCTCTCCTCCAAAGACAGGGAGACCTCTGTGTGTTTGGAGATAACGGATGTGTTCCATGCTGTTTTTCGAGTCCTGCTGAACAAGAAAAGGAACAAGATTTCCTCTATGTACCTGCTGGTCAAAAAACTGAAGCAAGAGCTGGTTCTGAACGGAAAAAGTACGTTTGAATTGCGAAAACTCAGGTGAGGAAACATATGTCTTGCCCACATAATCAGCAAAGCCGGATAGGTGCATGAAGAAAATAAACGAAAGAATTACCAGAAATTTTTTTGTCTTCATAAGGACCTCCTGAAAATAAACAAAGTTATTAAACTGTTCCTCATTAAAAGGAAAAATACCTGTGTACAAACCTGGGGTCAATCACCTTTAAAGATGAATTGCTAGGGGAAATTTGCCGCTTCAGAAGGTGACCTTTTTATTTTATCCAAGGTGTAATATATAAATGATGGAAATCTGGTTTGCCTCCTCCGTCCCCTCTTCAGGCAATTTAACGGCCAGGAAATCAAGACTATCGGAGATGCCTTTCTCGTTGAGTTTTTGAGCGCCGTTGAAGCTCTCCGATGTGCCGTCGAGATTCAAAAAAAAATCGAGGAAAAGAACGCTCTGCTTCCCCTAGAAAAAAGGATTCAGATTCGCATCGGCATTCATGTGGGAGATGTCATCCATCGCGAAGTCACGAGGACTATAGCTCGAAAGATTCGGATAAGCTTGAGCCCTTCCGAAAAAAGTAGGCTGGCCGGGGGGGGTGAGGTAAATCCTCAAGTGTACAAAGCTTATCTCAAGGGCCTCTTCTTGATTCATCAATTCACCGAGGAAGCGGTCCGGCGGGGGATCCGTTTTGCCTCCCGGTATGATGAGTCTATCCGGCCTTGGATAATCTCCGTTCCGACCCGAGATTCGAAGAATTCTTGCGCCGCTTGAATTGGAAAGCGGCGACAAAACATCCTGGAGCCTGACCCGCCGCGAAATCCGAACCTAAAATTCCTTCAAGAGGGAAAAATCTATATCCGGGCGTTCCGGCAGTTGTGTTCCGACTGTTTGGCTTGTGTAATCTTTCCGCCAGTAGTAATTGTGACCCGCTTCGACTTTCCATTTTTCCCCCGTCGCAGGATCGACGACATCAGTGACACCGAGAATATAGTTGGAGAATCTTCGGTTCACATTATCCAGAACGGCCTGCCTGTTCCAGTAGGACTCATCGATAATCCTGGATATCTCCTGGCTTGTCTGGGTAACGATTTGGGAGACATTGGCGGCAAGCTGCTGCTGGGAGGCCGCCCATTGGGGATTGACCCGGATACTTTGAAACATGTGATTGGAGATATCCCTCACTGTTTCCACTTCATCCTGGGGACAGATGTAGATTGTGAGAAGGGGCACGGACCAGTTCCCTCCCTGCATGGCTGCGGATTGAACAATCTGCGTGAGAGCAAAACCGTATCCGACATACGGCACAGCACCCTGCTCGAAGCGAAACGCGGCCTCTCCTGCGTGAAGAGTGAAAGCAATCCCGTAAGCGGCAAATTGGCTGTAGATGCGGTTGAAATCCGCCACCGCATCAGGCCTGTCCTTCTGGCTCTCTATCCTGAAACCGGAATACCGGGAACCGAGGTTCTGTTGGAGATACTCGAGTAGAAAGTAGCGGCCGGGAGTGTATCTTTTCACCAGCATCCGGACTCCGTATCCTGGAGAGTACCAGGTTCCTTCAGTGAACCCGGCAAAGGCCAGCATCTGGTTGGGAACGGCGAAAACGGGAATGTTGCTGTCATTGAAATGAATTTGGATTCTTCCGTCAGGGGAGGCAGTCTGGAGGACGTGGACGAGATCAACCGAAGCTCTCCTGTAAGTTCCGCCTTGGACCTGCCAGCTTTCAGGTACTTCGAGATAGAAGGCCTTTTCTATCGGATCCTGCCACTGGATGTATGAGGTTTTCGGCTTCACGGGCGTTCGTTCTCTTCCTGCCTCCGGCTCTTCGAATCGAAATGATTGGGTGATTTCAAGAAGCTGATTTTTCATCCTATCAAAATTCTCGGCTGTTGATCCCAATGCATAGAGGATCCCGCTTCTGTCATGGATGGAGCACATGGCGAGGCCGCAGCAAGAAGCGGAGCGGCTTTCAAAACGGAAACGGGCGGCTGTTTCGTCGGGAAAAGATCTGACCTGCTCGATCTTTTCCATGGACACCTTTGTAAAATAGCCGGATAATTCCTTCAGGTTTTTGTCGAGCCAATCCCGGCTTGACATGCTCTTTTCGAGAAAAAAAGGATAAACCAGGACAAAAGAAGGATCCTGTTCTGGGAATGGGGTCGAGATCATGATGTGCTTTTCTTCCTTGATACGCACCATCCAGGATTTCGGATGTTTGAGAGAAAATCCCTCGGGATATTTTTTTGAGACCATTCCCTGCAAGCTTTTTTCGGAACCACATTTCACCATAAAAAACATGAGAAAAAGGCTGAATAAAAAAACACACATTTTTTTTTGCCTTAGATTTGTCATCCTTCCCTCGATAAGTATTCGTCTAATTATAAGTATTTATCCACTCGAAATCAAAAAAAAGAGATGTTCCGCCCAGGATATCTTCCTGTCTCTTAATTCATGAGAAGGAGAGGGGCTGTAAGAAGCTATTCATACCTGAGCGAATCGGCTGGATTGGACAGGGCCGCTTTGACGGACTGAAAGCCGACTGTGAGGAAGGCGATGACAAGAGACATCGCTGCGGACAGGACAAATATCCACATTCCCATGCTTGTTTTGTAAGCGAAATTCTGAAGCCACTTTTGCATGACGAAATAGGCGATCGGCCAAGCGATCACATTGGCGGCTAGAACCCACTTAGAGAAATCTTTGGTGAGATTCAAAACAATATTTCCTGAAGACGCTCCAAGCACTTTGCGGATACCGATCTCCTTAGGACTTATCAGCAGACAGGATGGTTGACTATTAATTCGGTACCTGTCCCCGAATTATTTAGAATAGAAGAAAGTGTAAAAAATTTTGACAGGTTGGAGAAGGGAGATGCGTGTAATTTGGGAAGGAATCTGCGTGGAAACCTGATTCTTACAGGCGTTCCAACAGGTCTTTGTAAGCTTTACGGTGAGGCAGATTTTGCTTTTCTGCCAGGCTGTAGGCCAGGCGATAGTCTTCCAGAACCTCTTCCCGGGCTCCGGGGGCGAACAAAGAGGCCGTGAAAGCGCACAGGTCCAGCAGCAACAGTTTTTTCAATTTAAGAGCGTTCAATAATACACATTTCAGACTTTGATGACAGGGCTAAGTTTCCCAGTAGTTTTATATTCAAAGATGATATCTTGAGTCAAGACAATATCATGCTCTATGACATGCATTGTGACGTTGTCAATACCCATATAGGTATTCGTATATTCCATACGATAACGATTTTCTTTAACCAATCCGTATCCTCGTTCTATGGACGTACGAAAAGGCTTTAATCTCTTGTAGATAATAGTAGCTGGAGTAGCAGGCCCATATTTCCGATAGCTATTTTTAAAATGGGTATAAAAGGTAAATCCACTTTGACTTGATGTTTTGAGATAAGGACAATGAAAAAGTTTCTCTTGATCGTCCTTTTCGCAAATTCTTTTACATACATATTTTGCTCGGCCTCTTTTGTAATCCAGTACTGTTTTCGTAAGCAGGTAACCAAAATCACAGAGAGGCGTTCCTTGTGAATCAAATCTTTTTGGATAGACCATCTTCTTGCGAATAATGACAGGGATAATATGATAGTCTTCGTATATGATTTTATGTATTTCCTCAGCATCATAGCCGGCATCCAGAATAATATAGGCTATGTTAAGAGAAGGGAATCTCCTTTTGAATTCCTCTAAAAGTGGGAATATATGTACTTTATCAGAGTCACTGCGCGTAGTTACGATACTGACCATAGGGATCCCGGTGATTGTTATCAAGGAATGTGCTTTGTGTCCCACAGGATATTTATCTTTATGATGAGGCCGGCCAAAGCTTACCGAAGGGTCGGTAAAAAGCCATGAGCCATCTTCCTGTTTTGCTCCTTTGGTAGAACAATAAGATCTAATGGGAGTAGAATCTCCAACGAGTATCAAACCTTTGCGACGATTCTTTGGGAGTTGTTCTATGTGGGGATTTAATACTCCACTCTTATTGGCTTCATTAACGAAGTTTATATGGATTTTTGTATATCCTTTTACACCCAGATGATTTCTCAGAGTGTTATAGGTGTTATGAGCCGGTGTAGTACTTTTTTCCAGAAGACAGAGATATCTATATG
>Ga0114930_10001119_pt1 | contig 26321 bp, 24 predicted proteins | sample AnhtaG_FD_87300 | JGI IMG/M metagenome (GOLD analysis project Ga0114930, IMG submission 87300) | Deep subsurface microbial communities from Anholt, Denmark to uncover new lineages of life (NeLLi) - Anholt_01485 metaG | ecosystem: Environmental > Aquatic > Marine > Oceanic > Sediment | place... | reverse complement strand
TTAAATCATTTCTTATTTGAAACAAAAAATCAAAGACATACAAGTTTAGGCTGATTTCAGAGGCTTTATCTTTTAATAAAAATAATATATTAATTTTTGATAGATAGATTGAAATTGGGTTGATATCAAAACCATAAATCTTGTTAATTGCGGAAATTTTCTCTTCTTCGCTTCTTTCTTGAGACAATATAAATTTTATAATCCCAACCAAAAAATTGCCTGAACCACAACAAGGATCAAGGGTTTTTTCTCCAAAAGAATAAACTTCATCGACCATTTTCTTTACTAAAAATGGAGGAGTAAAATATTCCCCTGATTTATGTCTAAAAATTGGAGATACTATTTCTTGAATAAAATAATCAAACATATATTCTGGATTATTATTTGATTTAAACAGGGTGCTAGAGATTCTATTAATCAACTCACCAAAAAATGGCAGATCTTCTCTCTCAGAAAGTGAAATAATTGGAGCAAAATAATTAATCTCACCAATTTTTAGTATTCTGAATTTGTTTTCTATTTTTTCTTCTAATTCTTTTAATTTAATTATTGATTTACTATATTTGGAAATAAAACTCTTTTCGTTAAGAATATAATTAGCTACGAAAACTAGTCCTACAAAATAGATTAAAGCAAAAACAATATATAATCGTAAATTTGTCTCATTTTCACCATATATTTTTCTAAAATCTTTAAACCATTCCCTAAACTTATTTTCATTATATATATTATACTTAGATAAGACTGTTTCTAACCCTATAATTCTCTCATTAATGTAATGAAAATCCAAATCAAAATTTGTGCTATTAACTAATTTCTTGACCAAAAATTAAAGCTCCTCTCTCTTGATTACCTAATATAATCAATGAATTAATATTTAAATATTAATTAAATTCTTCAATATAATTTATTAATTTATATTCTTAATAATTAGCAATAAACTTGACTTCAACTGAAATCAAGATCTCAAAGAATCTTGAAAATGGAATTAAATTCTCGTGTCAAATGTGTGGTGATTGTTGTAGAGGATTTAATGATGGTGAAGTATATCTTTATAAAGATGATATTCTTCGATTAGCTAAATTTTTAAACATAACGGGGATTAAAGGTTTAAGAAATTTTGCTAAAAAATATGTGAAAGTAATTAATGATAGCTTTTTTTGGAAAGATCCAGATGCTCAAAGAGGTAAAACATACAGATTTAAAACATTAGGTTTTAGGTTCACGGGAGAAGATGATCATTGTCATTTTTTAAAGGATAATAAGTGTAGTGTTCATGAAATGCGTCCCTTTCAGTGTAATTCATTCCCATTTTGGCAAATGATGGTCTCAAATCGGAAAAACTTCGAGAGATACACAAAAAAGTGTAAAGGTTTACAAGTATCAAAGGGTAAATATTACTCACGAGAGGAAATATTAAATTGGGCAAAAGATGAATATGAAATAGAGAAGAACTACTTTTTAGAGATGCAAAAACACAATTTTGACATTCTAAATGTATATCCGTTTTTACCAAAAGAAATGCTTCAAAAAGAGGATTAATCATGCCAGAGGGATTAATAGTAATGAAATATAATAATAAGAGTGGGATAGCTATAAAGGCGAACTATCCCGAAGAATCAATGAAATTACAGGAAAGTACTTTAATGCATATTTTTAATATCCATGAATTTAGCAAACAAGCAGGAATTGCAAGCTTAACTATAGAAAACCTAAATATTGTAACATACTATTCTGGTTCGGATACAGATTATTTCATTGTATTAAAACTAGATTCACTTGAAGATCCTGATGACTACGAAGAGGCTTTAAACGAAATATCTCAGATCATTTTAAAAAATTTAGATGATGATAACTATATTGATATGCTTCCTACTCTTTTAAAACAAGTCTCAAGAACTTCTGGTAATAAAAATTTATCATGAATATAATAAGTAAATGAATAATTCTACTCCTTTGTAGAAACAATGGTTAATAAGTAAAATTAAATGCTCCTTTATACTTAGGAAGAGATAATATTAACTTCTTTAAACAATTTGGAATAATTAATAAAAACTCAAATCTATAATTAACATAGAACTGCGAAAATTTCATATTAATAAGTGGTGTTAATTTGAAAATTGGTTTATTTTTATGCGATTGTGGGAAAAATATCAGTGGAACTATTAATAATGAAGAATTAATTGAACATTTTAGCAAATACTCTGATGTGTATGTGTTAAGAGATCAATATTTATGTTCTGAATTAGGTTTAAACAAGATTATTGATGAGATCAAAGAGAAAAAAATAGATCGAGTTGTAATAGCCGCCTGTTCATTCAAATTACATGGTTTATTATTTCGAAAAACTATTGAGAAAGCAGGAATTAATCGATTCCTGATATCTTTTGCAAACATCCGAGAACAAAATTCATGGGTTCATGCTGATGAACCAGAAAAAGCAACGAGAAAAGCAATTGATCAAATTAACATGGCAATAGAGCAAGTCAAGCTTTTAAACCCCTTAGATGTTCAATATTCAAATGTTCTTCCCTCTAGTTTAGTTATCGGTGGAGGAATAGCTGGGATAAAAGCAGCAATAGTAATCGCAGATGCGGGCTACAAAGTATATTTGGTGGAAAAAGAACCGACAATAGGAGGGCATATGGCTCTTTTTGATAAAACTTTTCCTACTCTAGATTGTTCAATTTGTATTCTTGGGCCGTTAATGACGGAGGTTAAAGATCATCCTAATATCGAATTATTAACTTATTCAGAAGTTGAAAAAGTTGATGGATATATTGGCAATTTTGAGATCACAATTAGAAAAAACCCTCGCTTTATAAAAGAAGAAGATTGTGTTGGATGTTTTGACATTTGTCGAGATGTATGTCCAATTGATGTAGAAGATACATTTTTTCCAAGAAAGGCTATAGATGTCCCCTATCCTCAAGCAATACCTCTATTTCCGAATATTTTAGAAGAATACTGTATTGGATGTAAAATATGTGCTCAAGCATGTGATAGAGATGCAATAGATTTCGATCAAAAGCCAGAAATTATTAATATTAAAGTCGGTTCAATTATTGTGGCAACAGGACTAAAAACTTTTGATCCCTCTTTACTTGGAGAATATAATTATCTTAAATATCCAGATATAATAACTACAATGCAAATGGAAAGAATACTTAACACTGATGGACCTACTCATGGAAAGATTAAAATTCCTTCAAGTGGTGATCCCCCAAAAAAGGTTTCATTTATTTTATGTGTAGGATCTCGTAATAAACAAATTCATCATGAATATTGTAGTCAAGTATGTTGTAATGTGGCAATAAAACAAGCTGTGTTAATTAAAAAAGAACATCCTGAAACAGAAATAAATATATACTATAATGACATTAGAGCAATGGGTAAAAATTGTGAAGAATTTTATAATAGATCTCGTGAAACTTTTGGGATCAGATTCATAAAAAGTAATATCTCCGCAGTGTTAAAAAGTGATATGTCAGATGAATTAATTGTTCGTGGTGAGGATGTAATTGAAGATAAATTATTTGAAAATAAAACAAATTTAGTCGTTTTGGCAGTAGGTATTGAACCTGCAAATAATACGGATAAATTAAGTAAAATTTTGAACATATCTCAGGATCCGAACGGCTTTTTATTAGAAAAACATTTAAAGGTTAGACCTTCAGAAACTTCGGTTAATGGCATTTTTTTAGCTGGTGCAATACAAGGACCAAAGGATATACCGACTAGTATTGCTCAAGCAGAAAGCTCAGCCGCGAAGGTAATTTCTCTAATGTCTATGGGAAAAGTTGAATTAGATCCCCATGTAGTTTATTTCAATCCAGAAGAATGTGACTTATGTAGATTGTGTGAAAATATTTGCATGTTTAATGCATTAAAAATCGAAGGTAATCAATTAAAAATCACTCAAGCAAACTGTACTGGATGTGGTGCATGTGCTGCAATGTGCCATTCTGATGCTTTATATATTCCAGGCTTTACAAAAATGCAGATATCAGCTCAAATTCAATCTATTTTAAAACAGAAAAGTGAATCCCCCTTAATCATCGCATTTTTATGTAACTGGTGTTCCTATACAGGAGCCGATCTTGCTGGAACAAGTAAATTAACCTATCCCACAAATATAAGAACAATACATGTTATGTGTACCGCAATGCTTAATCCATCTTTAGTATTTGAAAGCTTTTTCTATGGTGCAGATGGTGTTTTAATTGCAGGTTGCTATCCACAAGATTGTCACTATCAAGAAGGATTCATTAAAGCAAAATCTCGATATGAAAGTATTAGAGAAGTGTTAGTTGAGACAGGAATAAATGAAAAACGTGTAAAAATAATAAGTGTTGCCGCTGGTGAAGGAGAAAAATATGCGAAAGCTGTCAAAGAATTTAAGGAAGAGTTGGATAATCTTGGTCCCATTAAACCTAACGAATACACAAAACCTTTATCAACTAAAGAGCTAAGAAAAGGAAAAGCAAAATTGGATGAAATTTAATTGATTTTTCAATTAAAGATATAAATGAATTTAACTAAAATTTCTATAATTAGAAATATTAATTATTTATTGATATTTCTCTTATATTTCTTATTAAAAGAATATATTTTAATAATTCGGGCTAATAATGCGAATAAGAGCAATCACTAACGGACAAATAATCCCTTTCTTGTTTTCGAATGAAACAATCTTATCCTTCATGCAAGAAAATCTCGAGAACTTTTCCAATTTAAATAATGAGCTGATTAGTGCTTTCGAAGAAATCGGAATACAGGTTCAAACTAAGCGATTATGCTCACAACCACTGTTTAGCTATGAAAATAAATTATTTTATGAAAAAAATTTAAAAGAGACATTAGTTGATATAAAAGACCAATTAAGATTTTTACAAGATATATTTAAAGACTATGGATTTGACTATTTTGCGTGTTGTATGATGCTTACGCACCAACTTCCGGAGCTAGGAATCTTTGAAAGACTTTTATTAAATGAAGTGCCAACTTTTATTAAAAATACGGATAATTTCTTTACTTCTTTACCAGTAGCATCCACACGAGATGGATTAAATATATCTGCTATAAAATCTGGTGCTAAAATAATAAAACAATTATCTGAACCAGATCCATTTAAAAATCTAAATTTTTGTATATCTGCCAATGTAGGATCTAACTTCCCATTTTTTCCAGCAGCATATCATTTTTCAGATAAACCAGCATTTTCTCTTGCGTTAGAAATAGCAGACGAAGTAATTGATGCAGTTGAAAACTCAAATAGTTTAAAAGAGGTGCAATTTAATTTATTATCAAAATTTAATCAAATTTATGATGACATTACAAAAATTGGGGAGAAATTTGGCCGAAAATTTGATATTGAGTTTAAGGGAGTTGATCTTTCTCCTGCACCTTTTCCAGAGGCGGATAAAAGTATTGGGACTGCAATAGAAAAGTTGGGAATTGAATATTTCGGAGCTATTGGAACTCTAACGGGAGTTGCTTTAATAAAAAATTCAATACCGGTTGATAAAGAGAAAGTTATTGGGTTTTCAGGCTTTTTTCAACCTATTTTAGAAGACTATATTTTATCTAAAAGATTGTCTGAAAATAAATTTAACTTGGATTCTCTTCTATTATATAGTACTATGTGTGGTGCAGGTTTAGATGTTGTCCCATTACCAGGGGATGTTACCGAACAAGAATTATTTTATATTCTATTAGATCTATGCACAATTTCAGTTAGACTGAATAAGCCATTGACAGCTCGTTTAATGCCAATACCTGGAAGAGGTGTGGGTGATAAAGTTGAATTTGATTTTGAATATTTTGCTCCTTCAAGGATTATTGATTTTAGAAGATTAACCGGTGAAAATAAGAATGACCTATTTAGTAAAAATGAAAAATTTTTCAAGTTTCTATAATAAAATTTTTTTGGATGATATGAATACTTCTTATTTGAGAAACAAAAAAAATTTGGCCTATGTTAGTGTTGTAACAAATGAATAAGAAGAGTAAAAACAAGAATTTATTATTTTTTAATGAAGCTATAGAATATTTTGATAAATTTACTTCTCAAGACATTTTATCAAATGAAACTGTTAGCGAAAATAATACTAATTTTCTAAGAGATGCAATGTTAAATGAATTAGATAATTTAAAAACAATAATTGAAAGTAATCCAGATTTAAAATTAGAAGCTTTATCAGAGGGAGAAAAACAAAAATTTCGGAAGTTTATCAAGTTTTATTCTCTCTGTCCCATTTGCGGAGGATTTAATCACTATTTTAACTTGAAACAATTATTTTTTAATAAAAGTAAAAAGAGTCTTATAGAAACATTAATAAAATTCATGAATGTTAAGAATAAGAAATTTAAAAGTTATAAATTTAAACTTAATTTTGGAATACTTTGCTGCGATTGTTATCAAAAAATGATGCAAAAATAGTAGAAAAAAAGTATTATCCTAAGTACTCTACTACTTGTCCACTTTGAGTGATTTCAAAATAAATATTATTGTCTTCTTCGATTTCTTTAACACAAAAAGCTTTAACTAGGTAGTCCATATTGTAATTAAGCGAAGCTTCATCATTTATTAAGTTTTTATCTATAACCGCGTCTAACAGTTTTTTTTTAGAAATTTTTTTAGCCTTATTAACTATATTTAGAATTTCGCGTCGAATAGGGTGATTTACTGCTTTAAGATATAAAGAGTGTAAGTACTTTGTCCCTTCTAATGTTTTACTATACTCTTCCATTGATTCGTAGTTTTTAAAATCAAATTCATCAGGCATATTTTTGACAAAGACTCATAACAATTAAGTTTTGCCTTAAAGATACTTGTGGTTTTTAAAGATAAATTTATAAGGTTTTATAGGAGTTTAAGCAACAAGAAATTTCTGAAAAGTTGGGTAAATATGGAAAAACCTAAAATTTTGAATGGAGCTAAAATTGAACCATTTACAAGCAAGGAGAAAGTTGCAAATAAGATCGATAACTTATGGAATAATAATTCTTCACATACAAGCAAATTTAAGAATGAGAAAAAAAAGCTATTAATAAAATTAGAATCTTCAGGTAAAGAAACAAGAAAAATTTCTTTGAAATTAGAAAGTAGCAGCTCTAGTGTAAATTCCAATAATTATATTCTCCTCTCTGAGCTTTTAAAAGAATTTTTCAAGGGTAATAATAATCAGAAGTAATGATTTTATCTTGAATAGTTAAAAATCAATATAACAAACTAAATTTCGTTTTAGTACAAAAAAAATCAAAGAACTATAAGCAAAAATATTATATGTTTGGACTCTTATTTTTTCATTAATTTTAATTTAGTAATAATTATTTAGATGAGATTATAAAATGGATTATAATGAAATAAAAAATCTCTTGGGCTCTAATGCAGATGAGCTTTTGAATCACACATGTACAGGAATTCCAAAGGAAATGATTCATGCTCCTGGCCCTGATTATATAGATAGAGTTTTTGAACACACAGATAGAAATAATTTAGTTTTAAATAATATGGGAAGACTCTTTAATCAGACAGGCAGATTAGCTGGAACAGGTTATCTTTCAGTTTTACCAGTGGACCAAGGTATTGAACATACAGCTTCAGCAAGTTTCGCGATCAATCCATCATATTTTGATCCCGAAAATATAATCAAATTAGCTATTGATGGAGGTTGTAGTGCTGCTGCTTCTACTCTTGGAGTATTAGGCTCTGTTTCAAGACGATATGCTCGCAAGATTCCACTAATCGTAAAAATTAATCATAACGAGCTCCTTTCTAAACCTAATTTATCTGATCAAACAATTTTTGCAAATGTTGACCAAGCCTGGGATATGGGTGCTGCTGGAATTGGGGCGACTATTTATTTTGGTTCTCCAAATTGTAGGCGTCAAATCCAAGAAATAAGTGAAGCTTTTAGATATGCACATGAATTAGGTCTTGTTTGTATATTATGGACTTATTTGAGAAATACTGAAGAGTTCATTAAAGATGGAAAGGATTATCATACTGCAAATGATTTAGAAAGTCAAGCTAATTACTTAGGTGTCACTATTGAAGCTGATATCATCAAACAGAAGTTATCAACTACTAGTAGAGGCTTTCTTGATTTGAATTTTGGCAGAACTGATAAACTTGTATATGAAAAGTTAGCAACTGATCATCCAATTGAATGGAATCGTTACCAAGTTGCAAACTGCTATATGGGGAGAATAGGCCTTATAAATTCTGGAGGTGCTTCCGGAGATAACGATTTTGCAGACGCTGTGACTGCTGCTGTAATTAATAAACGCTCGGGAGGTATGGGATTGATCCTTGGTCGTAAGGCGTTTAAAAAACCTACCCCAGAGGGTATTAAAATATTAAATGCTGTTCAAGATGTCTATTTATCTAAAGAAATCACTTTAGCATAATAAAAGTTTTCAATCTTTTTTTCTTCTTTTTTTTAGATTAAATTAAAATTAAAAATGTATATTATTTTATTGATACTAAAGAAGAATTTCTTCACAGGAATATTATGAGAAGAGATAAGAATTTCAGACCTGATCCTAATTTAAATCCTTATAAGGTAAGAGAATCACCATCTATTAATAGGAAATCCTTTATTGATTTTAATACACAAAGAGTTTGTCCCGCATGCGGAAAAGCAATAAAAATTTCACATAATTTCTGTAAGTATTGCGGAGTTGATCTCAGTGCAATTGAACCTATTGGTAATTCTGATGAAATCTCAAAACAATTAGCAATCACAGCTGTTACTGATCCCGACCCTGAAGTCAGAAAAGAAGCTGTTGATACTTTAGGAGATTTTGGAGAAACTAAAGTTTTAGGTGTTCTCACGTTTGTTTTATTAAATGATCCAGATGAAAATGTAAGAAAGCAAGCATGTGATGAGCTAGGTGATATCCATCATCCATATAGTTTAGAAGCATTAGCAAAGGCACTTAAAGATGAAAGTGCTATGGTCAGAAAGGAAGCAATAGAAGGGTTAAAAAAGATTAAAAAAAAGACCAAACCAAAGAAATTCGATGAGGGAAAACCAGAGAATAGGGTGAATAAAGAAGATAAACAAAAACCAGAAGAAAAATCAAAAGAAAGTAATACTGATGGGTTTTAAAAAGTATAGTATTTTTTCCTATCTTTAAATTTTAATATATAGAAGGATTTTTATTCGGATAAGATTTTAATCGTCCTTACTCGGAATTTTTGGTAATTGTCTTCGACCACTTGGTTTACTCTCTTTGGATTTCTCTAAAATTTCTATTATTTCGGTTTTTCTTGCATTAGTAGGTAAGTCTATTTTTGTTTCTTCGGCGTAACTTTTAAGATCTTTTACAGTCATAGAATTAAAATCCGCTTTTTTTGTAGGAGCAGTCTTTATTGAGGGTGTATCCATTGAAGTTGGTTTGGTTGGCATTGGAGTTAAAGATGATTTTTGCTTTGTTTTTGACTCTGTAATGGATTTTGCGGTGGTCGTCTTTTTTGGAGTACTCTCAATTTCTTCTTTTTCTAATATTTCTACAGCTTCTACAATGCCTTTTGTTTCATTTAAATATACCCTTAATACATGGTTATCTAATTCAATGACATCTTTTGGAACTTTTTTAACAGGTTCCCACGTAGTTTCTACAACTTCTTCTCCGAAGACTTTAGCTGTTTTTGAAACTGCGGCTAATAGGGTATGACCTAAAATTAGATTTAGTCTTTTATAATTATCAGTAATTTCGTTTTTTAGAATTCTATCTTTAATTTTTTCCTGGTCCTCTTTTGATAGGCCGGCTGGGGTTTTAGTCATAGGTTGCGTCGGGTATTGAGATCTAGGTCTTGGTTTAGGAGGACTTGTATATTTAGGGACACGGGATGTAACTACATTGCTGGTAGTATCTTGTAAAGCAGGAGAGAAATATTCTTCTTCTTTTGTTTCAGTCACCTTTGGAGCAACATCTGTAATAACTGCTTCATTCATTTTTTCCCGATCTATGTTCCGGACATATCGCATATCAGCCAATCGTTCAGTCACTTCCATGGATTCTAATTGAAACGCATTTAAAAATTCATTAGGTTCATCACCAGCATCCACGGAAACGATTTTACATCTATGATAACTCGCATCCTTCCTTAACTCTTCTTGGAGTTCTTGAGCCACTCTAGAACTAATAAATCTTTTTCGAACTGGGGATTTTGGTCCCTTCCAAATGAAAATTCTTCTTAAATCTTCACGTACTATTACAAGTACTTGTTCTGGATGCAGATTGGATTGAAGGTCTTCTTCTGCTATACTTACTTTGTTCTTATCTCCGGAATCATCCAGTTCATAAACCATGAATGTTTCATATTCTGTCATTTTTCTACAATATGGATATCCTTTGATATTATTTATAAGTTTAATTAGTGTATGAAAATTTATTTAATTCTATTTAAAATTTCTTTTCAAATGAGTTAATTAAAGAAAATATAAATTACATTTATAAAAATTTAGCGAAAAAATAAAATTAGTATGTATGAAGTACATTGTTTTTTGAAATTTTCGGTAGAACGATTCATTTTTAATTGTAAAAAAAAAATGTTGGAATTAATCAGTAGTCATGAAGAACATTATCAATAGAGAGCACAAATCCTAGCAAGATCCTTCTATCTGTCTCGTTATCAAGTATCCTTAATGCATATGTATCCTTAAAATCCCATAATCCGCTAAGAAAAAGATCTCTCCACCTGTCAGCCTTCTCAATTTCTGCGATTAATTTCCCTGACATGTCAGTTACTTTATAAGACCAACCCATAAATTTTCCTTGAGCTTCGAAAAATCTCTTGCCATTAACATCTTCCAAGAAAAATTTCGGACGGAAAATGGAAGTTATTTTTTTCTTAATTCTTGCTATCATATTTCCATATGGATCTTTTAAATCCTGCGCACCTCGAGCTGATACAATCTTGGAGTGAATAGTAGCCGCAATAGTGCCATCTAATTCAAGTAATTCGACTCTGCGTCTTATACTTAAGATAACTCTTTTCATCTTCCCTATTGGTTCGTTTTTCTCGTTTAAGATTTCACCGCTCCCCCAGTCCCAGTATTTCTCTTTCAAGATATAATAATTACGGTTAATATCAAACAATCCACTAGGGCGATCATATGGTTGAAAACCCAGAGTTGTTGATGGTGCGGTTGTTGATGATGTAGAAACATCTTCACTCTGTCTCAGATTAGAGGATATTGGTGAACCACACTTTTCGCAAAATTTCTGATGCTCCGGATCTTTTATTTCAGCATCACAATCCTTACAATACATTTGATCATCTCTTTTTAGTTTATTTATGGTAAAAATGGTGACTTATTTTAATAAAGTTTAGTGAAAAAAGATTTTGAGATTATCCTTATCAAAATGTTTTAATTGAATAAGGTTTATTTAATATTAATATTAAACAATTAGGAAAAGAGAATGTCAAGTATTAAGATTCCACAGCTGTTAAAACTAAAAGACTATATAACTTTTATAGGAACAAGTCTTGGAATAATTGCGTTAATTTGTGCATGTATTGGTGATCGTGCCATACTTTCCTTAGGTTTTTTTTTAATTTCTATCTCAACAGGTACAGATATGATTGATGGTTATATTGCTCGTAAAACAAACACAGTGAACGAATTAGGAAAGGAGTTAGATTCATTAAGCGATTCATTAACATTCGGTATAGCACCAGCTGTATTAACTTACCAAAGTTTTAGAACTGGTAGCTTATTTGATATAATTCTAATAATTGGTGCAATATGTTTTGCTATTGGAGCAATACTTAGATTAGCACGGTTCAATATATCTGAACTCCCGGGATACACAGGAGTACCTACTCCTATTAGTGCTTTACTACTAATTGTATATTTCTATGCCAATTATTTTTATGCTTTTGGAATGGGAGGTATCACATATCCTTTTCCAGAATTTGCTTCATATTTAATCCCTATTTTTATGATACTGATTGCATGGTTTAATATTACTACTTATATCAATTTCGGTGAAAAAGATAAAACTATTTATACCGTCTTTCTAATTATTGCCCCCTTATGCCCAATTTTTGGTCTTATTGGAATTTTAAATCCTGACTTTTTAATTTCAATGATTGTCTCTGTTTTCTTTTTAATATCTTTTATAATTGCTCTGATTTTTATCATACGAGGATTCTTTTTATATATCTCAAAAAAGGAGAATACAAATAATATCTAAAAAATAAATCGATAAGAAAAATCTTTGATTTGTTAAGATTTTTTAAATCAGTTTTTCCTTCCAGCTTTCTATGTTCTCGATAATTTGTTTTGTATCGTTTTCATTTAAAAAATTGTCACTGAATCTATATTGATTTATTAAGCTTCTTAGTTTATGTAAAGTAACAGAAAATCCTCTTTTTTCAAGAACAAGATCAGCGATTTTTTGGAGTTCTTCACTAAATTGTTCTCCTTTTATATTATGTAATTTTTGAACCAAACTATTAAAGGCAGTGTTGATTAATACACCAGCTTCATCTCCTTTTTTTCTGGTAGATGATGATACAAATTTAATTTTTTCCTGTAATTTTTGTTTTATTTCTTCAATTTGCTTTTGAGATTTAGATAAACGGGATGGTATTGTTTGTGGTACAGTAATAGTTTCTTTTTTAGTTTTTAGAGATTTTTCATCCTGAACTTTAGCTGGTTTTTGTTCTGTCCTTACAGACTGAAATTTAGGTGTTGTTATTGGTTTAATCTTCTTAGATGCTTCTGATTCTGCTTTTTTAACAGCTTTAGGCTTAATTACTGGAGTTTGGGCTTTCTGTGAAGCGTAGAATGTATCCGAATAGGCATTTTCCCATGCTTTTTGTACTATTGGACTTAACAATTCTATTAATGGTTTGAAATTGCTACCTATTCCAATAAAGTCATTTAACGTATCCTTTGCGTCTTGTTGAATAACACCAATAGTAATTTGAGTGTCATCACCCTTTAAAGCGATTAAATTCTCGTTTTCGAGAGTTTTGTATATTACATTTGTAATAGAACTGAATTTCTTAACACTGCTATTTGTATGTGGTTCTGATGATGCAATTTTTATTTTTAAACTTCTTGGGATTTTTTCAAACTGTTCAACTGCTAGATGATTCTCGAGTTGCGGAATTATGATTGTCAATTCCTCCTTAGTAGTCGTAATAATTTTTTGTATTTCTTCATTAATTTTTGTAAGACTATTGACAGACCAAATATTTTCTATTGGTAATTTTACAGAAGACCTCATCTCATGGAAATATTCTTTCATGAGTTTTTCTACAGGTCTATTCAAACCTGAAACTTCATTTATAGAATTTTGAATAACTGTATTTAAATTTTCACTTAACTTTATTTCAAGATTATTCATTTCTGTAGATAGAATGTCCTTATTTTCTTTAATCGTTTCGTGAATTTTATTCATTTTAGTTTCAAAATTATTTAACATGTTAAGTAGTATCAATTTAAAATCATCACGATATTGAAATGTAGCATTTATCAATTTTTCTATTGGTTTAGCGGTTGTTTCAAATTTTTCTTCAATTAACTCATGCAATTCTATAGAAAATTCTTGCACCATTTTATCTAGTTTTTCTTTAAAAATTTGCTCAACAATTGTGATTACTTCTTCTTTGTGTTTTTTAAATTCTAATGCGTTGATTTCCTCAGATATTTCTGATTTAATCCCTGAGATTTTTTTCATTAAATTAGCAAAATTAGTTTGTGTTACAATTTTTATTTGTTGATCTAATTCGGAGATATCCTTACTTAAATTTTTTAATTCTTCCATTCCTTTTACGATATCTTCTATTTCTTGCTTTTGTATTATTGTATCTTCTTCAATATCTTTTCTCGATTCTTGGAATGAATTAAGAATTGCATCTAATTGGATAACATTATTTTGCTGAAAAGTCTGATTTACTGTTTTAACCAATAATTCTCGAATTGCTTCTTTTATACCTTCTAAATTTGCATTTATATTTTCATAGTAATTTATGATCGGAAGAATTGGGGGAATTGCTAAATAATGTAATAATATCTCTTGTTTTTGAGGAATTAATTGAATTAATAATCCTCCATTTATTAGCTGAGTCAGATTTTCTTCAAATTCATCTTGAGATAATTTTGGAATTATTGAGTATAATTCATAATATGTAAGAGGAGATTTTCCTAATGATTTTAGGTAAATCTTGATTGCTTGATTCGAAAGCTGTAATTTTTTTAAAAAATCCTCCATCTATTTATCACCAACATACTTCACATATATTATATTTTTCTTAATCTTTTCTAAAAAATTTTAAGGTTTTTATCTTTTCTAAAAAATTTTAAGGAGGTTTTATTATTATGATCAATAAGAAAATAACTGTTCTCTCCTGATTTTTAACAATTTAATGTGAAGAAAATGAACGAAGATGTGTATTTTTACTTAGATTTAACAAAAGATCTACTTAAAAAAAAAGAAATTGTAAAAGCTATCAAATACTACATTGAGGAAAAAAATAAAATAAATATTAAGAGCCATTATTCTCTGCTAATTTTCCAAGAAGAAGGGAATCCAATATTTATTACTGATAAAAAAGATGCTGGGATAATTACAAATTCTATTGAAGAAAACTGGAGACTTCGACCAAAAAAGCAAAGTTTCTTTGAAAATGGTTTGTTCTATATTTTTTCTTACATAGCTGAGAAAGTTAGAAAAAAATCTAAATTTAATAGAATAATAGTAATAACAGATACTCCATCTGATTTGTCTGAAGGATACCAAGAAGCTCTATTTAATCTTGTTTCAAAAATAAAAAATTTTCCAACTTTTATAGATATAATTAGAGTTTCTGTAGAGGATCAACGGTTTTTTAGCGATGATGTAAAATTAAACATGCTGGCGGCTGACACGAAGGGTGGAATATTTTACATTTCTCAGAGAAAAGAGTTCTCTGATGTTATCAAGAAATTAGTAAAAACTAAACAATTTACAAGCACTTTTGTTGATCAACCAGATCGTATAATGATAAGTAAGGAAGATTATGCATTTTATAACCATTTGGCTAAATCCTTAAAAAAATCGGAAGCAACGATGGAAAAATTAGTGTGTCACTTTTGTAATGAGGAAGTATGTCCAATTTGCACTGATATATATGATATACCATTAATCTGTGAGGATTGTAACACTAGTTTTCACAATTGTTGCATTACAAATTACACTATAAACCACAATATTGGCATTCCAAACATTTTACGTTGTCCTAATAAAGAATGCGATGTACTCCTTAAAATAGATGAAGATGAAATTATTGAAGTTTCTGGGGAAGTAGAAGTGAAAACAGTTAAAGATTTCATGGCAAAAGAGGTATTAGATCAAATTCCTAAACGACTTTCTAAAGTAAAACCCCTACCAAAATCTACATCCACTATTACACAAATTGAAACTGAAAAATTAGATTCAATAACGGACACTAATAATTTTGATACTGAAGGTGAAGTCATAAAAACAGTCCATGTTGGGGGATTTTTTGGGAAAGCATACACAGTTAAAAAAATAGGTGATAGGATTGTCTATGAAAGAGTGTCAAAACAAGCGACTTTCAAATCTAATACCACAAGTCCTGGTAAAATAAAAATTGTGAGCCCTTCTAATACGGAGATTCCTAACAGAACAAAAAAACTACCTAATTTTGTAATTTGTCAACAATGTGGAACACAAGTAAATCCTAACCAAGAGAAAAAATGTCCGAATTGTGGTTTTAGGATATTATGAAGTTTTAATAATAAATTTTTGATTATACTATTGTTAAATAAAATTTAACGTAAATCAGAAATATAATAAATAAAAATAAATACAACTTCTAATATTATTTCTTTATAGTTTAAGGATATTTTTCATAGACTCATATAATAATTAGATACGAAGATGTTAACCCGTTCGGACTCAATAAATTCAGAGGAATTCATCTTTTATATCGATATAATCTCAAGTTTTCTTAAGAAAAAATCGTTAATGAAAGCAATTAATTCTTTCATTAAAGAAAAAGATAAATTTAACGCTTTAAGTTCCTATGGGGTTGTAATCTTCCAAAAGAATGAAAATCCAATAAATGAATATGATATAAAAGATTCTGACATTGTATTAAATGCTATAAATGACGCATGGGACACACGAGAAACAGCTCAAAGTTATTTAGAGAATGGATTATATGAAATTCTAGCCTATATTTTTAGAAAAAGCAGAGAATCTAGGAAAAATTATCGTGTTATTATTATTTCAGATACACCTAGTAAATTATCTGAAGATTATTATAACGCACTTTATGATTTACTAATAAAAGCGAAAAAATTTTCTGCTTTTATTGACATAATTCGAGTCGGAAATGAAAAGTTTTATGAAGATGATGTAAAACTCAAGGTTATTTCTAGTGAAACCCATGGTGGTATGTTCTATTGCCAAGATGAAAAACTCTTGCAAAATATTTTAGGTTCCTTGGTTCAAAATAAAAAAGAATTTAAAATAATAAAATCTGATGAAATAGATCGTGTTTTAGCAGAAGATAAGGTATTTTATGAAAGACTTGCTGTTGATCTTATAAGTTTGTCACCTGATGATGAAGAAATATGTACAATATGTGAACAAGAATTATGCCCTATTTGTGAGGCTCATTCTGATGAGATACATAAGTGCTTTAATTGTAGTGCTAAGTTTCATAGTTGCTGTGCAGCAAAATATTCCCTTGCTAAGAATATAGGCTTTCACTACATTTTTCGATGCCCTCAATGTGAAACTTTGTTAAAACTAGATGAGGAATATGTTAATATGGTCTATGAAGAAGAATTAGAGGAAGAATACCCCGAGATCGAAACAGAAAGAGAGATCCCACCCGAACCTGAAGAAGTAGAATACGAACAAGAAAAGTTTGAAGAAGAAGTCAGTCTAGAAGGATTAAAACCACCTGCTCCTTCCCCAGAGGCCACAAAAAAGGTAAAAGTTGGAGGTTTCTTTGGTAAGGAAATTGAGATTAAGTTGACAAATGAGTCGAAGCCTACAGCTGAAGCTCAACAACCGATTGAAGAGATGGAAAGGCCAGTTTCCATTACTACTTTAAAACCACCAAGAAAAAGAGGATTGGGATCAATTATATTATGTAAAATCTGTGGTGCTACACTCCAAAATACTAATAATTGCCCAATTTGCGGGGCCAAAGTTGACTAAAAAAAAATAAATGTTAAAAATTGCCATTGAAGGGACAATGACAAAAATGATCCAACATGGCATAGTAAATTTACTGAATTTTTCTCCAGAAAAATCAAATATATCTGTTTTTTCACTCTCCATTTCCTAAACTTGCTTTAATTAAGTTCACATATAAACTTTAATGAAAAATTTATCAATGGTAGAGATATTAATTTAATTATATAAGCTGTATACTTATCATGGTGAAATCAGTGGGTGTAATTATTCGAGATATGACCAAGAATGATGAATATTATGTTGGTACATGTACTCATGTGAATGAAAATAACGAAGAATGTGAAATGTCTGCTCCTCGTCGAATAGCTTGGCTTAAACGCATGGAACAACATGGTTTGAGAACAAAAGTGGCTTTATTAGATGACGTTCATGCAGGATTCATATATGTTATGCCTATTGAAATAAATCCATGGCAAATCCAAGGGAAAGAATTAATTGTTTTTCCATGTTTAATTTCGCAATCCAAGTTCTCTCTGAAAGGTGTGGGAAAACAATTAATTAAAGCGGCAGAGGAAGAAACTCTAAAACAACAACGTAAAGGTATTGCAACAATTGGATATTTTTGGGATTTTTGGTTTATGCCTGCTAATTTCTTCATTAAACTTGGATATAAAATAGCAACCAAAAGAGGTGAATTAGCAATACTATGGAAACAATTTGATCCTAGTGCTGAACCACCCCAATTTAGAGAAGTAAATTATGAATTTCAACCATTACAAGGAAAAGTCGTTGTAGATCTATTTTGGAATACTTTTTGTTTAACTAGCGATGTAGAAGCACAAAGAGTAAGAGATGTGGTTCTAGAATATAAAGGTAAAGTTGTCCTTAATGAATTTTCTGCTGATAACCTATCAAATCTACAACAATATGGTCTTTCTAGAGGAATCTATGTAAATGGCAAATTAGTCGAAGTGGGTCCAGAGATTGAAAAAGAGAAACTAAGACAAGAGATTGAGGAGGCAGAAATTAAAGGGTAATGTATTAAATATTCAATAATTAAGATAATTATATAAAGAAGGTTGGTCCTTAATTGAAGATGCCCCAAGTATTCACCAGAAAATTATTGGAGGTGTTCATGGTGATTTGGGTACTTCAGCAATTGTAGCAAACTTAATACCAAAAGTAATAGATGCAAGGACTGGGCTACTAACGATGAAGGATCTTCCTGTACCATGTAATACTGAAAATATTTGGAAAGAATAATAAAAAAAAATTATATGACAGCATTAATCGGAAAATACAGAACGATTGAGAGAAGTCCAGCCATAGGAAAGGTTAAAAACCAAACTAATACTATTTTCCATAAACCTTTCTTAACAGGCGCATGATTTGCCTTAGATAATCCAACAAAAGACGCTACTAGCATATGAGATCCTGATAATGGAATCCCTAATGTTGTACCAAGAAATAAAATCGCAGCTGTAGGAATTTGTGCCGCAAAAGCGGTACTTGGATATAGTTCTGTGATTCTTCCGACACTTTTGATAACCCCTCGTCCCAAGACCAATAATCCTCCTGCTAAACTTATGCCTGTTATTAAAAGAAGAAGATTTATTTGAATATCTCCAATTCCAATAACAATCCCTACCGCATTTGAGCAATCATTTCCTGATCTTGAGAATGCAGTGATACAGATAACTACTAGAACTATATACGAAAATAATTTTTCTGTTCTTTCATAACTCTGAAAGCCGTTAAGATGTTTTATTTTATAATTCTGCATAAGTTTAAAGACAAAAAATGTAACAATATAACCAATAATTGGAGAGAACACCCACCAGATGCTTAATTCGATAATCTGCAGCCACTTAAGATTGGCATTAATTGCTATTCCGAGACCTATAACAGCTCCGATTGTTGCATGAGTAGTTGATATGGGTAAACCCAACGCAGATGATAATATTAACCAAATAGCAGTAGAAACTAAAATAGTTATGACGATTGCATCATCGAGATTAACTAAAATACCTTTACCAACAGTTTTACTTACTGCTTCGCCTAATAAAAGTGCACCAGTTATTGCGAAAATAGTAGCCAAAATCAGAATTTGTTTCATGGGTAGAATTCTAGAACCGTAGATCCCAGCAAATGTTTCGTCGTTCGCGCCTATTCCAAATGAGATTACAATTACTATAATTAAAAATATGAATAATATTACTGAAAAAGCCATTTGAATCGCCTTTAATTTATTTAGTTGGATATTTTACAATTAAGCTTCTTAGAAAATCACTAATCTCTTCAGCTCTGACAACGATATCGAATATTTTTATGCATATTTTTGAAGTTAGATACACTCGAAGGGATTTTTCTTGTGGTTTTTGATACACCAAATCTAAAATGTGATATTTCGCTTCACGAGCACTTCTCTTTAGGGTCTCGATGTGGAAACTCTTCTTATAAGCGGTTTTAAAATCTTTTTCCATAAGGTTTACCATTTCCACTAAATTTTCAATTGCTTCTTGATATAAATCGTTAAGTTTTTTCATTTCTGCTTTTATATCATCAAAGATTTCGAATGGGTATACTTTTAGTCCCAATGCCAGCTCTTCTGAGATATCTGAAATAATATCTAAATATTTTATTAATCTATAACGATCTTCAATTAAAAAAGGAAGTGCTCGCTTATCTTTATAAAGAAGATCTATGTATTTTTCTTTAGCACGATCCGCATTATGTTCACATTGAATTACTTCATCTAATTTACTTTTATCTAGCTTACCACTGATAAGTTCATTAATACAATCGTGGAGTAAGTTTGAACCTTTTAAAACTTCTGACTGAAAATCATTTGCTACACTTAGTAGTTGACTTCTCTTATCTTTTTTTAAATTTAACTTCATTCTATTCACATCTAGAATTACTTAATTTTTAATCCAAGAGGATATAATAGTCACACTTATCATTTATTTCTTAAAAAAAAATGTATTTTTACTTTGGCAATTAAGAGTTTTAGATCAAAATCGAAAAAAATATTATATAATTACAATTTTAACACTTTAAATACGTCAATTAAAACTTCTCTTGCCATTTCTTGAAATTAAATTAGGAGATATAATATTTGATCCGAAAGTTCAAACTTATTGTGTAAGTCCTAATTTTAAGTGTCCTAGTTATGGGCATTCATGGGCATGTCCTCCTGAAGCACCGTATTTAGAAGAATCAGTATCAAATTTTAATAAGTTTTATCTTATTTATTATGAACTTGATGTTATTCAATATATCAAGAAAAAAAAAGCTAAAAATCCTGAATTAAATGAAAAAAAAATAAGGAATATGCTTTTAATGGGCAATTTCTCAAGGAACAAACTAGAGAAAGAGATATATGTATTTCTTGAAAATTATCGAAATGAATATGAACAAAAGCTTATTTTATGGGATGGATTTTGCCGAATCTGTTTTAATGAAATTGATAAAGGATGTACTTATGATGATGGTGATCCTTGTCGATATCCTGATAAAAAACGATATTCTATGGAAGCTGTTAGTATAGATGTTACTAAAACTGTCAGAAATCTAAATCTTAATATAGAATGGCCACCAACTAATTATATTTACCGTTTTGGGTTAGTATGCTTTAAATAAGAAGAATTCCCCAATTACTTTTCAATATATTTAGTTAATAAAAACTGGACTCCATTTTTTTTTTAATAGTATAAATGTTATTTTTATTTAAGAATAAATATGAATATTGATTGGAGCAGATTTCAAACTGGTTGGGATTATATATGGGAAGACCCCATCGGATGGTTTTTAGAATTACCCTTGCTTAGCCAAATTTTATTTATTATTATGATTATAGCAATTTCTATAATTGCTGTTGTTTTAGTTTATTATATCTTGAAAGGTGTTGCGTATTTATTATATTACTTATTTAAGGGATTATATTATCTTTTTAAGGGTATTTTCCTTGGTCTTTATAAATTACTTGAAGCATTATATTATGCTATTTCGGGGAAATCAAAGAAAAAGGAAGAAATAATACCACAAACTCCTGAATCTCCAACAATTCCTCCTCAACAAGCTTCAAATTTAATCGAAAGAAATGAAATAAAAATTCCTTACTACTGTACTGAATGTGGACAAAAAATAACAGATTCAATGGAATCCCTTCTAATCTCAAGAGGAATCGCTTTTTGTTTTTATTGCGGTAAGCAATTTGAATTAAAAATGGCTGAAAACCCAAATTTTTAATACTTCTTTCATCAGAAAAAAATAAAAAATCATTACTTAAAAGATATTTTCATCTAAAACTATAGTTTCAGTTCTATCAGGACCAATCGAAATCATAGCTATATCTGTTTGTAGTTCGTCTTTAATCGCTTGAATATACAGTTTCATTGTGTCTGGTAAAGTATCGTATCCTTTCTTTGCAATATCTGACCACTGATTTCTTGTTAATTCTTCCCATCCTTCGAAGGTTCTATATATTGGTTTACATTTTTTGATAATTTCTGATTGGATTGGCCAGCTTTCGAGAGCTTCACCATTTAATTCATATCCAGTACATATTAATAAAGGATCTACTCCTTCCAATGCATCTAGAAGTGTTATAATAATGTTTTCAACTCCGTTAATTATTATACCATATTTAATGTTAAAAAGATCTATCCAACCAACCCTTCTAGGTCTTCCTGTAACTGTCCCATATTCATGGCCCTGTTCTCGAATTTTTTCGCCTGTTTCATTAAATAATTCTGTAGGGAAGAATCCATTACCTACTCTTGACGTATATGCTTTTACGATTCCAATTACTTTACCAATTTTTTTTGGCGGGATTCCTGTACCAGCAGTAATTCCAAGAGCATTAGGGTTTGATGATGTACCATACGGATAACAACCATGATCTATACCTAATAGGTTGCCTTGAGCGGCTTCAAAAACGACTTTTTTTCCAGAATCGAGAACTTTATTCAAGTAATAAGCTGTGTCAATTACATAAGGTTTTAATTGTTCACCATATGACTTATACTCTTCAAAGATGGAGTCAATATCAACATCCCATGTTGGATCATACACTCGAATTAAATTCTTTTTAATATGATATAGTTTCTCTAATTTAGGTTTTAATATTTCAGGATTTATTAAATCAAAAATCCTTAAACCCCAACGAGCAGCTTTATCAGAATATGTAGGACCAATACCTCTTTTGGTTGTACCTGCACTATACTTACCTTTTAACTCTTCTTCTAAGCCGTCTAAAACCCGATGGAACGGAAAGATTACATGTGCTGTTGAACTTAATTTTAGATTTATCCTTTTATCAAGTTTTTTCAAATTATCTATTTCTTCGAGTAATACCTTTGGATCGACAACACAACCATTTGCTATAATACATTCCTTTTCTAATGGAGCTCCACTGGGGATCAGCTTGAATTTATATTTAATTCCATTAGCCTCAATTGTATGACCCGCATTATTTCCACCGTTATACCTAACAACAATATCTGCTTTCTGCGCTAAATAATCAACAAATTTACCTTTCCCCTCGTATAGGGTTAACATGCGATCTGCATTGCTAAACTCCCCACGAGAGACCAATTACGGCGATATTATCACTCATAAATCATTTTCCATTTGATATTTTTTTATAATTGTATCACTTAATCTAATCCAAAAAAGAGTATTATAAACAGTTTAAAAAATTTTTGGTATAGAGAAACAGATATGTAATGATTTTTATATTTGAATTTTCATTAGAGACATAATCTTATTTTAATAAACCATTAATAATTAACAAATCCCCCCTTTAGAGAGATTATTTCTTTAAAGACGCCGAAAAGATGCTGAAAAAAACGATTTTATTTGATGTCGCTCATAATGAAATGTTGAATATAGAAGATAAAGAATTCTCTGAATTTTCAAATCTATTAAGGAGATTAGATATAAACATTAAAAAAAACGAAAGTGAACATATTACAAAAGAAATGGTAAGGGATGCGGATCTTTTAGTTATTGGAAATCCTATTGATGATTTCTTTTCAACCCCAGAGGTCAAAATAATTGTAGATTTTGTCAGATCTGGAGGGAGACTGTTATTATTGAGCGAATATGGCTCTGACTACCTTCAAAAAACCAATATAAATGATATTTCTAGAAAATTTGGAATTAAATTCGAAAAAAATCTCATTAAAGAAGTAAACAAGGCTAATCAAAATTGCACTAGTATTTTACACATCCAAAATTTTTTAAAGCATCAATTAACAAAACACATTAGGGAGATAAAAATAGGAGGAGCATGCTCACTTTTCTTGAGTAAAGATGCTAAACCATTGTTGCAATCAAATGAAGAGGCTTGGCCAGAGATATTTAATAGTTCCACTGGACAATGGATAAAGGAAGGTGAAGAAGAAAAGCAAATTATCGCGGCATATTCTGAATTTGGACAAGGTAAAGTTATAGCGATTGGAGACATTGATATTTTTACCTCTGATTCAAACATTGGTTCAAATTCTTTAGACAATCAAAAATTTATACAAAATATAATCAATTGGTTAATCGAACCAGTTAAGGAATCTAAGGTTATGACATTTATTCTGAATCAACTCGGGGATCTCCACTTTGAAATTAGAGAGACAAATAAAATAATGAATAATATTATAGAGACAATGACTATATTAGAAAAAAGAATAAGCTATTTAGAAGAACAACCTCAAGGATATTCTCAAACTGCTAACCTCAAAAAAAGCAATGAGGAAGAATCGCTACAAGAAGAATAGTTCATTTATAACTAAAGATTCCTCCACTAAGTTATGCTTCATTATAATTAAATATTAAAAACTTAGATTTTTATAATACTAAATTATCAGTTTTTAATCTAACTAGATATATTTAGAACAGATAATAATTATGCCATTAAAAACACCAGAAGAATATTTGGAAAGTATTAAAAGACCTGTAAATTTGTATATGTTTGGCGAAAGGGTGGAAGAGTTCTGGAATCACCCAATTATTAAACCTTCAATTAACACCGTAATGAAAATCTATGAATTGGCGCAAATAGATGAATATAAAGAACTCATGACAGCAACTTCCCATTTGACAGGCGAAATAATAAATCGATTTACTCACATCCATCAATCTGTTGATGATTTAATCAAAAAAGTAAAAATGCTACGACTCTTAGGCCAGCATACAGCATGCTGTTTCCAGCGATGTGTAGGATTTGATGCTGGGAACGCATTATATAGTGTAACCTATGAAATGGATAATAAATATGGAACAGAATATCACAATCGATTTAAACAATATTGGATTGAGGTACAAAATCAAGATTTAATGGTTGATGGAGCAATGACAGATACTAAAGGAGACCGAAGCAAAAGACCGAATCAACAACCTGATCCTGATGCATACCTTCATATCGTCGATGAAAGTGATGATGGTATTATAGTTCGAGGAGCAAAAGCTCATCAAACAGGGTATTTAAACTCAAATAGAGTAATTGTGATGCCTACATTATCTCTACGACCTGGTGAAGAAGAATATGCTGTGAGTTTTGGAATTGATACGAATGCTGAAGGTATAACTTTAGTATATGGAAGACAATCATGTGATACACGCAAAATGGAAGAGGGAAAACTAGATATTGGAAATTTTAAGTATGGCGGACAAGAAATCTTTGTTATTTTTGAAGATGTATTTGTACCAATAGAAAATGTTTTTATGAAAGGAGAGCTTGAGTTTTCAGGAGAATTAGTAAGCCGATTTGGTGGATTCCACCGCCAATCTTATGGAGGTTGTAAAGTTGGAGTTGGGGATGTTCTCATTGGAGCTGCTGCTTTAATCTCAGAATATAATGGAACAGATAAAGCATCTCATATTAGGGATAAACTTGTTGAGATGGTACATTTAAATGAAACGCTTTATAGTTGTGGAATTGCATGTAGTTCGCTGGGTTTTCAGAGAGAAGCGGGAAATTATGAAATGGATATGCTTCTAGCCAACGTATGTAAACAAAATGTTACTAGATTTCCATATGAAATAGGGAGGTTAGCAGAGGATATAGCTGGAGGAATTATTTGTACATTACCTTCTGAAGCTGATTTCAAATCAGAAGAAATTGGACCATTGTTAGAGAAATACCTTGCTACTTGTGAGGGATTATATGTGGAAGATCGTTATAGAGTATTACGATTCATTGAAAACTTGACAATGGGCGTTTCATCTGTAAGTTATAAAACAGAATCAATGCACGGTGCAGGTTCGCCCATGGCGCAGCGAATTATGATTTCACGCCAAGCAGGTTTACAAGAAAAAAAGAATTTAATTAAAAAGATTTTAGATATCGAATAATTAGGAACAATTCTGGAGAAGAGTTTAACTTAATCTAATTAGGAACTAGATATTAATAAAACTGTAGCATTGACTTGAAAGAATATGACCGAAAAATCGTTTGAAGAGATCTTTACTACTTTTGAAGAGATTTCAAATAGTTATAAGCGAAGTGATCAATACTTTGATATATTATATGATTCAACTTCATCTACTCTGATCAGTAAGACTCGTACCTCTGAAGATATATCTGTTAATACTAAAAAATCGGGAATTGTGGCTCGCACTTACTTAGGAAAATGGAAAGAAATAACATTTGAGGACCTCTCATCTCTTAAGAAAATAGGAGATAAAATTCCCAGAACTACCAAACACGGCAAAGATATTGCTGAGTATGATGGTTGGATGATGAATCAAGAAATAATACCAAAAATAGATCCTTCCAAGATACCAATTGATGATAAAATTGATAAGGTTAGATATATCTATGACTACGTAATGAGTAGTGACGAAAGGATAATAAACGCGCAGATTAGATACTTAGAGACAATTACAGAACGGATATTTTTTAATAATGAAGGATGTCAACTACGACAAGTAATTCCAAGAACCAGAATTTTCATAATTCCCATCGCAAAAGAAGGGTCCGTAGTAGATTTTGATTATTACATCGCAGATGGCGAGATTGGTTATGAAATCTTTGATGATATTGAAGATAATAAGTTAGAATCAATTGTTCAAAATTCATTGGAAATGCTAAAATCTACATTACCACCATCAGGAAAATATCCCATTATTTTAGA
>Ga0114930_10001118_pt1 | contig 26357 bp, 26 predicted proteins | sample AnhtaG_FD_87300 | JGI IMG/M metagenome (GOLD analysis project Ga0114930, IMG submission 87300) | Deep subsurface microbial communities from Anholt, Denmark to uncover new lineages of life (NeLLi) - Anholt_01485 metaG | ecosystem: Environmental > Aquatic > Marine > Oceanic > Sediment | place... | reverse complement strand
CTATTATTTGGTTTCTCCAAACCTTCTTTGTCGGGATTATTCTTGCAATGGTAGTACTAAGAAAACATTGGATCTTTCCAGCGATCTTTGCACATACTCTAAATAATGTTATCTCCGCTCACGCAATTTGGAACTATATAAATGGTAAAGAGTTTTCATTTATGAGTATGTATGTTTATTTACCTTTACTTATTATAGGAATACTCCTGTTTTTTTGGCAATTTTCCAGAATTAAAGAAAGCCTATCAACAGGTTTTAAAGAATTCAGGACCTATTTCGCACGCGATAAGAATATAGGGGAAAGATCGTTAGATACGATTGTAAGGATAATTATGGACTTATTATTCGGGTTGATTATTTTTTTGATAGGAGTAATTATTATACTATAGCGAGAATAAAAAGTAATGGTTAAATTTGGTATAATTTCTGATACACATTTATCAATTAACGATGATGTTAACCTATCTAAAACTTTAATTAGTCAACTAAAAGAAATTTTCTTAGATGTTGACGAAATTATACACGCAGGAGATGTTATTGAACCGTTTATTTTAGATCTTTTAAAAAAAATAGCGCCAGTCCGGTGTGTAAAAGGGGAATCTGATAAAATAACTGGTTTGGAGGAATTTATCAAATTTCCGGTTAACAATTACAATATCGGTGTTATTCACAAGAAACCTGAAAATTTAGAAGATTTTTTTAAAAAAAATGACATCCATATTCTTGTTTTTGGACATACTCATCAACCACTCATAAAAGGTACACCGTATAACACTTTGTTGGTTAACCCCGGAAGTCCAACAAAACCTAAAGCACCACCACCCAAAAGAGGTTTTGAAAATCCAATAGCTAGACCGACCGTTATAACGTTAAAAATTGACGAAGATAATATTTTATCTACTTTTATAATAAATATCAAAAATTCATAAAAATAAAGTTAAATATTATATAGTTCATATTAATAATACATAAAATAAAGAAAACCGATAGAATATAATAATAATAGCTGAGTGTTTATCCTAATGGTTTCAAGGCTAGAACTTGTATTAAAAGAACTAAACGAGAATGGAAACTTTAGAGCATCCTTGTTTTCAACATCAACGGGATTAGTATTAGCCTCCCAAAAAGCAGGTGATGTTGATGACAGAGTAGTTGCCGCCATGAGCTCGTTATTGAGCGATGCAGCATATAAAGCTTCTGAGGAAATGAATTTGTCCCTCCTATCGAGTTTAAAAATTAAATATTTAGAAGATTATATTGTGTGTAGAAACATAATTATGCCAGATAAAAAAACGCAGTTTATCTTAGCAGTTTTATCTAAAAACCCCGAATCATATGAAATTGAATCTTATTACGATCAGCTCCTCGATTGGGCAGTAGATAACGCGACACCAGATTTGGAAAAACTCTCTTCTATTTAAGAATTATTTAATTTCCTGCCTTTCTTATTTTATTATCGATTTACAGAATTTATGTGTTTCTTGAGCGACTTCTTCCTCAAATCCTACATAAAAATGGTCAGCTCCCCTAATTATTTTGTAATTCTTTGGTTCTAAGTAATAATTATAATGTTTCTCAAAATTTTCATAATTAGCTAGCGTATCTCGATTTCCTTGAATGAATAATTTTGGTTTTTTACTTTGAGAAAGCTCTTTATATTTTAAACCCATAAAGTCCCAAGGAAACGAAATTGCGCAATAAGCATTGATCTTTTTAGAATAATTTACTGCAGAGCAACCTATAGCAGCACCGTAGGAGTAACCGCAGATAATTATCTTTTCGAAATGTTTCTCGTTTAAAAGAAAATCAATACAAGTTTTAGTATCAATTAACTCTCCAATTCCATCAGTGTGTTTTCCTGATGAATTTCCAACTCCCCTAAAATTAAACCGTAAACATGAAATGCCATTTTGAGTCAATTTATTAAAAACACCAGATACTACATTATTATACATATTACCCCCATATTTTCCCTTTTTAAGGATTCAAATCCCGAAAAATTGAGGATGTGGGTGGCAAATTATAACAGCAAAAGGTGAATTTTCTGTATTCGATAGAAACAACTCTGCTTCAATTCTATCTTCATTATTATTAATTAATATTTTATCATATCCATGCATAATTTTAATTAGTTTTTAATCTATAATAATAATACTGTATAAAGAATCTGGTGAAAATGAGTTATAATCGTATCCTAATTGAAAAAAAATTAAAAAAATTCATAATAGAAGACAATTCATTTGTTGACATTAGTTCAAAATCAATTCCTACAAAATCTATCTCATCAGCAAAAATTATTTCTAAAAGCGATGGCTATATATCTGGATTAGAAGAATTGGAGATATTATTTCAAATTCTAAAGGTTGACATTACATTCAATAAAGGAGATGGTGATCAAATCCAAAATGGAGATATCATAGCAGAATTGCATGGAAAAACTAAAGATATCTTGTTAGGTGAAAGAGTGGGATTAAATCTTCTGTGTCATATGAGTGCGATAACAACTACTACTCGTAAATTTGTAAAAATAATCGAGGAATCCGGAAAAGGAGTGAAAATAGCCTGTACTAGAAAAACCCTGCCTGGTTTACGATTGTTTGAAAAAAAAGCAGTAGAAATCGGAAAAGGAGACACCCACCGCTTTAATTTAGATGATATGGTTCTTTTAAAATCAACTCACTTAAAATTCTATAACGGAAATGTAGCAGAACTTCTCAGAACTATGAAGCGTAAAGTTAGTTTCACAAAAAAGATAGAGATTGAAGTTGAAAAAGTTGAGGATGTCATAATAGCTGTAGAAAATGGAGCAGATATAATAATGCTGGATAATATGAACCCTGATAAAGTTCAAGATGCTATAGATTTGTTAAAACAAAAAGATTTACGCGATCAGGTTATTATTGAAGTTTCTGGAAACATAACACAAGATAATATAGTAGATTATTTAATCTCAGAACCAGATATTATAAGTACGAGTATTCTTACCCAAAAACCTACTGAATTTGTAGATTTGTCACTTCAACTTGGTTAAACATGATTATTATTAATTAATCGATAATAACTTCATGAATTGAACTAATTACATCTTTAATCTTAACAATCGCTTGGTAAAGATCCTTAATCATTCCGAATTCTCCTACTACTAAAACAATTTCAATTTTTTTTTCTGCAATTCTCCAATCAGTTACGGCCTTAATTATAGAGTGAAATTTATGATAAAGCTCAGAGATCTCATCTGCAATCGGTTCTTTAAACGGATAGACAAGGTTTATATTCATTATACGATATCCTTCTAAGTTTTCGAACCTATCATGAATTTCAATGAATTTCAAGATTGAATCTCTTAAAGCTTCGCTTTTAGAATTAAAACCACTCTGATTTCGAATCTTTTCAAACCTCTCTAACAAGTCATCGCTAATTTGAAGAGATATGATTTTCATTATATATTTTATAAGACTGGTTCATAAATAAGTGTATAAAATTTCTATTAAATAAAATATAGTCAATACTTTATCTAAATCCTCATTAGAGGATAACTCAACAATTAAAGCCCCTTTATATTGATAATTTCTTATAGTTTCTAAAATCCCTTTAAAGTCAACTTTCCCCGATCCCAGTGGTGGAATTATCGGAATACCGACAATAAATATAAAAAAGAAAGTAAAATACTTGATGCTCTTATATATTACATCCGATTATGGTATTGTATTTGATTGACCAGGCATATCTTCTCACTTTATTCGTTAAATGAAATGTATTTGGTAAATTCTTCTTTTAAATTCGAAACCGAAATGAAGTGTTTATATTTAAAGTTTTAAAACCAAATTATTAACTGATAAAATTTATTTAAACTCCTACAAATTTGGAAAGTGATTAAAATTGAATAACTAATAATAAATAATTGTTTTATAGAATTCATTGAAATAACATAAAGTCCAATGGAGAAAAAACTGTCAATTGGTAATTTTTTTTTGTAAAAATCAGTATATGGAATTAAATTAGCTTTACAGTAAATCTGAAGGCAAAATCGGGTTTACGAGCAGATTCCGAAAGTTTTTAATCGAAGGAAATTCTCCATATTTGTTTTTTATGAGATTGCTACCAAGCTTATAAGAAAAAGCAGTTGTTGAATAAGTAGGACTAGAAATTAAATTTAGTAGGTTTCTTATGTCCTTTTGGTTAAAGATTTCATAGCTATTTGCGTATCGAATTAAAGTTTCTTCGTTCCATTCGTCAATAAGCGCGTGATAAGCAAGATTATACCATAAAAGTGATTGTTTTCTTTTTGCTTTGTACTGCATACGAAGCGGTAAAAGTAAAAAATCTGTTCCAAACCTAGAAAATTTCATAATCAAATATTACATTTTTGTCTCTAAGAAAGTAAAATAAGGATCCTAATTACTAATACATATTTAAGTTTTTAGATAAATTCCTAAGCTATTTGTTTTATTACTTTTCTCTTGATTAGCTTTAAAAGTTAACTAGTATTTTCTCCAAGACTTTATTGCGAAGTTAGATTGTAGATTATCGATAGAGTATAAACACTAAAAATTACGCAGAACAGAACACAAAAAAAATTAACATTATTAAAGATAAATTAAAAAATGGAGATGATTTGTAAAAATAGTAATTTCGTAAAATGGTATATTTGCATTTGCTTATAAAAATCGGTTAATATAATCGATGCTCTCTTGTAGGTTCTTATTGGAGGATAGTTCTATAACTAAAGCCCCTTTATAACCATAGCTGTTGATTACATCTAGAATTTCTTTAAAGTTAACTTTCCCAGACCCAAGGTCCGGATGAGTATCTGATTCGGTCGTGAAGTTTTCAACGAGATGAACATTTTTTATGATCTTGTGAAATCGTTCCCATAATAAATTTACATCTCCATCATTGGTGTAAAAATGACTAGTATCATATGTGAGGAATAAATCTGATCTGCTGATCGCGTTTAATATCTCTTCGATATTATCTTGATCTAACATAATATGCGTATTTTTAGGCATATTCTCTAAACAAATAGTTAAGTTTAGTTTATTTGTAAAATCTAATAAAACTTTTATTGCACTAGCTAATTGTGTTCTATTATAATCTCTTATCGACTCCAACAAAAAATTAGCCAAACCTGGATGTATCGTCATCAAGTCAACATTGAATTCTTTACATAATTTAGCGGTCTCAACATAAGCTTCTGTTGAAGCTTTAGAGATTAAATCATTATGAGAGCATAAGTTAACATCGATGAATGGACCATGTATTTGCTTTTTCATTGAATAAGAGTTTAATAAATCAATAAATTCTTGTCTTTTAGTATCTGCAAATATATTTTGTGGATCCACTACTATTTCTACGATGTTAATTCCTCTTTCTTCAGCAAAATTAAGGCATTCTTCTGTAGATTGGAAAAACAAATTGGTAATATCTTTATATTCGTTATTAAGGCCGTAGTCAATAATATAGCCTAACGAACTAATCCCTAACTCCATCTTATCATACACTTAGCCCTTTTTTTTTCGCATCCTTTTAGGATAACTAGCAAATAATCCGTTAAACATCTTTTCGTGTTCCTCAAGATTTTCTTCAGGGATAGTTAATGGGTCTCCAATTTGAAGTGCACCCCAATACACTTTTGCCAACTTTTCTAGTATTACAGCAAACCGAACTGTGTGATCTAAAGATTTTCCGCATACAATAGCACCATGATTTGCCAGTATCGCTGCGTTATTTCTACCTAGTGCTTTCAACGCACTTGATCCCATTTCTTCTGTGTGGGCTTCAGTAATGTCAGTACATCGAATTTCCCCACCAAGAAAAATTAATTGTTGTTCCATTATAATTGGGATGCTTCTTCTCAGAACTGAAAGCATAGAAATATAAGAGGAATGATTATGGATAACACATTTAACTTTAGGTCTATCCTTATAAACAGCTAGATGCATTTTAACTTCCGTGGATGGAATCTTACCTGAGCCTAATACATTTCCATCTAAATCCATATGAACAATTAACTCAGGACTTAATAAGTTATATTTAGTTGAAGTGGGAGTAACTAGTATTTCATTTTTATTGATTCTTACACTAACATTACCTTCTCCATCCTCAACTAACCCTTTACTATAAATCTCTTGAGCTCCTCTTACAACCGCTTTTCGAAGTTGTTCTAACTTATCCGGTTCCATATGGGTTTAAATTAAAGATTGATTAAAAATGTATTTTCATAGAATTAGATATTTATTAGAGATGAATTATATCATTATGTAATTTTAAATTAATAATTCAACATAGTCTAACTTTTTTTATTTTATTTGGAAATACTTACAATGTCTATTTTAATGCAATTTATTAAAAACGATTAATAATGAGCCGATTTATCTTACATAGCGACTTAGATTGCTTTTTTGCTGCTGTTGAGGAACGAGATAACCCAAAATATTTAGGAAAACCTGTAATAATAGGAGCAGACCCAAAAGATGGAAAAGGGAGAGGTGTAGTCAGTACTTGTAACTACGAGGCTCGAAAATTTGGACTCCACTCTGCGATGCCTATATCCCAGGCTTATAAAAGATGTCCTCATGGTATCTATCTTCATCCCAATTTTGAGAAATATCATAAGGCTTCAAAAGAAGTAATGGAGATTGTTAACTCCTATTCAGATTTGTTTCAACAGGTTAGTATTGACGAGGCATATCTAGATGTATCAGAAAAGTGTGTAAATTATAAAGAAGTTAGAGATTTAGCTGAAAAATTAAAAGATGAAGTCCAAAAAAAAGTAGGCATTACAATCTCGATCGGATGTGCTCCAACTAAATCGATTGCTAAGATCGCTTCAGATCATAATAAGCCTAATGGCGTTACAGTCGTAAAACCAGAATATATTAAAAAATTCCTGGGTCCTATGGATATTACTAAAATCCCGGGAATTGGTAAGAAATCAAAAATATTTTATAACAAAAAAGGGATTAAAACAATTGGAGACATCATTAATCTTACACTTCCAAAAATGATTCAGTTGTTTGGAAAAAACGGAGAATGGGTGTGGAATGTAGCGAACGGTTTTGATACTAGAGAAGTAAAAGAATTTCACGGCGATAGAAAATCTATTAGTAAGGAACGAACTTTTTACGAAGATACTGATGATCTTAACGTAATTTTATCTAAACTTGAAGAAATTAATAATAGAATTCATAAAAATGTAATTAAAAATAAGATATATTATAAAACGGTAACTCTTAAGATAAGACTTGAGGGGTTTATAACATATACTCGTTCAAAATCCTTTACTCATCATGTTCAAGATAAGAATCAGGCATTAAAAGTAATTATTGAGCTCTTAAGTCAATTTTCTACAGTGAATAAGAAAGTTAGGCTTGTTGGAATAAGATTATCAAATTTAGAAAAAGCTCCAAGTGTAGCACAAACTACATTGATTAATTATTTAGAAGTCTAATTCGCATTGTTTAACTATTTTTGAGAATTTCACTCGATTTTAGAGCATTTAATAATTCCTCGTGCCTAATTCCGTTTGAGGCAATTAAGCCAGGTGCAGTAATCTTACACTTATCGTTTACATATTGAATTGGATTGCCTCTTATATCTGTGATCCTTCCTCCAGCTTCTTTAACTAACAATTCACCAGGTAAAAAATCCCATGTAAATGAGCGTTGCATATTCATAGGTTTAATATATATTTCAGAAGAACCATCAGCAACCATACATAGTTTTGCCATGCTGTCTAATGGAATAAAATTTGTTATACCGAGTGACCGGGCAAAATCCAACACCCAAGGTTTATTGTAATGTAGAGAATGACATATACGAAATCTCTTGATCTCTTTTTTATTACTTACACTTATCTCAGTAAAGTTTTGGTCTCCATACGATACTTTAGCACCTTGGTTTTTTTCAGCTGAAAAGATCGTAAGGCTTGTATTTTTATAATTAGGTACACCTATAGCACATATTGTTGGCTCGGCTTGAACCATAAATCCCATGCCAATAGCGTATGCTAAACCTTTTTGGAAACCTTTAGTACCATCAATTGGATCAACTGTCCATTGACGCTTAGAATTAGAACCACGATAGTTTAGAGTTTCTTTTATGTTTTCCTCAAAAGTTATATGTAATGAATTAAAACATTTTTTAAGTATGTTTTCAGCATCTGAGTCAATAAAAACACTACTTTCCTCTTCGGCGATGATTTGATCTTCTGGGAAATATTTTTTAATATTAGATATTATAAAAATTTGAGAAGCAAAATCCGCCAAAGTAACTGGAGAATCGTCCTTCTTTATAAAAGATGACAAATTATTAGTTCTAAACCATTCTGTAATTTTGGAAGACTCTTTAACCAAATTAACTGCTAAGGATAATTCTTTAAAGTAGGTTACCATATAAATCACATCAGGTTTTCATAATTTTCCATAATTTTCACCAAAATATAATTGCGAAATTAGGATGAAGTGAGATATTTCCGAACAACTTCTCCTCGCGGAACTTCTTCTTCAAATAGTATTGCTTGAAAAGAAAATATTTTGGTACTTTTTATATCTCTCCAAGCTTCAGAAGAAAGCCATGCTTTTTTACAAGTTTGTTCTAAGAAAGTTTCGACATCCCAATTTCTATCGTGGTCAACAGGAACCTGTGGGAGCAATAACCCTCTTCGCATACCTTTTTCTACTATGAGCCCATCTCTTCCTATTACAATTTTTTCAAGATATTCATTCGGATCGCTTACTTCAATTAATTTTGGGGGCGTTAAAATTGAAAGTTCAATAATTATTTTATTCATTTCCTCAAGGGTGACAGATGGAAAACGCGGATCTTCTGTAGCAGAACTTACTGATACCCTATGAACAACATTATATAACGGGAATTTAGGTTCAATATAACCGATACAACCTCTTAAGGGATTACCTTCAACATTAGAAACATTTAAAGTCACAAAAGCACCATATTTATCCGAAAATTTTTCCTTCAAATCATCGGGAATTATAATTCTTTTGCTATTTTTAAGGAAATGCTCGATATTCTCCCTTGCAAATTTTATTAGAGCTTTTCCTTCTTCTAATGTAAATATCTCTTTATCTGACATGCTCTCACTCTAGAATCTGTTTTCAGTATATAATAGTAGATGGTTAATTATAATAGTAACTTAATTAGAATGTTTTATAATAGTACCCTTAGGTTCAATATCATCGTTATTTATTTCGATTCCACTTAAAAATACTTTCCATATTTGAACAGTGGTTTTATAATCTTCATAGGGGGAAAATTTTGCTTTTGTTTTGAACAATTCTGTTTTAATGGTGTGTTCTGGAATCTTGTCAACTACGATTAAATCAGCATCGTAGCCTGCTTTGATTAATCCTTTATTCTTTATATTAAAAATTTTGGCGGGATTTTCTGAAGAAACTCTAACAAAAGTTTTAAGAGCAAGCTCATCTCTATAAACTTTGTCTAATAATGTTAATGTGTAGGTCTCAAATCCAGGAAATCCCGAAGGTGCGTCTAAATAATCTTGTTTTTTTTCTTTAAGTGTATGAGGCGCATGATCTGTGCCTATAAGGCTTATGTTCCCTTCCTTGAGTTCCTTAAATAAAAATAGGGAGTGTTCCTTATCTCTTAAAGGTGGAAGAACTTTCCCAAAATTAGGATTGCTTAGTTGTATGGTGTTTGCCAATAAAAGATGGTGCGGTGTTGTTTCGAAGGTAATTTTTAAGTCTGGTTTCATATCTAAAGCTTTTAGTATTAAAGAATAACTATCTTTACAACTAATATGACAAAAATGTACGATTGGATAATTTTCCGTGCTTAAATCCAAATCTGCTACGATTTTATAATAATTATCAAGAATGAAATTTATGTATTTAGCTTCTAGAGAAACGGGATAAAGGTTATCATGTAATTTTAATATTGGTAAATTATTCTGCGTATTATTGCTATAGACTTCATTTTTTTCGATAGTAGATAAAGGCCAATCTGGATGTATGAATATGGGAATTTGCAATTTGGATGAAATATTAAGAATTTTCTGAACATTTAAATAATTTGTCCAATCGATCTCATTTAATGAGCCTAATGGATAAATTTTAAAACCAATAACACCTAATTCAATAATCGAAATAATCTCTTTGAGATTCATATCCTTAGGAACTCCTGAAATAAATCCTACGTTTATGTGTATGTTATTCTCTGCTTTTTTCATCCATTTTTTAATTTGATTAGCGTTTATCGCTGGAGGAATCGTATTCGGCATATTAAAAACTGTTGTTATTCCAGAAAAAGCTGCTGCTAATGTTCCCGATGAGAATGTCTCTTTTTCACTTTGTTCCATATCTCTTAAATGAGAATGTATATCAATTAATCCGGGTAAAACTATTCTCTTTTCGCAATCTATTTCTATCCCATCTTCATTATTGCTTCGAATTAATTTAAAATCATCCTCAGAGTTTTTATATAAAACCGATTTAATTTTTCCTTTAAGTATTAATAAAGCTCCATCCTGGAGTGTACCATTATCATATATAAGCGCTTTTTTTAAAATCATACTTTTATATCTATATTTGTATTCTCTTTTTGGTCTATTAGAAAATTGACATACAAGATTTTATTTTCAATCCCTTTAATAGCTGAAAGATCGGTGTAAATTAATTTGTATTTATCATTAATTATTCCAAGAAAATTGAATATCCTCTGTGAGTTATGAGAAATAGGAAAAACATAACAATACTCCCTCAGATCATCTAAATCTTCTAAATTGATAATATTTGAATGAACATTTTCTTTTTCAAATTCACTAATAACTATTATTTTATTATCATTCAAATTATTTATATTTTCTAAAATCGACTCACCATTTAGCAATCTCTTTACAAAAATCCCCGGAGTAGATTTTTGCATTCCTTGTAATTTTATTTTTTCAGCCTCATTTATTTTATCCAAAGCTTTATTTAAGAGTAGAGCTTGAGATCTCTCATCAGGTCCTAAATACCTTAAAGAATTGCCTTCAAACTTTATTAAAATATGAGTTGAATCAATATAGATGTATAAATTATTGTCTTTTCTTATTGAATAAGAACAACAGAAAGACTCTCGTATAATTGAGCACAAGTTATAAATATCAAGGGGAGTTTTTCCTTTATCTATATTACTTTTGGTAAATTTAGAGATTTTTTCAATTAATATTAAGATATTAACCAAATTTATCAAATTAAAATATTTAAATTAAAATTTAAAGTCTTTTCCTAATCTGTTTATTCAAAGTCTTTTCCTAATTTATTCATGAATTGAGCTCCAGTTTTTCCCATTCCTGGAAGACCCGGTATTCCCTTTCCCTTTTTTTGCATTTGAAGAGCTTTCTTCATAAATTTCTTCATTTGATTATATTGATCGAGCATCCTATTTATTGTAGTGTAGTCTGTACCACTTCCAATAGCAATTCTTCTTTTTCTAGTTTTCTTAATAATCTTTGGATCCTCTTTTTCTTCTTGAGTCAACGAATTTAAAACAACTTCCCATTTTTCTAGATTTTTTTCAGCATCATCAGTTAAAGCCTCAGGAATATTGCCTCCTCCCATCATTGCCAAGATTTGTTTCATCTTTCCAACTTTTTTAATGCTTTTCAGTTGAATATAAAGATCGTCTAGCGTGAATTTGCCTTTCATCATTCGTTTAACCATATCTGGATCTACATCAATCTCAGCCTCTTGTACTCTACTAACCAAACCCTCTATGTCAGGAACACCTAGAAGAGTGCCTACGAATGTTGTTGGATTAAATTCTTCAAAATCCTCTAATTTTTCGCCGACTCCTATAAACCTTATAGATTGATTAGTTGCAGCACAAGCAGAAAGCGCACCTCCTCCTTTAGCCGTTCCGTCTAATTTGGTAACAATAATACTCCCGATATTAGTAGACTTTGCAAACTCTTCTGCTTGTGAATAGGCTTGTTGCCCCAAACTTCCATCGATTACTAAGATTACTTCGTTAGGTTTTAAGCTGGCCTCAATTTTTTCCATTTCTTTCATTAATTCCTTTTCTTCCTTATGTCGACCAGCTGTATCAACTATAATAATATCGTGTTCCGCATTAATAGCTTTTTTTGTTTCTCTAACAGCAAGTTTAATAGCATTTTTCTCATTAGGATTTCCGTAGCATTTCACTCCTATTTGGTCTGTTAACTGAACAAGTTGTTCATATGCTCCTGGTCGCCATGTATCGGTCGTAACTGCAGCCACCTTATATCCTTTACTCTTATAAAATCGCGATAACTTCCCAACAGTCGTAGTTTTACCTGAACCTTGAATTCCAACTAGTAATATTACATTACTTTTCCCCGGTTTAATTCTAATAGGAGCAGATTTTCCTCCAATGGTTTTCACTAACTCATCATGAACTAGTTTGATTATAAAATCTTTCCTTCTCGCCCTTTTCAGATCAGTGTTCATTGCGTCTTTTTTAATATTTTCTGTCATCTGAAAAACTAATTCAACTTTTATGTCAGCACTTAATAAAGCTCTTTGCAAATCCTGAATTATTGAATTAATTACATCTTTGTCAATTTTAGGTAATCCCCGTAATTTTCGCATAATGGATTCTAAATCTTTCCCTAGTTTCTTAAACACCATAATAAATCGTTTTTTTGCATTAATGTTTTAATAATTGAAATAAACAAAAACTAATATTTTTTTTTAAATGAGATTATATAAAAAAAGAAATATGAAAATAAAAACTTCTTGACTACTCAACTTTCACTTCCTCTAAGTGATTTTAATAATAAAAAAATAACCTTCTAACTTTTGCTTTCTATTATTACAGAAATTTCGTGCCTAAACATATAAATTAACTTTCAGGGCTATTTTTTGTAAAGTCTTTTTTATCTTCTTATAAAATATTTATATAATCCAACAACAATATTAATTAATTGAATTATGTAAAAATGGGAAAATAAAATGTTAGAGCCTATACAAAGTAAAGTCGTTCAAACGCTTAGTAAGGATTATAAAGATCATGAGTTCGTAGAATTAATGCGAGAAATTGTATCAGAAAGCATTGAAAAAAATTCCTTATATAAGGAAATCGTTAAAAAGAAGGAGTTTCAAATAGATTCTCTTAATAATATTGAAGATCTAGAAAAAATACCATTTATTACAACTGCATCTTTCAAAGAAAGCGAAAATTTGTATGAAAAATTATTGAAAATCCCTGTAGATTCCCCTAATTTTGAGTACTGGAATGTGTCGTCTGTTACCTCTGGGCAACCATCCCTTGTTGGTGTTGATAAGAATGACACTGAATTTCTATTTCAAATTGCCAAAAAGTGTTTCCTAGATTTTATTCCCCGTGATTGGGAGAAAGCACATGTACATATGTTTTCTCCAAGTGACAAAATGCTTGATCGAATTGTAATGAGATATACCAATGTCACACCAGCAAAAAATTTCTCTAGTAATTTTTACAGAGTAGCTAAAACAATGGCTACTGTAAATTACGTAATAGCCTTTTCGCTCCCAAAAGCAATAAAGGCTATCTTAAAAACTAGAAGCTTGGTGGGTGCCTTCGTTGTCCGATTTAATTCTGTTTTAGAAGCCATTGGGAAAAATCTTAGTAAACCTGAAAATAAGAGAGATTATATAGCAATTGGAGGAGGTTGCCAACTAATCAAGTCATTTGTAGGAATAATGAGACAACAGCAGGTATCTTATAATCTAGGAACCGAATTCGATGTTGTGATTGGCGGTGGTGGTTGGGATGGTTATAAAGCTCAATTGAAATATGAGCCCATTGATAAAGGACAGTTCGTAGAGAGCATTATAAATCAATTTGGTACTGAAGCAAGTCAGATTGTAGATATTTACGGGTTTACAGAAAGTCCGATAATTTTCGGAAGTCACTGGTCAAAAAAGAAGGAAGATTTTATTATGCACTGTCCACCATATGCAAAGATTTTACTAAGGTCACTTGATACCTTAGAACCGCTGAAAAAAGAGGGTGATAGAGGTTTTCTTGAGGTTATTACACCGTTCGGTAATTCTGCATCCGTGAATCATGCAATACTTGTGGATGACTTAGTTGAATTAGTATCAAATGATAAATGTCCTGAATGTGGATATGAGGGTACGACATTTAGAGTTCTGGGAAGAATAGAGGATAAAGAAGGAATTGGATGTTCATCAGTAATAACTTGGATATAGTTTTGATGATTAAAAAGAAGAAATATTGTTTTAAGGTTTATTACTCGTTAATCATGGCGAGAAAATCTTCTTTTGGTGTGAATCCATTGACGACAAAGTATTTATTGTGAAATAACTATCTAAAAAGCGAAATTTATTTTTCATTGAAAAAATATACTATTATATCAAATAAAGAAAGAAAAAAAGAAAAAAAATGTCAATTCGTAGAACCGAAATTCAAAAACTAAAAACGGGCCAATATATTATGGTGGATGAGGAACCATGCATTATTAAAGCAACTGAACGATCTAAAAGTGGTAAGCATGGGCATGCGAAAGTTCGCGTCGTATGTGTTGGGGTGTTCGATAATAACAAGAGATCTCTCACCATACCCTCAGGCCACATGTGCGAAATTCCAGAAATCATTAAAGGTACAGCCCAGATTAATTTTATCGAAGAGAAATCCATCAATATAATGGATTTAGAGACCTATGAATCCGTGGATGTTAATTGGCCCGCAGAAGAAGATTTAAAAAGAAAAATAAAAGAATTACAAGCAGACCCAGGGAAGATGTCATTGGCACAAGTGGAATATTGGCAACTTGCAGGAAAAACATTGATAAACAGAATTATTATTAATTAATAAGGTATTAGAACAGACAAAAATAAAGCATTAGTATCAATTTCCCAAATTTTAATATTTCTTATTATGTAATACTATTCAAGAATAACATAAAAAAGAAGTTTGAAATCCATGGATAAAAAACCTGTTTCATTAGCTTGCAGAATGGACTCTGAGAGAGCGATTAAACTAACAAAGAAGATTTTTGAGTTTTTAGTAAAAGAAGGCGAAGTCGTTCAAATGGAAACCCGAATCGCTCCAAAGATATTTCCCCATGGTGCTAAAGATTTGAAGGAAATGACATCTGAAAATACCAAATTTCTAATTTCCGTTGGTGGAGATGGAACAATATTAAGAGTGGCAGGTGGTTTGCCACATCGTAACGCACCACCCATTTTGGGAGTAAACATTGGTTCTATAGGTTTTTTAGACGAAACTAATGAGAAAAACGTTTTTAACGATATAACCCGAGTATTGGAAGGGGATTTTTTAGTTGAGAAATGCTCTAAATTGACGCCCTATCTCGTTAGAGATTCTGAAGAAATTCGATTGAGTAATGCGCTAAATGAAATACTCATCGTTTCCTCAAAAAGTTCAAAAGTTCTTTTAACCTCTGTTAAAATAGATGGCAGTTTCCTCAATACAAGTTATTTAGATGGACTTATTATATCTACATCTGTAGGCTCTACAGCATATAATTTGAGTGCGGGGGGTGCGATTGTTAAATCTACAATGGATGTTATGCAGTTAACCCCATTAAACAGCTTCGCCCGATCAGGGTTGAAACCATTGGTCCTTCCAATTGACAGCGAAATCGAAGTCCAACTTTTAAGGAAACGTTTAAGTGCAAAGATTATTATTGATGGTCAAAGAACCTTAAAAGATATCCAACCTAAAACAATTATTAGGGTACGTAAAGCAAATTCCCATACAAGTTTTATTCGTCTTTCTAAAAGTATAAGCGATAATTATATTAGACGCTTAAGAAAAAAAATTATAGGAACTATAAGGGTGCCTTTAGACGACAGTCCAGAAGAAGAGTTCAATTCTGGTTTTTGATACAAACATTTTTTTAACTGGCATAGACTTTAATTATTTTAAAGAACCAATATTTTCTACACCAGAAATAATTAATGAGATTAAAGTTAAAAAGTATAGAGATCAGAATAGAAATATATTACAGAGAATAGAACTTGCTATTGAACTAGAAAAATTAGTTATAAAAGAGCCCACTGAACACTATATTAAATTGGTGGAAGAAAAAGCTAAACTAACTGGCGATATTAACGCATTATCAAAAACGGATATTGGGCTAGTTGCTTTAGCTTTAGAATTGAAAAAAGCATCTAGTAACGAGATCACACTGTATACAAACGATTATTCCATGGAAAATTTATGTAGTGAATTGAATCTCAAATTTAAGACTTTATTTAAGAATGGGATTAAAGACAAGATTTATTTTGAAGTGTATTGTCCATACTGTAAAACAACATACAAATCTGAAGATTTAAATAAAAATTGCGAAAGGTGTGGGCTAAAACTCAAAAGACGTTTTTTAAAAAAAGAAAAAATATAGTGCAAAATATATAGGAAAAAAACCAAATAAATATTGGATTAAAATATTAAAAGATAAACCATGGGCACTAAAATTAACGAGCTAGTGAAGGAAGTAAGAAGAACTATTACATTTGAAAATCTTTTAAATAAACACATTGCCATCGACGCTTTTAACACGATCTATCAGTTTTTAGCCATAATTAGGCAAAGAGATGGCACACCCTTAAAAGATTATAATGGAAACGTAACTTCTCATCTATCTGGATTGTTTTACAGAACAATAAATTTTTTAGAGCATAATATTAAACCTATTTATGTGTTTGATGGAATTCCTTCCGAGCTAAAATTAGAAACCATAAAAGAAAGAAGGAAGATTAAGGAAGTCGCTAAGGAAAAAATGATTAAAGCTCAAGAAAAAGAAGATTTTAGAGAAGCGAAAAAGTTTGCTCAAATGACATCTAAATTAGACACTAGTATGATTAACGAGAGCAAAAAACTAATAAAATATCTTGGTATTCCAATTGTAGAAGCTAGTTCTGAAGGTGAAGCCCAATCTGCTTTTTTAGTTGAAAACGGCGATGCTTGGGGATGCGCTTCTCAGGATTATGACACGTTGTTATTTGGAGGAGAAAGATTAATACGCAATTTTGCTGTCAGTAGGAGTAAAAAACTTAGAAACACTACAGTTACTCTTGATATAGAATATATTTCATTATCTAAATTTCTTGAAAGTTTAAAGATTACGCGAGAACAATTAATAGAGATGGGAATTTTAATTGGAACGGACTTCTTTCCTGGAATAAAGGGAATTGGCCAACATAAAGCTCTCGATCTAATCAAAAAATATGGTTCGTTAGAAAATATCATAAAAAATAATGTAAAAGTTGGTAGCATCGAAATTGAACTTGATAAAGAACTAATTGAACAAATAAAAGAGATCTTTTTATACCCAAAAATAAAAAAAGATTATCCAAAAATAATCTGGGAAAAAATAAAATACGAAAAAGTTGAGGAATTACTGATTGAACAACACAATTTTTCAAAACAAAGAGTCCAAAATGCGATTGAGCGTTTAAAAAAGCAAAACTCTTCAAAAACACAAGTATCTTTAGATAGCTTCTTCAAAAAAATTTAAATTTTATTGTTGAAAAAAGCAAAAATTTTTACAAAATTATTATTTCATATTTTTATAGATAATTATATTTTATTTATTCGATCTAAAATGTCAGATAAAGAAAACCATAAAAGTGATACAATTAGTAAAGATATTGCTTTACGGGTACAAGAAGCGAAAAAAAGGGATATTGGCCGAAACATTGCACGAATTGATCAAGAAACTATGGAGAAGCTAAATATTAAAACTGGCGATGTCATATCTCTTGTTGGAAAAAAAGAAAGTGCAGGGATTGCTTGGCCAAGTTATCCTCAAGATAATGGATTAGGAATTATTCGTATTGATTCTAGATTGAAAAAAAATACGGGAACAAGTATAGATGATACGATACAAATTAGGAAAGTCACTGTACAATCGGCTCAAAGTATTGTTTTAGCACCCATAAGCGTTAAAATAAAAACAAACCCTCGATTTGAAACTTTCGTTAAACGAAAATTAAACAACTATCCCGTTACAATTGACGATTTCATATATATATCCATAGGTATTAGTAGAGAGATCACATTTAAAGTTATAAATTTAAGGCCAAGCGGAGTTTGTACAATTAAACCAGAAACTACTTTGCATATCAGCGAAAATATTACTGAGGATGAAGAAAAGGGGGCAGATTATGTTACCTATGAGGACGTTGGTGGTTTAGATCGAGAAATACAAAGGGTTAGAGAAATGGTTGAGCTCCCTCTTAGGCACCCCTCATTATTTAAACGATTAGGTATTGATCCTCCGAAAGGGGTGTTGTTAAGAGGCCCTCCAGGATGCGGAAAGACCCTTTTAGCTAAAGCTGTTGCTAACGAAAGCGAAGCATATTTCATTTCAATAAATGGACCAGAAATTATGAGCAAATTTTATGGCGAATCTGAGAAAAAACTTCGAAAAATATTCATCGAAGCTGAAGAAAAGAGTCCATCTATAATTTTTATTGACGAAATCGATGCAATCGCCCCAAAAAGAGAGACAGTAACTGGCGAAGTAGAAAGAAGAGTTGTTGCTCAACTGTTAGCCTTGATGGATGGATTACATAGCAGGGGTAGGGTAATCGTTATTGGAGCAACAAACAGACCAAATAGTTTAGACCCTGCATTAAGGCGCCCTGGGAGATTTGATCGCGAAATAGAGATAAAAGTACCAAATGAAAAAGGAAGGAGAGAGGTTTTTCAAATTCACACAAGGAACATGCCCCTCGATAAAAATAAAATATCATTAAAAGAGTTGGCTAACATAACTCATGGATTTGTAGGGGCAGATATTTCAGCAGTCTGCCGAGAAGCCGCAATGGCGGCTCTTAGAAGATATCTACCACAAATTAATTTGGAATCTGATAATATTGATCCCGAGTTGTTAGAACAAATAGAAGTTACTAAAGCAGATTTTGAGGAGGCCTTAAAGGAAGTAATGCCATCCGCAATAAGAGAAGTGTTTGTAGAAATACCAAATGTTACGTGGGATCAGATAGGTGGACTGGAAGATTTAAAACAGAAGTTAATCGAATCTGTGGATTGGCCTTTGTCACATCCAAATATTTTCAAACGTATGGGAATAACCCCTCCAAGAGGAATCTTACTTTATGGTCCTCCTGGATGTGGGAAAACACTTTTAGCTCGAGCGGTTGCAAATGAAAGTAAGGCTAATTTTATATCCATTAAAGGTCCCGAGTTATTATCCAAATATATTGGAGAAAGTGAAAAAGCAATTCGTGAAGTATTTCGAAAAGCCAAAATGGCTGCGCCTTGTATTATCTTTTTTGACGAGTTTGACTCTATAGCTCCAAGTAGAGGAAGACATACCACAGATTCAGGAGTATCTGAAAAAGTTCTGTCACAAATCTTAACTGAATTGGATGGGTTAGAAGTAAAAAAAGATATTATAGTAATTGCTGCTACTAATCGACCCGACATTTTAGACCCTGCGTTAATAAGACCTGGAAGAATAGATAGAACTTTGCTGGTTTCCGCTCCTGATGAGGAAGGAAGAGAAAAAATATTAAAAATATTTACCAAAGACATGCCACTAACGAGCAATGTAGATTTAAATGCTCTAAATGAGAAGTTAGAGGGCTACTCTGGGGCAGATATCGAAACTTTATGTCGTGAAGCAGGAATGATTGCGCTTAGAGAAAATATGAGAGCCAGAAAAGTTTCAAAAGATCACTTTAAACTAGCTATAGAATCGATAAACCCTAGTATTACAAAAAAAGTAATTGAATTTTATGAAAGTTTTGGAAAAAAATTAAAAACTTTAATCATGGAACAATCAAAGGAAGATCGAATGGTTGTCTGATATTCATAAAGTTAATTTGGGAGAAATACTTTCTATTTAATGTATATAATTTTTAACTATATTTAATTAAAAGGTGCTTAATTATCGAATCACAAAGATGGAATCAAAAACCCGTAGTTAATTCTTTAATCGACATACTAATTAAAAATAAGGGAGAAATATTAGATAAACGATTGGAAGAACTGCTCAAGAAGGAATTTTCTTTCATTAATGCATTAGTGTTGGAAGAATTACTGATGAAGTTAGAAAGTCGAAGCATTATCAATGTTTTTCGAGTATCCAAAACTAAGAAGATGATTGTATTAAACAAAAGAACTCAAGAGATTAAAACTGAAATTATGGAAGAACTAAATTGATTGGAGCCTTTTCCAATTAACACATTCCTGTGTTAAAGATACATTTTCAGCTTGAGATTTAAATTTTCTTTCCCTTATATCTACAAAAATAGGATAATTTACTGCATTTCCCATCAATAACATTTCACCTACGCCTAAACTCGAAATCATTTCCGCGTATTCTTTAGTAATTGCTTCTGAGCTATCCATCAAATGTTTTAAATCGTAGGGATTTTTTATGTTTAGAACTAACTTTGAATTTGTTTGAGATAAAGCAGTAGTGCTTAGCTTTTTTGGTCTTTGGCTTATCAAACATAAGCAAGCCATAAATTTTCTCCCTTCTCTAGCGATAGTTTCAATGATATACTTTGACAATGCTTTAGAATGAGCTGCTTCAGGACAGAATTGGTGTGCTTCCTCAATAATTAATAGGAATGGAGGTATTTTGTTCTTTCTTCTTAAATAAAACAGCTGATTACATATATAGTCAACCATAATTTGTTTTTTACGAATTGATACTTCATCTTGAAGGTTAAAAATCGAAATTTCACCCTGGTTTATGATATTTTTCATAACAGGATTTTCTTGTGGTCCAAAAAGATTTAACCGTTCTAACTCAGATAACCATCCAATTAAAGCTTGTTTTGTGCTTTTACTACCCTCTTCTTCTTTTTCTATTATTTCTATAATGTTTTTAAGAGTAAATTTATTTTTTAAATCATCCTTTTTTCTTAATTTTTTAATATATTTTGATAATTCTCTTATCTGAACATTTGAAATTTGTTCCTGATATTTTTTAAAAGCATACGCGTTCAATTTAGGGACAGAGATTTGAAAATATGATGTATCAATAACCTTAACCTTACTTTTTAATTCAGGAGTAGTATTTAAATATTTGTATTCTCCATGGACATCAATCATTATAATTGCCGGCGTCCCAGAAGTTTTTTCTCGTATTAGTAGTTCTTCAATAATAACTGATGTAAGATAACTTTTGCCTCCTCCTGAAATAGAGAGAATTGCAAAATGTTTGTTCAATAGACGATCCATATTAATATATGCATCAATATTTGATACTTTTACTTTACCCAAATTCAATCCGTGCTTCTGGTCAAGACCTATAAAGCTCTTTAGAATTTCTTCGTCAACCAAATATACATCCTTACCCGGACTTGCAGGATACATCATCCTTTTAATCGTTCTTATTTCAGATTCGCTAGTTTCCTTGAATCTTATAATTCCTAAATTCCTAACAATTGCTATAGCATATTCAAACTCATCACTTGGAAATAATCCTTTAAGAATATTTGGATTATTATCGTTATTGTAAGCTTTAATTGTTAAAGCATCCGAGAAATATTCGTTTAACAACACGATTTTCTCAACTATGCCAATTAAATACCCTTCAATTGATTTTGTAGATACAAATAAACCTTTTTTAACAAAAACCCCGTCAGTTCGTTTATTTATAACAAATGGATATTTTGAAACATCTGGTAATTGAAGAAAATTAAAAACAATACCTAGCTTTAAGGACATTGATTTAGGTAAGAATAAAAATTAATAAAAAGAAGATAAGTAGGAGAATTTACTGATTTTGAAAGGAAGCAAATTAGAAAGAAAAAAATAATAATGAATTAAAATTCGGGTTTTATTTTTCCAATTTTCCCATTACTCGTAAAATTACATAGTATCCATTTTTCCAGAAGTAGATCATAAATAATGTAACAGCCAAAATTGCAAATACCGCAATACCTGAGAAAAGAATCTTATAGCCTGCTGGAGATGAGATTAAAAATACAAAAAAAGGTGAAGTTTCACTAGAACCCAATTCTTGAATTAATGAGATAATAATACCAATAATAATTGCCATAATGCTTATTAACAAACCTCCAGCTGCTATTTTAACATCAATTCGATTTTTATACTTTTCTTCAATTTCTCTTACATTAAAAATGAAGTGTAAGACCCATTTTCTTCCCTTTTTGAATAATCCGAAGAAAAATATTAAGAGAAAAAACAACCCTGCTAAAATTCCAGCGATTATTGCGATTTGGTATCCTAATGTTAAACCTAAGAAAACGTCGAACTTCCCCGTTGGCATTATAGAGTCAAATATTGACCAGATACCTCCCGTAATGCAAGTCAAGCAAGCAAGAACGATAAAAATGTAAAATACATCTCCTACTACTCTTTGGTTTGATGGGTAAATTTCGTTAGAACTTGAATATGATTCATCCATTTTTTTAACCAATCTATTTTATTTACAAAATTTATAACATTCTAAATATATAAAATTGCGTATTATAGCTAAAATTAAAATAAAACACAAAAAAATGAATGATTTAATTAGAATTTTTATTATGGAGTGTATCGATGTAAGTTTTATGAAAATTCTTTTCATTCAGGATTGAATATAACTCATTCGATAAACTATATATTTTACTATAAATATTCTGTCGATTTATGTCCGGAATCCATTTTTTATCCACTTTACATATATTTTCAGCAGCACTAACAACATCTGAAAACAAACCTGCGCCAGTTGCGGCTAAAATTGCCGCTCCTAAAGAAGTAGCTTCCTCAATCACATTTCTAACACAAGTCATTCCCAATACATCAGAATAAATTTGATTCCAAAAATCTGAACGAGATCCTCCTCCAGTAAGCTTAAGTTCTTTGGGGGTTATTCCTAATTCACTAAAAACTTCGATATTTTTTTTAACTTCAAAGGCTACTCCTTCTAAAATAGAACGGACAATATCTCTTCTTTTATGACCTAAAGATAAACCATATATCAAACCTCTCGCATACGGATTCCAATGCGGTGCCCCAGCACCGACTAAATGAGGAATTGCTAATAACATATTAGCACCAATAGGTGATTTTTCAGCCTCTTCCGTCAAAATTACATATGGATTTTGATTTTGATCTTCAGCTATTCTGCTTTCTTCGTTTCCTAACTCGTCCCTAAACCACCTTAAAAAAGCGCCAGTAGTGAAAATACTTGCTTCTTGAACCCACACGCCAGGAATTGCGTGACAGCTACATAATACTCGCTTATTAGGATCAAAATTAGGTTTTTCCAGATATGCTAACATAAAACTTCCAGTTCCGGTGGTTAATTTTACATTGCCCGGAGAGACAACTCCTACTCCCAGCGCTGCTGATTGTTGGTCTCCTGCTCCTGAAACAACCAAAGTTTTTTTATCAAATAAAATTTCTTCTGTCTCAATTTCTCCTATCTCAACTCCGCTTTCGATCGCCTCTGGCATCTTATCTAAATCTATTTCTAATTCTGAAGCGATGTCTTCTGAGTATTTGAAATGGTTAATATCAAATAGCATTGTTCTTGAAGCGTTAGAATGATCTGTATAAAATTTCCCTGTCAATTTATAAATTATATAATCCGAAACTAGTAGGAATTTATGTGTCTTTTGATAAATCTCCGGTTTTTCATCTTTAAACCAAAGAATTTTAGTTGCTGAAAAATAAGGGTCTATCGTTAATCCGGTAGTCCGATATATTTTATCTATACCTATCCTGCTCTCAATAAAATCTACCTGGTCTGTAGTACGTCTATCTTGCCAAACTAACGCGTTATGTAGTGGATTGCCTTCTCTATCAATCGGTACAATAGTTTCTCTTTGATTTGTTACAGAAAGACTTACTATTTCCGATTTATCGATTCCACTTTTTTTTATAGCACCTTCAGTTGTTTTTTTAATAGATTCCCACCACAAATTTGCATCTTGTTCCACATATGATGGTTGGGGATAAAAGCTCTCCCACTCTTGATAATCACTTGATATGATTGAACCTGCCAAGTCAAAAATAAATGTTCTACATCCCGTAGTTCCAAGGTCAAGTGCGGCAACAAACATGATTACTATTTCTCTTTTAATTTTTATTTTAAGTGATAAGATAAAGATGGGATCATAAAATAAAAATTATATTTTAACACGTAATAAAATTAGTTTTATTTTACTTTTTTAAACCCACATCGTTGACATACTAGTCCAACTTCACGACTATAAACCTGCGTTAGTGGACCATTACAAATTGGACATTTTACATCAAAAGTTGGAAACCACTGTCCCTTGATGTTAGGCATATGGTTCAAAGTGTTAATATACTGCAATTTTTCTAAATCTTTCTTATTTATTTGAAGTAACTGCTGGTCTTCGGCGATAGATTTTCCTTTTGGGCCTAAAACCATTAAAAATCTCATTTTTTTCGGATTGTTTAGTAAAGATAATGTTCGTAATATGGCCCCTTCTTTATGCTGTACAAATAATTTAGCTAATTCTGGAGGGGCTAAAGCTACTAATATTGCTTGCGAATCTTTTAATTCTTCTTTAACTTTTTGGATGAGGAATTGGAAAATTCTGTTTTCCTGGTCCATCCCCCAGATAAAATTCCACGGTTTTATATCGTAATCTTCATTATTAGGTCCAACTATTCTTTTGATACATTCCACCCATGAATAATGATTAAAATTATACATGTTAGAGAGTAAATCATCAAAAAATCCTGGTTCAATTACGGGAAAAGTTTTGATTATATTTTTCAGTGATAATAATTTAACTTCGGCCAAAACTTTTGTGTTGAGATTATCCCACGGAGTATAAGTGAAAACTGAAAAGAAATTGCTCATGATCTTTTAAATCTAATTTATAATATCCTTTTAATTTTATTATTTACAACAGAATAATGGTTTAAAATATAAAAATAAGATTTAAGAAATATTGCTCTTATTCTTTTATTAAATATTAAACGAGATTATTAAATGAATGGAATTTGGGACGTAAAAGCTGATGCAATAAAGAAAGGAGATAACCTTAGGGATGTTTCATTTCTTATCGATAAAACTCTGGAAGACGAAAAGGGTTTTACTCATTACATCTTTAGTAAAACTAATTTTAATAATCCTTGGTACGCAATACCAGAAGACGATTTCAAATTATTTGAAACCTTTATTGAAGGTGGATCTAGAGCGTACCCTTCTGATGGTAGCATACCCTGTGATATCGTGGCGAGTGAAGCGAGAAAAGTTCTTAAAAAAATTGAACTGTGCTCGCAAGATCCTAATCACCATTATTGTGAAGATGCCCTTCATGTTTTAAAAAATGGTAAATTATCGATAGTAAGAGGCACATTAAAACTCTATTTAGGCAAATATACCACCCGGGATTGGAGAAGAAAAAGATTTACAGACGATATCGATTTTTGGATGTTTCAAACTAATTTGTTGGACGCTTCTTTAAAAGAGTGCAGTTTCATAAAAAATAAGGAAACAGGAGAATGGGAAAAATCCATAGAATGGAATAAATTTGAAACTAAAGAAAATAGGCGAGAAACTTTGTTTGCTGCAAATAACCTTAATCAACTACTCGATTTTGGAGCGGGTAGCTATCTCGAAGGTTCAAGTTTAAAAGAAATTTTTGATAAAAAAATTAAAAGAGGGCACGATGTAGATTTAAGCGATATTATAAATATAGCAATGGTGAACAATGGCATTGATGGCATTCACAAAGATGAATGGTTAGATGTATGGAATTCCTTTAAACAGGCGGCCAATACACGAAATACTAGAACTACATCTAATCTAATAAGTATTTGTCGTTATTCTTTTGCTATTGCGGATCACCTTGAAAAAGTTGGCGAAGCTATTAAAAAAAATGAAAATATTATTTTAAATAAATCCAAATACCCCGACGAGAAGATAAAATCACTCTGTAGAATCTCTGCTCATTGGGAAAAATTTTATGATGCTAATGGAGTAGATAAAACAAGAAAGATGATTCGTGATTTTTACGATGAACAAGCAGAAGAGAAACCACTGCACGCACAAAACCTAAGAATATTTGCGAACAATATACTAAAATTACTTAATTCCAAATATGAATATCTTAAGGTTATATTCGAAATTGAGCGTTAATTTTCAAATTATAAACTTTTTTTTAATAATTTGTGTTTTAATTTTTCAATCATCATTTATTTGTTGCACTACTTCGTGAAACTGAACTTTCACGTACTTTAATATATACCTTCATATTACCTCGATATAGTTCCATGTAACATCCCAACACTCTTTGAAATGAAGGTTAGAGAAAACTTTCAATTGAGGGAATATTCGTTATTCATTCAATTCTTCACTAGAAGGTTCAAGTTCTTTAGAAAAGCGATCCTTTGCAACGATATGAAGTAACCAAAAT
>Ga0114930_10001112_pt1 | contig 26484 bp, 20 predicted proteins | sample AnhtaG_FD_87300 | JGI IMG/M metagenome (GOLD analysis project Ga0114930, IMG submission 87300) | Deep subsurface microbial communities from Anholt, Denmark to uncover new lineages of life (NeLLi) - Anholt_01485 metaG | ecosystem: Environmental > Aquatic > Marine > Oceanic > Sediment | place... | reverse complement strand
TTAGTCCAAGCAGCCAAAGCTCGGGCAAGAGGATATCGTACGACAAAAAATCTCATCACTATGATCTACCTTATCGCAGGGAAGTTTAATTTCAATCTACCCACATGAAACAGCGAGGAGCCATATTTTTTATAATAATTCCTGGACGATCCAAACTCACCGATTTCAAAATGGATCAATCCTTTCATTAAATCCAATATGGATATGCCATAAAAATTCCCATCAATTTTCCAAATTTCTTCAGCCTTGTCGAAAACTCGAATGGCATTGTCGAATTTACCCGTAAGCATGTCATAAAATCCTTACCCCAAATATCCTTGTGCCTTCAATCCTTCGGATGGGGCCACAGAAATAAATTGGTCAGTCCATTTCATAGCTTCCTCATAATTGTTCTTGATGAGGTAGATGTATGAGATCCATCTTTCTGCCCCGAAATCAGGCTTTATCTCCAGGGCCTCTTTGTATTTGGCGATGGCATCATCCAATCTTCCCATTTTGAAAAAAAGCTCTGCCATGGAGTCAAGGGGATCAGCATCCCCAGGTGAGACGCTTGCGTAATTTCTGAAATACTCCAAAGCCCTGTCATTGTCTCCCATTTCAGCATAGGTGTAAGCAAGCAGGTTGAGGGTTGCACCGTAGCTAGGGTCAAGATGCAAAGCCTTGTTCAATTCTTCCAAAGTTTCGGCAAATAGCTTTTTTTGTCTGTAAAACTGTGCCAAAGCCAGGTGGAATATCTTTTCTTTCGGATATTTTTTGGAAACTTCTTGGAATAAACGAATGGCCTTTTCCCTGTCTTTCTCCACAACAGATGCGTATCTGGCCTCTATCCACAATCTTTCTTTTTCAGACGCCTTATTCGCATACAATTTCGCTTTTTCCCAGGCTTCATTTTGTGCTCTTATATTCCGCAAAGAACTACTGGTTCTTGCCAGATAAAAATAGGCCACAGCGAACTCCGGGTCGTATTCAACTGCGCGCTCCAAATTTTGGCGGGCCTCATCATAATAGTGTTTTTCAAAGGCTTCCCGGCCTTTCAAAAAATGGTTGTAAGCGTCCAGAGATGAAGTGGCAACTTCGGCAACACGCAGCTTAGATTCCGCTATTTTTTTCCTGGCAATGCCGATTCCTTGCGCTATATCTCTGCTGAGTTGATCGATCTGAGTTTTTAAAATGGAGTCAACGCCATCTCCGCGAGAATTTGTGCTTTTCATCAGACGCCGGGTTTCTACATCCAGAACCTTTGCATCTGTCACAAAAAGATCACCGGCTTTGGTGTAACTGCCGATAACGATGGCTTCAATCCCCTCTCTTTGGCACAGCTCAAATCCTAGATCACTGTCTATTTTGGCCACATCATTCCTCCCCATTTGTTTGAGGAGATCGAACATTCGTTCCCAAGTGGCCACATACAGGAATCCGGTATTCTCCAGGTTTGTGATCAGGAGATTTGGAATGACATCCTGCAAATAATCATAGGATGGGTCTCCTGTCTGGTTGGTGAAGGTGATCACAGCGATCGAGTTTTCAATCTTTGGCGCTTGAGCGATTTCTTTTTGAGGTTTTGTCTGCCATATGATCAAAGCTACAATAGCGGCAACAAAAACAAAGAGTGAAGGAACCCATAATTTCTTCAGATTAAAGGATACCGTTATCTCTTTGGATGTGAGAGGTTTTGGCTGGCCAACTCTGCTTGTTGTGGGCTTGCCCTGTTCGACATCCGCTAAATCAGCAAGAATTTTCGTGGCCGATTGGTATCTGTTTTGTGGTTCCTTTTCCATACACCGGAGTATCAAACGGCTTAAATCTTCTGGTATAAGAGGATTCAGATCTTTTGGCTCTTTAGGCACTTCCTGCTTGTGTTTCAAAGCAATGCTAAGTGGAGTATCCCCCTCAAACGGCAGTTGCCCTGTGAGCATCTCGTAGAGAATGATGCCGAAGGAATAGATATCCGAACGATGGTCGATTTCCTTGGCCTCAGCTTGCTCCGGAGACATGTACTCTGGGGTTCCGATAATGACACCCTTGGCCGTCATTCCCTTCGTATGCATCGAACGGGCTATCCCAAAATCCATGATCCGGGCATTGCCTTCTTTATCGATCATGATGTTGCTGGGCTTAAGGTCCCGGTGGACTGTACCCAGTCTATGGGCCTCTTCCAATCCATCCAAAATCTGCTTTCCTATTGAAACGGCTTTACCCACCGGAAGCTGGCCGACTCTTTTGATGAAACTTTTGAGATCTTCACCAGGCACATATTCCATGGTGATAAAATGAGTCCCCTGCTCCTCCATGAATTCATACATGCGGCCGACATTTTTGTGGACGATCTTACGTGCCAGTTTCAGCTCATTGCTAAAACGTTCAAGGGTCTTTTTATCCGAAGCGATCTCGGGGTTGAGGAGCTTGAGAGCGACTTCCTCATCGAGTTTCTTATCCAACACCCTATAGACTTTTCCCATCCCCCCCTTACCAAGCTTTTCGATAATCTGATACCTTTCGGTAAAGGAAGCGCCGGTGGCCAATTCTTGTTTGGGTGTTTCTAAAGTTCGGGTGAAGGCTTCCGTGACATTCTCAGATAATCCGAGCGGCGTGCCACACTCCCCACAAAACTTGACTGTATCGGGATTTTCCGTTTGGCACTTCGGGCATCGATTAGACAATGTATTCCCTCTTTCTTCTGTGACAAATGATATCAACGAATCTGTGAAGGTGTCAGCCAATCTTGACACATACATCGAAATCATGATTGTATGGAACAACCATGAAAGTTTTGGTCGTATACAACGCTCATGCAGCTCACAAACGGGCAAAAAAAATCCTTCCCGATGTGGAGGCCTGTTTCAACGATAAAGACATAAAATTCGACCTGCAGCTCACAGATTATCCCGAACACGCTGTAGACATCGTGGGAAAGGCAGATTTTTCCCAATACGATGGTGTCATAGCCGCAGGAGGCGATGGCACTCTGTTTGAAGTCATAAACGGATACTACAAAAACCCGGACACGGGGAAAATCCCGCTCGGCGTCCTTCCGATAGGCACGGGAAACGCCTTTGCCCGTGATTTCGAGCTGGATGTCTCCCGATGGGAAAATGCCATCGAGATCATCCGATTGGGAAAACCCAGATATGTGGATGTGGGAAAGTATCACACGCACGGCCAGGATTATTATTTTCTCAATATCTTAGGCCTGGGATTTGTGGCGGATGTGGGGAAAACGGCCCTCAAACTTAAGATTTTCGGAAATGTCTCCTACACATTCGGTGTATTTTACCAGATGGTTTTCCTGAAAGCCTACCAGGTGAAGATCGAGGCTGATGGAGAAACTTTCGAAAGGGAAAATATCTTTGTCGAGATCTCGAACACCCGCTACACAGCCAATTTCTTGATGGCACCGAATGCCGAGATAGACGACGGATTACTCGATGTCACTCTCCTTGGCAAAGCCACACGACGAAGACTGATCCAGTGCTTCCCTAAGATATTCACCGGGGAACATATTCATTTGGACGAAGTCGAGCAGTTCAAAGCGAAAAAAATCAAAGTCGAGACCGACATCCCCAAGGTTCTAACGCCTGATGGCGAACTGGTAGGGATTACACCTGTCTCGGTAGAATGCCTCCACCAAGCTGTCCCTGTATTCTGGAAATGAAGCACCTGATCTCAGCCTATGCATGGTTAGTTGGAGGCCTGTATTTTATCCTTCTTTTAATCATTTGTATTGTTCTCTCATTTTTTATACGGCAAAAAACTCTCGATCCTTTTATAAAAAAGAGCCTGAAGATTCTTTTCAAGATCCTGTTTATCAAGGTCCATTCGAAGGGGGCTGAAAACGTCGAACCGAATAAGACTTACCTTTTTATGTCCAATCACCAAAGCCTGTTCGACATCCCTTTGCTCGAAGCTTATATCCCCACATTTGTGCGAGCAGTCGAAGCCCTGCAGCAGTTCAAGTGGCCGGTCTACGGGTGGGCCATCCGTCGCGCGGGGAACATCCCGATCGACCGGAAAAACATCCATGCTTCGATAAAGAGCATGAAGAGGACCGAAAAAATCCTGAAAAAAGGCAAATCCATCATCATCCTGCCAGAAGGACACCGAACCCTGGATGGCAATCTCGGTCAATTCAAAAAACTTCCGTTTCATCTGGCCAAACAAGCAGGTGTCCCGATTTTCCCGATTGGATTATCGGGTCTGTTCCGGCTTAAACATAAGGGATCCTGGCTGATCCGGCCAAGACCGGTCAAAATCAAATTCGGCCAGGCCATCTCACCGGATAAAATTCAATCTCTCTCGAACCAAGAATTGCAGGATTTTATAAGAGACAAGATCCAAGACTTAATCGAATAATCAACTTCCCAAAATCATTAATATCTTGGATTTGTATCTGAAGAGTCTTGGAAAAAAATAATGACATAAACCACAATTTTCTCTTTCTTGACTTCATAGATGACTCTGTATTCGCCTATTCTCAATTTCCAATACCCATTTAAATCTCCAGTGAGAGGCTTTCCGAACTTCTGAGGTTTAGAGATTGATTTTTGTTGTATTGGGAATCAATCACTCTCAGGAAAGTTCATGCGGCGCAGCACACTCAGAACAAAAGCGTAAGAAATCGGGATTATCGAAATGGCATTTGGGAACTTCCATCTATAAATTTCCATATTTTTTCACATCTTCTTCATATCTCACTTTAGCATCTAGGACAATTTTTTCGAAACGAGCATGATTCCGCAGATTATTGTAGAAGGGATTATTCAAAAGGACCAAGTAACGGAATTTTACGCCTTTATTTACCATCTCCTCCATAATCTCAATCGCCTCTTCTTTCATTCCCAAAAGCGCATAAACATATTGATGTTGTGATAGTGCCAGCGCCATCTCTTTCTCCCTCTTTGCTGCAAATAATAAAGCTTTGTAATATGGAATATTTTGCAGCCGCAGGAGGTCGACATAATTAATTTCAGTATTAGCTGGATCCAATTTTTCTGCTTCTTCCAATATTTTTTCGGCCTCATCGTATTCTTTTTTCATTATTAAAAGATTGGCATGATCCACAAGGAATATGACCTTATGCGGATACAACTCTCTTCCTCGCTTAACATAAAACTCGGATTTTTCCAAATCCCCTGTGTACATAAATGCTTCATATAGTTTATGATGATTCCAAAAAAAATAAGGATTGAGCTCAACGGCTCTCAAAAGGTATTTGATGGTTTGGTAATATAAACCATGGATTAAGGATGAACAACCCACTGCAAAATTGATCTCAAAGTTATTCTTGTCTATTTCTAAGCCTCTTTTATAATATTGATAACCCTTATTATATTCTCTTTGAATCTCAAAGTTGTGATATCCCATTAAAGCGTTTGTTTGAGCTAGCTTCGGATCTAATTCATAAGCTGTTATACACGACTCAAAACCCAGGCTGCGGTATTCCTTATGTCTGGTATTAATATAAAAAGATTCGTAAGCCCAACCCAATCCGTTATGGCCCAAAGCATAATCCGGATCGATTTCGACCGCTTTTTTATACATTTTTATGGCATCTTGAAAATCTTCTTCCTCCTCAGAAACAAGATACCTGCTTTCTAAAATATACTTTCCTTTAAGATAATAATCATAAGCTTCGAGATTCTTTAGAAGAGCTGTTTGAGTGGGATCGCGGGAATCCGCGGTAAATTCCAGTTCTAAGGCTTTAGCAATAGCCTTTGATACTTCATCCTGGATAAAAAAGATACTTTCAAACTCATCTTCGAAAGTCCCTGACCACAGTTGAAAACCAGTCCTTGCATTTGCCAGTGTGCTCGTAATACGGATTCTATTTCCTTCCATTTGGATGCTTCCTTCTAGAATGTTTGAAACGCCCAATTCTTCACCAATTTCCGTAATGGACTTCTTGGTATCTTTATAGCGCTCCACCGAGGTTGCAGCCGTGACTTTTAATTCTCCCAGCTGTGTGAGCCTTCCATTTATTGCATCAGTCATACCAAAACAAATATGGTACTGGTCCTTCTGTGGGCTCAAATCTCGAAAAGGTAAAACCGCAATAGAGTCTAACCTTACTTCTCCTGTTGGCTCTCCCTTTCGTCCAGATTTTCCTAGCAACAGATATCCTATGACAATTGCAGCGACAACGATTATGAGGATTCCAGGAATCAGAAAAGGCTGGAGACGCTTTCTCGAGACTTCTTTTTTAGGCCTTTCCTCAGGAACAAATCTCTTTGTCGTGGAAATGTCTTTCTCTTCCTTATTCAGTTCCGAAAACAACTCTTCGGCCCCTTGATACCTTTTCTCCTTATCCTTCTCCATGCACTTGAGTATCAAACCATTAAAGCTATCCGGAATCTGCGCATTGAATTTTTTCGGATCTAGTGGAATTTCTGTTTTATGCTTCAAAGCGACACTCAGGTCTGAATCCCCCTCGAAGGGAACCCTGCCGGTGACCATCACATAAAGAATGACTCCCAACGAATAAATATCAGAAAGCTGGTCTGCCTCTTTTCCATCCGCCTGCTCGGGCGACATGTAATCAGGCGTCCCGATAACAACGCCTTCCCTTGTTATTCCCTTCGACTTCAGAGATCGGGCTATTCCAAAATCCATGATCCGGGCATTCCCCTCTTTATCGATCATGATGTTGCTGGGCTTGAGATCTCGGTGGACGATGCCCAACCTGTGAGCCTCAGCCAAACCTTCACAGACTTGTTTGGCGATTGTGATCGCTGTTCCCACAGCCAACTGCCTCGACCTTTTAATGAAGCTTTTCAAATCCTCGCCAGGAACATATTCCATCGTGATGAAGTGCGTTCCCCCCTCTTCCATGAGCTCATACATGCGCCCCACATTTCTGTGAACGATCTTGCGGGCCAGTTTTAACTCGTTTCCAAATCTATCGATAGTTTTTTCATCAGATGCGATCTCTGGTTTTATGAGTTTAAGCGCAACTTCTTCGTCCAGCTTCTTATCCACTGCCCGGTAAACCTCTCCCATCCCTCCCACACCCAGTTGCTCGATAATTTGGTATCTCTCAGCAAAAGTAGAGCCTGTGGTCAATCCCTCGATCGGAGTTTCTATGGTCTTGGTGTGAGCGACGGGGATTTCTTGGAGAGGAGCAGCGCAATTGCTGCAAAACCTTGCTGTATCGGTATTATCGGAATGGCATTTGGGGCATTTTACTGCCATTGATTCCCTCCGTTTGAGATAATAACATATAAATAAATGTGGGGGATGTCAAATGAAACGGATCAAGGCTGAATCGCTCAATTGAAGAATTGAGGTGTTTAGTTTGATAATAAATCTGAAAGGGTTAAGAATTCAAATCCCTTATTCTTCAAGAGTGGGATGATTTCGGATAGTGCCTCAAGAGTTTGGGATCTGTCCACACGTTGTGTGTTTCCCCCATCATGCAATATGATTATGGAACCGGCAACAGTCCGCTGGACAACCCTATCGACTATTTTTTTCTTTCCAGGAAGGTGAGGATCCCGGGGATAAACATCGCCCACAACGGTTTTGTACCCCATTTGCTCCACGATATCCAACACTCGCTTCGTGAAAAATCCTGCTGGCGGTCTGAAAAACTTAGGCTCGGCCCCATCAATATTTCTAAGAAGAGCATCGGTACGGCGTATTTCATCTCGAATTCTGTTTTTTGTTGACGCATACAACAGAGAATGGGTAAATGTGTGATTGCCAATTTCATGCCCGGCACCAACCATTTCATTGGCTATTTCATGATGCCTTTCGAGGTGTTTGCCAACCAGGAAAAAAGTTGCTGGAATATTAAACCGTTGCAAAAGATCCAGGATCTGAGGCGTCGATGTGGCATGCGGCCCGTCATCAAAAGTGATTGCGATTTTAGGTTCATCTGTTAATGCACGCCAGTGGATGCGTTCGAATAACTTCGGCCCTAAACGCTCTAGAGAAACCGCATGGCTCAAGTCGCTCAATAACAGCTGAGGCCTGACATTGTCCAACACTTTTCCGACTTTTGTTTTTTTTGTCTTGTTCGATTCCATATCTATGATCTGCAGTGCCTCTCTGTTACTGTTTATTTCCGGAAGTTACTTTATTCATCTTTTCGAGATATTCATCTTTACTGGAATTCATTTCAGATATCAGCATATTTCTCGTACGACGCATTTTACCTATCAGGTGCCGATTTGTAAAAAGAAAAAAAGAAAAGCTTATGCGCTCCTGTATTAGCCGGATCTCTTTGATATTACCCAATGCAAAAAAACCGGATAACGGCAAACTGCAAAAATAAAGGATGGCCCATAGATACCCTTCCAAATACCAAACCAGAAACACTTGGGCGCCGTAGAACAAAATAAATGTGATTCCTCCTCCTATCAAAAGGGCCATAAGGATTTTGGTCCTATCATCGATAAACCTTCTCGCTATGAATTCAGTTATCCTATAAGGAATAAAATTGTTGAGAACACCATAAGCTGCCAGGGGAAATCCGACGGCCGCCTTGGCAATTCCTGTCAACTCCGCTTTAAACAGCTTTTTAATGCTTGTCTTTTCTCTCACCATGATGTCCTTCAAGTGGAGGCGCTTCAATTTGCGTTTGTAATCTGAGATTTTCTCTCCCATATCTCGCACTCTTTGGGGATCATGTTCCTGAAAATACGCCACACAATCGGCAATCTTTTGCTTGATGACGAACTCTGCGACGATCTTTTTGGACGATTTATGGTCGGCCAGGGTTTGGGTTAGCAATTCATCCCGATAGATGCTCTCGATGTCTTTCACAAAGCGATCCAATTCTGTGTGTTGAACGTTAACCGTAAGGTGTTCCAAACGGCTCTGGATCTGGGCCGTGAGTTGATTGACGGCTTCAAAATTATCTTTCTCATTCAAAGAAAAATACGGCTGCAGATCGATCGGTCTTCCCACATTCACCAGAACCTTGCTGCGGAATCGGCTGCGAGAGAAAAAATTGAGCCCGATCGGAATGAGCTTGATGCCAAGCTCATAATGATTTCTTCGTTCTGATTCCAAGACGATCCTGGCAGCCCCAGTTTTAATCTTTTTGACACGGAGCGCCATTTCGCTTTTGCCCTCAGGAAAAATCCCGATAACATCTCCCCTTTCTAAAACCTCATAACACTCCTGGAAGGCCAGATTCCGTTCGATATCATTTGATTTGCCGCGCTGGCGGTATACAGGGATCACGCCGCAACTCCGCAGCAACCTTGCTTTCAGCTTATTGGCAAATAATCCTGCATGGGCGAGGTAATGGACCTTTCGTTTTATCGCAGAACTCAAAACAAACGCATCCATTTGAGAATCAGGATGATTGACTGCAAATAATACAGGTCCTCGTTCTGGCACATTTTCCCCATGCCGAATTTCGACCTTTTGGAAAAAGATGGACAAGGCAATCTTTATGATGTTCTGGAGGAATGTGTAAAGCATTTTTCCCTTGATATCGGAACGAGGATATCAAGGAACAATATAGGTGTCAAATTATGGGTGGGGTAGAAATCATCTTTTTTCACTTGCAATTCGTTTATTTTTCGGGTATACTGCATTTCTGAACATTTGGAAGGAAAATAGTCTAGATAATCTTCTCTGACATCTCCCGCCTCATGTTTTAATCAATTAACAAGGAAAATAAATGAACTTCAATGAATTCAATCTCGAGCCCCGTATTCTGCATGGAATAGCGGATCGAGGCTATAAAGAAATGACGGCGGTCCAAAAACAAACCCTGGATGTAACTCTTCGAGGGTTGGATGTGGCCGTTCAATCCCAAACGGGAACCGGTAAGACCGCCGCGTTTTTAATCACACTGTTCGACAACATTGTCAAAAACAACGCATCCAATAGAAAAAAAGCATTGATCATCGTACCGACAAGGGAATTGGCTGTCCAGATCGAAAAAGAAGCTCGATTGTTGAACCGCCATACCGGATTGAACATAGGCAGTTTTTACGGCGGTGTTGGTTATGCCAGCCAGTTGGCCTCCTTAAGAAAGGGCGTAGATATCGTCATCGGCACGCCAGGAAGATTGTTGGATCTCGGTGAAAAAGGTCATCTGAAGCTGAATAGCATCGAACTCCTGGTTATCGATGAAGCCGATCGATTGTTCGACATGGGATTTCTTCCGGACATCACAAAAATCATCCGGAAAATGCCCCCACGGCATGCCCGGCAAAACATGCTTTTCAGCGCGACGCTGAACCGTATTTCCCGGAAAATCGCCATCGAACACATGAAAAGACCCGTCTTTATCGAAGTCACCCCAGAAAAATTGACCGTAGACACCATTTCACAAGAACTCTACCATGTGAAAAGCCACATCAAGATGAACCTCATGTTGGGCATTCTCAAGACCCAGTCTCCGCAGAACGCCCTCATTTTCACGAATATGAGGCATTCCGCTTTTCGTCTGGCTAAAAATCTGCAACGAAACGGATTCCGCAGCCAACACCTGACCGGTGACCTTCCCCAGAATCGAAGGTTGAATGTCATCAAAGATTTTATGGCGGGAAAGTTCGCTTTTCTGGTCGCTACGGATGTAGCAGCCCGAGGGCTCCATATCGACGACTTGGAGATGGTCATCAACTATGATATTCCCCAGGATTGCGAAAATTATGTCCATCGGATCGGGCGAACAGCCCGTGCCGGCAATACAGGAAAAGCCATATCATTCGCCAGCGAAGGCACAGCCGACCATCTGGAGGCCATTGAATCCTTTATCGGCATGAAAATTCCTGTGCAGAGAGCAGAAGATGATCTTTTTGCCACGGACATAAGTATAGGATCGAGCTCCGGAATGAGGTTTCGATATGACAGATCAAAAAAAAGCCGCACAAATTCACGTTCTAAGAATTTCCACAGGAAAAAGAATCCAGATAGAGCAAGACAGTATGCGGTTTGAAAAATATAAACGTTTTAGGAAAAGTCAATAACACATGTTGACTGATAAAAAAAAGAATAAAAGGAGAAAAAAATGCAAGGAAGCAAACTTTATGTTGGAAATTTCAGCTACTCTGTGACTGAAGAAGATTTGAGAGAAATGTTTGCCAGTCATGGCGAAGTCAAAGAAATCAAAGTTATCGAAGGCAAAGGATTCGGCTTTGTTGAAATGTCCAGCCCGACTGAAGCCGAAAAAGCGAAAGAAGCTTTAAATGGCTCCAATCACAAAGGCCGCACTATAAGAGTCGACGAAGCCCGTCCGCCAAAAGAACGCAGTTTCGGAGGCGGAGGCGGAAACAGAGGCGGAGGCGGAGATCGCGGTTACCGCAGATATTAAGATTTAAACCGCTTATTTCCGTTTTTTGCCGGTGATGTTTGCCTCGCCGTACTCCATCGAGAGATAGCCTTCGAGGGTATCTCCTTTGATTGTGGCGCTGTAATCGATAGCCATAGCCTGGCCGCCAGCATCGATATTTACGGTGAAGGAGAGCTCGCTGTCTTTGAAGGAGAGGTCTTCCATCTCATAATCCCCTGTAGTCCCCTGAAACATCCCCTTTAGAGTATCTCCCTCCATGGAGAAAACAAACACAAAGGTATACTGGCCGTCCTCTGTTTGGACATCCCATTCCCCGAGAAGTCCTTCATATCCCGTTTCCTGAGCTCCTACCAGAAAAGTAGCCGAGAGACAGAACAAAACTATCCCGACGATTGCCATAGCCGGATTTTTTAATTTTTTCATGTAATCTCCTTGTGTGCATAGTACCGTACTATATCAAAATACGTTAAGTCAATTCTTGGAGACATCCAATCGATTTTGATTTACAGTTATGATAATATACAAAACAACTTAGAAGCCTGGATTATTCAGGCTACATAAGGAGAAAACTGATGAAAATAAAGAAGATACACAGTCATAGAAATCATTTATGGATTCTAGCTTTAATTCTTATTTTATCCATTTCAGCCAGTAATGGAAAAGATTGTGCATTAAAGGACTATTACACCAAAAGCGAACATATGGTTCCGATGAGGGACGGGATTAAGCTGTACACCCAGGTTTACGTTCCCAAAAATAAAAATCAGAAATATCCGATTTTGCTTTTCCGAACGCCTTATTCCATCGGCAATTACGGTCCGGAAATCAATCGGCGTACCCTGGGTCCAAACCAATTATACGCTCCCGAAGGATTTATTTTTGTGTATCAAGACGTGAGGGGAAAATTCAAATCAGAGGGAGAGTTTATCGTGATGCGGCCCCACAAGTCCGTAAAAGATGGACCTAAGGATACAGACGAAAGCAGTGATACATATGATACCATCGAATGGATCTTAAAAAATGTTCCCAATAACAACAGCAGGGTCGGCCAATGGGGGATTTCCTATCCTGGATTTCAGACAGTTATGGGAATGATCGATGCCCATCCAGCCTTAAAAGCCTCTTCGCCACAAGCATCCCCATCAGATATGTGGATCGGTGATGATTTTCATCATAATGGAGCCTTTCGGCTGATGTACACGTTCGGATGGTTATCCGGAAATGCCGCTGTACGATCGGGTCCATCTGCCAAGCGCGGAGCCAGGTTTGATTACGGCACCGATGATGGCTATAAATTTTTTCTGGAACTGGGACCTGTCTCCAATGTGGATAAGAAGTATTTTTATAAGCGCGTCCCCACATGGAATGAATACATGGAACACAGCGATTACGATGATTACTGGAAACAGCAGGATGTCCTTCCCCACCTTAACAATATTCAACATGCGATTCTTAATGTCGCGGGATGGTTTGATGCCGAAGATTTTTATGGCCCGATGAGCATCTATTATACGATCGAAAAAAAGAATCCAGAAAATCTTAGCATTCTCGTGGTTGGGCCCTGGCGACATGGGGGTTGGGCACGGGGAAAAGGAGATTCTCTGGGGAATATACGCTTTCTCTCAGATACGAGTGTGTATTATCAGGATCAGGTTGAATTTCCCTTTTTCCTTTACTATTTAAAAGAAAAGGACAGACTTGAACTTCCCGAAGCCCTGGTGTTTGAAACCGGGACCAACCAGTGGAAATCCTACGACCATTGGCCGCCCCAAAAAACCGACGAGAAAAATCTTTATCTTCAGGCAAATGGGGAGCTTTCTTTTGCAAAACCTCAGGAAAATTCCGAACAAGCTCATGATGCGTTTATCAGCGATCCGGAAAATCCTGTGCCCTATTCGGCTAAAATCGGCACTCACCAGGGTCATACATGGATGATCGAGGACCAGCGTTTTGCCGCCGGTCGGTCCGACGTGCTGGTTTATCAAACAGATGTCCTTACCGAAAATGTTACGATTGCAGGCCCTATTATTGCCGATCTATTTATTTCCACAACCGGAACAGATGCGGACTGGATCGTTAAGCTTATCGATGTCTTTCCTGAAGGTTCGCCCGAGATCATGCAAGGGGAACAGGGTGAGAAATCAGAAAATTTCCAGATGTTGGTGGGAGCAGATGTTTTTCGAGGGAAATACCGCAATAGTTTTGAAAAGCCCGAACCTTTTCTGCCAGAGAAAATCGCCCGAATCACCTATGATCTTAGGGACAAATACCACTGCTTTCGCAAAGGGCACAGAATCATGGTCCATGTGCAGAGCACTTGGTTTCCTCTGATTGACCGCAATCCGCAAAAGTTTGTAGACATCTATCATGCGGTTGAATCTGATTTTCAGAAGGCCACTCACGAGGTTTATCGTTCAGCTAAACACCCTTCACATCTAAAACTCAGAATCTTACGATAGCTGAAACTTTTAATCCCTTTTTTTTCCGGTGATGTTGATTTCGCCAAACTCCATCGATAGAAAACCTTCCAGCGAATCTCCTTTTATGTACCGTACCACACAAAAATTCCAGCAGTCAATCCCACTGTTCGATACCGGATAGAAAATGTCCAGAAATGGACATATCTGAATTCTTCTTCCAACTGAACTCTCTTAAAAAATTTTTGGTACAATTTTTGCTCATAAGACAAACATGAGAGTTAAGGAATGTGATTGAAAGCATTGAGGAGAGATCATGTTTAGAAACTATTTAAAGATCGCTATCAGAAACATCCTGAAATACAAAACGCACTCATTCATAAAAATATTCGGATTATCCATAGGCATCGCTGTCTGTATGTTTATTTATTTGTTCGTGGCGGATGAATTATCATTCGATAAGTTTCACAAGAACGGGGATCAACTCTATCGGTTTGTCCGGATACAATTCGATAAGGAATCGGGAAAAGAAACCGATTGAATCCCTGCGGAATGAGATCGAACCTCTGATCCTCTATGTGGGAGAAGGTACAGCCCCGAGGAGAAATAGATTCAGCAGAATTATTGTCCGTGTCGAGTATTTTGTCCTGGCTTGGATCGCCTCCATCATGATCGCAGTCCTGACGATCTTTTATCTTTCCGTAAAAGCAGCCCTTCAAAATCCAGTCGAAAGCTTACGGTACGAGTAAAGACCCGGCTCTGTTCTCTAATCGATCATATAGGTTAAACCTATAGTTCCGTTTACGCCGGAGAAATCACCGGTAACAGACCAAGAGACTTTCAAAGTTACCAGAAATCTGCTAAAAAAGCCTGAGAGATTCTCCCAAAAATAGAGGTGTGTCCCCAAAAAAGGTTCGATGTGAGGTTCGCTCTTTAAATCGCCCCAGTAATCGTTTCCCAATTCATTGCTGACGGAAAGGATGCTATAACCAAGATTTGCCCCGGCAAAAAAGTTCATGCCCTCTATATCGGGGATATCAAAGTGATAGGCAAGACCTAATGACGGCTTGATGACGCGAAAAGTGAACTTCCCGCAATAACACCCCAGGTAATCACACCATTTGTCGCACATGATCGTCATGCCTAATCCTAGATTATCCGATATCATTAATTCAAAACTCCCGCCGATAGGAAAGGGGAAAGATTCGAAGGGTTCGACAGTGGCGACATAAGATTTGAGCCCTATTTGAGCGGTCACATACATCGATCCATCGGAGAACTTTTCTGACTGAACCGCAGCAGAAACGGGAGACGAACTAAAGACAAGAAACAGGAAAACAAATAGGACAATAAGAAGCAAAATAGACTTATTCATTTTTTCCTCCCCAATTTTTTGTATTGTTTTCCTTCATTACCGATTCTGTAAATCATTATTATGCAACAAACATGCCAATCTAAATACCCAAGAATTTTTATGCCTCTCTGTCCTTTAATTTTACATTCCTATCCCATATGTCCTTTTTAAAGGACAACATTCCTCATAAGTTTTTTTTGACTTGATTTATTATGTGCTATAATTTGACTCATCTAGCTGACGTCATCACAATGCCTGAACGAACAAAAAAACAACGAAACAATCCGTTTATAAGAGGAGCGATCGGAATGAAAAAAACTGCGCTCGGTTTTCTTTTCATTATGATATTGATATTCCCTCACGAGGGATTTTCACAGGAACCTGAATTTTTATGGGACTATCAATATGATGTACCTTATGTGCCGACGCCTCATGAAGTTGTCTATGAAATGCTCAAGATGGCAAATGTGGGCAATAATGATTACCTCTATGACCTGGGATGTGGAGATGGACGTATTGTCATCACGGCTGTCAAAGACACGGGATGCCATGGCATTGGCATCGACATCGATCCTTTGCGTATCGAGGAAAGCAATAATAATGCGGCCAAGGCAGGTGTGACGGATAAAGTAAAATTTTTGCAACAGGACCTTTTCGAGGCCGACTTCAGCAAGGCAACTGTATTGACCCTCTACCTGCTCCAGACAGTCAATCTTGAACTGCGTCCGAAAATTTTGCGTGTATTAAAACCAGGCACCAGGATCGTATCGCACGATTTTAGCATGACGGACTGGGAAGCGGACAAATACACAGAAGTGAAACTGGAACGCAGAACACACAGTGTCTATTTTTGGATCGTTCCTGCAAACGTGTCTGGCACCTGGAAGTGGACTTCGCCGACAGGGTCGGAAAAAGACCAGTATGTTCTAGAGCTCGATCAACAATTTCAAAAAATCAATGGGACTCTGTACGTGAACGGCTCTGGATTATCGATCGAGCGCGGAAAATTAGTAGGAGACAAACTGCAATTCACAGTCGGGAGAACGTTGAAGGGAAAAACAGTGAGAATGTTGTTCAGTGGAAAAGTAAAAGGCAGCTCGATCGAGGGCAACCAAAAAACGGAAGCAGAATCGGCAACTAAAACAAGCAAATGGAAGGCCAAACGCAATCCATCTACCGTTTCCCCTATTGAAGGCTCTGATAAACTTCGGTGAGGATACGGACACATTCGTCCATCTGTTCCTTGGTGTGCTTGGCAGAGACAGAGAGTCGGAGGCGAGTCTTGTTACTGGACACAGCCGGGTAGGCGACAACCCCTGTGTAAAGCCCCTTTTCCTGAATCCTCTTGCTGATCTCCCGCAGCCTTAAGTCGTTTCCAGCCATGACGGGGATGACTTGAGACTTGGTGCTTCCGATATCCAGGCCGGCTTCACGAAGTTTTTCATGCATATAATGCACGTTTTGCCAAAGCTGATCTCGCAGTGATTTGTCTTTTTTGTAGATCTCGAACACCTTGAGGATTCCGGCTGCCGTGTGTGGTGCCATGGCACAGGAAAAAACATAAGCGCGGGCATGCAACCGTAAATAGGTCATGATTTTTTCCTTCCCTGCAGCAAATCCTCCGATAGCCCCAAAGGATTTGCTGAACGTGCCGATCGAGATATCGACCTCATCCTCGAGTCCAAAGTGCTCGGCCACTCCCGCGCCTTTTTCTCCAAAAATTAAGGACGCATGGGCTTCATCCACCAGGATTTTGGCTCCATATCTTTTGCATATGGGTATCAATTCGGGTAGGTTTGCGAGGTCTCCATCCATGCTGTAAACACCTTCAACACAGACAATCACGCGTTTTGTGTCCAAATTTTTGAGGACTTTTTCCAGATGGCTGGGATTGTTATGGGCAAACACTTTGATGTCTGCCCCGGCAAGCTGGACTCCGTCATAAATAGATGCATGAGAAAGAATGTCCATAACGGCAACATCCCCTGGTCGCAGGAGTGCCGAGAGGATTCCCAGGTTGGTTCCATAGCCGGTAGGGAAAACGATGGCCATCTCCTTGCCTTTGAAGCTGGCAATCTCCTCCTCGAGCTTCCTAACTATCCCCGAATAGCCGCTCAACAGCGGTGCAGAAACCGCACCTGTTCCAAATTCTGCGATTGATTCCTGTACGGCTTTTATTACCTCAGGGTGATAGCTGAATCCGAGATAGTTGTAGGAACAAAAATTCAGGAATTTTCTAACTTTATTCCTGTTCCAATCGAATACCTCGAATTCTGTTTTTGGGCTGCTCATCATGGGTTGACCGTAGACCATATACTTCTTTCTGAAGATATCTGCGACAACTTCATAAAAATATTCTGCAACTTCAAAAAGGTCGTCGCTCTCGAAATCCTGGAAATCGACCATGGTGAAGTCATCGCTGTTGGGCTTTTTTCCTTCGAAATCTTTTTTACTCAACGCCATCATATTCTCCTGAAATAAGGCTCAAGTCGCTCCACTACTCCACTTTATTGACTACTAAGCTTAACCATTGAGGCCGCCCAATGTCAAATAAATACGTGCGGGTGGAGTGAGCACACATAAATTTGATATAATCAGTCTCATAGAATGAGCGAAAAAGTCTTTGAAAAAACCGGAGAGATCAAAATCTATGGGGAAGGGTCTCTTGGCGGGAAAGGCGCCGGGTTAGTCAAAATCAACGAAAGTCCTGTTCCTCATGCTCATAGGTTAAGGACCCAAATTCTTGCGACAACTTATTTTGACAGCTTTGTCGACAATTGCGAAAAATTGGAAGAGAAAAAATTCAACATTCTCACTCCCATTTTGGAGGAACTGGGAAACATCCCCATCAGTGTACGGTCATCGGCAACTGATGAGGGAGGCATATCTCCTAAGGGAGTGGGTCCTATTCATGCAGGAGAGAACACTTCTTTCATGCTGCCCAATAACCACTCTGATTTTTCTATTCGGCTGGAACAGCTGAAACAGGCCATTTGTCATATCTATGCAGATTTTATCCTTAAACAGCCTCCAGAAAGCGAAGAAAAAATGGCAATCGTAATCAATCCTATCCCTGGAATTTATGACGATACATTGGCAGGCCCTTTTTACTACCCCTATGTTTCAGGAGTTGCGAATTCATTTTTTCCTTATGCATTAAAGACACAGAATTCCGATGAGGGCTTTGCCCGGATCGCTTTTGGTCATGGATACGCGACTGTTTTGGATGATTTTCCGGTCATTTCGATGGTCACGATCAAGAATCCGATCCCTCAAAGGTTCTTGAGTGTTGGACAAGGCCAACAATATTTTTATGCCTTGGACTTGACAAAAAACAAAGGTCTTCAAGGTAATGAACTGGAAACCATGAAGACACTGCATGTCCGATTTGCCAACCACGATAAGGTCAAATTGCTTGGCATTCATAACAATTTGATCACGATCACGGAACTGGTCCAGAATAACCATTTCGGCTTCAAAACGGGGCTTGCCAAAATTATGGAAATGATCTCAAAAAGAGTAACATCCCATTTCCAAATAGAATTCGTGTTTAACATCGATTTCAAAAGAAAAGAAGAGGAAGTCGGCCGTTTTCACATTGTGCAGCTGACCTATTTACCGACATTACACTTCGAAACTATCAAAATGCCAGAGCGTGCCGGCCGCACGTACCTTTCTATCAGCAGCCTTCAAGGGCATGGCATTAAAAAAGGCATAAAATATGCACTCGTGGTCTCTCCGTTCATCTATACCCAAAGCATGCATGATAAAGTTGTTAGAAATATCACCGATTTCAATACAAAAATGAGTGAACAAAATGAAAAGTACATGATGATTGTACCAGGAAGATTGGGGAGCACGAACAGAAATTGGGGAATTCAAGTGGATTACCGGATTGTAGATAGGGCTGTCGCCATTTTTGAATACGGGGTGGATATTGCCGGAAGATCTGAGCCTCTCCCCGAGGACAGCAGTCTTTCGGGAGGATTATACGGAAGTCATTTTTTATACATGCTGCAGGGCGGTTACGACGAAGAACAAAAAAGACTGGAAACACGTATGTATGGGACTCAGGGAACACATTTCTTGACAAACTTGATCAGTAACAATGTAATATACGGATACATAGCTCCTACGCAGGACTTGATCGATCCGTGGTTTTTCAGCGGATCAAACCATACAGACTCCCTGCTTGTGCTCGAATTTCCAAAAAAGGTAAAAATTTATGCGGATTCAAAAAATCAACGTTGCATGGTTTCAGAATAATGCGTAAACAATCCATGCCAAAAGAAGAATTCCAGTTCACTCCCAGGATTATCAATCCCGTAAAAATCAAGAATGTGATTATATTCTCGGCTGACGAACAAATACGCCAGACAAAAAATGTACTGGAAAAAAGCATGCCTTGGGTCACGGTCGATATTCTTTCTGATCCCATCTCAGTAGGGAGCTACCGATCCGAAGGTGCAATGGTCTTGATTTTGGATGACGTCGCTTTGAACCTCGTCAACACCAAGTCTGTCAAACAAAAAAACAAGGATGCCGTCGTTGTCCTTTTATCGGCCACGGAGCTTATCCAATGCTCTCCTCCTTCCATTGCTCAGGAAAAACTTCCCTATACGGCCAAGGCAGATTTGGTTTTTGCCTTCAATAAGACCGATAGCGCACCTGAAAAAATCATTTCTTCAGTTGTGAGATCTGCAGAAGACCTTCTGAACATCTCCAAATATTCCAATGTGAGGCGTTACATTTTTCTTATCGTGGATGATGAACCTCGATGGTTCTCACAATTTTTTCCTATCCTCTACAACATCATCGGCCAGAGAGCCGATGTTATGATCGTAAGAACCTACGAGGAAGCATTGAAGTTCCTTTTCGGCGTGGAAAAAGAATCCGATATCCAAGACCATCAATACATTTCTGCCGGACATGGAGATGATGTCGTTTGCCTGATCACAGACATATTTTTTCCAAAGGAGAACGATCTTGAGAGCGATGCCGGAAAAGACCTTATAAATCTTATCCAAAATTACTACCCGAGAATACCCATCATCATCGCCTCGAAAACAAAGGAGGTGGAAGCATTCAAAGACTCTGCTTTTATCCTTCCCAAGGGAGATCCCGGTAGTCTGATAACACTTCGAAAATATATCCAAGACGGTACAGGGATGGGGGATTTTCTGATTCAAAACGAAAAAGGAGAGCTATTCTATAGAATCAAAAATATCCAGGAGATGATCGAGGTCTTGGAACAAGCGGGGAAAAACACGCCAGAAGCGATAAAACTGAGAGGGATTCTTGAAGGTTATGGAAAAAGAGATTGCATCTCCACATGGCTATACATGCACAGTTTCAGAGAATTGGGGGATGTGCTGAGGCCGATGCGTGTTGAGGGTCGACGAATGGTCAACGTGCTGAAAAAACATTTAGAGAGCGAAGTCCACCGGATGGCCTCGACTCCATTATATATCGACAAAAAAAAGGCCTCCAATTTGAGCGAGCTTCTTCACTTGCTAAAAGTATCCGACCCGAGCAAAATACAGAGTCTCTCGGATAATGATGTCTTCTCTTCCTGGCTAGACCGCAAGGGTTATACAGAGCTCGCTGAAGAGCTTCGGCCGATTCATGGCACAGGCCAAACCCTGATCAAATCCCTCTCCTCAATCGTGGAAAAGTGGGTGCAAATATATGGAAAAAAACAATAATAAAATCCGACTTTTTTTGCGTGTTATTCCTTGACATCTCGACAATGCATCTGCTATAAATCAATGTCATATTTATACTAATAATATCATTCAATTGACAGTATAAAGGAGCAATTACAAACATATTCTGATATAAGAGTCTTTCCTTTTCAGGAAGGATATGCTCCAATCACAAAATGAATATTAAGAACTCTTTAATTCTTCCTTATCTAAAAAAATTAGCATTTCACTTTGGAGATCATTATGCTTCATGACCAAACGGAATTCGAGGGCATCATCCAAAAACATCCCCAAGAAAAACGAGCCTTGATTCCTATCCTCCAAGATCTTCAGGCCAAGTACAATTACCTCCCTCCTGTCGCCCTTAACCTGGTCTCACAGGCTTTGAATGTTCCCTTGATTGACATCATTTCTGTCGCAACATTCTACAATACATTCAGCCTGGAACCTAAGGGAGAACATCAGATAACGATCTGTGTAGGGACAGCCTGTCATGTCCGTGGCGCCCCAAAAATCCTCGAGGAATTCGAAAGGACCCTCCATGTTGAAGCGGGCCACACGCGAAAAGACATGAAGCTCAGCTTAGACTCAGTGGCCTGTCTTGGCTGCTGCGCTATCGGCCCAGTTGTCGTTGTCGACGGTGAATATCACGCTCAGACCAGCATCCGGAACGCGAGCAAGATTGCAAGGACGCTCGAGAAAAAAGAGAAGACCAATGACGAATGAAAAATTTAAATCCATCGAAGACCTGAAACTAAAAATCAAAAAAGAGTCTTTGAGAAAGGAAAAAGAGAGGCACAACGTCCTTATAGTTTCTGCAGGGACGTGCGGTCAAGCACGAGGGGCCATGAAGGTTATCGATGCGCTGGAGCATACGATAAAGGATAAAAAGTTGGAGGATCGCGTGACTGTCAAAGTGACCGGGTGTCACGGTTTTTGCGAGGCAGAACCCAATATTATTATCCACCCCCACAATTTGTTCTACCAGAACGTTCAACCCGAGGATGCAGAAGACATCATTCAGGAAACCATTCTCAACGAAAAAGTCCTCAACAGGCTTCTCTACAGGGAACACGATACCGGAGAGGTCAAATCGACAGGTCCTGATATAGGTTTCTACAAAAAGCAGAAGAGAAACATTCTCGGGGATAACGAGCATATTGATCCCCTTAAAATCGACGATTATTTTTCAGTGGGGGGCTACAGCGCCCTTGCAAAAGTTCTTGAGGGAATGGCCCCTGAGGAAGTGATTGAAGAAGTAAGAAAATCCGGACTTCGCGGAAGAGGTGGCGCAGGTTTTCCCACAGGAATAAAATGGACTTTTTCCAGGAAGGCCAAAGGCGAAAAGAAGTACATCATCTGTAATGCGGATGAAGGAGATCCTGGCGCTTACATGGACCGCAGCTTGATGGAGGGAAATCCCCATCGTGTTTTGGAAGGGATGATTATCGGCGCCTACGCTATCGGAGCCGACGAGGGATACATCTATATCCGAGATGAATACCCTGTAGCGCTCAAGCACATCAGTGCAGCCATCAAAGATACAGAAGCTTTAGGACTCCTGGGAGAGAACATTCTCGGCTCTGGATTTAACTTTAAAGTCAATATTTACAGAGGTGCCGGCGCCTTTGTCTGCGGAGAAGAAACAGCCATGATCGAATCGATCGAGGGTGGTGTTGGTGTACCTCGCCAGCGACCGCCTTTTCCAGCTGTAAGGGGTTTGTGGAAAAAACCGACCAATATCAACAATGTGGAGACATGGGGCAATGTCCCGATCATCATCAACAAAGGGGCTGATTGGTACGCAAAAATCGGGACCGATGGCAGCAAGGGAACAAAGATCTTTTCTCTGGTAGGGAAGATCAATAACACAGGACTCGTCGAAGTCCCGATGGGTATCACGTTGCGGGAAGTCATCTATGATGTGGGCGGCGGGATTCCTGAAAACAAGGCATTCAAAGCCGTCCAGACAGGAGGGCCCAGCGGAGGATGTCTACCTGCAGAGAAGCTCAACCTCCCGATCGATTATGCCAGTCTTATCGAGGCAGGTTCGATCATGGGCTCTGGCGGCATGATCGTTATGGACGAAAACACGTGCATGGTGGATGTTGCCAAGTACTTTTTAAACTTTCTGCGTGACGAAAGTTGCGGCAAATGCATGTCCTGCCGTGAAGGCACCCAGAGAATGTGGGAAATCGTCACCAAGATTTGCGAGGGCCGAGGGGAAATGAAGGATCTCGACCTTCTCGAGGAGCTTGCGGAAGCCGTCAAAGACGCTTCGATGTGCGGGCTGGGTCAGACTGCTGCCAATCCGGTGCTATCCACACTCAGATATTTCCGGAACGAATATGAAGAACACATCAAGAAAAAAAGATGTCCTGCTATGGTCTGCAAGGAAATCGTTTCCGCTCCGTGCCAGTCCATCTGTCCCACAACCCAAGAAGCTTCGGTCTACATCGCATTGATTGCACAAGAGAGATTCGAAGAAGCTTATCAAGTAATTCGAAAAGATAATCCACTGCCTTCCGTCTGTGGTCGTGTCTGCGACCATCAATGCGAATCCGTCTGTCGATCCGGAGAATTCGGCGAACCCATCGCAATCCGAGCTCTGAAGCGATTTGTAATGGATTGGGCGATTGAGAACGGTAAGGACATCCTGCCCATCCAAACGTCGAAAAGACATAACATCAAAGTGGCAGTCATCGGATCTGGGCCTGCTGGACTGGCTGCCTCGTATACACTGAACATGCTGGGATATGATGCGACTCTTTTCGAATCCCAGGCAGTCGCGGGCGGAATGTTGGCCTTAGGAATTCCGGAGCACAGACTTCCAAAAGCGGTATTGAAGTCGGATATCGAATTCATTCTGAAATCCGGTGTGTTATTGAAAACAAACACGGCTCTCGGGAAAGATTTTACTATCGACGATCTCATCCGCCAAGGATTCAAAGCTGTATTCGTCGCCACTGGAGCTCATAAATCGATGAAACTTGCCATTACGGGAGAAAAAGCGGAAGGCGTCATTCCGGGTATGGAGTTACTGTCCCAGGTCAATCTGGGAAAAGAAGTGCCGCTCGGAAAAAATATAGGAATCATAGGCGGAGGCAATGCAGCTATCGATGCTGCGCGTGTCGCCATCCGTCATAAAAATACAGAAAAGGTCACCATCCTCTATAGACGCACACGAAAGGAAATGCCCGCATACGAAGAGGAAATCGAAGATGCACTGGAGGAAGGATTAGAGATTCAGTATCTGGTCACGCCCATCAAAATTCTAAACGAGAATGGAAAAGTCACGGGTGTCGAATGCATACGGATGGAACTGGGAGAAATGGATGAGAGTGGAAGACGGAGTCCGATTCCCATAAGCGGCTCCGAATTTTCACTGAAATTCGACACCATCATTCCTGCTATCGGTGAAAGACCTGACACTTCCTTCATCCATGATAATGACGATATCAAGCTCTCCCGATGGGATACGATAATCACCGATGAAGAAACCGGCGCGACCGGCCGGAAAAACGTCTTCGCTGGCGGAGATGTCGCTACAGGACCGAGCACTATCGTCAAAGCCATAGGAGCCGGAAAGATAGCCGCGGAGTCCATCGATAACTTCCTGCAGGACAAACCCATAGCCAGAGAGTATAAGCTGTCCAGACCATCTGTCTACATCCCTCCCGTTCAGTTGACAGAGGAAGAAATCGAAGACGCACAAAGGTCTGAAATACACCGGCTCCCCTCCGGAGAACGTCGAGAAAACTTCAAAGAAGTGGCATTGACATTGACAAAGGAAATGGCAGTGAGAGAAGCCCGAAGATGCTTGCGGTGTGAACTGGAAACCCAGGATGGTATAAAAACTTTAGGACAAAACAAATGATAAACATGAAAATCAACAATTTAGAAGTAAAGGTTGAGGAAGGATGGACCATCCGGGACGCCTGTGAATTTTTCGGCCTCGAGATCCCGACTCTCTGCTACGATCCCGGCCTGAGCAATTACGGAGGATGCCGCCTTTGTCTGGTCGAGATCGGGAAGCCTCCCAACTCCAAGCTCGTGAGTTCCTGCACATACCCGTGCGAAGAAGGGCTCGAGGTGCACACAGACACGGCGCGGGTTATACAGGCACGTAAGATGATGATCGAACTGATGCTATCGGTGGCCCCTGGTTCCAAGGTGATCCAGGATCTGGCTTCGAAATTCGGCGTCATGCAGATGCGTTTCGAAGTCCGGAACGAGGAATGTGTCATGTGCGGGCTGTGTGTCCGGATGTGCGCCGAACAGATGGACGGAAAGGCCATCGGATTTCAAAACCGAGGCTACAAACGCAAGATCTCGACGCCGTTTGATGTCAAATCCGAAGTCTGCCGGGAGTGCGGAGGCTGCATGTATGTTTGCCCTGCCTGTCAAGCCAGATGTCAGGGTCCTAACGCCGAAGACCCGGTTTGTAACGCCTGTTTGCAAATGGACCCCACTTGTGTCGATGTTTATGGAGAGGCGACATGCTGGATGTATGATGCCGGCCGGTGTGGAACATGCGTCAGGCCTTCCGAGGAAGAGCCGGAAAAACAGGAAACGAGTTCTGAATAGCCCAATGAAAGTAAGAGAAATTTGTGATTTTACTTATTTTCACATAAACCAAATAAGTCCATAAGGAGGTAATTTTAATGTCTTATACAAAACTCAACAGAAGTGCCGCGACTCTCACCAAAAATAGAACAGAGGGCTCAGTCAGCCCGTTCAGCGGGATGTGTGTGACATGCGTTGACGGTTGTATCGGGATGTGCGAGATCGGTAAATCTGCCTACCGTGGAACCGAAGTTCTCTATCCCCAACCCTTCGGGATCATAACCGCAGCATCTGAAAAGGAGTATCCTGTCGATCTGTCCCACTTTACGATCCTGGGAACAGCGGTCGGTGCACATGGCGTTGCTGCAGATTCGGATGTGGCCACTTTCGAAAAAGTGGACGTGGAAACCGCCATCGGTGTCGACAAAAGCATCAAGCTGAAAGTCCCCTTTGTCATTCCCGGGATGGGATCGACAAATGTGGCTAAACAGAACTGGGAAGGATTGGCAAAAGGCGCTGCAATTTCAGGTGCTATCCTCACTGTCGGCGAGAATGTTTGTGCAATGGATGACGAATCTGAAATTAAAAATGGCCGAATCGTCCGTTCTCCTGATATGGAGAATCGAGTCGGGTTCTACAAGGAATGGCAAGATGGGTACGGAACGGTTGCTGTCCAGGCCAATGTGGAAGACACTAGGCTGGGGGTGCAGGAGTATGTCATCGAAAAACTCGGCGTCGAAACCGTTGAGTTGAAGTGGGGACAGGGAGCGAAGGACATCGGTGGAGAGGTCAAGATCAAGAGCCTCAAAAAGGCCCAGGATTTGTATAAGCGTGGGTATATCGTCCTTCCCAATCCAGAAGATCCCAATGTCATAAGGGCGTTCGAAAGAGGAAGTTTTAAAGAATTCGAAAGGCACTCCCGGCTCGGCATGGTCGAGGAAGAAACTTTCATGGCCAGAGTCGAAGAACTCCGGAAAGCCGGAGCCAAGCACGTCTTCTTGAAAACAGGCGCCTACCGACCGGCAGACCTCGCGCGTGCGGTAAAATATGCCTCAAAGGCCAAGCTCGATCTTCTGACAGTCGATGGAGCCGGCGGAGGAACAGGAATGAGCCCATGGCGGATGATGAACGAGTGGGGAATCCCCAGTGTCGAGATTTGGTCCCTGTTGTACCAGTATCTGAAAAAATTAGATG
>Ga0114930_10001109_pt1 | contig 26511 bp, 17 predicted proteins | sample AnhtaG_FD_87300 | JGI IMG/M metagenome (GOLD analysis project Ga0114930, IMG submission 87300) | Deep subsurface microbial communities from Anholt, Denmark to uncover new lineages of life (NeLLi) - Anholt_01485 metaG | ecosystem: Environmental > Aquatic > Marine > Oceanic > Sediment | place... | reverse complement strand
TGGCCATGGGCTGCGTGCAATTTCCCGAGGGGGCCGTCGGCCGGCTCGTTGCAGTAGCGGACCCACTCGGCGGCCTCGACGGGCGTGCCGTCGCCGCAGTTGACGCAGATGAAGGGTTCCGCGCCGATGGCCTCGGCGAACGCCATCCATTCGTGCGTGCCGAAGTGGTTGTATTCGGGGCCGTTCCACGCGGGGTTGTGCATCATCACGCGCTTCTCGCGCGGGCCGACGCCGTCGCGCCAGTGGTAGCCCGAGGCGAAGTTGCCGCCGGGGAAACGCAGCAGCGAAACGTGCAGATCCTTCATCAGGCGGACCACGTCCGGGTCGAGGCCGTCGATGTGGTCTGCGGGGAAAAGCTCGGCGTGGTCGATCCAAACCGTGGTGGGCCCGTCGAAGACAAGCGCCAGGTCGTAGACGTGACCGACCTCCGGCCCCTCGGGGACCTCGAGCTCCACGGCGTACTGTTTCCAGTCGCCGCCCGCGACGGAAGCCTCAGCGGTGCAGAACGGCCTGCCGTCCCGGGGCTGCAGCCGAACGCGGGCGGTTGTGGGCTCCGTGGCCCGCGCGTAGAAGCTGAACGCGTAGTTGCGCACGCGGTGCAGCGGCAAGCGCACCGGCTGGCGCAGGCCGCCGCGTTGCGAGACCTTCACCCGTTGGCTCGATTTCGAGTTGAACGGGTTCTCGTCATCCATCGCGTACTCGGCCTCGCCCTCGGGCAGCCAGTAACACGCCAGGCCCACGTCCCGGCCGTCCGCGATGCCGGGGATGCCATCCCAGGCCTTCGCGCGCCCGAGGTCCGGCCCGAAGAACTCGTAGCCCTCGAAACTCGGGTTGCCGAGGATCTGCGCCCACTGGCCCCCGTAGACGTTGCGGGCGATGTGCTCGCCGAACTGGCCGAAGAAGCCACGGGGCACGGGCGTCGCCTCGCGCTGGGACGCGTCCACGTGGATGGTCGCCGGCGGAGCGGCGCCGGAAAACAGCAGTAGGATCAGCAGGTCGATCATGGTCCCTCCTCGCGCCGGGCGAAGAGCCCGGCCCACCGGCCTGTGAGGCCGTCTGGCCGCGGGCTCAGCAGATCCGCGGCAGTTGGTCGCCGCTGAGCATGTCGAGGATGCGGATGCCGCCGAAGGTCTTCATCAGGACGGGCGCGGCGGTCCGCTCTGTGACGGTCCCGATGACCGTGGCGTCGCCGCCGAGGGGATGACGGCGCATCACCTCGAGCGCGCGGTCCGCGTCGCCCGGCGCCACGAAGGCCACCAGGCGCCCCTCGTTGGCCACGTGCAACGGATCGAGCCCGAGCAACTCGCACGCGCCGCGCACGTCCTCGAGGACCGGAATTGCCTTCTCGTCGATCGTGATGCCGGCGCCGGCGGTCTTGGCGATTTCATTGAGGGCGCTGGCGAGGCCGCCGCGGGTGCAGTCGCGCAGGCAGTGGACCTCGAGGCCGGCGTCGAAAAGCTGGGCCACGAGGTCGGCGAGGGGCGCCAGGTCGCTCTCGATGGTGGTCTCGAACGCGAGGCCCTCGCGGGCGGCCATGACGGCGATGCCGTGGCGGCCCACGTCGCCGTTGAGCAGGACCGCGTCGCCGGGGCGCACTTGCGCGGGCAGACTCGAGACGCCCTCCGGGACGATGCCGATACCGGCGGTGTTGATGAAGAGGCCGTCGCCTTTGCCGCGTTCGACCACCTTCGTGTCGCCGGTCACGATGGCGACCCCGGCGCGTTGGGCCGCGGCCTGCATGGATTGGGTCACGCGGTGGAGCGTCTCGACGGGCAGGCCCTCTTCGAGAATGAACCCGGCGCTGAGGTACAGCGGACGCGCCCCCGATACGGCGAGGTCGTTCACGGTGCCGTACACGGCCAGCGAGCCGATGTCGCCGCCGGGAAAGAACAGCGGATGCACGACGTAGGAGTCGGTGGTGAAGGCGAAGCGGACGCCGTGGTGCTCGAGCACGGCGCTGTCGTGGTCGGCCTCTTGGTGCGGATTGGCGAAGACCTTGACGAACACGTCGTCGATGAGGCGGTGCATAAGGTTGCCGCCGGCCCCGTGGGCGAGCACGACGTTCGCGTACTGCTGCACCGGCAGGGGGCAGGTGAACTGGGGCGTTTCGGGGCTCATTTGGCGGGACTCCTTGATCGCACAGGCTACGCGGCCGAGACGCGCCGGTAGCGGTAGTAGGCGGCGCACGCGCCCTCGGCGGACACCATGGTCGCGCCGAGCGGGTGCTCGGGGGTGCAGCGGCCGCCGAACATCGGGCATTCGTGGGGCTTGATGATCCCCTGGAGCACTTGGCCGCTCAGGCACTCGGTGGGCTCCGTGACGGTGTAGTCCACGAGGCCGAAGCGCCGTTCGGCGTCAAAGCCGGCGTAGGCGTCCGCGAGGGCAAGCCCGCCGTCGGGGATCTCGCCGATACCGCGCCATTTGCGCGTCACCACCGTGAATACCTCGTTCATGAGGGCCATGGCCGTGGCATTGCCTTGCGGTCGAACGCCGCGGGCGTATTGTGTCTCGACCTTGGCCGCGCCGTGCTCGAGCTGGGCGATGCACATGTGGATCCCCTCGAGGATGTCGAGCGGCTCGAAGCCCGTCACCACGATAGGGACGCCGTACTGCGTGGCGATGGCCTCGTACTCGGACGTGCCCATGACGGCGCACACGTGCCCCGGCGCGATGAGGGCCTGGACGCGATTGTCCGGGCCGGACAGAATGGCCTCGATGGCGGGCGGGATGCGCACATGGGCGACGAGGATAGAGAAGTTATCAAGGCCGCGGCGGGCGGCCTGCGCCACGGCAGCGGCATTGACCGGGGCGGTGGTCTCGAAACCGACCGCGAAGAAGACGACTTGCCTGTCGGGCTCGTCGCCCGCGAGCCGGACGGCGTCGAGCGGGGAGTAGACGATGCGGACGTCGCCGCCTTCGGCCTTGGCGGCCTGGAGGTCCTTGTGGCTGCCAGGCACGCGGACCATGTCGCCGAAGGAACACAGGATGGCCTCGGGGCGCAGGGCGATGTCGATGGCCTTGTCGATGAGCTCGACGGCCGTGACGCACACCGGGCAGCCCGGCCCGTGGATCAGCGTGATGTCGTCGGGCAGCAACTGGTCGATGCCAAAGCGGACGATGGCGTGGGTCTGGCCGCCGCACACCTCCATGATCGACCACGGGCGCGTGGTGATCCTGGCGATGGCCCGCGCGAACCGCTCCGCGTGCGTGTTGTCGCGATATTCGTCGACGAACCGCATGACCTGCTCCGTCTCACGGGCGAAGTCTATCACAAACAAAGCCGAGCAGGTCTGGGTCCGCGGGCGGTCTAGGGTCTCCGGCGCAACGCCGCCAGGCCGCCGGCAACGAACGCGCACAGGAGCGCGGCCAACGCGGCCGCGCCCGCGGCCGGCGCACCGCTGCTCACCGACAGGATCGCGGGATCCGACACGCACACGTCGCTGTTGGCGTCGGCCACTTCCACCGTGTATCCGCCGCTGTGCTCCACGGCAAGCGGGTTGATCGTGTATGTCGAGTCTGTGCTCACCTCGAGGCCGTCCTGTTTCCACAAGTAGCTCAACGGCAGATACCCGCCCGTGGTGGCCACCGAGAAGGTGTGGGACTCGTCCACATACGTGTCTGCGCCCTCGGGCTGTTGCACGATGGCCAGGTGCTCCTCGACGGCCAGCGTGGCGGCGTCGGACAAGTAAGTCAGGCCATCGTACGTGACCTCGCACCAGTAGTCGCCGCGGTCGGCCGTCGACACGTTCGGAATCGGGAAGGTGTCGGAATTGACGCCCACGTCGTGCACGGCCTTGGCGCCGTCGTCCCACTTCCATTGATAGGTCGGGATGCTGGCGCCATGGTCGACTGCCACGGCGAACGTGTGGCCGTCGCCCGCGTACCGGTCCCCGCCCTGCGGCTGCGCGCTGAAGCCGTGCCAGTTGTGGATGTGGTACAAGGGCGAGGCCCCGCCGGCGAACGGATTGCCCGCTGCGTCGGTCACGGCCGTGCCCACCGCGATGCCAACGGTCCCGTCGGCCTCGGGGTCCGAAATCGTCACCGCTACGGTGTAGTCCGGGTCGGTCCCGCTCACGAACGCCCCGGCGAGGCCGGCCAGGCTGCCGGTCACCGTCACGTCAGCCGCGTCAAAGGTGCCCGCCACGCCCTCCGTGAAGTCTACGCTGAAAGACACCGCGTCGGCTTCGGTCGGGCTGGGGCCGTCCAACGCGATGGCGGCGTCTGGAGGCGTGCCGTCGTAGACCAGGCCGTGCGACGCGGGACCGGTGTTGGGATTGCCGGCGGCGTCGTGGGCACACCCGGCCGCGACCGTCACCGTGACGTCACCATCGGCGGCCGGCGTGACCGTCACGTCGTAGTTCATACCCGAGCCGCTGAAGCCCGAGATGCTCCCGTTCGTGACTTGGACGTCCGCCTCGACAAAATCGCTCACCGATTCATTGAAGTCCACGTCGAACGGGATCGGGGCCGTATTGGTCGGCGACGTCGCCGTCGAACTCACCGTCACCGTAGGTTCGCTGCCGTCGTACGTCACCGCGTGCGACGCCGGCCCTTGGTTGGGGTTGCCGGCCGCGTCGTGCGCCACCCCGGCCGAGATCGTCACCGTGACGTCGCCGTCGCCCGCCGGCGTCACCGTCACGTCGTAGTTCATGCCCGAGCCGCTGAAGCCCGAGATGCTCCCGTTCGTGACTTGGACGTCCGCCTCGACAAAGTCGCTCACCGATTCATTGAAGTCCACGTCGAACGGGATCGGGGCCGTATTGGTCGGCGATGTCGCCGTCGAACTCACCGTCACCGTGGGAGCCGTCCCGTCGTACGTCACCGCGTGCGACGCCGGCCCTTGGTTGGGGTTGCCGGCCGCGTCGTGCGCCACGCCGACGTCCACCGTCACCGTCACGTCGCCATCGCCAGATGGCGTCACCGTTACGTCATAGTTCATGCCCGAGCCGCTGAAGCCCGCGATGCTGCCATTGGTTACCTGTACGTCCGCCTCGACAAAATCGCTCACCGACTCGTTGAAATCGATGTCGAACGGGATCGGGTCTGTGTTCGTGGGCGACATCTCCGTCGAACTCACCGCCACCGTGGGAGCCGTCCCGTCGTACGTCACCGCGTGCGACGCGGGCCCTTGGTTCGGGTTGCCGGCCGCGTCGTGCGCCACACCCGCGGCCACCGTCACCGTGACGTCGCCGTCGCCGGTCGGCGTCACCGTCACGTCATAGTTCATACCCGAGCCGCTGAAGACAGCGATGCTGCCATTGGTGACTTGGACGTCGCCCTGGACAAAATCGCTCACAGACTCGTTGAAATCGACGTCGAACGGAATCGGGTCTGTGTTCGTGGGCGACGTCTCCGTCGAACTCACCGCGACCGTCGGCGCGGTCCCGTCGTACGTCACCGCGTGCGAGGCCGGTCCTTGGTTCGGATTCCCGGCCGCGTCGTGCGCCACGCCCGCCGAGATCGTCACCGTCACGTCACCGTCGCCGGTCGGCGTTACCGTTACGTCATAGTTCATGCCCGAGCCGCTGAAACCGGCGATGCTGCCATTGGTGACTTGGACGTCGCCCTGGACAAAATCGCTCACAGACTCGTCAAAGTCGACGTCGAACGGGATCGGGTCTGTGTTCGTGGGCGACGTCTCCGTCGAACTCACCGCCACCGTCGGCTCTGTCCCGTCGTACGTCACAGCGTGCGACGCCGGCCCCTGGTTCGGGTTGCCCGCCGCGTCGTGCGCCGCGCCTGCCGAGATCGTCACCGTCACGTCGCCGTCGCCGGCCGGCGTCACCGTCACGTCATAGTTCATGCCCGACCCGCTGAAACCGGCGATGCTGCCATTGGTGACTTGGACGTCGCCCTGGACAAAGTCGCTCACCGATTCGTCGAAGTCGACATCGAACGGGATCGGGTCGGCGTTGGTCGGCGACGACTCCGTCGAACTGACTGTCACCGTCGGCTCTGTCCCGTCGTATGTCACAGCGTGCGAAGCGGGCCCTTGGTTCGGGTTGCCGGCCGCGTCGTGCGCCACGCCCGCGTTAACCGTCACCGTGACGTCGCCGTCGCCGGCCGGCGTCACCGTCGCGTCATAGTTCATGCCCGAGCCGCTGAAACCCGCGATGCTGCCATTGGTGACTTGGACGTCGCCCTGGACAAAATCACCCACAGACTCGTCAAAGTCGATGTCAAACGGAATCGGGGCCGCGTTCGTCGGCGACGCCGATGTCGAACCGACCGTCACCGTCGGCTCCGTACTGTCGTACGTGACGCTGTGCGATGCCGGGCCCTGGTTCGGGTTGCCGGCCGTGTCGTGCGCCACGCCTGCGTTAACCGTCACCGTCACTGCCCCATCGCCCGAGGGGGTCACCGTGACGTCGTAGTTCATGCCCGAACCGCTGAACACGGCGATGGCGCCGTTCGTCACTTGAACGTCACCCTGGACAAAATCGCTCACCGATTCGTCAAAGTCGACGTCGAACGGAATCGGGGCCGCGTTCGTCGGCGACGGCGATGTCGAACCGACCGTCACCGAGGGGGCTAAGGTATCGATCTCGATGTTCTTGTTTGCGCCGAGGGATCCCGCCGCACCTGGCATGGGGAGCTGCAGATCAGCATCGACGGTATTGGTGGCGGCGTCGCGAATAGCTCCGCCGTTGAGATGCAGCACATTACTCCCGATGTAGTCGAGGTCGCCGGACATCTCTCCGGGGCCAACCGTATACGTGAAGGTGAGCGTATCGGCGCCCGTTCCGCCTGTATAGTCGACGGTGCGTCCCGTGTTGAGGTCGAGCGAAGGCGTACCCGTCACCGTCACGTTCTGGGAGAACTCCACGTCAACGTCGATGATCTCGCCGACCGTGAACGCGCCATTGGCGTGAGTGCTTGTCACATTCACCACCACCGGCGGCGGCACGGGCTCCACATCAAACATGTTGCTGTCGCCCGAGTGCCCGCTTCCGTCCTCAGCGCGGAGCCATACATCGGTTCCTTGTTCAAGCACGCTAATGGTCCCCGTCCACACGCCATCGACAAAGGAACCTGACACGATTGGTGTAATGGCTACCGGCACGCCCGCGCCCACAAACGGCACGGTCAAGCCGGCGTTCTGAAGCCCTTTGCTCTTCGGACTAACCCAGGGGAAATCGGTGGCATCGTCGTGATCCTCGTTGCCCTCGCGCTGCATCGTCTCCGATTCAGGCCCGTCCGCGATGCCGTCGCCGGACCATTCAGAACCGATGGAGATCGGGAAACCATTGACCGTGGGGTTCATGCCGGCGATGTTCGCGGCTGACCAACCCCACGCCAAGAAGTCCACCAGGTTTCCCGCATCATCCACAATCATCGCCCAACCAGGATCGCTGTTGTTCCAGAACAGGTTACTTCCCCAGTAATTGTCGCCCGAATCGTCTGTTCGATACAGGACCTCGTCGGCGGCCATCGAAGACGGCAAGGACCAGAGAACGGAGTTAACCAGATTAATGTTGCTGTAGTCGTCGCTAACAGCAACGACCCAGCCGGAAGTATCGACCGCTTGCCCCGAGACGTTCTGTATTTCAATGAAGTCAGGGGCGCTACGATCTATTTCAGTAATAACGATGGTCGACGCGCTGGGCCCTCCAGCCTTGAACGCGCTGAGGTCCACCGTCCCATCGAAAGCGGTGACAGTAGCCCCTTGGGAATCGAGTGCCGTAATCGTCACCCAGAAGGGGGAATTGAGCCACCTGGGCGATGGGACCGCATCCCAGGTGAACGAATCCACGGGTCTCACTTCCAAGGACACGCCGCGGGTCTGGTCTGTCCCGGAGGTTGTATCGGTGAAGGTCACGGTGTCCGTGTGCGTACCCGGCGCCAAGCCGTTTGCATTCGCGTTCAACGCGACCTGGACCATCGTGGAACCGCCACCATTGAGCATGCCACCAGCCGGCGTGACGTCAAGCCAGGGCTCGGTGGCCGACGCCGACCAGTCAAGGGCCGTTGTGCCGGTATTCGTCAGGGTATACGTCCTGCTCGATGGCGTGAACGGCCCGCCTTCCGGCCCTGAGGGCAGGAAATCTCCCGTGGGCGATATGTCCAAATCGTATATGGCGTCGCCGGTCAGCCCGATGTCGTCGATGTTCCAGCCGCAGAATTGCCAACTGCTGTCGGTCGGCCCCATGCCCCACCGGATGTAGACGGTCGGCTGGTCGTCGGCGGTGAGGGAAATGTCATATTCGAGGAAGGTCCAAGCACCGTCGGTGACCTGGATGGAATTGGACCAGACGGGGTCCCACGTGAAACCGTCGTTGCTAACATTGATAGATGCATGGTCATATAGAGGTTGTTCGACGCCTAGCCAGCGCCAAAAGACGAGATGGATATTGGTGTAGCCTGAGCAATCCAGGGCGGCCGTCGTGAGATAATACGTCGGAATGTTGTTTGCGTAGTCGCCGCTCAGGTTATAGCCATACACGTTGGGTCCGGTGTAACCAGAGGTGGGGTCCGGATTGCCGTACTGACCGCCGAGTCCTAGCGGCACGCCGAACTCCCACTGCCCCTCAGTCGGCCAACCCGGGTCACTGTCCAGCGGGAACCAATGGATGTAGCCCTTCGTGTCAAACGAGTAGCACGCGCCCCCGTTGTCGTCGGTGGTGCTATTTCCGGCCACGTCAAAAGCGTCTACCTCAAAGCGATATGTGGTACCGTGGGACAGGTCGCTTAACACGACGGCATGGGAGGTGTCCAAGTTCAAGTCTTCTTCGACGATGGGATAGGGCCCGCCGCACGTCTCGCCACAGCGGACGCGTCCGGTAGTGGGCTCATCGGTATCGAAGGTGATCGTGGCGGAATAAAGGCCAATATTGCTTACCTGCACGTTGGAAATGACCGGGCCTTGACAATCTACAGTTGCCGTGTCCGTCACCGTTGCAGGATTACCCGTACCGTCGTCCGCGTCCTCGTAGGTCGCGCTCACGGTGTCGGCGTGGCTCACCCAGAGGACACCGGGCGCATCCGTCACCGACAGGGAAATCGTTCCGGCGAAAACAGACGTGTCCGGGCCGGTCTCCGTCAGTAGGACGTTCTCGCCGGCCGGTTCGGTATCCGAATAGATCGCCACCGTAGTGGTCTCGGCAGTCCCGGGATCCGTATTCAAGTCAATATCCCTGACTGTAATCGTAGCTGTATCGCTACAAGCATAGGCGTCGGCATCCAGTGCAATCACGCCGGCTGAGGTGGCGGTGCTGAAATCGGGGGTCGTGGCCAGGGAGAAGATCTGCGGCCCTGTGGGTACGGCATAGCCGGACACCTTGATGGTCCACGTACCTAGCGCGGGCGCATCCACGACCACCTGCTCGATGTTGTTTACGTGGTCGGCCTGTGTACGCACCGCAGGATCGCCTGGATTGGACGGGTCAAGCGTCCACGGGTAATGGACTGTGGAGTCGGGCGCGATGGCTACGATGTCGAGATCGTTGACCAGCTCGGGAATGGTGTTGACCGCGCCGGGCGGGTCGTCCCACGCGATGGTCGCCTTCAGGAACGGCGTGGGGGTAGACAGGGAGATAAGATACAACTTGTCTTCGCCCTGGGCGATCGATTCTTCAAGGAAACTCCCCATATAGGGATCACCACCCCTTCGCATGAAATCGATCGTGTCTTGAGTGCGCACCGAGCCGTAGCCGTATCCGTAATCGGGTCCAGTGTTGCCCAGGTCGACGGCGTTGTGCGCGAGCAACACCTTGAGGGTCGAGTTGCGCGGCAGCGGGTCGGCCGGAAATTGCGCCTTCCAGTCCTGAAGGATAAGGGCGCAAATGCCAGTGACCGTTGGCGAGGACATCGACGTGCCGCACATTGTCGTGTAAGCGGTGTCACTGCTCGACGAGCACGATGTGACCGCCATGTCGCCGTTGCTCTGGCAGCCCGGGCCCGCCACATCGGGCTTGATGCGCCCGTCGTCGGTCGGCCCCCAACTCGAAAACGAGGTCATGGAATCGTTGTTCGAGTTCAACGCGCCTACGGTGATGTGGTTCTTTGCACAGGCCGGCGGCGCCGTGGTGTGATAGGTGGTGCCGCAGGTCCCGGGGCCACGCTCGTTGCCGTTCGCCCACACGATGCGCATAGGTGCGCCCAGGCTACCGCCCACAATGGCATCGATCAGCTGTGCCGTGGCGCCATAATCGCCTTCCCACTCGCATGGGAAGCCGTTCGGAGCCACGTTCGAGCCGATCGAGTTGTTCGAAATCTCCGCACCGTACGTGTTGATGGCCTCGTCGTAGTCCGCCTCGAGGTCGCCAGGGTCAGTATAAAGGAAACCCGGGACCATGGGCGCTTGAAAACCGTAGGACTGAATTACGACGCCCGGAGCCATGCCCGCGTAAGTCCCCCCGCTCGCCGTACCGTCGCCGCCGATCGTCCCGGCGACGTGCGTCGAGTGGTTGGACATCCCCGACGAATCGCGCACCGTAAGGCGCCCGCCGAAGTCCACGTGGCTTTGGCGTGCATATCCGCCGTCATAGACCAGCACGTTCACGCCCGTGCCATCGAGGTTATACGGCGGCGCGTTGACCACGTCCACCTGCGTGATGGCACGGTTCGAGTCATTGACGACATCCAAAGGCGGCAAAGGCGGCTCGACCCACTGCACCACGTCTTCCGCGGCCAGTTCAAGGACGTTGGCCAGTGGCACCCAGACCACGACAGCATTAATGCTCCACATATAGCTGTAAATCACGGCATCATGGCGCGTGATGGCCAATGCACCTTCATTATCGAGGTCGACATCGGGATGAAAAATCACGTATAAGGCAGCGGTGTCAATTTCCTCATCCGGATCGAGCAGGGTCAGACCTGCCACCTTAGCAACGGCATAGTCGGGCAATTCGCCGCGTGCCACCATGGGGTGGAGCTTCCAGTCGAGTTCAATCTCATACGCCGCCACCATGCCCGTCTCGCTGGCAGCCTGGATAGCGCCAGGGCCGCTTGTTAACTTGACAAAGTGCGCGTTGCTGCCCAGGTATCTTTGCAAGGCGACGCCGCTCGCTTCGAGCCGGGCCTTCGCCGACGCGTCGATGGGTCTCTCGAACTGCACGACCACGTGGCGGTCGACGCCCGCTCCTAACACAGAGCCCAGATCCACTTGCCCTGGAACTACTGGTTGCGGGCCAGGCGTCTTCCACTCAATGGCACCGGGACCCCCTCCCCACGGTTGCTGGCCCGTTGCGCCTACGACAACAGCAAGAAGAGAAACGATCAAACAAACCATAATTGCACTAATCCTACTGTGTGCCTTCATAATGATTCCCTTCCCCCTAGTCTTTTGAGCAATTCTAACCGAACTATGTCCCAAAAAGCAAAGGCCGTTTGGCCGCGAGCTTCTGCAGGAGCACCTTCTTGATGGATAGGTGGGTCTTCAGCACTTCGAGGAAGAAGTCGTACAGATTCTCCCCCTAACCCGCGCCACTTCCGGCGGGGTTCTCTGCAGCGCGTTTGAAGTCTTCGGCTATGCGGGCGAGAACGTCGGCCGGAAAAAACGGGACAGTCCCGTCTGTGCTCGTTCCTCTCCAAGGCTTTTCCGGTCAAGGTCCCTTCCCCTTCTGGTTTGCGCTGTTGAGCGGGCACAATCCCTGCACTGAGGTCACAAGAAGACAAGAACCACATCTGAAGTCTAGCAGCGCCTGGTCAGTCTGTCAATTTGGTCAGCCAATGAATGGCGGCCACGATCCCTTTTCTTTGACAGGACGATTACAAGATACCTTCAGAATGTCTTCATCGTCTTCTCAAGAAATAGTCCTGTCAGAAAGCTTCTGAGACCTCATTGAGTGATGGTGTGAAACCGTAGAACTGGGAGGGAGTGGGATTGGGGTCAGGTCGTCATAGTACATTTTTCGCGAACGCACGTTTGAATCTCCGCGAAGTGCAACTGTGAAACAGATCGAAAAATGTATTAGGGCTATCCGGTTGACTCAAGTGGTCGCAACATGTAGTATCTGGGCATGCAGGATTACCCGGAGACGGTCCTGGAGTTCGAGGACCGATTGCCGTTGGCCCATCGCGTGGCGTCCTTGTTGAAACGATGGCTTGGCGGCACCCATCAGGGGGCTGTCCGCCTATCTCATCTTGACTACTGCCTGGACGAGTTCACCTTCCGGTTCAATCGTCGAACGTCACGCTCGCGGGGAAAGCTGTTCTACCGGCTGATGGAACAGGCCGCGCAGGTCGGCCCGGTGACAGGCGGCACCATTCGAGGAGGGTAAAGGTGACCCAGACAACAACATATGGTGTTCGCTTGAGTCAACCGGATAGCCCTAAAATGTATTATGACGACCTGACCCCCTAATGATCAACGTGGGTCGAGTGATAATGGCTCGCTGCGCCGTCCATCACGTTGACGCGCCCCCCGAACTCCTGGTGCGTTGACAGCACGGCCCCGCCGTCCCAGATGCCGGCAGTCAGCCCGCCGCCGTTCACGTTGTACGGCGCTGTGTTGCGAATCAGGTCTGCTGCCGTGGAAATCGCCGCATTCACATTATGGGTGATGAAGTACACGGGTAGGCCGTCCTTGATGGCCATGAGTTCGAAAAGCGCGCCCTCCGGCGTTTCGCCGCGAATGACACCGCCCTGCCTCAGAATCACCGCCTCAGCCTGGGCCTTCTGTGCTTGGGCGCGGTTCGCCAGGGCCTCAACGGCCTGCTGTCGGGCCGCGCGGGTGCTCAAGTTCAGTTTCTGGGCGGCTTGGCCCCAGATCTTTGGGCTAAGGAACGCTTCGTGACGACTCGCTACCCGCTCCCCGGGGCGTATTCCGAAGGTGGCGAAACGGTGTCCCCCGCCTCTTCGAAGCCCTGGGCCAGTTCGTCCAGGTATTGGAACACCTCGTCGGCCTCGACCTCGTCGAGGATCGAGATGGCCATACCCGCGTGCACGATAACGTATTGCCCGACCAGCACTTCCGGGACCGCGGCCAGGCTGACGTCCTTCAGGACGCCGCCGAAGTTCACTTTCCCAGTACGGAACAACGGGTCGTCGCCCTCGATGGCCTCGAGTTTCCCCGGGATTCCCAGGCACATAGGCTCAATTCCTTCTGCAAAGCCGGCCAACAGCCGGGCATTCGATGTCAAGCATACTTTACAAACTGTCGTGGGGCGTACTTGGGCCTTGAGCGCGGGCAGCGGCCACGAGTTGCCCCAGGGCTATCCCACCGTCATTAGGCGGGATACGTTGATGCCAATAGGGCCGGAAACCCGCACGTTCAAGCCGTCGCACAGCCTGTTCGGTTAAGTAGACATTTTGGAAACAGCCGCCGCTAAGTACAATGCGTTCTTCGCCAATTCGCTCGGCCACGGCACAGATCATATCCGCCAACGTGTTGTGGAACCTGGCAGCCACTTGCGCCGTGAAGTCACTCGCGGGATGGCCACATGAGCCGCCAGGAGTAATCACATTGAGCACTTCCCCAATCAACTCTTTCCAGTCTACCACAAAGACCCGAGGTTTGCCAGCGTCAACGTGTTCATGCAACTGGAACGGGTAGCTGTCTTGGGTCTGCGCTGCCGGGAGTGCAAACTCGAGTTCCATGGCGGCCTGGCCCTCGAAGCGGATGATCTGGCGCAGGTTGATGATCGAGGCCACCGCGTCGAACAGGCGCCCCGCGCTCGAGGTGCGGGGACTGTTGATGCGTTTCCGCAACATCGTGCGGAGCACGGCGCGCTCTTCGGACGAGAAGGCCTGAAGGGGCGCCAGGTCCTCCCGTTCGAAGACCTCGTCCCCGAGCAGTTCGTAGAGCAGGCCCAGGGCCGTGCGGCGGGGCTCTTTGACGGCCTTGTCGCCACCGGGCAGGGGGAACGTGCGCAGATGGCCGACCCGGGCAAAGCCGTCTTCGGTGACATGGAGAAACTCGCCTCCCCAAACCGTGCCGTCGGGGCCGAAGCCGACGCCGTCCCAGGAGACGCCGAGCACGGGCGGCTCGATCTCGTTCTCGGCCATGCAGCCGAGGATGTGGGCGTAGTGGTGCTGAACGGGGACCACTGGGATCCCCAGTTCGGCGGCGTACTTGGTGGATAGGTACTCGGGGTGCATGTCGCACGCCACGGCTTCGGGCCGCTGCTCATAGACGCGTCCGAAACAGGCGATGACCTCGCGAAAGGCCTCGAGGGCCGGCCCGGTTTCGAGGTCGCCGATATGCTGGCTGGTGAAGGCCTGGTCGCCCACGGCGATGGCGATGGTGTTTTTCAGATGGCCGCCCACGGCGACGGTCGGCGCCATGGCCCGGGGCAGGCGAATGGGAAGGGGGGCGTAGCCGCGTGCGCGGCGCAGGACCTGCTCGCGGCCGACGACGATGCGGGCGATCGAGTCGTCGACGTGGCGCGCGATGGGCCGGTTGTGCACGAGGAAGAAGTCGGCCAGGCCGCGCAGGCGCTCGAGGGCCTCGTGCTCGTCGGTGCAGATGGGTTCGTCGGATAGGTTGCCGCTCGTGGCGACCACGGGTACGCCGAGTTCGGCGAGCAGGAGATGGTGCAGTGGGGTATAAGGGAGCAGGACGCCCAGCCGGGGGTTGCCCGGGGCGACCGAAGGCGCGATGGGCGTATCGCCAGGGCGTCTGCCGAGCAGCACAATGGGGGCCTCGGGCGAGCGCAGGAGCCGCTGTTCGAGGTCGGAGACCGCGCAGTCGGCCTCGAGCCGCTCGATGGACGGGTACATCAGGGCAAGAGGCTTCTCCTCCCGTCTCTTGGCCCGGCGCAGGCGTTGCACGGCGTCCTCTTGCTGCGCGTCGACCACGAGGTGAAAGCCGCCGAGCCCTTTGACGGCCACAATGAGCCCCGCGCGCACCGCTTCCACGGTCCGCTGCAAGGCGTCCTCATGCGTGGCGAGGACCCGGCCGTCGGGGTCCCAATACTCGAGGTGGGGTCCGCAGACGGGGCAGGCGTTGGGCTGGGCGTGGAAGCGGCGGTCGCGCGGGTCGTCGTACTCGCGCTGGCAGGCCTCGCACATGGTGAAGCGCTTCATGGTGGTGTTAGGCCGGTCGTAGGGGAGGGCCTCGAGGATGCTGAAGCGCGGGCCGCAGTTGGTGCAGTTCGTGAAGGGGTAGCGATAGCGGCGGTCCTTCGGGTCGAAGACCTCGCGCAGGCAGTCAGCGCAGGTGGCGATATCGGGCAGGATGACGGCGGTCTTCTCGCCGCCGCTACTCTCGCGGATCTCGAAGCCGGCGTAGCCCAGCGGGTCGAGGAAGACCGACTCGAGGCTCTGGATGGACGCGCGGGGCGGCCTGTCGCGCTCGAGACGCACGAGAAACTCGTCCAGACGCCCCTTCACGGCCTCGACCTCGATGAAGACCCCCTGGGCGGAGTTGAGCACCCACCCGGCGCAGCCGAGCCCCGTGGCCAGGCGATAGACGAAAGGCCGGAAGCCCACGCCCTGCACCGCGCCGCGCACCGTCACGCGCAAACGGAGGGTCTTTCCCGTCATTCTCGGACTACCCGGGGTTAAGACGGTCTAGCGTGTTGAGGAAGCCGCTCGCCGGGCCTTTACCCGGGCCAGCCAGGATCTCACTCCTCGCGAACCGCGTCAACCCATTCGGACAGAAGCAGCACCTCGACGTCGTGGAGCCCCAGAAAATGCCGGTCGTTAGTGAGCAGGACCTGACTGCCGGCAAGAGTGGCCGTGGCGAGATGGATTGCGTCGGGCGTTCGAAGGGAAGTGTTCTCGGCGCGTAGGCGGGCGGCCGTTTCCAGGACTTCTAAGCTAACGTCCGCCAAGTGCAAACAAGGACGCGGTCGCAAAATCATTCGACAGCGTGCTTCGGCTTGCGCGTCGTGGTTTCGGAAAGGGACGACGAGCAGCTCCATCATGGTCAGTTCGCTCGTGACGGCACGGACACGGCGCTCGTCTATTCCTTGCAGCAACTCGATGAGGGGCTTGACGAAGGGCGGAAACGCGTTGAGAGCGTAGACGAAAACGTTGGTGTCCAGATAGACAAGGCGATCCTGCAGCGGCGTCAGAAGTCCCATGCGTCCCTTTCGCGGGAGATGTGCTCATCGGCCTCGTCAGGCGACGCAAACATGCCTTTGCAGGAACCGACCAGACTCGCCAGCGGCGCCGCAGGCGAGTCGTGTTTCGGGGTGTCGGCGCCGTCTGCCTTGGCGTCGAGGCGCTCGACAAAACCCAGGACTTCCTGCTGTAGGTACTGCGGCATCCTCTCAAGATGCTCGATAATCGCTTCTGTTACGGTCATCTCGGCCACCTGCACGGCGCAGTGCTAAGCGATAGTCGGACGCTGTCGAGGTTTGAAACCGTGTTACGGAAGCATTATACCATGGGTTGAGTGCCCCTTCACAGAACGAATCCACAGAGTAGGGCTTCTGTACGCGGAGACAGACGAAGGACGGGACATTGCACGAGTTTTCGATAGCGGAGAACATTCTCGAGACCATCGAGACGCAGGTGGGTCCCGGGACGCGACTTCACGAGGTACACCTGATTGTCGGGCCGCTGTCCGGGGTGAGCGCGGATGCGCTCGAGTTCTGTTTCTCCGAGGTGGCGCAGACGCGGGGACTGGGGTCGCCGACGCTGACGATCGACCAACCTGCGGCCCGGGTACACTGCCTCGAGTGCGGCGTCCACTATGAGGGCCGCGATTTCTATGAGGGCTGCCCCGAGTGCGGCTCGCTGCACCGCGAGATCCTGACGGGACACGAGTGCACCGTGGACTGGGTCCGCGTCGAGGAGGATTGAAATGTCGGAGGGCGGGAAGAAGGTGGCCGTGAAGTCGCCGGTGATGCTCAAGAACGACGCCATCGCGGCCGAGAACCGGCGGTTGCTCGAGGGGAAGGGCATCTTGACCGTGAACCTGATCGGTTCGCCGGGCTGCGGCAAGACGACGCTGCTCGAGGCGATGGCCAAGCACTTCGGCGAGGCGATGGTCGCCATCGAGGGGGACCTGCAAACGCGGCGGGACGCGGAGCGGGTCGAGCAGGCCGGGTGCCAGGCCTATCAGATCGAGACCCACGGCCGGTGCCACCTGGACGCGCAGGCCGTGGCCGAAGCCCTCGAGCATCTCGACCTGTCCGCGGGGACATGCAAGCTGCTGGTGATCGAGAACGTGGGCAACCTGGTGTGCCCGAGCGGCTACGACCTCGGCGAGCACCTCAAGATCGGCGTCCTGTCCGTGCCCGAGGGCGACGACAAGGTGTTGAAGTACCCTTCGCTGTTCAGCCGGGTCGCGGTGTTTCTGGTGGGCAAGATAGACCTGGCCCCGCACCTGGACTTCGACGCAGCCCGCGCGGAAGCCGAATGCCGCAGCCTCAACCCGAACGTGATCGGCTTCCGCCTGTCCGCGAAGACGGGCGAAGGCGTGGCCGCATTCTGCCGCTTCCTCGAGGGGGAACAGACCGCGCGGTTCGGATAGACGGCGAGCCGCCAAGATCATGGGCATCCACCAAACCAAGTACGTCTTGGTCGGATGAGCCGTAATCGTCGCCGGTCACCAAGAAAGCGAAAGCTGGGGGGCCTTCTGGGCGACGGTCTTGAGTTCTTCCTCGTGGCCGTCCGCGATTCCGCGTAGTGAGACCATTTCGAGGCGCGTGCACAGGGCCGCGTCTCTCAGCCCCAGAAGGCCGGCATCAAGTCCGACGGACGGTTAGCCGAAAGCACCGATGATGGTGGCGACGCCCGCGTTCAACGGCTGCACAGACGGATAGCGCATGAACTCGACGTGTCCGTCCATATACAGCAGGTTGCAGCCGCCGGGCACGTGATTGAACAACTGGACGGTGGCGCCCGTGCCGATTTGGTCCAGCATAATCCAGACCTCGCTCTGCGCCATGGCCGAGGCCGCCGGGTTGTTGATGTCCGTGATGAGGAAGCGTTCGACGCCTTCGCGCAGCCGGTAGACGGTGTTGCCGCCTCCGTTGCCTTCGCCCAGGAACCCCGAAGGCGTGTCCGGCATGTTGTAGTCCTGGTCGGCCAGCCGCGGGGCCATGCCCACCGGATCGCTCATGTAGGCGGCCACGTTGTCGACTGAGGCAATGCCGAAAAGCATGCCGACGAATTGGGCCGGTACGGAGAGGCCCGATGCCTCCGGCGGTATGGACGCGCCGAAGATCGCAAACAGCGGGTCCGCTATGCTGGCCGGCGTCTGACCGTTCACGGCCGGGTCGTCCGACATTCGGTCCAGCACCCACCCGAAGTAGGCGTAGCTCGCGTCGGCGTGGTCCTTCGTGTTCCACACCGTGTCGTCGTAGATCGGCCCCGCAATAGCCCAGTTGCCTTCGTCGTCCTGCAAGTCCTCCGCCGTGTCCTCGGCGTCGGACGGACACAGGTAGATGTTCGGGTCCGTGCAGTATTCCGGATACACGGCGTCGTTGCGCGGCATGACGGCCACCGCCACGTCGTCAACGTCCCTCGCCTCAAACTGCATCGGCGGGAACCTCTCGCCCGGGGCCTCATTGGCGTACATCTTGTAGATCAGGCCCCATTGCTTGAGGTTGTTCTGGCAGCTTGCGCGTCGGGCCGACTCCCGCGCCCGCGCCAGTGCCGGCAGCAGTATCGCCGCCAAGATGCCGATGATGGCGATCACGACCAGTAGCTCGATGAGTGTGAATCCGTTCTTGCGCATGATGGCTTGCTCCTTTTTCTCGACCCACCTTCCTTCTACTCGTCTGACCGCCCAGGCCGCTGGCGGCCGGACTCCGCACCCATTATGCACGACCCTCTGTCCGAATGCAACGGGAGCGAAGATCAGGCGTTTGCACTGAAAAGCACTCCCCGCGCCCGCGAACTACGAGCGCGAGGAGCCCGTCGACATCGCATCGGGCGTGTCCCGGCGCCCTACATGGCCAGGTCGTTGATCACGCCAATCATCTCGGCCAATTGCGGCACCAGCGGTTCTTTTTCCTTGTAGCGCACGAAGTCCACGTGCCCGTCCATGTACAGCACGTTGCAGCCGCCGGGAATGTGGTTGAATAACCCAATGGCGGAGCCGGCCGCGAGCTGGTCCAGCATGATCCACACCTCACTCTGGGCCATGGCCGAGGCCGCCGGGTTGTTGATGTCCGTGATGAGGAACCGCTCGATGCCTTCGCGTAGGTGGTAGACTGTGCTCCCGCCACCGTTCCCCCACGGCGCGCCCACGTCGGCGTCCCCGGAAGGGGCGTTGATGTCTTCTTGCAGAATGAACTTGTCCGCGAGCACGACTACGGTCCGGGCCAGTTGCACTGGCACGATGATCGACGTATCCAGCCCCGGGATCAGCCCCAGAAGCACCCCGAAGATCCCCATGTCATTCGTCGCGCCGCTGAGCGTGTCCGTGGTCCCCACGTCGTCGATCACCCAGCCGAAGTAGGCGTAGCTCTCGTCGACTCGGGCGGGCCCCTGGGTCTGGCCGCCGCCGTCATTGTAGCTCTTGCACAACTTCCCGTCGATCAGGTTCTCGATGTCATTGTCCGAGTCCGACGGGCATACGACGATGGCCGGGTCGGACAGGTACTCCGGGTAGATGCACCGCACGCACGGTCCCGCGGCGATCCAGTAGAGGTCAGCGATGATGTCGCCCGACGTGGCTTCCGGGCACGGCCCCACTTGAAGCGGCGGGAACTGCTCGCCCTTGGCCTCATTGGCGTACATCTTGAACACGAGGCCCCATTGCTTGAGGTTGTTGGCACAGCTTGCGCGCCGCGCCGATTCCCGCGCGCGCGCCAACGCCGGCAGCAGTATCGCCGCCAAGATGCCGATGATGGCGATCACCACCAGTAACTCGATGAGTGTGAATCCCTTTGTGCGCATAATCCCGTCTCCTTTCTCACACGATGAGGACAGTTGTACGCTTGTGTTCCCGCACCCTTCCGGCAAGATGCCCAGCGACGCTATTGTAAAGCAGACCTCGGGAAATGGCAAGACAAAAAAGGCCCCGGACCCGCGCGGGTCCGGGGCGTCTCTTTGCTGTCTAGCGTATTCGCGGGAACGCGCGGCTGCGCGCCCGCTGCGGCCCTCAGCCGCCCATGCCCATGACCATGTCGACCATCTCGGCCACTGCCGCGATCACCGGGGCTTCCGTGGGGTACCGGATGAATTTGACGTGGCCGTCCATGTAGAGCACATTGCAGCCGCCCGGGATGTGGTTGAAGTACTTGGTGCCCTCGCCGGCCGCGAAGGTGTCGAGCATCACGAACACCTCGCTCTGGGCTTGCGCCGACGCGGCGGGGTTGTTGATGTCGGTGATCAGGAAGCGCTCGATGCCTTCGCGCAAGTGGTAGACCGTCGCGCCGCCGCCGTTGCCCCACGGCGTGCCGACGTCGCAGTCCTTGGACGTGGCGCCGAGGTCACCGTTGATGATGAAACGCTCGGCCAGGTTGACGATAGCCCGGGCAAGCTGGATCGGGACGACGGCGTTCATGTCAACGCCCGGCAGCAACGGAAGAAGGGCGCTGATGTCCATGTCGCTGGTCGCGTTGCCGAGGGTGTCCGTGTCTTCGACGTTGTCGAACACGTAGCCGAAATACGCATAGCTCTCGTCAATCCGGGCCGGGTCCTCGGCCAGGTTCGGGATGCCGTCCCCATCGTCGTCGCCGGACAGATGGTCGATGTCTTCTTCAGCGTCGGACGGGCAGAACGCGATGGACGGGTCCGTCAGGTACTCCGGATAAATGCAGCTCACCTTGGGCCCCGCGGCGATCTCCTCGATGTCCGTGAGGGGATTGCCGCTCGTGGGCGGATTGACCAGTCCGGTTTGCAGCGGCGGGAACTGCTCCCCTTTGGCCTCGTTGGCGTACATCTTGTACACCAGGCCCCATTGTTTGAGGTTGTTCTGGCAGCTTGCGCGCCGCGCCGATTCCCGCGCACGCGCCAGCGCCGGCAGCAGAATCGCCGCCAGGATGCCGATGATGGCAATCACCACCAACAGCTCGATCAAAGTAAACCCTTTTCTCCTCATCTTCTTTGTGCTCCTCGTTTTGGGGCCAAACCGGCCCACATGCCGCAGACCTGGGCCCACCCACCGGCAGGCTAATAAGAGATTATCGCATATCGCGGCCAGCAAATCAAGCGTTTGTTTCAAGTCGCAACGGCACACACGCCACTCGAAACAGCCCGTGCACCTTGTTGGCCTTTGCTGTTGCCATGGTTACACCGGGCGGACGCGCGACCAACAACGCGCCACCGAGCGCTGTGAACGCGCGTTGCGAACGCTGCCAGATCCGTGAGTGCATTCACGAAGCCACCGGATGCCACGTTCTCCAGCGAGGACTCACGAATCGGGTGATTCGCAGCGCCGGCAAGATGCTGGCGCTACAGCCGGCAAGATGCTGGCGCTACAGCCGGCAAGATGTCGGCGCTACAGCCGGCAAGATGCCGGCGCTACAGGGCCTATCCCGGCGATTAGGGAACTCGTTGTTGCAGTTCCCGCCGAGATGTTGTATGCTGGAGAGGTCCTTTTTGGCCAACCAAGAACGTTTGTAGAAAGGAGACATCGTGTCATGAGAAACAGGGGATTTACGCTCATCGAGTTGCTGGTGGTCATCGCCATCATCGGCATCCTGGCCGCGATTCTGTTGCCGGCCCTGGCCCGTGCGCGGGAATCGGCTCGGCGCGCGAGCTGCCAGAACAACCTCAAGCAGTGGGGCCTGGTGTACAAGATGTACGCGAACGAAGCCAAGGGCGAGCGCTTCCCGCCGCTCCAGGCGGGCGCGTATCGGGACCTGGCCGGCGAAATGACGCCGGTGCTCGACGGCGGCCCCAACATGTTCACGCTGTACCCGGAGTATTTGACGGACCCGATGATCGTGTTCTGCCCGTCGGATGCGGAATTGGGTGAGGCCATCGAGCGCGCCAAGAACGACGCGACCGGGGAGTGGTGCATGGGCTACGCCGCTACGCACGGGGGCGAGTGCGCGCGGGCCGTTGACATGAGCTACGTTTACCTCGGGTGGGTGTTCGACCAGGCCGACTTCGAGGATCCCTCGCAGGCGTTGAACGCCTTCACGATTCTGGGCCTGCTGGCGACGATACTGGATCCCGAAGAGATGCCGGCCGACCCCACGGTACGCGTCCCCATGCAGGTGGGCTCGGCCCTCGAGGTCCTTGTCGTTCAGGCGGTCGCCGACTACCTCAGCATCACTCCGGGAATGTGGCCCAGCGCCGACCAAGACATCAAAGTTGGGGAGCCGTACGGCAACGGTGGCGGCGAAATGGTCTACCGTTTGCGCGAGGGCATCGAGCGCTTCCTGATCACCGACATCAACAACCCCGCGGCTTCGGCACAGGCCCAGAGCGAGATCGAGATCATGTACGACCAGCTCTCGACCAGCGCCAGCGCCTACAACCACATCCCCGGCGGCGCCAACATCCTCTACATGGACGGCCACGTCGAGTTCGCCAGATACGAACAATACGGCGACGCCCCCTGCAACGAGCGGATGGCCGTCCTCGTCGGCGTCGTGACCGGGGCCGGCTGAAGCGCCCAGCGACATGCTTTGACGCACCTTGACGACGTCCCCGGGCGCCCCGGCGCTCGGGGACGTCGTGTCTGGACAACCACAGGGCTCAGCGTTTCAGCAGCCACACTTCAGTCAGGATGGACGCCTGGCGCCAGTTTGTGCCGCCCTCGGCAGGACGGCGCCACTTCACGATGAGGCGGCCGCCTGCATAGAGGCGGCGGGGTATGGGGAACTCCTTGAGATCGCCTGGGGCCTTGCCGTATGCGGTCGGCTCGAGGCGTTCTCCATCGACCATGGGGATGGCATCGCCCCGGCCCGTAACGCGCAGCACGTAGTCGGCTTCCGGATCCAGACCCTCGTAGACCAGCGCCTTGGGCCAGTCCATGTAGCTCAGCCACGACAGCCGCAGCCGGCTCTTGCAGTCGTCCTGCCACGTGTTGAAGTCCGGGTTCGGTGTCGTGACCAGGGCCGGGTCCGTCATCCACGAGCCGGCCCGCACCACGTGGGGCGACTTGGCCACGTTCCCCACGTCGTCATAGAAACCGCCGAGACCGGGGTCTTCCCACGACGCGATGCGTTCCAGGCGCGCCACCTTGTCCTGCTCGGACCCGAGTTCGCGGATGCGGGGGAACTCGTCCTCGAGCCACCAGCGGTTGTTGAGCGGCCGGTCCAGGAAATCGAGGACGGCCCCGCGTTCGGCGTTGCGGGCGTGGTAGCGCTCGACGCTGGTCTGGAAACCGATCTGCTGGAACAGGGCCTCGGCGTCCGCCTCGAGGGCCGCCCGCACCTCGGGCAGACACGGCGTGGTCTCGACCCGCTCGAGGACCTCGAGGGCGGCGTCCATGGCCGCGTCCGCCCCGAGTGTCCCGGCCTGGGCGAGCACGGCGTTGGCCTCGTCCTCGAGCCGCGTCTCATACAACAGCCGGTGGCGGGTGAAGTAGTCGTAGGCCGCCCGGAACCGGCACAGCCGCCAACGCCAGTTGCCCTCGAGCCCCGGTGCGCGCCCGGCCAGCCCGCGCCACGCGGCATAGGTGGCGTCCACGGTTCCATTCAAGGCCAGGCCGCCCTCCCAGTTGGTCTCGAGGGCGAGTATGGCGTCGGCCGCTTCCTCCGCCACGCCGGGTCCGAAGAAGAACCGGCCGTACTCGACGAGGATCTGGCGAAGGTCCATGGCCGGGTCCCAACCCCGCAGGCTCCACACCGCTTTGTTCACGTCGTCGTTGATGCCGTCGGAATACGTGATGAAGCCGTCCGTGGCCGGCGCGAACCAGTTGTGAACGTGGGCGTAGTAGCGGGGCTGCGGATTCACCGGCTCGCGGCCGAGGGTCAACGCGAAGGCCGGGTCCCACCACGGCACGGGGTACTGGCAGAGCAGCGTGTGCGTGATGTCCGGATAGTGGCGCAGCCGGTAGCGGCGCGGCAGCCGGTTGCGCGTGGCTTGGATGGGCGGACTCGAGGGTCCCGCCACCACGCCCGCCAGCCACTCGGGCTCGTGCTCCTCGAGGTAGGCGTAGAAATCGTGCACGCGCTTGGGATTGAATCCCTGCAGCGAGATCCACATGCCCGCCTCGGGGTGATGCGCGCGAAGCCGCTCGGACAGGTCTCTCAGGAAGGGCATCACCAGTTCGGGCGGGTTGTTGCCTGGGTCGCCGCCGGGGAAGAACACGGCGTCGAGCCGGGGGCAGGCTCGATAGAACGCCTCGTGCTTGTCCAGCTCTTCGGCGCGGCGGGCCTCATCCTCGAGGCCGAACTCGGCCGGGGTCCAGACCCAGTGGTCCATGTCGTACCGGTCGCAGATGGCGGCGATCTTTACGTTCATCTCTTCGCGCGGCACAGGCATGACGGGGCTCGAACTATCCTGAAACGGGATGTTCTCGACGGCGTTGCAGCCGAAGATCGCCAGTTCGCGGATGTACTGGTCGTATTGGGCCTCATCCCAGGCGTCGTAGCTGTTGGCCGTATGGCGATAGCCGAGCTGGTGGCCCCGGATCGGATACGCGGGCGCCGACGTCACGTCCAGATCGCGGGCGATGCCCACGTGGCCTTTGGCCCACGTCATGCTTCTCAGGAACCGGCCGACGCCGAACAGGCAGCCCCGGGCGTCCCCGCCGCTGATGCGGGCAATTGCCCGGCCGGACTCGACATCCACCCGCAGGCGGTACGCCTCCGGAGACAGCGTCGCCGTTCCGGCCTGTTGCGTAGCGGGAGCAATGGTGACCACGGCGCCCTGCGCCGGCACGGCCGTGGCCACCGGCCACCGCAGGCCCGTGCGCTTCTCGACTTCCTCCACGAGCACGACGGCCGCGGCCCGTTCCGCCGCGGGGAGCTCGCCGGGACGGACCACGACCACCGCGTCGCTGAGGTCGACCGGCTCACCGAAGGCCGGGGCAATGCCCCCGAGTATAATAAGGAAGAGCACACTGAACAGCACACTGCAAGCCAAGGGGATCTCCATAGCTAACGGCTCCTTTCCTGGACGGATCTTGTGGGCTGGCCGCATCTTACCATCGCCGCCTGTTCGGATACACCCGGCTCTCCTGCAACCTGGTGTCCTGAGTTACAAATCCCTTGGATATGTCCTGGGGGTAATCCGGGAAGGCGAGCGTACGCGCGAGCCGAGCCTTCCGCCCACGACTTCGGCGCAAACCCAAGGCCGAAGGCCCCCATTCCAATCCAGGCATCAGCGGCCCCTAAGCGCATATCCAATAAAGACTCCGAGTAGACCGTCGGAGAAAGCGTGACGGCGTTTCGGAGGCTTCAAGAGACAGCCTACCGCCAGCGAACAACCATAAAACGTTGGCGTTGGAAAACATAGGCCAGAATCCGCTTCCCGGAATCTTGACTTATTCCTCAAATACTGTTAGAATTGCACCAAGAAAAAGCCGCATATTCCGATAATCTCTGCTGTGGGGATCGTGCAGAGCGGAAAAAGGGGCGGTGTTATGCGAAAGAAAGTGTTTACCAGCGGCGAAGTGGCGGCTATTTGTGGTGTTTCCCCGGACACTGTATCCCGTTGGTTCGACCTCGGGCAAATCGAAGGGTACCGCCTCGGGCCGGGGGGCGACCGGCGCATTCCCTACGAGAGCCTGAAGAAGTTCATGATCAGCCACGGGATTCCGCTCGACCGGTTCGAGGAGGGCGAGCAGCGCATCCTGGTCGTGGACGACGACCCCCACTACATCGAGATCATCCCGACCGTGTTGTCCCGCAGCGGCGAATACAACGTCATCAGCGCGTCGACCGGGTTCGACGCCGGGGCCCTGGTCGTCGAACACAACCCCAACCTCATCATCCTTGACATCCACCTCAGCGATATGGATGGCCGCACCGTGTGCAAACGCGTCAAGGAACGCCCCGAAACCAAGAACAGCCGGATCCTCGCCATTTCCGGTTTCATTGATGACGAGGAAGCGGCGCGCCTGACCGACTACGGGTTCGACGGCTACTTGAAGAAACCGTTTGGCGTAACGGAGTTGGCCGACGAGGTACACAGGCTGCTCGAGTTGCCCGTGTCCAAGCTTGCCCGACCCAAACGCGCCACCACGACGCCGTAGCCTGAAGTCTCGCCATTCTTGCACCCAATGTCCTCCTCTTCATCTTCATCTTCCTCTTCATCTTCATCTTCGTCTTCATCTCCATCTCCATCTTCATCTTCCTCTTCATCTTCGTCTCCATCCTCCGTCTTCATCTCCATTTCGGTCTAACCCGCCGTCGTCGGCTGACGAAGTCGCCTGCTGTCAGCACAGAATCCACCGAATTCCCCGTCATCAGGGACCATTCTCCGCTGACCCCTTGGGATCTCGGCCATCTCCGAGTTGCTTGGTGCGCTTCGAGATGAAGACGAAGATGAAGATCAAGAAGATGAAGAAGATGAAGATGAAGACGAAGAAGATGAAGACGAAGATGAAGATGACGAAGATGAAGACAGGGAGCCGTTGGTTTCCACCGCGCCGGCCTGTATAGTTACCCACAGCCGTGTGTCGATCGTAAGCGTTGACACGGGCGAGGGAGGCTGTACTGGATGTACAAGACCACCATGGTGCTCGTGGCGGCCTTGGCGTGCCTGCTGGGGATCCAGACCTATCGCGCCCATCGCCTCGCCGGCCGGTTGGACCGCATC
>Ga0114930_10001107_pt1 | contig 26562 bp, 25 predicted proteins | sample AnhtaG_FD_87300 | JGI IMG/M metagenome (GOLD analysis project Ga0114930, IMG submission 87300) | Deep subsurface microbial communities from Anholt, Denmark to uncover new lineages of life (NeLLi) - Anholt_01485 metaG | ecosystem: Environmental > Aquatic > Marine > Oceanic > Sediment | place... | reverse complement strand
TTTAAATTTTGTTAATTTTGAGCTATTGGAAAATTGGAAGAATTATATCAAAGTAGATCCTTCTATCAGTATTATGATGGGCCGTTCATGCCCATATAACTGTGTGTACTGTGGAGGTGGGAATAAGGCTTATTATGAGTTGTGCAAAAGAAATCATGTGATTTTACGAGAACCAAAACAAATCGTTGATGATATTGTTCATTTGAAAGATCTCTATCCAAAATTAAATGTTATTGATTTAACCCATGGATATTATCCTGGCAATCATCAGTATTGGATGAAAATATTGAAATTACTTCAAGAAGAACATATTGATATAGGAGCTATATTCGAAGTTTGGCATTTACCCGCAAAAGATTCATTTCTAAGTGAAGCAGCAAAAACTTTCGATGTTAGAAAATCCTTTTTAAATTTCAGTGTTAATACATATTCTGAAAGAGTAAGAACACTTTTAGCAAAACTTGGAGATACAAAATTGAATTTCTCAAATGCGGATGTATACCATCTAATTAAGAAATGTGGATTCTATAATCTTCCCTTATTTTTATGGTTAACTGTAGGCAATCCGTATGAATCGATTAAAGATGTATTGATTAATCTCAAACACGTTTTAAAAATTACTAAAGATTATATCCTTAAAAACAAGCAAGTGATTTTATTTATTAACACAGCAGTTTTAATAAGTCCAGGCAGTCCTGCATTTTCCAATGAGAAAAAATTTGGTGTAAATATTAAGGTTAAGAGTTTCCAAGAATTTTATGATTTATTCAGAGATCTTCGATATTTTAAAAGTTTTTTAGATGATCCCGTTACCTATGATACACTTTTTTTATCTCAGAGAAAAATTAAAATTTTAAATAATGTCTTTCAAGGAATTAGTTTAATTCCCATAATCCTTTCTCTCATTAGCCTTATAACCCATAAAAATGTGAAAACAAAAAATGCAAAAATACAAAATGAAGAGAAGTGAATGAAAGTCTTATTAGACTTCAAAACTACATTCTCTTATATTAAAATTATTGGTTCCTGCTTTTTTCCTTATCCTTCTTAGTAAGAACCCTACCATATTTCCAGCGAGAAAGTATATTATAAGATTTTTAAATAGAAAAAAATAAAAGCCTTCTATATTTATCTCATATACCTTTTAATCAATTTGGTGACGCTTTGATTATGGAAAATAAAAAAAATATCGTTGCGATGGTAATATCCCCTGCAAAAGATGCTCATCTACGCAAGGGGAAAGGGTTTTCTTTGTCAGAAATAACAGAATCTGGTAAAACAGTGGAAATATTAAGAGATTTAAATATGGATATTGATTTTTTTAGGAAATCTAAATACGAAACTAACATTAAAGAGCTAAAAAAACTAAAACCAGTAAGCAAAAAAACAAAAAAGAAGAAGCCCTATGAGTTCAAGGAGAAGGCAAGAACAGCTTTCAAACCAAAAGTAGAAAAAGCGAAAAAGAAACCCGTTAAAATTGAAAAAGTCACGCAAGAGCCCAAAGCTATTAAAAAGGCACCAACTCCAAAGAAAGAGAAAGTTAAAAAAGAACGAAAATCCGCAAAGAAAGAATTGCCAACTACAGAAACGACGAAATTAACTTCACTATCAGGCTTAGGTCCTGCAACCGCGAAGAAATTTGAAGAACTTGGAGTAAGCTGCGTTGAAGAACTTGTCGACGAAGATCCCGCAGAATTAGCGAGTTTAATTAAAGGAGTATCTGAAGAACGAATATCAAATTGGATCAGTGAATGCAAAGATTTGTTAAATAAATGATAACCTAACTTTTTTTACAAATTACATTAACCAGCGATTTAACAATGGAATATAACTACTACACTTATAAAAAGCCTGAAGGTAATATAGAGGTCCAGAAATTACCTATATGGTTTAAAGAAGTAATATTTGAAGGTAACGAAATAGAAGGCAATATAACGCTTCATTCTCAAAACGATTACGACGAGATTTATGGCTCTAACGCTAAAATGGAAATCTCCTGGGAAAAAAAACATAAAAATAGTCTGTATTATGGTAAGGAAGTTCAAAAATCAATAGAATTATATAGCGCTATTGGCTTCGCTATTACTCAAAAAGATAATACTTGGCTTCTTTCGCACGAGTTTGTGTCTTGGTTTGGACAAAGAACAAAAATGATGAGGAAACGATATTACCGAGAAAAATGTATCCATGGAATTTTCTATTGTGATATAACTGAACGATTAATTAATGTCCATTTTAATGTAATTGACAAACATTACGAAAATTTTAAGCCTTTTATAATAAAATCACTTACCACAATAGTTTGTCACGAGTAAATTTAATTGTTCTATAATTTCTCTTTATCAACTTTTTGTGTTAAAACAAAAAAGTTATCCGCCCCCCCAGGCCCACCCCTCTTCAATATTACCTTGATTATAAAATCTTTCAACAATTCTTTTATTTCCTTAAGAGAAAAGAAGTGGTAATACCTATTATAAGTAAGTCCTTTATTCGATAGCGTCCAAGGGATGAATTTGTCTCCATATTCTATTAAACCTAAGTTTTCTTGAGTTTTGCTATATTTCGGTAAAAAAATTCTTTTAATCCTATCGTTGATAAAATAAAATCGATATTTTTTTTGATACCGACGCCATACTGTGAGCACTAAGAATCCATTATTTTTCATTATATTATAGATTTGAGACAAGGCATAATTACGCTGAATATCTTTTTTTATATGATGGATTGTAGCAATTGAAAATACGTTTGTAATAGCATTAGGTCTCAATGGTAAGGCTATTACATCGCTAAGAACTAGATAGACAGATTTTGGATTAATCTTTGGCTTACTATCTGAATTCTTTAATCGTTTACGCGCCAATTTTAACAGTTCTATGGATTTATCTATTCCAATTAATTTACTATTAGATTGTAGAAATAGATCGAAGTTTCTACCATTTGCACACCCTAAATCAAGATTATACCCACCAAAGCGGACTCCTTGTTCATTAAGCTCCCTTAGAAAGAGTTTTAAGTCTTTCCAATGATAACGTCGTTTATTGTGATAATCTTTTGCGAAAAAATCATAGGAAAACTTTTCCATAGTTCAATTTATGACTGATTTTTTAATTTATAAAATTTTATTAATATTAATATTGTAATGAATTTATCACTATTTAGGAAAGAATAACTATAAAAATTAAAAATATCTAATTTATTAAATTTTAAATTTAGTTACCGAGCTATTATAAACACGCGAGAGTAAAATGGAAGATCTAAAAACTATCATTACAAAACTAGTTGATTTATTGAAAGAAGATATAAACGAATACTATAAGCTGTATGAGTTGTATTTGACCGACTTTATACTCTCAAAAAATATCAACATTTCATTAATTATTGATTTAGGAAAACAAAATGATACCAAAAACAACATCCTCTCTATTATCGCTGCTACAAATTCTGCATTAATTACAATAGGAATCTCAAAAAGTAAGTTAACTGGAGAGCTTGAGCTATACCAAGAATTATTTGAAAAGAATAAAGGCATTTTTAGTAATTATTTATCGTTTTTACAACTAGGATTAAAAGATTATATCAATACGCACTTATTTATCATAATTTTAGATTATCTAATTAACAGTAATAACAACATCATTGAAAATTTAGATCTTTTTGATTTGTTACCTCATGAATTTCGCAATAAATTAACTAAATTTAGGAATGAAAACAAAATATCAGGGAAAATTAAGAACCATCTTAAGATTTTTAACAATGATTTATTAAAATATTTTAATCCTACTAATCTAACGTTTAAAATGGATGATTTCCAGATCGAGGATACAATAGAAACGATATCTGAAGAAGATATCTTAAAAAAACTAAAAGAAGCTCGCCAAGAAAACATTAAAACTCTAAATCAACCCTTAAATCAAATAAACAACAATGTTTTACTAAATAAAGTAATGAAACCCTCATTTTTGAATTATTTAGTTAGCTTTCCTAAATTAAATCAATCTATTACTGATAAAATAGTAATAGATATGAAACGGTTAAGAAACTTTATTAACTCTTCACCAGAATTTCTAGATTTAGAAAATTTGTTTTATGGAATTACCATTTTTAAAATGTTAGGAGAAGAATTAGAACTTGAACCCGGTTATGTTAAAAATATTATAAATAATTTCATCAGTGGAAAAGTTTTTAGTACGGGTAGATACCATAAACCAAATCCAATTAGTATTTATCATGGTCTTTCAATTCTTCTTGAATTAGATTTGTTGAATGCCTTCGAAGTTGTCGATTTATTAGATATCGAGATGTTTTTAGAAAACGAACTCAACAATTTCATTCCTGAAAAGTTAGTTCTTAATTTTTTCACCATTTTAAGCTTGAAAATGATAGAAAAAAGTGGTGGGATTATAACAAACAAAAGTCATCTGATTGAACCAATGGCAAATCTTGATTTGTTCAATTTAGAAGGGTTTAAGCCAAACTCAGATATGTTTTTTTACTTAGGTTTATTGAAGTTGTTAGATGATAGAATCGATTTTAATAATTTGCAAGCTCCATATTTAACCGAATTAGCAAAACAAATAGGCCCCAGTGGATCTGTTAATGGTAATACTACAGACACTGCTAGAACATTATTAATATTAGTGTTGCTAAATTCAACTGAGAATGAAATAAGCATGACTTCCGAGTTGTTAAAGTTTTTAAATCAAAATTTAAACTTCTTTATAGAAAACCAGGATTTCAGTGATTTTAGTTGGGATAATAACAAAATCGCATTTAAAATCGAACTTCGCATGTTGTTTTGGATGCTTTTAGCGCTTTCGCAATATTTTAAATAAATAGAGTAATCTTATCCTTCTAAATTAATAATTGTTAAAATAAAATTTCTTACCGAAGGTAATATTTGCTTTTTTTTTACGCTTTCGTTCCATTTTTTAATCAGAACTGTGTTTTTAGCTAAATCTTGGATAACCCTTTTACCTAATTGTACCCAATTATCCATCTCGATAATTGGTTCTTCCTCTCCAATTCCTTGACAATATTGAAGTCCTTTTTCTGTGTAAAATACTTTAATCGTATTTTCATTTGGATTTTTTTTATCAATAACGAGCTTAAAGGTAAAAGGAAAAGTCCGACAAAAATTTGGTCTAAATTTGTAAATTGAACATCTCTTTTTTTTGCTGTTATAAAAGTAACACAGACCACTTGAATTTTTTTTTAACCCTGTAAATGCTAAACCTTTCTCTGTCTCAATGGGAGGAACAACCATTCTATCTATTTCTTTAGTTGTTGGTTTTTTATCGAATACGTAGAACCCTAAAATTTCAATTATTTCGTCTATGTTTAGATTTAAGCCATCTCTGATGCGAAGTATATCAAAATAGGTAGTATTAACAAGCGTGTTTAAATCAGTACAACATTTTCCACAATGTTGGCATTCAAACCTTAAATCATTTGTACTACTCATAATTAATTTAAGAAAAAATAAAGAAAAAATATTTAATAATTTATTTTGTTGATGGTATAATAAGTTGCTTTTTTATCAATCCTTCAATACCATCTATGACAACATTTTCATTTTTTTCGTGAATAATTTCAAATATTGTCTTTAAGTAAAATTCTTTTTTACCTTGAGCAAAAGAATAGATAACGTTCAAAATGCGGGTTTCCATCGAATTTAATTCATTTTCCTTTCTCATTTTAGCTATATATTCTGCGTTATTTATCGTAAATGGCTCTTTAAAGTATAGTTCCACGTATTTATTGATAATTTTGGGAAACCTGGCTTCAAACTCATGAATAGCCCCATCCCAATTCCGTATTTGTTCTGAAAGCTCTAACATTGCACCTAACGACAAATCAGAAATCACGTTTTTCAATCGGTCAGAGGCTCTTTCGGTGAGAATAAAAATGACCCTCAAATCTTGACGGTCACAAATCAAACAAAAAAAGTATTTAAAATCCAGTTCTAAGATTGTTCGACTGCCATCTTCTTTATCAGATTCGGCTAAATCCCCACCTTCTTCTCTTCTTTCTACCATTTCTTCGCCTACTGTTAATATAGCTTGAATAAAACCCGAAAAGATTTCCTTCTTATGCTTTTCTAGAATTGAATAGCTTTTAGTATAGAGTGGAATTCCACTATCTCTATGAATCGTAACAATTGCTTGAATATTTTGTATATCCTTAAATCTTTGAGTACGTGATAGAAGGTCTGCTTCCCTTCTTCTTTTTCTAGGAAGGATAACATATGATCTAATACTTAAGGCTCCCAAAACAGTTATAATAGCAATCGAGATTATTATAATCAATTCAAGATATGGATTTGATCCGCTTGGAGGTGGTGGATTTACAATATTAAATTGGTAGATATGAGTTTGGGGTTCATATCCCGGAGCTGAAAAATCGAAAATGAGTTGATATATTCCCGTGCTGTCAAGAAACACTGTATTAATGAGTATACTATAGGTTCCTGGTGTTGTTTCTGTGACGCTATAATACATTGGATTTGTAATATTTACTGTTATTGTAGCTCCAGTGATACTTTCATCATCAACTTCTGAATAATAATAGAATGTGATAGTACTATTTTGGTTGATGACTATTGATGAATCAGATCCCAATCTTTGTAAAACGGTGTCTTCACCTAAGTTTATCTCTAAATTGAATGTACTATTCCCAAAACCTATTTTGTAGGATAATACAACAATTGTGTATAAGCCTAGAGCCCCTAAATCTGAAGTATCTATTATAGCATCATATAATCCTAAGCCGATTTCAACCATAGAGACTGGACCACTTGTCCAATTAAATGAAAGGATAGCATTTGAGATAGGATTATCGTTCTCTGAATCTCTAAGATATATTCTTAATGGTATTATATCGCCTACACTACCGCCTGTTCTATTATCGAATTTCGCATCATCTGGGCGTAATAAAGTAATATATGAGTCATGTGTTACTATAAAATTGGATTTGAATCCTCCTACCGAAGTGCCGTTTCCCCAAAATATTGTAAAATTATGTATTCCACCTGTTGAATTCTGTGCGGCGATATTGAAATTAGAGAATAGGACTGTACCATTCGTCAAGGGCACTGCGCTATCTTCAAACCAAATGCCCCCTTCTGGATTATATATTGTTAAATTTGCAAAAGTTTGATCGAGATCTTTGGGTATTTCACTACTGTAATTTATTTGAGCTTTAATTTGACCAATATTACCTGTTTGGAATTCTGAGATCCCCCATTGATTATTTTTAGAGATCTCTACATTCTCCTCTTGAATAAAATTAGGAGATGTAGCAATGAATTTCCACCAACCAGGATAAGATGCACCACTTTTATTTAAAAATATGTAGTCATCCCCAACATTACCTCCTTCATAAGAAACAGAAAGGAAATCTGGATCTAAAACGGATAAAATTTCCCAATTTTTTGGTTTATCTATTATAAATTCGTTGTCAAAATATTGATTGGGAATGAATAAATTATGGTAAAATTCCCAGTAAATAGTTCCATTTTCTAATATCTCGTAAGATGTTCCTTCAAGCGTCGTTTGCCCAACCCGCGAAGATGTATTGTGATATCCATATAAATAAGTATCTAATTCAAAGGAAAGCGAGGGTGAACTCGTGTTTACCGTAAGAACTACAGGATTAACATCCCAAGTCCCCGTCATGTTTAAATCTGAATCTCCCCATTGGTTTCCTTGATTTAGAGAGTAACCATTTATGGTAAGATTTATATCACTCTGACTTGAGTTTGCAAGCGTTGTAAGTTCTAAAGATAGATTATCGAACCAGAAGAGTTGTTGATATAATTCATCAAATCCAGAGTATGTTATTGATGCTCCGCTCATAATTCCAATTGATATGATGTAATCTTGATCATTTTTAATATCATCAAAAATTGAAGTATTTAACCATAAATCTAAATTAATATTTCCAGTACTTAACCATGTTCGCCTTCCACCATAATTTACTATATCACGTAAGCCTTTAGAATAAATAATTTGATTATTAATAGCACAATACATAAAATTTTCGTTAGAAGACATAGCATATTCGGCATAGTAATCAAAACTTAGATATCCGTCAATAATTTGACCACGAGGGATGGTTATATTTTGATAGATTTCTGAAAAATCATTTTCATAATAAGTAGCTTCTATCGTTCCATCCCTGGCTAGTTCTCCTACTAAACTAACGTACATTGCTGTTTCATTATCAATGGTATTGGAACCGAAATTATTAACATTTGTTCCATTATTGTATCCCCAATGATCGTAACTATCGGAATATTCTATGCCATCATAGACATATTCGTAATAGTCAATATCGTATCCCCACCATTGAATAAGGCCATCGGTATCCATAGTAATTTTTAGATGTGTAGTTTTAATCCATGGACTAAAAAAAGCTGCTTTCTTACCTGTATCAGCAGATTGTAAAACATTATTCTCATCGTAGAAACAGACTATGTCCCAATCTGTTTCTATTTCAAATCTGTCAAAATGCACTCTTATTAAAGATGCATTATTCTGAATTATTTCAGTATGAATATTTGAAGGATTACTTGGATCTGGAACGAGATCTTCGGTATAATTGTGTCGTAATGGTGACGTATCCCAGATATTCGATAACGAAACATTCACTCTATAAGTATTCACCTCAGTGTAATCGTTGTTTTGAACCCATTCTCTAGTGTCTTGAATACTGTTAATCTGAGTTTCAATTTTCGATACCTTCCAATCGTGAACATCGTCAAGATAATAATTTAAATTAAGTTCTTCTTGATTGTTTAGGGACACATCTTGATTATCATCATAGAAATTGCTGTAATCTGTTATATTTAAGGAAATTTCATTACCCTCAAATAAAATTGAATCAGCATCTGCAAGTAACGGTATTCGGGATATATCATTAAAATCATTATCTATCTCAGTTGTATTTTTACTGGAATTTGGAATGAAAAAACTACTCGAAAGAAATATTGCTAATATAATAATAAGATATGCTATTCTTAGACTTGAGGTTTTTTTTATAAGTGGTTTATTAGAAAAATTTTTCATAATATCCCCTGTTGTTAATAAAAATAATTATAAAATTTATAAAAACTAAAATTAATAAATTTAAGGTTTAAGTTAGAAGAAAGAAATTTAGGATAGATATGTTTTTTAACAAACCTCAGTTAAAAAATTAAATTTTACTAGTCACATTTCAATATTATTATGCTCTATACCTAGTTAGGAAGATCATTACTAAATTCTGATTTTAACAGATTAACATAAGAGAGTTTTTCTCCGCTTGTTAACGAGTTTACTTTAACTCCCCTGTTATTATAATTATCTGGAGGCATTTGATCAAAAAGAGAGAGAAGTAGGATGATAGCATTTTTTACGAACTCGGTTTTTCTGGTTCGCTTCAAAACTTTCATTAATTCAATTAGCGATTTATTTTTCCAAATTTCTGTTGTTTCTCTGTCTGTGTTTTTATTTTGAAAGAAGTCAATAATACTTAGATAATAATCGAGTTCATATATATCGTTATTGTTTGACATGTTCATGATTGTTAAACCTTATTCTTAAATATATAACCTTAGAATTTGTTTTTAAAATAGATGAGAATCGTAGTTTTTTGTTATTATATTTCACACATTATTTTTTTTTGGGAATGTTATATCTGGAAAATAAATCCCACCGTGCTCAGATAAAAAATGCGTATGGGTATTATATTTTCTTTTGTGATATTTAGATATTATCTTAGGCAAAAGATTTTAAAAAAAATTAGGAACTATTATAGGGGTATCAGGTTTTTATTAGTTCCTCAGGAATATAGCCATAAGTTTTTTGAAATCGCTCTTTCACACTTTCGATATTATAAATTTGCGTTTGGGCACCATTAGTTTCTACAACAAAAGAACCCAATATTGAACCTAACCGACAAGAATCTATGATTGTCATATTTAGAATTAAACCGGTTAGAATGCCCGCGCGATACCCATCTCCTGCTCCTGTAGCGTCTATGATACTTTTCGGTATCGCAATAGGGATTTCTATGTGTTTTAGTTCTCCCGAATCTGATTTATAAATTAATTTAGAACCCTCTGAACCTTTAGTTTCAATTATGGTTTTAACAAGTTTTAGAAGATTAAGTTCGTTTAAATCTGTCTTCTTCATTACTTGACTTATTTCAAACGAATTTCCAATTAGTATTTCCGATTTTTTCAATATATCTACTAAAATATCTTTGGAAAATAGAGGTGTAATTTGTCCAGGATCAAATATCATAGGAATACTTAATTCGTTTAATTGATCAGCAAAATTCCTCATCGCTTCAATACCTTGGGTAGAATTTATAGCGTAGGCATAATGTTCAGGATCTTTAATTTTCACTCGTAAATCTATATTTTTGCCCTCATCTAAAGCTCCTCCGTGAAAAATAATCATCTGATTTGATTTCTTATCGTTTACAATATAACATGCTGCCGTAAATAGATCAGCTTGTATATCTAGATTCAAATCAATGTTCTGAAATTGTGTTATATGATCTTTATAACCTAGGCTGTTAAAGTCTTTACCCACAGACCCAAGTAGAGAAACAGGGGCTATATTAAGTAATCCAAGATTGTACGCTATATTTCCAGCTGTACCGCCAAAATGTTGGACACGACTATTAGCCGTAATAGTGCTTTGATATTCTTCTTTCTCGTGATCAATAGAAACAGCATTTACAAAATTTTCTTCAAAGTTCATAATGTAATCAAATGCAAGCGACCCCAAAACTATAATCTTATCTCGATTCATAACACAATAACCATAATTATAATTTAATAAATCTATATTTACTATAATTTTAAGCATTCAATAAAGATTTTGTGAATACTTGAACTTATTAAATTAAAGAGTTTTGCTTTTAAAATATCTATTTTTCTTTAAAATATATGAAAGAACTCATAAAATCAATTCAATCTTTAAAAAATAGTGATATCTCAAAGACTATAGATAAGCGTATTGACCAATTCTCCTCTGTAACCGGATCAGGAATAGATGAAGTCTTTAAAGAACTGTGTTTTTGTATTATGACGGCTAACTGTGGAGCTAAAAAATGCATAGAAGTTCAACAAAAGATAGACGACAGGTTTTTAACATATTCTGAAGATGAATTGAAGAAAAAATTTAAAGAATTTGGCTATCGCTTTCCAAACATTAGAGCAAAGTATATTATTGAAGCTAGAGATTATTTATCAGAGTTAGAAAATAAATTAAATTCAAATTTAGATGAAACAGATTTGCGAAATTGGATTGTGAAGGTTATTAAGGGTTTAGGCTACAAAGAAGCAAGCCATTTTTTAAGAAATATTGGCTATAGGAATTTTGCTATTATAGATTTTCATATTATCGATCTTTTGGTAAAATTTAATATTATTGAGAAACCTAAAACCCTTACTAAAAAGAAATATTTAGAAATTGAAACTATTCTTAAAAAATTAGGAGAAAAGTTACAACTTGATATGGGCAAGCTAGATTTATATTTATGGTACATAGAAACGAATGAAGTACTAAAATAAAAAGCAAAATTACTTCAATAAATTATCTAAAGGTAAATCCAAATCAATCTCAGCGCTTTTAAGCTTTTTCATGAATTCTATTGTTCCTAAGTCATTTACTATTAATTCTAGCAGATTTCCGTACAACGCTTCAATATTGTCTTGTCCCATATTGAAATACATGTTTTCCGAAGGAAGTGTTATCTTCAAAATTTCGTAAAGTCCTTGGATGCATTCTTTGATGTTCTCAAAGTTATCAAGAGCTTTTTTTGTTGATTGGTATACATTTATATTCGTCATTTTTTATTCATACCCCAACGACCATTAACCCGTTAAATTAGTAAATAATTGAAAATTTAAAAATCAAAGGTTAATTACTGAATTTCGTGACTATGGAACAAATAAAATAAAACTGTAAAAGGATAAACTTCGAAAAAAGTAGTTTTAAGAATATCTTAAGGTTAAATTTCTGACTTATTTTTCTAATAACTCAAGTATAAATAATTTTAATTTTTTTAAATATATAGTATCTTTTGAATGGAAATTAACGAGGATCATTTTTAAACAAGTTCTATAATTTATAATAATGAAGAAACTAATTGACGCTGTAATTTATACAGATATTCACGATGAGTTAGGACCGGATCCTATTCATTGGTCTCCTTCAGATTTACCAGAATCTGTAAGAATGCTTGTAGGAATTAAAACTATGACTATTCTCACAGGAGACCAAGGATCTGTACCGGATTCTTTATTAATCATTCCCTTTCCTTCCTTGAAATTAAAAGGATTAATAAAATATATTGAAAGAGAAGACTCAAGCAAAAGAGGGGGATTTGCGCGAGGCGCAATTACTTTTTTATTTAAAGAAGAAGAAGACGTTGTATTTTACAAGTACATTAGTTATCTTAAGGCTCCGTTTGATGAAACAATAAGGATAATCATTGAATTAGAAAACCAGAAAGCTGATAAAGAAAAAATTTTTGAAGAAATCGATAACCTAAGAAATGGCGTGGGTAAATTACTAGACGATTTCAGAGCTAAAGAGATTTCTCTACCATTTTCTAAAGAGTTTCCCGAAAAAATAGTAAGAGAAGAAAAAGTCGTTGATTATAGGTTCAAACTCGTAGTAGTAGGAGATCCGGGAGTAGGAAAAACATCAACCATTTTGCGTTTTACAGATAATGCTTTCCTTAGAACTTACGTTCCTACGCTGGGAGTCAGTATTACTGAAAAAATCTTTCATGTAAATGATAAGACAATAGAAACTATATTATGGGATATTGCTGGACAAAATAAATTCCAGACGATGCGAAGACATTTTTATCAAGGCTCAGAGGCGATTCTACTTATATTTGATTTGACCAATCGCCTCTCTTTTAATAGCATTTCCAAATGGTACGATGATGTTATGAAAAATATGGAAAAACATCACCATGAGATGGTCGGCTATATTTTTGGAAATAAAAGCGACCTTACAGAAGTTCGAAAAGTAAAATTAGTTGAAGCTTTAGCGTTAGCTAAGGAATTAAACCTTAAATATATAGAGACTTCTGCATTAACTGGGAGAAATGTAGAATATACCTTCTACGATATAGCAGAATCTGTAATTAAGCTAAGATTAGATAAAAATTAAAGGTTTTAAAAATGGATATTGAAGAAGCAATATATAAGAGAAGAACTATAAGAAGATTTAAGCTAGACCCAATTTCAAGGGATATTCTGAAAAAATTAATTGATTACGCTAGAGTTGCTCCAATGGCCCGAAATGTTCAAGGTCTCGAGTTTGTCATAGTTGAAAGCAGTGAAACAAGAGAAAAATTATTTAAATTAATTAAATTTGCAGGTTCTTTACCTGAAGACCAGCGAACCCCAGAACCAGGAAGAGAACCTACAGCGTACATAATAGTACTTGTTAATACAGAAATTAAACCTTCATTTTTTGATTTTGATGTTGGAGCAGCAGTAGAAAATATATTATTAGGTGCAGTTAAATATGGGATAGGGAGTTGTTGGATGGCTAACATTAAAGCCAGAAAAATTAAATCGCTATTAAATGTTCCAGATCAATACCAAGTTAAACATGTAATTAGTTTAGGATACCCTGATGAAGAATCATTTATGGAACCTTATGAAGATTCATATAAATATTGGAAAAATCCTGATGGTTCTATGCATGTTCCAAAAAGAGATTTAGATGATATTATTTACAAAATTTTTTAAATTTATTAGTTATACTTCTCTACTCATTTTTTAAAGTTCTAGAATCTGAATTGTTACTAATTCCTGTTTTGATTTCCAAAGCGAAAACTGGATATACTCTTTAATGAAAGCAAAATTTTGCCCCCTAGTTTCTCTCTCCCTAATTAACTTACCTACTTGACTTTCAAGTCAAGAAGAGACTCCTACCCCACCCTAGATTTGTAATTTTTATCTTAAAGTTTATTGAAATGTTAATCTTTCAATATTATTCTATGGTTCTATTTAAAATTTAAGCTTTATTCCCCTTTTTTGGGGAATATAATCTTGAGTATTTAAAGCCCCTCCCCAATTTTGGAGAAAAATTTTAACAAACTCGAAAATTCGAGCTCAGTTCTTTAATTTAATAGAATATCAACGCAATCCTAAGGAAATATCTAAATTTGACATACATATATTTTTATAACATTAAACCTTTTAATTTTTTACTGATTTGAAAATTAAAATAAAACTTAAAATGTAAATTAATTATGGAAGATGAGAAATTTGATTCTGTAAAACCAACTGGGAAAATCCCTCGTTCAAATGATAAGGTCTTTGAATTAAATCAATTGACAATGCGCGAATTCGAAGCATTTGTGATTCTTTTAATGCATGAGGGAGAAGAACAGTCGACTTTGAAGAGATTAATTGATCTAGAATTTGATCACCAAAGTTCTACTAAAGCCTACGATTATATTAACAATTTATGTAGAAATAAGGTTCTAATAGAAAATAATGACACTGGAGAACTAGAAATAAAGTACTTTAAAGATAAAGAACTTAAGGAAACCACTCGAGAACACACGATTATAAGACGATCATTTGCTCATAAGAAGAAAACAGAAGGGCAAACAAAAACAAGGATTTACATTAAAAGTGCAATTCGAAAAGATTACGAAAAATTTATTCTTCCAACTGTGAATAACTTAAAAGATTCGTTAAGCGACATTATTAAAGAATATGTAGATGGAATTAAGGAAGAAAAGAAAATTCGTGATAAATTTAAAGTTTACACAGAAACTATTATTCTTGCACTGAATGATTTAATAATGGATATACCTGTTAAAACTTTGAGCAGTAAACGGTTTCAAAAAAAGATGTATGATATGATTTGGAAGTACTACCGCTCTGAAGTATTAAAATATGATATTTTTTCAAAATAAGAAGGAATCAAGTTGTAATTCAATTTTTCGAAATAGAACATGACTTTTTATTTAAAAGCAAATTCTTTATTATCCTAAGAAATTTAACTTTTAAGTATACATATTTCAAATTACGAAACTACAATATGCTACTTCAAGTCGAACTTACTCAAAGAATAATTATTGTTTTTATTGCCCAGCTCTGGCCCATAATTTATAGCTCTTTTTTTGCTTATAAATTATTACATCGTGGGAAAAATCGGGCGACTTATACTCTGAGTGGTTTCTTTATATTACTCGCACTTACATTTTCTATCGCTACTCTGTCAGTCTTACTTTCATATACTCCTTTTGCATATGGGTTTTATATCACTAGTATTTACCTCTTCTTTTTCACTCATAGTCTTTTTGTAATATTTACTTGGGTACTTATAAGGCTTGGTGAGAAATCTCCTATTTGGAAGTTTCATTTAGGTATTACCTTTTATGGAATCATCTCTACTTACGTTTTCTGGATAGGTTTTTACTTAAATGGGATAAGGTTAGATTCGAGCACAGGTTGGACGCCTATATATAGTTGGTTCTTTTTTATTATTAGTTGGGCTTTTTTATTTATATTTGTAATCATTCCTCAAATTTTACTGTCTTTTAAGCTTTTAAAAGTGTTTGAGGGAATAATACTAAAGCGTAGGATTAATCTGTTTATAGTTAGTGTATTCTTAGAATTAATAGTGGTTTTTTCATTATTCTTATATAATTTTTTGGTTGAGAACGAGATGTACCGTACTATTTATTCATTTACTATTCCAGTAATAGGTACGATAGCAGCATTTTTAATTTATAAGAGTTTTGGTAAAGAACTAGAATGATAAAAAATAACTAATCTTTCTCTTATTATTTAAGTTTTTTGAAGAATCTTTAAAGCGATCTCTGTTGAAACTTTTGCTTCCTCAACATTAACCATTCCTATTGTAGTGCAACAGATATTATGTTTAGAAATATAATCATATGCTTGATTAATATCTAATTTACCTGCTGCTAGTGTTTTCATTCCAATAAAATGATGATTTTTATGGTTATTTACTATCTTTTCGAGCTTTTTCTGATCTCCCATAAACAATCCCTGAGCGTTAAAGGGAATTAAAAACGCTTTCACAGCAGGAATATTTTTGAAAACATATTCCAAAGTAGAAACGGGATTGTGAGCCGCAATTCCGGGAATAATTCCCCTTGATTCAATCTCGCTAATAAGAGTTTCTAATTTCTCATCCTTTTTATCAGAAATCATTCCGTGAGCAAAAATTAATTTTGCATCAAGCTCTGCTAATTCATCAATTAAAGGATCTGGTCCTGGAAATGTAGAACCTGTTACGATAAAGTCATCGTGAGTTTCTGCCATTATTTTCGCAGCCTCGCTAACTTTTCCTGCAGGTATTAATTGTATTCCGCGTCCACCAGCTTCATAACATGTTTCCAATATTTCTAGAACCGCGTCCTTGTCATTCAAAAATTTTCTTCGGTATACACGTGCGTTCTTTTCGAATTGGGAAGCCCCTAAGAAAGGTGAGGTTCCTACCGAAACTAACGGTATTTTTTGACCTTCGATTTTACAAAATATGATCTCTACACTTTTTTAACTTTTTTTTTTAATTCTTAGATCTCATTAATTGAAAGATAAGATTCAATTCTATCTAATATCGTCAAATTTAGTTAAGTATAATTTTGTTTCAAAGTTGAAAAAAAATCTTTTAAATCGATATTCCCTCCACTTATAATTATCCCAATTCTTTTGTTTTTGATCAATGAAGGATCGATATTCCCGGATAATAGTCCTGCTAGGGGAACTGCTCCGGAAGGCTCTACAATAAGTTTCATACGCTCCCAGTAAAACTTCATAGCATCAATAATTTGTTCTTCATTAACCGTAATAATATTGTCGACATACTTTTGAATTATCGGGAAAGTTAATTCCCCTACGGATGTTCTCAATCCATCAGCTATAGTATTAGGGTTTTCTACAGGTACCCGTTCTCCTAATTGAAACGATCGAAATGCATCATCAGCGTTTTTAGGTTCAACACCGATAACTTTTACTCTTGGATCTAGTCCATTTGCCGCTATTGAACATCCACTAATCAATCCACCACCGCCTATAGGAGCAAGTAGTAAATCTATAGGTTTTACGGAAGTCATTAATTCAAAAGCAGTTGTACCCGCACCATAAATAATATGATAATCGTCGAAAGGGTGTACCAATCTATAATCATATTGTTCTACCAATTCATTTGCCTTTTTAGCTCGATCACCGGGATTATTTCCACATAAAACAACTTCTGCACCATATCCTCTTGTGGCTTGAATTTTCGAAGGAGTGGCGTTATTTGGCATTACGATTGTAGCTTTCAATTTCAGTATTGTAGCTACTAAAGCAACAGCTTGAGCAAAATTTCCCGATGAGTGGGCAATAATTCCTTTTTCTCTATCCTCTCGTGGGATATGACTGATGCAGTTCCACGCACCTCTAAACTTAAACGACCCTGTGCGCTGAAAATTCTCACATTTTACTATTATTCGTTTAGCTCCCGTAATCGAATCTAACGTTCTGCTCGTCATTAGAGGTGTGAAATTTGCTACAGGAGAAACTAACTTAACAGCATTTTTGATGCCTTTAAAAATTTCAATCAACTCCTCGATTAAATGTAGTATTATGATATTTAAAATAGTATTTTTTAACAGGTGGTACTGTTAGTATAATTAATATGTGTAATCTTAAAAAAAATGGTATTTTTGAAAGACCATTCTTAAATTATAAATAGTATTGATTATAATACGATTATTATGCCGTACGTACAACTTGATAAAGGTTATAAGATTCATTATTTACAAAAAGGTAAAGGGAAGAACTTAGTTTTCATTCATGGCTTTTTAGGATCCTCTTGGTTATTCGAAGCTCAGATAGATCGTTTCTCAAGCAATTTTAGAACTATCGCAATAGATCACTTAGGTCATGGTAAAAGTGATAAACCAGAATCAGAATCATACGAATTGGAGGAATTAACGCAATTTCTTGACGAGACTTTATCCAAAATAATTGGGGACGAAGAAATAATCCTCGTAGGACATTCAATGGGCGGGTTTATAAGTTTAATTTATGCAACAAACCCAAAACTAGCAAAGAGATTAAAAGGATTAATCTTAATGGCGACAGCGCCTAAATTAAACAATCCGGGATTAGTTCAATATGTCGAAGATTTGAAATCCGGAGCAATGTCCCTTAAGGATAGAGAAACGATAGAAACAATCTTTGTTGGTTTGTGCTTCCAACGTAAAGCTAGGAAAGAACAAACAGAATTGATCAAAGAATTTGTCGATAGGACACTTGAAAATGAGGAATATGTAGGATTAAGAACAATGGAATCAATTGTAAATAACTTTGATGTGGAAGATAAGTTAAAATCAATAATCGTTCCCACACTAATTCTCACCGGTGATAGAGATTTATTCATACTCCCTTCCGAATCAGAATCTATGAATAATTTAATACCCAACTCTACATTGTCAGTCTTCACTCCAAAAATTGGGCATATGATTCAATACGAGGCATCCAAACAATATACAGCTGCAGTTGAGAATTTTTTAAAAAATATATAATTTTTATTCTTTTTTTAGAGAACTCTCGTATCACCAGTAACAAGACAAAATATTTAAATTAAAATAACTTTCTCGAAAAGAAAGTAGAAAAATGATACGCTGCCAAGATACAATAGCATTATACCAAAAGCAGCTACAATTAATATTATGTAGTGTTCGTTTTTAGTCTTTTCAAAGTAATAAAAAGTGCTTAGAGTTAGTATTATTTCAGGTATAATTATGTAAACTGCTAAATGATCGAAAATCAGAGTGACATTTTGAGGGTACCACGATTGAAGCATCCACATAGTTAGTTCGGAAAACATAAAAATATTCATGCCAATTAATCCGACGACAAGAAGGGCTTTAAATTGAGAATAAACTTCTTTTAACTTCAGCCCAATAAAACAAAGTATAAATAAAGGGATAGCCCATAATCCTACCATGTATCCCGAAACGGTTCCAATTTTAAAAAGTCCATCCTCGGGAAAGACTAATATGTTTAACTGAGCCGATAGGAACCAATCTGGGAATATTTGGAATAAACTTATGAAAAAAACAAAAACCCATAGCTTTACCCATTCACCATATTTTCGGAACAAACCTACTAATGGGATCAACAAATTATAACTGATTACAAGTATAAACAATTTAATGCCTATCGCAATTGGGATTTGTATATTTAAAATAGCGAAGCATAAAACTGTGAAGATAAGATGAATAATAACGAAATCTCTTGTCATTTTTCTGGTATTTGCATTTTTTTCCATAAAGTCACCAATATTGAAGAACTATTTATAGTTTTAAAATATTTTACCCATACAAAAAGATTGTTAAAAAAATAAGTGGCATTCATGGTAATTGATGTTAAAAAGCTACGAGAAGAATTTAAAGGCTCTCACGAGTTAGTTGTTACTTCTGATGGAATTACATTATTTTTAAGAAAATGGGAATCTCCTAGTCCTTCAAATAAAGCTATCCTCATTCTACATGGGATTACAGCCTATAGTGGTCCTTATGAGATGTTTGGTAACGCAATCTCAAAAACAGGATTTACGGCAATCGGTTTAGATTTAAGAGGACATGGGTTGTCTGATGGAATTAGAGGCGATTATTCAAGTAAAGATAGATTAATAAGAGATCTTGTCGAAACAATCTCATTTCTAAAGAAACAATTCAGTACGCTATTGATATTTGGACACAGTCTAGGAGTCCTTAGCGCTTTTATGGCAAAAACGAATAGTAAAGAAAAGATTGACGGATTAATTCTATTGAGTGCTGGTAAAACCGTTAAACCGGGGGTTTATAAAAGTCCTTCAGTTCTACAAAAATTAAAAATACTGTTTAGTTCACTTCTTTTACCTAGTAAACCTGTGATAACATATTATCGAGAAGGTATTTTAGGATTAGACGATCCGCTATTCAATTTCAAATATACATTGAGATTTATGAGACTAGTAAATATTAAGGATTTAGACCTGTCAGAAGAAATAGAATGCCCCATACTTCTTGGTGTTGGAGAATACGATGAAATATTCTCTGTTGAATCAGCTCAATCACTACTCGAAGAACTTTCTTGTGAAGATAAGAAGTTCTTTATCATACCTGGTGCTAAGCATGCAATAGAATTTACTGAAGAATCGTTCAAAGAAATCAAATCTTGGTTAATTGATAAATTCTCATCATAAAATAAAAGAAATTAATTAGGATGATTTGGTATGGAAAAAGAAATTAAAAAGGTTGGAATTGTTGGAGCTGGGTTTACCGGAAAACAGATTGCTGCTCAAACAGCCCTAAACAACTTCATAATAAAAGTTTATGATATGGACCCAAAAGTTATTGAAGACGCTAAAAAATATATAACAGGAGTTCTAAAACGTAAACACCAATTTGATGCAGTTAAGAATGTATCTTATTATTCAGATTTGAGTAAAGCACTAGAAGATGTTGATCTTGTAATTGAAGCAGTTCCAGAGAATTTAGAGTTAAAAAGGGAAGTTTTTTCACTGATAGATAATAGTGCGCCTGCTCATGCTATAATAGGGACTAACAGTTCTTCTTATCCTGTTTCAAAAATTGAATCTGCGGTCAAAAGAAAGGATAAAGTTTTAAATTTACATTTTTATCCACCGATTCCTAAGCGCCCTATGGTTGATATTATGGGTGGGTCTGAAACAAGCGAGGAGACTTTTGAATTGGGAAAGAAGTGGATAGAAGACATTAAATGTGAACCTCTCGTGGTCAATAAAGAATGCTTAGGCTTTGTATTCAATAGAATCTGGCATGCCGTAAAAAAAGAATGTTTGAAAATTTGGGACGGTGGATACGCTGATATAGAAACAGTTGATACCGCATGGAAGATTTTTACGGGAATGAAAATGGGGCCGTTCACTACAATGGATGGGGTTGGCTTAGATGTTATTTATGCTGTAGAAAAGTCTTATTACAATGAAAGCGGGGACCCTAGTGATAAACCACCTGATGCGCTTAAAGAAATGGTAGAAAATGGTGATCTCGGTTTAAAAACTGGAAAAGGGTTCTACACTTGGAGAAGAAAGAAATAACTTCTTTACTATTATTATCCATTTAAAATTAAAATTAAGGCCCAGATAAGACCAAAACTAATGATAATGGTAAGGTTTACAACCATCGTAACTAATTTTTGATCGTATCCATTTTCTACAGAGAAGGGAATAACAGCTAAACCTACGGGTAGAATTAAGGATAGACAAATAATTAATCTAAAAAGTGGGCTGAAAATGGTTGGGGGTAACAAGAAAAACAAACTTAGCCCTACGAGAAGACCAATGCTGTATCTTATAACCAAAACTTTTATTATTGAAATCCATTCCGATTTTCCAAACTTAAGGTGGAGGAATATACCTAACAATAACAATGCCAAAGCTGTATTCGCCCGTGCAATAATATCAATTAAATCAGAGAAGAAACTTGGAATTACAATTCCAGAGAGATTTATAACAATTGCAACGATATAGCTTAATAAAGGAGCGGATCTAATTAGTCTGTTTAAAACGAATTTGATATTAATCTTTACGGCATCTTCTTGGTTTTTTGGAGAAAAAATAGTAGATAAAATATAACATAACACGAATATTGTAAAGGCGTTCCCTGCGTCGACAAGAGCTATATATTGCATGCCAGCTTGACCCCAAATTCCTTCAACTAAGGGAAAAAAGAAGTTCGCGACATTGAATCCCACCATTGTCATAATCATAGCTCCTTTTATGTGAACAGGATGGTTTCGAAAAATAATAATTCCTAAAAATGCCATAATAATGCCAAAAGCTATACTGATGAAAGGTAATATTACCAAAGATAATTCAAATTGGATTGTAGTAGTAAATTTAAGAATTACAGCAGGAAGTGTGACATTGAATATAATTTTAGCAATTGTCTCTCCATCAGTCTCTTTTAATATCTTTAACTTCTTAACTAAATAACCAATAGCAACGATCAAAATCGATGTTAAAAAAATTACATTTACGTCAGTCATGTTTGCTTATTTTTTAGTCTTGTTCAGTTGGTAATTAAAATATTTAAAATAATTAAATAATTATCTAACTTGTTTTCATTTAATAAAAGTGAAATTAACTATACAAATAAGATATTAATAAAAATGTTGAGAAAAAATGAAACCGAATCTATTATCAGATAAGAAAGTAATAATAACTGCCGCAATCACAGGTGGGATTCACGGTAAATGGGCTAATCCCTCCTTACCATTAACTGCTGAAGAACAAGCGCAAACCGCTTTAGAGTGTTACGAAGCGGGGGCTTCTATTGTTCATATCCATGTTCGCGGCGATGATGGTCAAAATACCCCTGATCTAAATTATTATGGCAAAACAGTTAAGCAAATTGGAGAAAAATGTCCGATATTAAGACAAATTGGAAATGGTATCGGTGCGCAAGTCATTGAACATAAATTCACTACTAAGTCTGGCAAAAAAAGAGTTACAACCGAAATTGTCCAACCTTCTTTAGAAGAACGGTTAAATCTTCTCAATATAGATCCCGAACCTGAGATGCACACCATTAACGCAGGTTCTTTCGAATTTAGAACGCCTTATGGTGGATCCTTGTTTAAGAATCCACAAGATTTTAATCGTAAATACATTAAAAGGTGCAATAAAAAAGGTTTTGGGATAGAAATCGAAGTATATGATTCGAGTCACATTACTAATGTTTTAGAATTTGTCGAAACTGGGCTATTAAAACCTCCCTTGCACTTCAGCTTAGTTTTAGGAATTAAAGGAGGAGCGGAGGCCAATCCTGCTAATTTATTACACATGGTTGATCAAATACCAGAAGGATCAACATGGCAAGTAGTTACCGTTGGTAAATTCAATTTACGTACGACTGTAATGGCTATATGTATGGGAGGTAATGTAAGAACTGGTTTAGAAGATACTATTTATTATGGAAAAGGAGAACTTGCTCAAGGTAACGCTCAACTAGTAAAAAGAATTGTTAGAATTGCTAAAGAGATCGGAAGAGAAGTCGCTACTGTCGATGAAGCTAAAGAAATGTTAGGTATAAAAAAATAAAAATAAAAATAAAAATATTTTACTTTAAGCTCGGATTTCTTTCACTTTTTTTCTCATGTTTTCAAGTCTTTCTCCATGTAAACCGTAAGATTTCATGGCTAGAAGGCCAATTACAAGTGCGATACTAGGAAATATAACCATTATGGCTTTTAGACCTAATATAACTGAAATATCATCTAAATGTGAGAGATCAAATTGTTTATCCCAACCAATATTTCCGAACATAAGTCCAATAGTTAAAATTACTAAGATTATTGAGATTCGATGAATAAATGCGTTAATTCCATAAAAGCTTGCAGATCGCTTAACTCCGAATTTAACTGCGTCTTCGTCTATAACATCAGCGTGTAAAATGTCTATGTAAAATAATGCTCCTGACAATGGAAATCCTTGAAGTGCTACAAGAAGAATAAATGCGATTTGAAATGCTTCTCCAGTTATAAATAAAAATGGAAACAGCGTACAAATCCAAATTCCTAATGTTATCATAAAAGCTTTTCGCATTCCGTATTTAAAACCAAGTTTTTTGTGAATTGGCATGACAAGTGCAGCTATGACAAAAGCCAGCATTAACGCTATCCCGACTATAATCGAGCCGCCTCCTGTAAAAAGATCCCCTCCAATAACGGATTCAGCGTAAATTGGTATAATCATAGGTAAAATGCTAAAACAGTACCAAACTGCAGTATTTGCTACCACAAATTTTACAAATGTTTTATTTGTCAATGTAATTTTCAATGATTGAATAAACGATGGTCTTTTTTCGAAATCTTCTGTCCTTTCTACCTTTTCTTTAATCCCCTTCAAAAGAAACGGTATTGATATAATAAGCGTAAAAGCTGCTATGACGATAGCCATTTGAAAATATTGGCTTTTAGCGAGGGGAATTGCGGCTGTCGCTGGAACGTAATCGGAAATAAATATCATCGGAATAAGTGAGCTTAAAATTAAGGCAACTACGGTTAGTCCTTTTATAATTAAATTAGTAGAAGCTCTCTGTTTCTCATTTGGGAACATTTCTGGGAAAAGCGCGTTTACGTTTACATCAAACATCGTATAGAAGAACTCAAAGATAACAATCGTTGATAAAAAGTAAATAAACTCTAGCATTTTATCACTTGTATTGAAAGGCACATAGAACATTAAAATCACCATAATGCATAACGGAATTATCGAAATGAGCAGATAAAGCTTTCTTTTTCCCCACTTTCCTCTATGCTTCGTCCTTTCCGAAAGTGCTCCGAGGACCGGATCGTTAACAGCATTCCAAATACCCCAAATAACATATGTTATTATCATTAAGGGCAAAGGTATTAAGACGACCATAAAATAGAAGGTAAAAATCAAGAATTGAAAAATTTGGTAAGTAAGTTGGTCTGGAAATGCACTAAGCCCAAAAAGGAATTTCTTCTTAAATGTTAATTTCTCTTCACTCATTTTTTATTTATACCCTAAATTGTAATTAAATTTTAATTGCATTTGATTACATTATATCGTATTTAAAATTATGCTTAAATGAAGTTAAGAAAGAGCTCTTAAAAGGTTAATTCTGAAATTCTCTTCCAATAATGTTCAATTATGTAATATCTTACATCTAAGAATGCCGATATTGAATTTGGTTAAAAAATACTAACAATCATTATCAAATACTGTTTTTATAAAAAATGAAATAAATATATTAAAACATGGAATTTATATTTATATTACATAAACTAAAAAACTATAATAAGAAAAAGAGAAGAAAAACTATGAAAATTATTGAGATTGAAGGTGTTGGAGAAAAATATGCAAAACAACTAGAAAAAGCTGCTATTGCAAATGTTGAAGACCTAATACCGCTAAAATGGAGTGAAATTAAAGAACTTGCTAAAACAACTAGCATATCTCTTAAATTACTTGAAAAATGGCAAGATCAAACAGAATTAATGGTAATTAAAGGTGTAGGACCCGAATATTCTGAAGTTTTAAATAAAATTGGTATTGATTCCACAAGAGAACTTGCCTATCGAAATCCTAAGAATACTTTAGATAAACTTATTGAATTTGATAAGAAGCAACCTGACGTAATTAGAAAAATACCAAAAGTTGAAGATATTGAAGATTGGATTAATAAAGCAAAAGATATCAATAATGTAAAGAAAACTAAGACAAGTCCTAAGGAAACCCCGATTATTGAGATCGAGGGAATCGGTAAAAAATATGGAAAAACAATGAAAACTGCAGGATTTCTTGACGTTGAAAGTTTAATAGGATTAGACAGAGATGGAATTAAAAAGTTAGCAGAAAAAACAAAGATTTCAGAAAAATTGCTAGATAAGTGGGCAGAACACGCTGATTTAATGAGAATTCATGGCGTAGGTCCAGAATATGCTGAAGTAATTAATGAAATTGGCATTGACTCAGTTAAAGAATTTGCTCAACGTAATCCAAGTAATACTCTAGAACGCATAACAAAATTAGATAAAGAAAAACCTGACATGTTTAGAAAACCTCCAACTTTAGGTATGATTGAAGATTGGATTGAGCAAGCTAAAAAAATTAAATAACTATTTCTATAATACATTTTTCTTTTTTTTATATAAAACATATTTGTTTCTATAAGCTAAATAAAGGAGTTTACTTAAAAAATGGCGGATTTAAATTTAGATGTAACGTATTTTGAAAAGGGAGGACCTCAAAATACACAGAGGGCTTTGGAAATAGCAAAAAAATACGCAGATCAATTTGGTATAAAGGATATCGTCATCGCCAGCACCACAGGAGCATCTGCTGAAAAAGCTGCAGAAATTTTTGACCCAAAGGATTACAATATAATGATTGTGACCCACGCCTACTACTTTGTCAACAGTACAACAAGACAAGAATTTTCTGAGGAAAAATTGAATAATCTTAAGGAACTTGGCTTAAACTTTCATATTGGGACACATTCAATGAGTGGCATTGAAAGAGGAATACGATTGAAAAAAGAAGCTTGGCAATTTGTCGATTTATTAGCTAAGATGTTAGGATACCACTTCAGTCAGGGCGTTAAAGTATGCATAGAGATATCAGCAACAATTTGCGATGCAGGACTAATCCCCGACCTTGAAAGAGACATAATCGCAGTTGGGGGCACTGGAAGAGGTGCTGATACAGTTTGTTTAATTAAACCTGCACCAACAAGCGATTTTAAGAATCTTCGAGTAAAAGCAATATTAGCTAAACCTCTATAAAAGCAATTTTTAGTTTTTGCAATACCATTTCTTTATGTTCGTGAAAAACAGAAAAAAAGTAAAAGACCTCCTGTAGGTAAATTAATCGGTAATACTTTAAGCAGCTAGGCAGTACATTTAAAGACATTAGAAAACATAAGTCAATGTTAATCTTTATTAATATACTTCCATTCAGATATTCTTCTTTTTTAATAATTATTAAAACAACACATCACATTGAGATGAAG